>Ga0209273_10001763_pt1 | contig 18167 bp, 8 predicted proteins | sample tdAd471_FD_187126 | JGI IMG/M metagenome (GOLD analysis project Ga0209273, IMG submission 187126) | Marine sediment microbial communities from the Atlantic coast under amendment with organic carbon and nitrate - tdAd47.1 (SPAdes)... | ecosystem: Environmental > Aquatic > Marine > Coastal >...
TGACTTGCCACTTTTTGAACTAGAGGATTTAGCTTTCATTCTTCGTTCCTTACGTCACTTCAAATGAAATCAAAATCCTCTCTTATGCAATTGCCTTCTTTGGCCCCATAAGCCCTGACGGGGAACAATATGGGGATTCAGAGTTTGGTATAGCTGGTACGAATTGGGCCAAGCGGACACTAAACCAAGCGCACAATCAAACACGAGACATGGCCGTTATAGATTTCAGCGTCAGCTCAGATCCCGATGCTGCTGAAGAGCAACGTTATCTGAGAAACAAGGGCGGAGCATTCGGTGCTATTTACGCAACACAGATGGCCGAAATGGGGCTGCTTCATTTACCTGGAGCAGGTGACCCCAACCCAAATCCCGTGTGTTCTGACATCGCGTTGAAGTTGGCGGATGCTTTGTCGAACGAATTAGGAGCGGCCGAATCAGAGTTTTTTAAAGCTGTTGAGACGGGAAAGGTCTCTTTTACCACATTAAAATCTCTTGGGGCGATGAAGCCCAATCATCTCAAGTTCGGTAGTGATGAGCATAAATTGCTAACTGAGATTTTGCTTGGCAAACTCAACACTAGTGGTGAGGCCGATTTAAGGCGACGTAGTACGCTTCGAATGCTTCTCGAAGTGGTCGCAACATCAGCCAAAATCCCGCCCGTTGAGCAGATAAAATGGCGCTGGTTTGAAAAACTGCCAGAACCGCAGCGGGAGAGTACCAGCATCGTTCCGCGCCTTTGGTTCCTTTACCAAGCTTGCGACCTCATGCGCCTCGCATATGAAGCGATTCTCGTAGCTGCGCTCACAATGCTAGAGAGAAAGCCGCAGCGCCGATTATCTCTTGAGGGACTCACTAACGAGCTCGTTAGCTATGTGTCAGTTGCAGATGATCAAACGTGGGAAGAATTGTCGCTGGACATTGCCGATGGGGCGGTTACTGCGCGGGAACATGCTCAAGCCATGTTGGAAGCGATTGATTTGAGCGAGACGGCCCAACAGGTGCATCTCGCCGTATCACTCATCGCCGCCCTCTTTGTTAGAGCATTGGACATGACTGACTTGGTTGAAGAAACAATGAGTGGATCGGACTATTTTCAATCACTGCGAACGGAGGTGCAATTCCTCAATCAAGCGCGGTCTGCTCCCGCACGCCATGTGATTGCAGATATGTTCCGTGAACGGGTAATAAAACGGCATCTCTGGGTAGCTGCCCGGAAATTTCGCAACCAAAATGCTTACACTTTCCATATGGAGCCAGATGAGGGTCAACTTCGTTATAGGAGTCATTTTAGTGTTTCCCCTAGTAGCCCGCGCCTCACCGAGGCAATTCGCTTCCTTTGCGATATTGGCCTGATCGACGATGGAGGAATTACGCAGTTCGGCCTAGCGGAGTTGGCTGCAACATGAAGTATTTTGAGGCTTTCGGCGAAGGAGGATTTCACTCCGCGTTTATGACAACTTATGCATTTGGTGCGCTTGCTTTTGAAGACATTCCGTTTTCAAAGCTCAGAGGGGCCGGGTGTCGCAACATCACTGTTTTAGCAGATCGCGGAATGGTCAACCAGGCATTCTCTGAATTTGGTCCGCCAAGATTTGCAGGAACCAGCTATCATCTTGTCAAGGCTGACGCGCCTGGTGTGTTCCACCCAAAGATTACAATGCTAATTGGAGAGGCGAAAGGCCGGTTGATTGTGGGGTCGGCGAATCTCACCGCTCTTGGTCTTGGTGGTAACAAGGAACAGATCGCAAGTATTTATTATTCTTCTGATGCTCCAGAGAACGCGAAATACTTTGCCTCAGCGCTTGCCTATCTGAGGCGGTATGTACCGCAAGATGATCAGTGGTTTCCTGTCTGTTTGCGACGAGCGATGCGCTCTGCTCCGTGGTTGCGTGATGACGAGCTCGACCTAACATTCGACGCGAGAGGAGAGACAGATGTCAACTTTCTCTTTGACCGCCCAGAGATTACTGTTCTTGACCAGATTGTGGCATGTCTCTGTGATGACATTGTCGAAAGGCTTGTCATTTTATCCCCCTATTGGGACGCTCAGCTTCGGGGGCTGGCTCTTCTTCGCTCGGCAATGGATAATCCTGTCACCGATATTTTGATCGACGGCACTTTGGGCGGTTTCCCTGCAAGCAAGTTATCAAGTGCTTTGGACGTGTCTTTGTTTGATGTCAGTTCGCAAACTGAAGGCCGATTTCTGCACGCAAAGCTTATCATTGCTCAGGGCAAACTATGGGATCATGTGATCTCGGGTAGTATGAATTGCACATTTCCTGCCCTAATGGGACCAACACTCCTCGGAAACGCAGAAGCAGGAATCTACAAGCGTGCTGCACGCGGCACCGCCATTGAAGCGCTTGGGTTGTCGAGCTATCAGGACGCCCGCGTCGAGGGTGATGAGTTTTCCAGGCTGCAGCAATCATTTGAAGATGTCACGACTTCTGAGGCGGCCAGTGAGCCAGCTATCGATGGCGGATCTCTGATTTTGAAGTCAGGGAGTTTGTCTTGGATTGTTCCGGCAAAGTTGCCCACAGCACCAGCAATAATCTGTCTGTATGATCGGGACGGTCGAAGTATTTGTGAGATAGATGCGGAAAATGGTTTTGTTGCCTATGATGTTTCGCCTGATGCTCTGCGCCCCAAATATGGGATTGTGAAATTTGCAAACGGGGCAATGTCGGCGCCAGTCCAGGTCGTCGATCTGGATTGTCTGGCTGTGACGACTCTGCCCCCCACAGCGGGGCTACAAGCGGCGTTTGATGGATACGCTCCTTGAGTCTTTTCATGAGGACTTGGATTTGATCGAAGCCTTCAATCAGCTCGAAGTGTTGGAGGCTGAAGACCGTGCTAATCGGTTTAGTCAGGCCCCGAGAGCTAAACCTCAAGGCACCGATGCTAAACTGCCTACATATGAGGTCCTTTCCTACGATGATTTTATCCGTGCACGCACCAAGGCCAACTCACAGGGAAAATCATTCGGTTTCTACCTTAGTAGCAGCAACGATAGTGCGGCCAGTTTGATGAGCGCTTGCCTCAATCAAATGATTGGGCTGGTCGGTCCCGATCTAAGAGTATTGGAAGACGAGGACATCGATGCATTCGGTGCAATAGATTTCCGAACCACTGAACCGCAATCTGTGGAGGATCGTGGAATTGGCGACGCACCGCCTGAGAGCGTGACGTCGGCCCAAGCCTATTCCAAGCAGATCTATGCAACTACCAAGAAGTTCCAAGAGGCCGTATCAGCGTTCGAGGCACGGAGCAAAGACCTGACTGACAAGGCCATCACAAGTTCTGAAATGGTTAGACTTCGGGCGCTCTTGCAGATCATTCTAGCATACGCCCAACCAATCGGGGGGGCATACTCGCCAGCACAAATCCTCCCTGTTTACACTGTCGATGGATACGACTGGCCCCGCTTGATCGGGCGATTGTTGCGCCAGCATTTTAGTGCGACAAGGGCATTACAGAACCTCACCGTTGAAAAAGATGAAGCCGAACAGCAACGTGTGTTGGAATATTTGGCCTTCGCCAACTGGTCGGCTAGAGCTGCCTACATAGCAGTGCGATCAAACAAGAAGGCGACCTTTCTCCTGACGCTACTCGAACCATTGATGGCGTCAATCTCCGAGCAGACGCAGGCAATCTTGTCTGTTTTTGAGGGTGATCGCATTTATTTCCAGGAGATTACCGCGAAACTCGACACTCGTTTTAAGGATCGTCTCGGGCTCTCAGGCATAGACGGCTGAAGTGGAGCCCTGTTGGCTACATGCAATGCAGATCTTGATGAAAAGGGGATCAAGCTGTCTCTTCCGGATGACCGAACGCGTCTTCTTTACGCTCCCTTCACGAAACACTCTGTTCTGTGCCAGTTCAGGCGCTTCCGATGCATATCGGTCAAGGGGATAGGGTTTTGCCAGCGCAACTCAGCGCGGGCTACTTCGCCTAGTGAGGGTGAGAACTCCGGATGACCGTCATCGTCAAAAGTTACTAGCCCGCGGTCAAAGGCAGCATCCCACAGGGCTGAGAGCAGAAGGCCGTTGTAGACATCCAAGCGGTCTGCATCGCTCTCGCAATCCTTCCAGGGAACGATATGCGAGGCACGAAGTAGCGCTGAGTCTGCAATACCAGTCAAGGGGCAACATCCCTGCCAATACTCAATCAGGCTTGAACGAAAGATGTCCTGGCCGATGCGCCGAACAACGAGCCGTTCGGCTTCAGTCGTTATCGGCAGTTTTTTGGTCTTTGTCTGGAATTCTCGAAACGGTGCGTCGGGCAGGCTAGCCGCCAGTTGGTAGATGCGAGGCAACACATCATATAGTTGGCCGAGCGTTTCGAAGACATATCGGGAAATACCAGGGCCGGTGATCTCGGAAGCAGCGAGCTCCAGTTCCCTAGCCACACCAGGGTGATCGAGCGCGAGAAACCAGGGTCCTTTTGCGCTGGCCGCGGCGATATGGATCGTGCCAGGGACAGTAGTCGAACCGAAACCAGCCCATCCGTCAACCTCACCCAGCTTGCGGCGGAAGCCATGCTGCCAGCTGGCCTTTTCGCACTCCTCACGAAGGATGAACGATTGGGGTGCCTCAAGCATCATAAGTCCATCCTGAAGAGGCGCTCGTCCGCTGGCGTCGAACTCATTTGTAGCCTTACGTACTGGTCGTTTTGTAATTTCTTCGGCGGTGCTGTTGTCGTCGTAACGATATATTGGAAGCATGGTGACGAGGCTTCGTCCTCCCACTGCTGGATCAGTTCGAACAGACGGGCGTAAAGTGTACCGTCCAAGTCCGCCTCTCGTGGGCTGTCATGAATGAGAAACGCCGGCAGATCTACCTTTTCCTCGACAGCGAGGTGCATGGCAGCAAGGTCGAAGGCAACTATCTTAAGAGAATCCAGTGCAGCCGTGGAGACCTCTCCCCGGCCGGAAAACTGTGCGTCTACTCTCAATCCCTTACCGTCGAGCTTGATTGCACCGTCAATCCCTTCAGGGAGCCATGCGGACATAACTCCCCGGTAACGTTCTTCCAATGCCTGGATCGCCTTCTGGGCTCGTTTCCTTCCCTGCTCCATCTGAGTGCGGACTGCCTCCAGTTCGCCCGTAGTTGACGATGTCGAACTAGTGGGCGCTGTGCTATCTCGAAGTGCACGAGCATCATCGAGCAGGCGTCTAGACTGGTACACTCGATCTTGAATAGATGCGGCTGCGTTTTGTGCAGCTCGATGAGTTGCATCAGCGTCTTTCGCTTGTTCTTCAAGTGCGCCTAACTCATGATCGATCTGTTGAATTATTGCTCCAATCCGTTGCACTTCGATTTCTGCGTTCTGCGCTTCTTGTTCGAGGGCGGCTGCTTTGCTCTGTTTCTCTGCGATTGTAGTTTTGATGGCCTGAACGTCACATCGCTCCAGAGAGATCCCACATCCTTTTGCCAATGCTTCGTCTACCGGAACTCGGCAAATTGCACATACGCGAATTCGGCCCTGGCTTATGTCGATCTCTCCAAGGGTTGCTTCGCTACGTAGCCGTTCCGCTTCAATCCGTTTCTTCTCGGCGTCGTTCTCTAGCCTATGTCGGCTTTCGGCCTTCGCTGCGCGTTCTTTATTCAATTCTGCCAAACGGTCAAAAATGGCGCTGACTTCAGGAGGCTTTGGGAGCTCTATTCGCATTGCCTTTGCAAGGGCTACCTCTGCCAGAGATACGAGGCCTTTCTGGTCGAGGGTATCATCGAGCCCAATATCCTCACCAACGCCTAAGGCATCGCGAAGCGTGTTGAGTTTCTCATTTCGTCGTTGTTCGTCATAGGCTTGCCGCTTGCGTTCTTCGTCCGCAGCATTTGCGAGTTGCCGTTCGCGGATAGCAGCCTCTTGTTCCTCTGCGTCGAGCGCACGAAGAGCGAGACGAACCATCGTCAGTTTCGAGGTTTCGCTCAGAGTTTGTGCCCGTGAGCGCGTCTGTGTCTTCGATGTCCGCCAGGCCAGAATGTCTGCCAATCGGCACTCCTGGTCGCGCGTCAGCCAAGCCCTAAGTACATCCCATATGTGTTCGTCGCCGACTTCATGGGGCGATCGTCCATTGAGGGCAGAGAAAAAAGCCTTTGTGATTATAGGGTCGATCGACTTTATGTCGCCTTCCTGATCCTGTCGTGCCAACGCGCTCTCAATGCTGTCGGCCCGAACAATAGCACTTGGGCTTCCTACGCCCAGATAGCGAATGGCGATCCAGCACATTCCGTCTATGATGATTTCGGCCGCCACCAATCCGTTTGGCAGCTTGACCAGGAAACGAGTTCGTTGGGCATCGGATGCGTAGTCTACCTCGCCAAGGCATGCCCTGAGCAATCGGCAGAATGTCGTTTTCCCACTTCCATGCGCCAGAGTGTCATGGCCACTGCTGGCCATGTCTGGCGTCCATACGATATTCAGACCAGGTTTGAGCTGGATATCCCGCTTGAGGTTCTCTGGATCTTCGAAGAGGGCAAGCCTTCGAATCCAAAGACGTGGCTCTTTGCGCCCATTCGGTGCCTTTGGTGGCTGCAGCGGCTCTGAAAAAAGATCAGCTGGCATGTCCGAACCTCGCCCAGATGACATTATCCTCTTGCGCGATTGCTGCAGCAAGTTGCGCCTGGTCCAGCTGTCGGATCTTGTGCTGAGTGAAAGCTGTGCACTGCGCATGGGCTGAATCGGCTGACAGCCCAGCAGGGTCGAAATGCTGGCCCCTGATCCAGTTGCCGCTGCCATCCTCTTCTAGCTGGCCCGAAGAAATAAGCGCCTCAAACGCAGTATGCCAAGCGGCGTTGACCTGTGGTCGTAGGCGCGCAACACCTTGGTTAGAGAGCGCCTCAGCACCGATTAAACGGACCCAGTGTGCTCTATCCTCATCAGAGAGCAAGGGGGTCAGTAGCGCTGGCTCGGCCAAGCAGGCGATGAGAATGCGTGTCCTTTGAGCATCCTGTGCTGGATCACTGGTCCAGAGCGCATATTGAGCGGCATAGCGCAGACGGTCTTGTATTTGCACCCGTGCTGGCCAAGCCCATGCACCATCAAGTAGGCTGGCAAGTGCCGGAACTTCAATGTGCGGTGTCTCCATCTCGGCACCTAGCCCCAACACATTGAAGGTACCATCAACTTCCATGCGATCCCATGCCTCTAGTACCAGACGTTGAGTACGGTATTCACCATGCTTGCGGATCTCTTTTTCCTTTAACACGCGGAAGGTTTCCGAGGGGTAGTCAGGGCCCTTCACTTCGGCGGGATCGAGGATGTAGCGCAGCTCGTCGAAGCTGAGGCCGTAGGCGCGAGCGTAGAAAGCGTCAATTTCAGCGCGTAATTGGGCGCGGCGGTCCTCGTTCCAAGCGAAAGGTGGGCCATCATGGCTCAGATCGCGGGCAAAGGGAGCTAGGCTGTACGAGGTGTAGGTGAGTTCCAATATTCTCGAATTGACGAAAGACAGGCGCTCCGGTGTGTAAAAGGTGGGCGCAAAGACGGGGAGCTGCTTTATTAGGCTGAGGGTCAGATGAGTGCCGCCTATAAGTTGGCGTGCACAAAAATCTAAAGCCAATGAGTTCAGATTGGCCAAAAGGCATGGCACCTGCTCAGCCTCAACCCGGGGAAAAACCAGAGTAGCTGTATGGCTCACCGCTGTTCTCGGCAAGATTGACGCGATCACCGTCCGCTCGTTTGTAGCATTTGTGATTTCTCTTAGCCCAAGAAGCCATGGCTCTTGCCAATCCTGAGTTTGAAGGCGCCTCTCCATCTCGTTTAGTAAGACCCAGTATCGAGGCTCTGGCTCAAAATAGGGGTCCCTTTTTTCTTGCTCAGACGATTGCGAGCTGTCGTTCCCCCCTTTGGGATATGTTACCCACCGATGATCAAATTGGTGGAATGTTTTGGCTTCATAGAGAGGTGCTTGATCTTCACCTTCCTTCTCGAAATTTAGGATTGGTAGTTCATTGCGGTTCCGGCTTCGTTCGAAACCAGAGTGTTTGCAGTCGTTAGAGAAGTGACCAGCTTCAATTTCTGAGAGCAATGAAAAATGTTTGGCATCTTCTCCCATATTCCAGAGCCGGGTATGGAAGTCTACGTTCCACGAATTCTTTTCCTCTTCGCCTTCAAGGATCAAGATGGATGACTTGCGGAACATCTGCGCAGTTAATTCGGCATCCCTGCGGGAGCGGAATACTGGCGCGTTGCGGGTATTCGGATTGATTGTGGCGATTTGCTCTGGGGTGAGAACAAAGGTGCGCTCGGGTTCCAGAATCTGACCCGGCTCAGTGAGGAAAAAGGCGAAGCGGGTCTGAGGTTCGTCATGTCCGATCGTCAACAAACAGAACTTAAACATCCGATGTACACTAGCGAATATCGGTGAACGATTTTCAAAGTCTACTAAGCTCGCGAGCCGTTTCTGTTCCACCAGATGGGCAAAAAAAAGTGCTGTAGAAGCGTCTGTTGCGATGCCGGTAGGTACGATTATGCCAGCGCGTCCAAGCGGCCCGCCCGACATAGCAAATAACTCAGCGAATAGCCCGTAGGTATTTACCTTGCCACGAGCGGTCAGATCAAAACGCCCGGAGGCGCGGGTAAACTCGTTGATCGCCTCTGAGAGATGCTTAGCCGAGACAAACTCCCTGTGAATGCCTGGATCAGTCTGCTCAATGCTATCGATAGCATTCTTGCGCTTCGCACCGGTCAATTCGGCGATTTCGGGCCTCAAGCTGGCGAAGAACTCTTGCTCGGAGAATTGAAGAACCTCCCATGGTGGATTTCCAAGGACCACATCAAACCCTCCGCGCTGCATCACATCGGGGAACTCCAGTGGCCAGTGGAAGGCATGGGCATTCCGAGCAGCGTCGATGGCTGTACCAAATAGTGGTCCAAAGGGCTGCACACCCCTTAGCCACTCCCAAACTGTGCCTGAGGTTGGTACCGTCTCGGCGCCCCTACGCGGAATCCCGTCTGGCCCAGCATGAGGCCCCCCTTTCGTCTTTGGCAGTAGGAAAGCCGAGACATAGAGATCGCAAGCTGTTTCGAGTTGCCAGGCGGTAGCACCCCGGGTTGTCAAAGCTTGAAGTTTCGCCGATTTGGCTTCGATTTGTTCGAGAGTGTCTTCCGGCATGGAACGGAGTTTTTCGAAATCGCGCATCAGGTCGCTTGCACGATTGAAACCGAAGCCCTCGGCTATGCTGTCTCGCTCGGTCTTCTCGCGTTTGTTCTTGCTCGCGTAATGTCGCGCCACCTCTTTGTCGTCGCCTGTTAGAGGCTTATAGGCAGCATCTGGAATGCCACCTTCTAGCACTTTCAAGTCGTACACGCCCAGTAGCGCATCGCCACATCGGATCTGTGCATCGAAGAAGCCCAAGGGAAGGCCGGGATCCACCGTTTCGATCCAAAGCGCAACCTTAGTCAGTTCCACTGCCATAGGATTGCGGTCAACGCCGTAGAGGCACGACCGAGCGACATCGCGCAGTGCGTGGCGGAAGTCTGCCAGTGACGGCGTTCCATCGGTCCGGATGCGGGCGAGGCGGGTGGCAATGCGGCGTGCGGCCGCGAGTAAGAAATGGCCAGAGCCACAAGCTGGATCGATTACCGAGAGTTTGAGAAGCGCCTTTTCCGGGTTTTCCGCCTCGGCTTCGGTTTTGTCCAGTACAGGGTCTAGTGCGGAATCGAGCAGCGCCTGAACTAGGCTATCTGGGGTGTAGTAGGAACCGGTGGTCTTACGTTGGTTGCCCATCTGCTCGGCGGCATCAGAGGCAAAAACTAGCATCTTGCCATCATCGGCCAACTGGGGTTGAAGCGCTAGGAGAGACTCGTAGACGGATCCAAGTTCCTCGGTCTCCATTGCTCGCCAGTTGACGGGGACCATACCTGTCTTGTCGGTGAGCCAGGAGAGACGATAAATCGCCTCCATGAAGGCTCGGTTGCGTAGCTTTGCTTCTTCAAGAGAGGGCAGTTGGCCGTGTGCGAATAGCCCCCCTAGGGCGGGCAAACCCAACTTCGGTTCACCCTTGACGAGTGCGCGGAAGACGATCTTGAGGCCCTCGTAGCGATCGTGATGCCGATCCCACGTTGCAGCTCGGAAACACTGGGCGCGGAGAGACGCGAGGCTGTAGCCTTCGGCATAGAGCTTGCGTGTGTCGGCGGGTGTGTTTTCCTCGTGAAGGAGATTTCGGTCCTCGGCCACCATCAGGAATATGAGGCGATAGACAAGGCGCAGAAGTTCGTTAAACCAGTCAGTCAGATTGACCTCACCAGAGCTGAGTTTGGCAGCGAGGCTGGGGTTAGCCTCTAGGAAGCCGGAGCCGAGCACCTTGAGCGCGACTTGGACCTGGCCTGCCAGACGGTCGCGTGCGACTTCCCCCTCTCGAGAACCTGCCTCACGCCAACGTTCCAGCGCACAATCGGTTGCGGAGGCCCCTTCGGAGCCAAAACGGCTGCGATGGATCATCAGCCATAGAACTGAGAAAGAAGCAGCGTCTTCATTTGTAAAGATCTGCACTAGATCGGCTTCGATATATGCAGGGCGGGTTAGCGATGCATTGTCACGCATGAGGCGTAAGAGTGTGCCATTCGTGACAAGACCCCATAGCGCGTCCTCATGTTCGTTCAAATAGTCTTGCAGAGCATAGACTGGCGAGTGCGAGCGTTCGGTAGAAAGGGTTGGGCTACGCCTGTCCAGTTTCTCCTCAGTGGGCGGTACGACCACAACTGGGACCCGGCTGCTTCCTAGAAATGACAGAACGCCGTCTGCAGGTGAAAGATCGTCAAAGCCAAAGGTTTCTCGCAGAAAATCCCTGACAAAGCGCCGGGTGGCATCGACAGATGGGCCCTCTAACTTGGCGAAAGCATCGAAGTGCGATTGACCAACTCGGAATGCGGTCGCAATTTCCTCGCGGATTGTTAGTCCTTTGCGGATGTTGTAACTATCTCGAGTTTCGGCATCGTCTTTGGGTTCGGAGATTTGCGCGACCATGGCTGGCGCGATCAGGTTGCCTTCAAGCGTGAGGGACGGCCAGGCGGACATGTCAGTGATAGGTTTCCTAGCCATGGCTACACCTCGCTCGGCATGAGAACAAAGAGGCCAATTACATCAGGTGGTATGACTGCTTCAACTGTGACGCGTGACGCGGACCCTGCAGCAGCACGCAGTCGTGCATGATCTTGCATAAGGTCTTCGGCACGTGAGCGCACGAATTCAGCCAAGGATCCGTCAAGCAGGCTCGGCAAATCTTCTTGGGCCTTTGCGACAAATCTGTCGCGTGCTGATGGCGCGAGATCGGCCGTTGCAGGTGTGCTCAGAAGTTCACGTGCGGAATCGCCTGTTGCTACAATGTCATCGCCCTGGAGAGCAACAAGCGCAGCCTCTTCTGCGAGCAATAGTCGCTCCTTTCTTGCGTGGACGGTGAGCTTGAAGCGGACCCTTAGCAGCGCAAGGCGCGTCACCTTCTGTACTGCCATGGATGGCCAGGCGCCAACGCGGCCGACGCCCAACCCTTTGAGGGATTCGGGGTCGAGAGAGGCTTCGACTAGCGCTTCGGCCAGGGTGGCGGTTAAGGGATGTGTTCGCGTCAACAATGATGTGCCTGAAGGCGCCGGCTCTGCCAGCGCGAGACGAACTGAACCCTTCATGCCACGCTGGTCTAGGCGATCCCTGAGGCCTTCGTCCAACGCGTGAACATGGGCCAGTAACAGGGTCTTCCTCGGCTCAAGCGGTATACCAAAACGGGACATGGTGCGCTCGACGAAAAGCCTTACATCCGCTGGTGAACCAAGGAGGGTTTGTGCTTTCTCCCATTCAGGGGCCACTTCCTGTGGCTTCATCGCGTTTTGAGCAAATCGAGCGCGAGATTTTTTTTCATTTTCCGCAACGTCACGCCATCGCGCCTCAACCGCCTTTGTACCATCGTCAAGGTGCAGATCGAAGGCTAGTTGGCTGGTGCCGCCCCGGCGTAACATCATTGAAGCCATTAGGGCGTCAGTTACCGGCCCGCGTTCATCGGGAAGGGGAACGGTCACCCCCGTTGCTTTGCGGATTTCTTCAGCTTTACGCAGGATCACTTCCAGTACGGCGCCGTCGATGGCACTGTCCGGCGAATACATCATGATCGAGCGGACAAGTTCGGCCGGTTGGCCGAAGCGGTCTACGCGGCCTTCCCGCTGTTGGTGGCGCGTTGGGTTCCAGGACAGATCATAGTGTATCACTGCATCAAACAACTGCTGCAGGTTGATGCCTTCTGAGAGGCAATCGGTGGCGACGAGAATCCGTTGGACTTCCTTTTCGTCCTCAGCGGGGGCCATACCTGCCACACGATCGCGGCGTTCATCTGGGGTCAGAACGCCGGTTACCGCTTCAATGATCAATTTAGGGAATGCCTTGCGCAAAGCATCGCGAATGTAATCAGCTGTTGCAAGGTAGCGACAGAAGACAACAGGGTTCGCTCCCTTTTTGATAAGCGGTTTCAAGGCATCAATTAGAGCCGTGAGTTTCGGGTCGGACTCCGGAAGCAGCTTTTCTGCTTGTTTAACAAGTGCAATCAGCGTCGGATCTGCGTCAAATACGGTGCTGGGCTCGATGTCCACAGCATCTTCTTCATCGCCATCTTCATCGTAGATTTGTGGTTCGAGGCGTTCAGCCTCATTAGATACGCGATTTCGAAGAGCGCTGAGGGCTGCAGCGGGGGAAGACCCAACACATCGCATCAATGCAAGCGTACCCCAGAACGCAAGCCGTCTTTCCCGCTGGCTGGCCCCCGCCTGAGATACAACGCCCAGGCAATGATCCAACACTGCTTCTTGAAAATCGAGGTGCTCCTTTGACAAGCGATACGGAAACTCGGTTGTTTCATGCTTGGGGAAGGAGCGGTCCTCGTGCCAATCTCCATCGATTAGGTCGATCCGTCGCCGCTGAACAAAGTGTCGAGCTAGGCGTTCACGGTAGCGAGCGTCGTCAAATTGCATTGACCCAAAGGATTGGTCAATCAGAGTTAGCAATCTGCCGAAAGCTTCTTCATCCCCAGAATGAGGGGTGGCAGTCAGGAGGATTAGGCGACGATCTGGATCCTTCGCTAGACCGGACAGCAGGTCGAAACGTTGTTGTTTACCCTTGTTGGTCCCCACGCAAGCATGTGCTTCGTCAACGATTACGAAGTCAGGGCAGGCCCTTGCAAAGCCTTCACGACGCCTCTCCGCTTTTATGTAGTCAAGGCTTACTACAGTGTAGGGATAGGCATCGAAGAGTGCCTGCGCAAGGGGTAGGCCTCGCTCTAGACGAGCAGCGCTGCTAGACGTGACAGCAACCGCCTCGATCCCGAAGCGGGATTTGAGCTCCAATACCCATTGCTCCACGAGATGTGGAGGGCAAAGCACTGAAAAGGCATCAACCTCTCCCCTATCCATTAACTCGCGCAGGACAAGCCCGGCCTCTATTGTTTTTCCGATCCCAACATCATCAGCGATCAGAAGGCGTGGGGTCTGCAAGCGAAGAGCCATAAGAAGGGGAACGAGTTGATAAATCCTGGGTTCAAATGCCAGCTGTGCGGCGGAGCGAAAGGGGCCTGCGCCTCGCCTTAACGTGAGACGCATGGCATCTGCCAGCAGTGCTGCCTTGGACTGTACGGTTGGGCTTGCATCTGCCGGCAAATCAAAGTGGGCGGCCTCAACTGGAGATAATTCCAATGTCGGATCAAGAATAACTGTGTCGCTTTCGCTTCCGGAAAGGGGACGGAGCGCTAAAATACCCTCGCGTGGAGAGGGCAAGGCCACCCATTCGCGCCCACGGGCACGTACGAGATCTCCTGGGGCGAAACTCACTGACATAAAATCATTCCTTGAACATCGAAATCATTGTCTCGGGTACGGCCAGAGGGCCATCAGCTGGCAATTCGAACAGCATCCAACCTTTAATATCGGCAATCTCAAGCGTAGTACTACTTAGTGGACTTGTGGCCGCCGCAACAAAATGGCTACGCCAGACATAGCGCATTTCCTGATCGCCAAAGCTGACTGGATCTCCGTCGTGTGCAGGAATCCCCGCATCTGTGAAAACCGCTTCCCATGACCCAGTTTCCTTGGACCGTGAAGCACTGGCTGCTACGATCTGACCGCGAGCCAAGTCGATTAACATCTGCTTCACCTCGATACTTTTTCGATCAATCGCTTCATGGTCAGGCTGGTTGAAGTAAGAGAGTAGGCAGCGGTAACAGCCGCGGACGCAGGCCTCATTTTCACGGTCAGTCAGGAGATTGGCATCACCTGCCTTGATCGCTTTGTCGACACCGTCGAAGTGCATCAAGTTCAAGGCTTCTCGCGCTACTTTGCCTAGGGCCTTTGGATCTTCCAGTAGTTGGTTTAGCACTCCAGCTCCACCCTCGGTGGCTTCATAGGCCAAAATGGATCGACGATTGTCGCGGGCAGGCAATGGCTCACCAAGAACTTCCCCTTCTTCCAGTTGAAATACAACCTCGATCCCGCGCATGAGAGCGTGTTGCGCAGTCGTGATTGTCTCGAGGGCATAGGTTTCAGGCTGGCGAAAGCGCAAAAGGAGTGCGTTCTTTTGGTCCCGCACGATAGGAACAATCCGGACGGGTTTGACGACATCAGGGGGGACGTCGACCTCTGGATCCTCGTCTTCGGATTTTGTCCAGTAACCGCTCCGCGGGTCTATGTGGAAGCCGAAGATGGTCTGGTTCTTTCTCCGTTTCAGTCCTTTGTTTATTCGGCTGATTTCTGCACTATTTGCATATTGCAGATCGAGGATAGAGGCCTCGCCACAGCGGAATTCAGCCTCGGTGATTTGTATGCGACCGTCTCGCTTCGGCCAGGAAAAAACGGTCTGTATGTCAAAGCCCTGACGGACCCGTTCTTCATCATTGGCGGTGATCCTGTTGGCAGGAGCCGCTTCGACATTGTCAATGCGCAAGGTACGTTTCACTGGGACTTCGCTAGCCATCGACGCATTGCAGGCATGGCACCGATCGACTTCGCCTTCGTGGCAAGCTCCACAGTTTGGGCAAATGTAAATGTCCTTGGTGTCCAGTTCCGATCCGTCACCTGTACGGACTTCCGGTGGCAACTTTGCCTTCATTATGCGATATGCGCGGCCTTCATGGTAGATCAGGCTGCGAGGTCCGAATTCTGAAATTGCAAGGAAGCGGGCTCGCTGGAGGAAGGAACCTGCCTTCCCTTCCCCCGGAATGAAGGCATAGAGTGGCAAGCGCGGAAAATTGTAGCCTGGCAGAAAGCCCTCGGTTGCAAGATAGCGGTAGGAATAGAAGTCCGATCCACTTGACTCTCCTCCGCGCTCGAGAATGGCGATTTGGTTACTGGCCTGTATCTGCGCCTCTTTAATTTTGCGCCGATCGGCGCCAGAAAGTCCGGCGATTTCAGAGCGTTTATTGGCTTCCTTCAGTTGGGTTCGGGCCGAGTTATATAATTCCCTCCATCGGCCAAACGCGTTGTCAAAATCTTGCGGTGCACGTATGGCAACTTCCACGATGAAGTCGTCAATGCTTCCCATCCATGAAGGTTTACGCCCAGATACAGCCGCAAGGATCTGATCTAGTACACGCTTCATAGGCCCGCATGCTGCCGTCACAAGGCTGGGTCGAGTGATAACTTCATGGACTTCTTGCTTCAAGGGGTAGTTTTCTCCGCCAAGGTCAAGAATATCCGGGATGTCTGGAGACAATGCCAGTTTTGCTTCGGCCAGCCAGACTGCGTGCAGATGAGACCGCACTAGCTCCTCGTTTGTTACGTCGAGTGCTGGAGGGCGCACTACGCCGGCGACCATGTCATTGCGACGTTCAAAGAAATACTGATCGTGTGGTGATTGAGCGGCACAATAGGTGACGATGGCAGCAGCCTGCCCAGACCTCCCTGCGCGCCCGGCACGTTGCGCGTAGTTGGCTGGGGTAGGCGGTACGTTCCGCAGGTACACGGCGTTCAGAGCCGAAATGTCAACACCAAGTTCCATAGTTGGCGAACAAAAGAGAGCTGGAAGGAACTGGTCGGATTCTCCGGCCGCTTTAATTTCAGTGACGTTATTTCCTAGACTTGCTTGATCATCGTCTTCGAACCGAAAGCGCCATTCACGCCATTCCCTCTGCTTTTGAGAAACCTGAGCCGTATGCTCTCGGCTTTCTAAGCCCCAATAGGTGCTTTTGCCCCGCTGTTTAAGATCGTGGGCGACCTCATGATAGAGATCGTGAAAGTATTGATTTCTCTGTACTTCATCATTGTGGATTGCTTCGCCGGATTTAAGGCGGATCGCAGACGGCGAGACGCGCCAGCCGTATAGATCAGCCTCAATGTCTACGCGTGTAACAATTCCTTCACGGGCCATAAGCTCCATCAGACCGGTCAAAACCGCTAGGTACTCGCTCTTATTGAGTTTTGTACCAATAAGACTTTTTCGGTTGATAAGCCGTCCAATACGGGAGCTATGCCCCGCTCGGACAATTGTCTGTTCTTCTCGGAGATTGACCCTATCCTTACCGGGTGCTTGCAGAAATAGCGTCGTTCTGCTTTTGGGTATCTCTTTTTGGTCAATTGACCAAGGATCTCTGAGCAGATTTCGTGACTTTTGGGCGACGGTGTCGAGAACCGTCAAATCAAGCGCTTCCGTATTGACTGCTAGGCCTTCAATCATAGCGCCCAGGATTCGTCGAAGTACTTCCTTTCGTGCCTCCATATCGAGTGCACCAAGTTCAGGCAGTATCGCGGACAACGCTTCACTGTCCGCGGCAACGTCATCAAGTCCAATGAACTCGACATCAATGAGCTTGAGTACCGCAAGGCTAGGATTGGTATACCGCCAGCCGCGCCGAAGGTCGGTCCAAACGCGATGTGCCAGGACTTTAGCTAAAGCGCGCTGCGCATCTTCCCGAACGACAGCGCCACCATCTGGTTCTAACATCCAGTAGATTAGCGACTTCTTGTTTGAGGCGGTGAAGCCGAGGGCTTTAACTACTCGCAGGCCAAACTCGTCTTCACTCATTCCTTCGTCACCGGCATCAAGCACTGCCCGGAGGATTGCCCCACGAAGGAGGCTTACAAAGAGAAAATCATTGAAGTGCCCAGCTTGTAGGGCCGCATCCTGCCTATTGTCCGTGAAGCCAAGGAGCTTGCGCTTCTTCTCGGGTATGCCGTTTTCGTCATCATTCATCCATGCAAGCGCGGTTGAAACGAGTAGGGTGGTAGCCGAACTTCGGCCTTCGCCAGACAATCCGGCAAGCTTACTGCGTTCTCGCATGTTTGGATGTGGTTGGTCGAGACAGCAGGGGCAGAAGCCAAAGCGGCCCGGAATGAACCAAAAGCTCGCACCAGACAGGTTGCTAAGTCCATCCGGCCCCACCTTAACCATCTCAAGTGTCCGATTTTTTCTGTTCGAACGAAGGCGCTCGACTCCATTGCGCTCTTCACGCCAGTCTTCAGGGTAGGTCTCAATCTCGCCGTCGAATTCATAGTCTGGGTCGTTGTTGCCTATGGGCGTCAGGTACCCTGCTACATCGCCGTCCGGATCTTCTATTGGCGTATCATCTATGTTTCGAGCCAAGTAACGGGTTCCGTTTCCATCATCGATTTTGGTAACGACGTGGACCTCATGGCCACAATTGCGGCAGAATCGTGTTGGATAGAGACGGTGGCCCGGCGCATCAGGATCCTCAAGCTGCCCCTCAAATAGGATTCGGCGGGGACGCTCAGTTAGGGTTGCAAATATCTCTCCTGCGCCAGAGATGAATCGATGTAGCTTGAAGGCTAGGAACGCCTCAATGCCCGACCCACCTCGCTCTGTTTCGGGCTGGCTGACCCTAGTCAGAAATTGTTCAAGTGCTTTCCGACATGCATGCGCCCCGAGACCACTGTCCTGAGACAATAACTTAACGGCCTCTCCAAAAGGGATAGGCCTCTTGCGTTTGAGTTCCTGGCCGTCTTCAAGGCCTATTGCAAGTTCAGACCATACTGCGAGCGGATGAGTCTTCAACATCTCGTCTGTTAGAACTTCAGGCAAGTCTTGCTCGATGACAGATGCGAGTTTGGGTCGGATTGTCCGTCGTCAAAACATTTGGCACAAGTTGGGTCGCGGCTTAGCGGAGTATGGGCCTCGTCTTGGTGTTGATATTAAGCGGCGTGCATTTGGTGTTGCAAGCGCCGATGTTCGATGGTCTGTCGTT
>Ga0209273_10001768_pt1 | contig 18140 bp, 13 predicted proteins | sample tdAd471_FD_187126 | JGI IMG/M metagenome (GOLD analysis project Ga0209273, IMG submission 187126) | Marine sediment microbial communities from the Atlantic coast under amendment with organic carbon and nitrate - tdAd47.1 (SPAdes)... | ecosystem: Environmental > Aquatic > Marine > Coastal >...
CACCACGGCCCAGGTCAGCCCGGCGTCCTCTATCAGCTTCTTGCGCTCGAGAATGTCGGCCATTGGCCACACGTCCCCGGTGGGGATGTGGTGCAGGGAGCTCACTACACCTTCTGCCCCCGCCTGGACGACATGTTTCAGACTCACCGGGTCATCGGGACCAAACCACCGCCATGTTTCCTGCATATCTTCTGCACTCTGACCAACGCTTCAAATTATCACTGCGGCCGCTGCCGCATTGAGCCTGCCCCGCCATGGATTGTCTTGACATGCCCGGGCGCAACTGAGATTCTGGATTGGTATTACCACCTTGCCAGTGCCTGAGTGTGCCGGAGATCGAAAAAAGTGGCAAGTCGTTCACCTTTGCAAAATAAGTCAGACCATGAGTGATCAAGCCAGCTTGCGCCTGGGTATTATCGGGCTAGGCAATATTGCGCAGCAGCATATCCACAATATCGTCAGCGGCGAGGCGCATGGGTGCAAGCTCGCCGCGGTGTGCAGCCGCGGGGAGCACCCGCTAGCCGGCGAACTCGGCGTCCCTCATTTTCAGGATTACCGCGCGCTGGTTGCCAGCGGCTGTTGTGATGCGGTATTAATTGCCACGCCCACATTTACCCACCTCGGAGCAGGACTGTGCGCGCTTGAGTCAGGCCTGCACGTGCTGATGGAAAAGCCCATCGGTCTGTCTGTGGCAGAAGGTGAGCGTTTGTTGGGCGCCCGCAAGCAGGGTCAGGTATTCGCCCTGATGCTGAACCAGCGCACAGATCCGCTGTTTGTGATGATGCGCGAGATTCTGCAGCGCGGCGAACTCGGTGAGACGGTGCGCTATCACTGGAGCATGACCAACTGGTTCCGTCCGGAGGTGTACTTCAAGGTCAGCGACTGGCGCGCCACGTGGCGCGGAGAGGGGGGCGGCCTGCTGGTCAACCAGTGCATACATAACCTGGACATCTTCCAATGGCTTTGCGGCATGCCCGACCGTGTGCGAGCGCACTGCCATTTTGGCAAATACCACGATATAGAAGTAGAGGATGAGGCCACTGCATACCTGGAATATGCCAACGGTGCGACAGGTGTTTTTGTAGGCTCTACCGGGGAGGCCCCTGGCGTCAACCGCCTGGAAATTGTGGGTGACCGTGGTGCGCTGCTGTTCGACGGCGAGCGCTTGTGGCAGACACGCAATACGCCTGGCACCGCAGAGTTTAATCGCGACACCACCGAGATGTTTGGTATGCCCGCCAGTGCGGTCAAAGATATAACGCCAAAGCGTGATGTGAACCAGCATGCGCAGGTACTGAGTAACTTTGCCGCGGCCGTACTCTCGGGCGAATGTCTTATTGCCAGCGCTGAAGAAGGCCTGGCGTCACTCTCTCTGGCTAACGCCATGCTGCAGTCCACCTGGGAGAACAGCACTGTTGATCTGCCTCTGGATAGCGGCCGGTATCAGGCCTTGCTGGATCACAGGATAAGCCGTTCCAGCTTGCGTAAAGTAGCCGATATCGAAGCGACCATCGACATGAGCCAGTCCTATCGTTAGCCGTCTATGCCAGAAAGAAGGGAGCTACCTTGAGCGACATCACTGAGGAACTGCAGCACTTACGGGCGCTCGCAAACAAGCCGGCACTGGCCCGCGTTCCCGCCTACCTGCGCTTGAGCGGACCAGGCTGGTTACAGGGCGCTATGACGCTGGGTGGTGGTAGCGCCATTACCTCGCTGACTATTGGTGCGGTCTACGGTTACGAGTTGCTGTGGGTGCAGCCGGTTTCAATGGTGATCGGTTGCATCATGTTGTTTGCATTGTCTCACCAGACCCTGAGCACAGGTGTGCGGCCCTATCAGGCGATGCGCGACTTTGTCAGCCCGGCCCTTGCCTGGGCGTGGGCCGTTGCGGCACTGGCGTCGAGCATTATCTGGGGTTTTTCTCACTACCCGCTGAGCGCCGGCATGCTGGAGGAAGTGATAGCCGTTGGCACTGGATTCAGCCTGCAGGAGGAGGCAGGCCTGGGGCGTGAAATCTACCTGTTCATGCTGGCAGTACTGGTATGGGCGCTATGTGCTTTTACTGCCTGGAATTATGGTGCGGGTGGGCGTGCGGTGAAAATCTTCGAGACCGCAATCAAGCTGCTCAGCACCATGATCGTATTGGCTTTTGCCTGGGTGGTGATCAGCGCAGCCGGCAAAGGCCAGGTGGACTGGAGCGCGGTCCTGCAGGGTTTTGTGCCAGGAAGGCTGCCCACGGATACGGCCGGTGTTACCACCGTTATGGCCGCGCTGGGGACGGCAGTGGGCATCAATATGACCTTCGTCTACGGTTACACGCTACTGGAGCGGGGCTGGCAAAGGGAGCACCGCGAATTGGCCCGTTACGATATCGTGATGGGGTTGGTGCTGCCCTATATTCTGGTCACCAGTCTGATGGCGATTGCCGCTGCGGCGGCGTTTCACGGCAGTGACCTGTCTATTCAGGGAAAATTGAGCCCGGCCCGCGCCGGCCAGATGTTTGTCGATGCGGGTATGGGGCCGCTTACCGGTCGCCTGATATTCGCGCTGGGTGTATTGGGGATGGCGGTAGGATCTCTGGTGATGCACATGCTGTGTTGCGGTGCAGCAGCAGGAGCCCTGTTTAACTGGGAGCCGCACTCGCGTAAGTATCGTCTCGCGCTGTTACTGCCTACGCCAGCGGTGCTGGGGGTGTTTCTCTGGTCTACCATGGGCGCCTACCTGGTGCTGCCCACCTCGGCAATTTGCGGCTTCCTGTTGCCTATCGCCTACCTTGGCTGGCTGGTGCTCAATAACCGCAAAGACTACCTGGGCGACGCTCGCCCTACGGGTGGTCGTGCGCGCTTGTATAACCTTGCCATGGTGCTGTGCATTATCACCGTGCTGGCCAGTGTCTGTTACAGCACGGCGGTGGCGCTGGATATCATCTGAGAGGATTCAACTTTGGCAAATATCAAAGACGGCGCCAGTTACGCCCCCAGCGGCGAGGCAGAGCAGGTTGTCGCGCCCGGCGAGTTCCTGATTGCGGCGGCCTTTCTCGATCACGGTCATATTTACGGCCAGGTCAATGGCCTGTGTGACGCCGGGGCCACGCTGAAATACGTGTACGACACCGACCCGGAGCGCCTGCAACAATTCTGCAATACCTACCCCGGGGTAAAAGTCGCAGAGAGCTTTGATGTGATTTTGCAGGACCCGGATATCAGGCTGGTATGTGCGGCTGCCATTCCCTGCGAACGCGCGGCTATCGGTATACAGGTGATGGCATCGGGTAAGGATTACTTTACAGACAAATCACCCTTCACCACCTTGCAACAATTGCAGGAGGCGCGTGAAGTCGCGTCTCAAACCGGGCAGAAGTACGCTGTGTACTATGCCGAGCGATTGCACAACGATGCTGCCTGGCGGGCGGGTGAACTGATAAAACAGGGTGCTGTTGGCAGGGTGCTTCAGGTCTTGAATCTCGCTCCACACAGACTGGCGAAGACAACCCGACCGGCGTGGTTCTTCGACAAACGCTGTTACGGAGGCATCCTCACCGATATCGGTTCGCATCAAGTGGAACAGTTTCTTACCTATGCCGGCTGTCGTGCGGCGACGATCAACTTTTCCCGGGTCGCCAACTTCAGCCATCCCGATCGGCCTGGGCTTGAAGACTTCGGCGAAATGTCGATGACCGGCGACAACGGTGCTTCGTTTTACAGTCGCGTGGACTGGTATACACCGGAGGGACTGCGTACCTGGGGCGATGGCCGCACCTTTATCGTTGGCAGCGAGGGTACCATCGAGTTGCGTAAATATATTGACGTTACCGTCGCTGCGCCGGCCTCGCGCCTGTTTCTGGTGAATGCGCAGGGGGAGGAAATGGAAGACTGCCTCGGCAACACCGGATTCCCGTTTTTTGGCCAGTTGATCCTCGATTGCCTGAACCGCACCGAAAACGCCATGAGCCAGGAGCACGCGTTTACCGCTGCCCAACTCAGTCTGCAGGCACAGGCTTTGGCAGACGACAGTACTGTAAATGGTTTGCACTGAGTGTTGGTGATGGCAGTACTGAAAGACAGGTTCGCGACGATCGCCAGGGCGGGAGCTGCTGCGTTCGTTATTAGTTTTACCGCCGTGCTTGCGCCAGGTATAGAAGCTGCCAGCGAACTGGAGACGATCGTGGTGACCGGCATGTACTCGCCACAGCCCTTGGCTGAACTCACAGCATCGGTGACGGTACTTGAGGAAGCGCGTTTGCGGCAGCTGAATAAACGCCGGCTGGCAGACGCGCTCAGGACTGTGCCAGGGCTACTGGTGGAAGAGGAGGGCGGTAGCGGCGGTTTGACGACCATCTCGGTTCGGGGCGGTGAGTCGAATTTCACTCAGGTACTGCTGGACGGGGTGCCGCTCAATGACCCGACCAACACACGCGGCGGCAGTTACGACATCGGCAATATAAGCAGTGAAAGTATTGCCAGAATTGAGGTGGTGCGCGGCGCGCAATCCGCGGTGTATGGTTCGGACGCGCTCTCGGGTGTGATCAACCTGATATCCCGGGACCCAAGGGAGGTCAGGGCGCCTGAGCTCAGAGTGGAAGTCGGCGAAAGCGGCTACCGTGATTACCGGCTTGCCGCCGGCGCGGCCGCCGATGATATCGGTATCGCTTTGGATCTGGGCCGGCGCGACGATGAGGGCTGGCAGGACGGCAGCCGCCGCGAGGTGGACAGTGCGAATCTTCGCATCAGCTGGGGCGATGCCAGCGCGCAACAGCTCAGTGCCCAGCTGCGTTACCTGGACGGTGAGCGCAGCAACTACCCTGAGCAGAGTGGCGGTCCGCTGCTGGCCCGCTCTGACGCAGTTGATGTCAGTGACTACCGTGACCTCAGTGCAGCCCTTGCCTGGGAGGTGCAGGTCGATTCGGTTTGGCGCAGCCGGCTGGCGGCGGATCACTTTGACCACAGCGAACGATTCGACTCTCCAGGCGTGGCGCCCTACCAGGCTGTTCCAGCTAACGGCAGCGACACCGATTTTGAACGCAGTCAGCTGAGCTGGGTGAATACGCTGCAGCTATCGTCTCAGTATCAGTTCAACCTGGGTGTGGACTATCGCGATGAGTCGGGAGAGAGCCGGGGGTATCTCGATGTGGGTATGCGTGTGCCGACAGATTTCGCACTCTCGAGAAAAAACCGTGGCGCCTTTGTCGATGCGCGGCTGCGACCGCTGGATGCTGTATTGCTGCAAGGCAGTGTTCGCTTCGATGATCCTGACGATTTTGACAGCGAGACGACCCTGCGCCTGGGCGCGAGCTATGCGTTGCAGCCTTCGCTGCAATTGCTGGTGAACTGGGGTGAGGGCTTCAAGCTGCCCAGCTTTTTTGCCCTCGGCCATGCGCTGGTTGGTAATCCAGCTTTGCAGCCGGAGACGGCCAGGGGTTGGGATGCTGGCTTGCGCTGGCGACCTGCCGATGGTCTGGAGGCCAGTTTCACCGCGTTTGCTACGCGATACCGTGACCTGGTGGATTTTGACCCTGAGGCCTTTACCAACATCAACCGTCGCGAGGTGAAAACCCGCGGCGGCGAGGCGAACCTGGCATGGCAGCCGGCAGAGAACATCTCGTTGCAGGCAAATGCCACCTACACCGACATCGATGTTGTGGGCGAAAGCCTAAGTCTGTTAGGCCGGCCCGATTGGCAGCTCGGTGCCTCCCTGGATTGGGAGCTGTCAGAGCATTTGCATACGGGGCTGGACTATCAGTACACGGGTACGATTTTGGCATCGTCTCTGTATACCGGCCAGACCGTGGTGACCGAACTGTCTTCGTATCAGCGCCTGGACTGGCGCCTGAGTTGGCGCGCATTGGCGGCGTTGGAAGTCGAACTGGCGCTGGACAATGTGCTTGATGAGCGCTTTCAGACCGCCGTGGGTTTCCCGGGGCTGGGTCGAAGCCTGAGAATGGCAGCCACGCTGCACCTGGGGCGCGGGTGAAGGCACTGGTTGTCGAACATTATTTGATTTTGCATTGCCGTAGCAGCTAAGCAGGTAGAACTATGAAGAAAACGATTTTCACCACAGTGTTTATCGCCGCGCTGGCAGCGCTCGGCTGGTGGTTTATGACATCCTCACCTGATGAGACGGCAGAAGACGGGCGTGTGGACTTTTACAAGACACTCGATACCGAGCCTGCGCCGGTACTGTCACCGGAGCAGGCGCTGGAGCGCTTTCGCATCGCGCCGGGTTTCGAGATCGAACTGGTGGCAGCAGAGCCACTGGTTGAGGACCCTGTCGCCATGGCCTGGGATGAGTATGGCCGCCTCTACGTCGTAGAGATGCGTGGCTACATGCCTGATGCCTACGGTAACGGCAAAGACGAACCCGTGGGCAGGGTCGTGCGCCTCAGCGATGTCGATGGCGACGGACGCATGGATGAGTCAGAAGTGTTCCTCGATAAACTGGTAAACCCCCGTGCGGTTGCGGTAAGCAATGACGGCATCCTGATTGGTGAGCCGCCCAATCTCTGGCTATGTGAACTTGCGGAGGCAGGTGACCTGTGTAGCTCAAAGCGGCGAGTCGGTGACTATGCGCCGAACTTCGAGGAAGGCAATGTCGAGTACCTGGAAAATGGCCTGCTGACAGGTATTGATAACTGGTTGTACAACACCCAGTCAGAGCGCAGCCTGCGTCTGCAGGAGGGGGAGCTGCAGCAGCGTGCTTCGCCCCAGCGTGGCCAATGGGGTATTGCCCAGGACGATCATGGCCGGCTGTTTTACAACAACAATTCTACCTGGGTGCAGGCCGACCTGTTCGCGGGCGAGGACCTGGTGGAGTCCGATAGCGGAGGGCAGTATCAGGGATTGGGTGTCAACCTGACCGAGACAAGTGAGGTGTTTTCAGTGCGGGTGAACCCCGGGGTGAACCGCGCCTATCTTGAAGGTACCTTGCGTGCGGACGGACGCCTGCATAATGCCACCGGTATCAGCGGCCTGGCGGTTTACCGTGGCGATCAGTTTCCCGCAAGCTACTCGGGCGATGTTTTCGTCCCGGAAGTGGCGGCCAATGCGGTAGCGCATTTGCGCTTGAATGAACGCGGCATGGAATTGAGCGCGGAACATATGCTGTACGACGACCCCGAGTGGGGTCAACGCGAGTTCCTGGGTTCCACCGACGAGCGGTTCCGTCCGGTTGATGCGTTTAACGGCCCAGACGGGGCTCTTTATATTGTCGATATGTATCGCGGAATTGTGCAGGACGTGTATTTCCTCACGGACGAGCTGCGCGAACAGATTCTACAGCGCCAGCTCGACAAGCCCGTTGGTAAGGGGCGCATCTGGCGGGTTCGGCACGTTGATCGGCCCCCGGCGCGGGCCAGTGTAAACCAGGCTGAAGCGGATAACGCAGCGCTGGTTGAACTGCTTACCAGCACCAATGGATGGCAGCGCGATACCGCACAACGCTTGTTGCTGCAGCGCTCGGGAGATCTGGCGCCGGCATTGGAAGCACTCGCTATGGGCGAGAACAGCGTTGCTGCAGGCCATGCGATATGGACGCTGGCCGGACGCGGTGAGCTCGATGCCGAACTGGTGATGCGGGTCGCGCAGCGCGACGATCCCTGGCGTCAGGTGCAGGCACTGCGCGCGGGCGCAGAAGCGCTTGGCGAGGCAGATATGCTGGCGCTGGGCGAAGCGCTGGCGGCCGCGCCCGAGCGCGTGCAGGTACAGCTGGCCTTCGAGCTGGGTCACTTCGCCGACAGCCCGGTGCTACGTCAGCGCCTGCGCGACAGCCTTTATGCCAATCTCGGCAGTCCGCTGGTGCGCCAGGCGGTGGTGCGCGCATTGCGCGGCAAGGAAATGACGGCCATGCAGGAAATGCTCGCGGACAGTCGTCTCGCCCCGGCGGCGGAAGCCGCCGAGGTAATGGGCGCGCTGGCGGCAAACGCCTACCGTGACCTGCGTGGCGATATGACTTCCACGGAGCCGGCAAACAACGGGCTCAACGAACTACTGGCGCTGGTCTCCCAGGCAAATGCCTCACAACAAATAGCCATCATGAATGCCTTCAGGGCGCTGACCCTGCGTACCGGCTTTGAGCCCGCGGAGTTGGCCGCTATGCCGGATCTGTTCGACACCGCCGACGCCAATGAAAGCGAAGCCCTGGCAGCGGCCAGGTTGTCTGGTCGACGCGCCTTCACCTGGCCCGGAGACCCGCTGGCGCTGGGTATCGAACCGCTGACACGGGAGCAGAAAATGCTGATGTCTGCGGGAGAGAAATTCTACGGGCAGTGCGCGTCCTGCCATGACCAGGACGGCACCGGCACGCCCGGTTTGGCGCCGGCACTGGCGGGCTCGGAATGGGTAACCGGTCCGCCGGAATGGTTGGGCCGCATTATCCTGCAAGGTAAAGGTGGTTCTGACTCAGGCTACAGTGCTGTTATGCCGCCCCACGGCCACCTGGCGCAACTGGACGATGCCACGCTGGCCGGTTTGATGACTTACCTGCGCCGCGCCTGGGGCAATGCGGCGCCGGCAGTGGCGGTGGACAAGGCGACGGCTATTCGCAGAGACAGCGCTCAGCGTGAGCAGCCCTGGACAGCCCAGGAACTTCGGCAGGTGTACGTGGATCGTGGGTACGGCAAATTCGTCGGCGAGTATTCGGTGAGTTTCATCACCATCACCATCAGCGAACAGCCCGAAGGCTTGTATATGGAGGCGACTGTCGGCGGAGAGGGGCTGCTGACGCGCCTGGACGACCAGCTGTTCGAGATCAGTTCTGATGACGGTAGCGCACAGCTCGAATTCGTCAGCGACGCCGACGGGGTGGTGAATAAGCTGATTATTCACCGGGATGGTCAGAAAATACCCGCAGAACGCGATGATTAAAGCTGGGCTCGGCGCTGGGTTGGGCGTGTCTGCGCCTCGGCGACATTGCCGTTTGCTGGCGAGGAGTCTCCAGGCGTCCGGCTTCTCGCGCGCTTGTTTAACTAGTTGTCAGCGTTACGGGTTTATTGAGCGGCAGACCAATCCGGTTATTTTGCACTTGCCCTCTTGCCAGAAGCGGGGCATATTGGGCTTGTGGTAAGGTGGTAATACCAAAATTAATTAGTCTAATAACGATTACAAGGTGTTCACTATGGAAGGGAAACTTCATCGCAAGGCCGCTCTGGCCGCTGCATTAATACTGGCCTACCAGGCTCCTCTGGCCTCAGCGCAGGGGCTGGAAGAAGTTATCGTCACCGCGCAGAAACGCGCGCAGAGTGCGCAGGACGTGCCCGTGGCGTTGACGGCAGTCAGTGCCGAGACCATTGAAGCAATGGGCATTCAGGAGTTTTCCGATGTTACCCGGATTTCCCCCTCGTTGACGTTGAGCAGCGGTAACAACAAGCAACAGACGTCGATATCCATACGCGGTATCGGCACCAGTGTGTTCAGTATAGGGGTTGAGCCCAGCGTCGCCGTGATTATCGACAATGTATCTCAGGTTCAGCCGGGTCAGGCCTTGAGCAATCTGGTGGATATAGAGCGCATAGAAGTACTGCGCGGCCCCCAGAGCACCTTGTTCGGAAAGAATGCCTCCGCTGGCCTGGTCAGTGTCACTACCCGGAACCCGTCAGAAGAGCTGGGGGTAGTATTGAACTGGTGGCTACGGACGATGATCAACTGCGCACCGTGGGCACACTATCCGGTCCGGTTAGCGACAGCTTTGGTTATCGCATCATGGGTTTTTACGATGACCGCGATGGGTATCTGACCAACCTGACCACCGGTGGTGACCTGAACGGCGGGCTGTCCAAGGGCGGTCGCGGTAAATTTCTCTGGGAGGTGACCGAGAACCTGACCTCAACGTTTATCGTCAACTACAGTGAAGACAAGCTCAACTGCTGCGGAATCAACTGGCACGCACTGGACCCGGAGGCGCGCGTACTGGGCTTCGTGCCCGGAGAAGTGGCCCCCGGTATCATTCCTGGCAAGGACAACCGCAGGATACGGCAGGACGATGCCTCCCTGGGCAAGAGTCGCGATGTATCGGGTAGTCTGGAACTCGGCTACGAAATAAATGAATTTACTCTCACGTCGATCTCTTCCTGGAACCGCTGGCAGTATCAGAACAATGAAGACGTAGACTTCTCCGACGTGGATGTGGCGGGGGCGTTGAGCGGTGGCTTTTTGGAGGGCGGTATCGCGTCACTGTCGGACGTGGAGACGACTTTTGTCGCGCAGGAGTTCCGACTGGACTCACCCGTTTACGATAGCTTCGACTACATGCTCGGGCTTTACTACGCCGATGCCAGTACCGATCGTAGTTTTGAACGCACCATCCTGGTGGCGGACTGGGTGGCGGAGGCGAGTACCGAGAGCCTGGCGGCTTATGGCCAGGGCAACTGGCGCTTCACTGATAAAACCAGTCTCACGCTTGGCCTGCGTTATAACTACGAGGAAATTTCCGCAGATTTCGTGGATAACCCCACCGACTCCCGTTACACCGGCGATGACTCCGACGGGATATGGTTGGGTAAGGTCGCTGTGCAGCATTTTCTCAATGAAGACACGATGTTGTTCGCCAGTTATTCGCGAGGCTACAAAGGCCAGGCTTACGATATTTCCACGGGCTTTAACCAGGACAAGGCCGACAACCCCGTGGCAGCGGAGGAGTCCGACGCCTACGAGGTGGGTATCAAGACCACGTTGCTGGACCAGCGCTTGCAACTCAACGTCGTTGGCTTCTATACCGAGTACGACAACTTCCAGGCCCAGAATACCATTCTTGGTCAGGACGGCAGTGTCCAGCTTGATATTTCCAATGTGGGCCAGTTGGAAACCCAGGGGATAGAAATTGATGCGGTCGCGTTGCTGGGCGATAACTTTATTCTACGCGGAGGTTTTGCGTGGATTGATGCTACGGTCAAGAGTTACCCCAACGCTCGCTGTTTCCCCAACCAGACTGAGGCGCAGGGTTGCGTGGAAATTGCACCGGGTGCGACGGTACAGGATCTGGCCGGTGAAGACCTGAGTAATTCGCCGGACTACAAGCTCACTCTTGCCGGAGAGTACACGCTGCCTCTCACGTCCATGCCCTTTGAAGGCTTCGCCAATTTTTCTTACCGCTGGCAGGATGATGTGGTGTTCAACCTCAACCAGGATCCCGAGATGCAATACGACTCCTTTGACGTATTGGACCTGAGTGTCGGCATCGTCGAGCGCGAGCGAGCTGCCTACCGCGTCACCCTGTTCGTCAATAACGTCCTCGATGAGAACTACCTTGTCTCCAAGGCTAACCTGGGGCAACTGTACGGTGGCAGGCAGGCCATAGGCCAGATTCTGGCCCGGGATAGCCAGCGCTATGCGGGTGTCAGAGTGAAGTTCCAGTTCTAGGCAAGCTTGTGTCGGGCATGCGATGTGCAGCGCTGGGAATGTTGGTGGCAACGGCGCTGACAGCCCCCTACAGTTCAGCCCAATGTGAAGATCACGAACCTGGGCGCCGCGCCTACTTCGGTGATCTACACGTGCACACGCGCTTTTCCCAGGATGCCAACTGGCGCATGGGTAATACACAGGTTGGGCCGCAAGAGTCCTATCAGTTTGCCCGCGGCGCACCACTGTTGCTGCCACCCTATGATGCACAGGGCAAGAGTGAGCGGCGTGTGCAACTGGCGCGTCCGCTGGATTTTATGGCGGTAACCGACCATGCAGAGGCGCTGGGCGAAGTGCGATTGTGCGCGGATCCGGCCTACGATGGCCCCGGTGCATGGTTGTGCGGTGCCGGTGTATGGACGCGCCTGCTAACCGGGTTTGCTGCCAGGGCGCTTCCCATCTCCACACTCTGTCCTCCCGGTGACGCGGCCTGCGATGCGGCGGCCGGGGCCGTATGGCGCGATACACGTGCCGCTGCGCAAACGCATAATACACCCTGCGAGTTCAGCACCTTTGTGGGTTACGAGTGGAGCGGAATGGCCGGTATGGCGAACCTCCATCGCAACGTTATTTTCCGGTCCAACCAGGTTGTGTCCCGCCCCATCAGTGCTCGTGAAGCGCGTACCCCGGAGGCTTTGTGGGACGCACTGGACGACAGTTGCCGCGACGCTGTGGCGAACTGTGAAGCGGTAACCATCCCCCACAACCCGAATCTCAGTGAGGGGCTGATGTTCGCGCCAATCCTGAGCTCAGGTGAGGCGATGACAGCCCGGGTAGCCCAGCAGCGCCAACGCTATGAACGCCTGGTGGAAATTGTGCAGCACAAGGGCGCGTCCGAGTGTTTCGGCGGTCTGGGCTCGGAAGACGAGCTCTGCGCCTTCGAGCAATTGCCCTACAGCAACTTTTTGCAAAAGTACCTGCCTTTGCTGGGCGAGCCCCCGGCAGACGATAGTCGTTACCTGCGCGAAGCCCTGCGGGAAGGTCTGCGCCAGCAAGCGCGACTGGATATCAACCCCTTCATGACCGGCTTTATAGGCGGAACGGACAGCCATACCGGCAGTGGCGGTGCTGTAGATGAGAGCGGCTACACCGGCAACCATGGCGCGCAGCATGTCAGCGTCGATCGCGGAGCGGCACAACTCCCTGACCGGGTAGAGCAGAACCCGGGCGGACTGGCAGTGCTGTACGCGGAAGAGAACACCCGTGATTCGCTTTTTCAGGCGCTGCAGCGCAGAGAGGCCTACGCGACCAGCGGTACTCGCATACAACTGCGCTTTTTTGGCAGTTGGGGATACCCGGCGGACCTGTGTCAGCAGCCTGACCAGCTGGGGCAGGCTTACGCGGGCGGTGTGCCTATGGGTGGCGAATTGCACAGTGCGGACAGCAAGGGCAGGGTGCCCGTGTTTCTGCTTTCGACACAGGCTGATCCGGGTACAGCTGCGGCTCCCGGTGGTTTGCTACAGCGCATTCAGGTGATCAAGGTCTGGGTGGATGCGCAGGGCAACGGCCGCGAAAAGGTGTATGACGTCGCGGGCAGTGACGGCAATGACGCCAGTGTAGACCTCGCGACCTGCAAACCCCAGGGGGAAGGGTATCAACGGCTCTGTACTGTCTGGCAGGACCCGGACTTCAACGGCAGTCGCGATGCGGTCTATTACAGTCGCGTACTCGAAAACCCTTCCTGCCGCTGGCAGCAACGTATATGTGTTGCCAACCAGGTCAGCTGTGAGGCACCGGATTCACTGCCAGAGGGCCTGCAGGCTTGCTGTGACGACAGCGTACCGCGCACCGTTCAGGAACGCGCCTGGTCATCGCCTGTCTGGTACAGTGCCGGGTGAACCGGCGTCGGCTGTGTCGTGTTCATGGATAAACATTGCACTTTGGTTTGTTACGAAAAACGAGAGAGGTAGCTATGTCAGTCTCTATCAAGGGAATCCTAAAACTGGTGGTTGCAGTTATTGTGCTGCTGGTGGCGCTGGCTCTGGCAGGTATTTATTACATCGGCGCCTGGCATATTCTGTTTCCCTCGTCCCAGCATGATACGACGCCCCCCCAAATCAGTGCGGACCTGCCGTCCCCCTCTATTCTGGTGTTCAGTAAAACCAATCGCTTCCGTCACAAAGAGGGGATTGCCGGGGGACAACAGGCGCTGGCGGACATAGCCCGGGCGCAGGGGTGGGGAATGTTTGCGACAGAAAATGGAGCGGTATTCAACCCTGCAGACCTGGCACGGTTTGACGCCGTCGTTTTTCTGAATACCACGGGGGACGTTTTCAACGAGACCCAGGAGGCTGCATTCCAGCGCTGGCTGGAGCAGGGCGGTGGCTGGTTGGGCATTCACGCCGCGGGTGATGGCTCCCACGCCCAGTGGGGCTGGTATATGGATAACCTTATTGGCGCGAAGTTTATCGCGCATATTATGGGCCCTCAGTTCCAGACCGCCAGCGTACTCACCGAGGATGCCGCCCACCCGGTCAACCAGGCAATGCCGGTGCAATGGCAGCACGAGGAAGAGTGGTATTCGTGGGAAAGCAGCCCGCGTGAACGAGGCTTCAACATCCTTGCCACCGTAGATGAGGACAGCTACACCCCTGTCGCGAAGTTGCTCAACAAGGAAAGGGATCTCCGCATGGGCGATCACCCGGTGGTCTGGTCCAACTGCGTGGGCGAGGGGCGGGCAGTCTACTCGGCCATGGGGCATCGCGCGGAGGCCTTTGCCGTCAGCGATCACCTGCGTTTATTGACGAATGCCCTGTCGTGGCTAATGAGTGATGCGGATGCGGGCTGTGGCCGATAACGCTGTAGCATATAGTCTGGATTAAAGATTGGTGGTCGGGCGCCTGTGGGCTGTATCTTGCCGGAGCTGAGTGTATAACGAGAGTTAACGCTGTAACCGGTAATGGACTTTTTTACTTGCTACCCGGATACGGCGACAGCGGGCGGCTCGCATCGGCAGCTATCGGTTCACCGCTATCGCGTTCGCTTACGGCCTGTTTGAATCCGACCTGTTCTGCGCGCTGCTTGAACCAGACGCCTTCCGGGCTGTGCCGGGTGATGCCATCAAAGAGAGTGGCGAACATCTGGGTATTACTGAGCCCCATGTTTTCGTAGGCCTGATTGATCAGGAGTTTCTGCATCATCAACTGATTTTTGGGTACACCCGCCATGCGTTCGGCCAGGCGCTGAACTCTCTCGTCGAGATCCTCCAGTGGTACCGATTCAAGTACCAGACCCAACTCCCGGGCTTCCTGGCCGTTGATCAGGTCACCGGTAAACAGCATGCGCTTGGCTTTCTCCGCGCCCAGGCGATATACCCACATCGCGGTTGTCGGGCAACCCCATACCCGTGCCGGCGGATAGCCGATAACAGCCTCATCGGCCATAATGACGATGTCACAGGCCAGCGCGATATCACTACCTCCCGCCACGGCAGGGCCGTGCACTCGCGCTATGGTTGGCTTGTAACTCTTCCATAAGGACATGAAGTCCTGGGTGTTCTGATACATGCCATAGAAGTCCAGCATGGGGTCCCAGGGGCCGCCGTCCCCCCGGCCCAGCTGCGAACCCGGTTGCTCGCCTTCCTCCTGGGCAAAATCCACCAGGTCGTATCCGCTACAGAATGCCCGTCCCGCCCCGGTAACCACGATCACATGCACTGAGTCATCGCGATTGGCGCGCTCTACCGCGTGGGCAATCTCTCCCGGCATTTCCATGGATATTGCGTTGAGCCTGTCGGAGCGGTTCAGTGTGATGGTGGCGATACGCCCCTCGCTGCGGTACTCTATTTCGGTATATTTCATGCTGGCGCCCCCGGTTGATGATTAGCCTAGCCTAAAACTGCCATGAATTCGCGTGTTCGGTAAAGCCGGGAGCAATGCGGGCGGGGCCGCTTTGCCGGCACTCCAGCATTGGCCAGGCATCAATGATAATCTACGCTGTTTTCTGCTATCACCTGGACCAGACGTAATGCGTGTTTCACTTATATACGCCCGTTCGGAAAACTACTGCATAGGTGACCGGGGCGAACTGCCATGGTCGCTTCCCGACGAGTACGCGCATTTTCTGCGAACCACGGCAGGTGCAGCCGTGATCATGGGGCGAAAGACCTACGAGGATCATAACTCCTATCTTTCCGGCCGGGTCAATATAGTGGTTACACGCAATCCGCTGATGACACTGGCCACACATGTTCTGCGTGCCAGCGGCCTCACGAGGCGCTCAGGGCTCGCAGAGCGTGACAGCGACAGTGCGTTTGTTATCGGCGGTAGTTCACTGCTGGCAGAAGCCTTGCCACTGGCAACAACGGTGTTCGAGACAGTGGTGCATGCGCAACTGCGCGGAGACACGTTTGTAGAACCTTTTGATTTCAGCAACTGGCACTCACAGCAAGTTGCGGTGCACCCGGCGGACATGGCGCATGCGTATGGCTATACGGTGTATCGCCATACGCGACGTCTGGCGGGCGAAGCATAGGCGGGCGCGCTTCGCCGGAACTGTACACGAGTCGCCAGACTGCGCCGCTTCTCTACTGCGGCTCGAGAATGCTCAGGTTCAGTGTTTCCTTGACGGTTTCCATCACCACGTAGCTGGTGGCTTCCTGAATCCCGGCAATACCCAGTAGGGTCTCTCCCAGAAAGGTGCGATAGGCGGTCATGTCCGCCACCCTGGCCTTGATCAGGTAATCGAAATTTCCGGATACCAGATAGCATTCCTGCACTTCAGGTAATTCGACTGCCGCTGACTTGAATTGCTCAAAGCTGTCCTGTGACGTGCGCGCCAGGCGAACCTGTACAAACACCACCAGCGCGGCCTGCAGCGCTGCCGGGTTAAGCAGTGCCGTGAAGCCGGTGATAATGCCCTCTCTCTCAAGGCGTCGAACCCGCTCGATGCACGGGGTGGTGGTCAGGCCGACCTTGCGTGCCAGTTCGGCATAGCTGACTCGGCCGTCCGCTTGCAGGGTCCGGAGTATGTTGCGATCAATCTTGTTGAGTTCTTTCACTCTGCTTCATCTCTTATTGGCAGTTGAATCTAATAAAAAAATGCAAATATACAGTTTAAATTTTTGTTAGGGGCAAAAAATACAAAGAAACTACTAGCGGAAACTGGCTACACTTCTGCCTGTGGAGCAATGGCAATCCAGCCTTTAATCGAGGGAATCATCATGTTGATAGGCGTACCCAAAGAGATAAAAATCCAGGAGTGGCGTGTGGGGCTTACCACCGGGAGTGTGAACGAGCTCGTGCATCATGGTCACCAGGTGCTGGTGCAAAGCACTGCGGGTGAGGGTATCGGCCTCAGTGATGACATGTACCGGGACGCGGGCGCTGAGATTGTCGACACAGCAGAGGAAGTGTTTGCGCGAGCAGATATGGTGGTAAAGGTGAAAGAGCCGCAGGCCTCGGAGTGCAGGATGCTCAGGGAAGGCCAGGTACTGTTTACCTACCTTCACCTGGCGCCGGATCCGGAGCAAACCCGTATGCTGCGGGAATCAGGCTGCGTCGCGATAGCCTATGAAACGGTTACCGGGCCCAATAACAGTCTGCCGCTGCTGTCACCCATGAGTGAAGTGGCCGGGCGCATGTCGATTCAGGCTGGCGCGCATTGCCTGGAGAAAGAGCAGGGCGGGTCAGGTATTTTACTGGGCGGTGTACCCGGTGTTGAGGCCGCGCGCGTGGTGGTGATAGGCGGTGGCGTAGTGGGCACCAACGCCATCCGCATGGCCATGGGCATGGAAGCACATGTCACGGTACTGGACCGCTCGCTGCAACGTCTCAAGGAGCTGGATTTCCAGTTTGGTTGTATGTTGAATACGGTCTATTCGACGCGCGAAGCCCTGGCGCGATATGTCGCCAGTGCCGACCTGCTGGTAGGCGCAGTACTGGTGCCGGGTGCCGCTGCGCCGAAACTGGTGAACCGCGAGATGCTGCGCACCATGAAGCCCGGGTCAGTCCTGGTAGACGTGGCGATAGACCAGGGTGGCTGCTTTGAAACGAGTCGGCCCACAACCCATATGAATCCAACTTTTGTGGAAGAGGGGGTGGTGCATTACTGCGTAGCGAACATGCCGGGCGCGGTAGCGCGCACCTCAACCTTCGCGCTGAACAATGCCACGTTGCCGTTCACTCTCAATCTTGCAGACAAAGGCTATAAAGCCGCTCTGCTGGCGGACCCGCATCTGTGCAATGGGCTCAGCGTTCACCACGGAAATGTCACCTGCAGCGCGGTTGCAGAAAACCTGGGGCTGGAGTACACGCCTGCAGCAGACTGCTTGCGCGATTGACGGTCTTTTCCAGCAGGACAGCCTGCCTCTCAAAACGCGGGTGATAGTCGTGCCTGCGCCCCGGGTCACCGACCAGTGTCCTGTGATGTCCCGTACTCAGCCGCTGCCAGCAAGGGGCAGCAGCTGGTTCTTGATAACGTTACTAATAACCCAACTAAAGTGTTAGTTAGTTGGGTTATTGATTTGTGTTTTTAAGTCGCTCAGTTCTGTTTCAGGCTTCCTGGCAAACGGGGATGATATTTTTATATCAATAAAAACAATGAGTTAAAAAATAAATACGGTCTTTTTTTAAAGTTGGCATCGTTGCTGCAATGTCTTTGGCAAGGAGCAAAAATGAATGGCTCCCATCAAACCAAACACATTGAGGATTACGCTATGACTACTATCAACATCACTGACCTGAACAACGATCGCGCTTTGAACGCTGAAGAACTGGCCTCTGTAAATGGTGGCTGGTACTGGCTCTACCAGCC
>Ga0209273_10001774_pt1 | contig 18081 bp, 17 predicted proteins | sample tdAd471_FD_187126 | JGI IMG/M metagenome (GOLD analysis project Ga0209273, IMG submission 187126) | Marine sediment microbial communities from the Atlantic coast under amendment with organic carbon and nitrate - tdAd47.1 (SPAdes)... | ecosystem: Environmental > Aquatic > Marine > Coastal >...
ATCATTTCGAAGAGCGGGTCCATGGTCTCACCGACCACGCCCGCCTCATTGGCAGCCCAGCCCTGCAGGGCGGAGGCGTAGACAACCGGAAAGTCGAGCTGTTCCTCGTTGGCACCGAGGCGGTCGAACAGGTCGAAGGTCTGGTCCACCACCCAGTCCGGGCGGGCAGAGGGACGGTCGGCCTTGTTGATGACGACGATCGGCTTGAGGCCACGGGCCAGCGCCTTCTTGGTCACGAAGGAGGTCTGCGGCATGGGACCGTCAACCGCGTCGACCAGGAGCAACACGCCGTCGACCATGGAGAGGACGCGCTCGACCTCACCGCCGAAGTCGGCGTGGCCGGGCGTGTCGACGATGTTGATCGACCAGTCACCCCAGGTCACAGCCGTGTTCTTGGCGAGAATGGTGATGCCGCGCTCTTTTTCCAGGTCGTTGGAATCCATGACGCGGTCCGGAGCGGCCGCACGATCGCCCAGCGTGCCGGATTGTTTCAGCAGCTGGTCCACCAGGGTGGTCTTGCCGTGGTCGACGTGCGCCACGATGGCGATATTGCGAAGCTTTTCGAGGGAGGCGCTCATAGGTCCGGTCCGTTAGTCAAAGGCGCGCCCTCTTACGCTGCCTGACTGGGACTGGCCAGCTTTTATTCCGCAGGCGGAGCGGAGACCGCTACCCCCGTCTGGCGAGCAGGCCGGGCGACTCCGGAAACGAAGGCGGAGAGCGCCCCACCGACAATGAGGAGAATAAAGAAAAGCGCCAGCGCACGCAGGTTGACCTGGTTCTGGACGAGGCCCGTCGGCATGCATTTGACGATCATCCAGTCGACATAGGGCAGGCGCACATAGGCCACGACCGAGGTCCCGCTCATAAAGTATCCGGACGAGGCCGACGGATCGATCTGCGCGAGAATGTCGGCCACGTCATGCGTTCCTCCGATCTCGCGGACATTGGTGTTTCGGGCCAGGACCTGCCCGCCGCCGGTCATCAGCCAGGCCGTGCCGTCCGGTGGAGGCGTGGCGGTGGAACCGATCAGGACATCGGTCACGTCAAAGGAAGCCCCGAAGGCACCCTGCAACGTCTCACCGGACCACAGCGGCACCCGGCAGGCCAGGGCCGAACGGTCGCCCGTCTCGTCCGACAGGTAACGCGAGATTTCGGTGCACTGGAGGACGCGGTCCGGATTCGTCTCCTCACCGAAGAGGATCGGATCCTCATCACCGGCAAGGGGGAAATCGGCGGGCGCATTGAACCGGTAGAATTCCAGCCGGTCTTCGCGTTCCGGCGCCGACATCACCATGCGGCGATCCGGCGTAAAATAGTAAAACGACCCGCGGTAGCCCGCTTCCGAGGTCACATCGACCACCGTCTCGAAGCCGGCCCAGAACCAGCGCTTCTGGTCCGCCGTCATGGACGCCGCGTCACCAAGAAAGGCGCCGACGCCTTCCAGGCTGGCACCGGTTTCGGTTTCGAAGCCATCATAAAGTTCCGGGATGCTGCGTCGCGTTCCGTCGCCGAACTCCGGGAAGAAACGGTCAATATGGGAGGCAATTTCCGCATCACTACCCTGGGTCACAGACCGGTCGAAATGATCACGGGCATGCAGGTTCAAACCGCCTATCTGGTCAAAGAGGTCGATGTGCGGCGCGGCCTCGGCGCGAAGCTGCGCCTCCAGCTGCTCCCCAAGAGCCTCAACGGGACGTTCGCGGGCGACCTCTCCATAGCCGACTGCCGCGATCGCAGCCACGATCACGGCCATCAGCAAACCGGAACTGAATTTCACCCACTCAGCAGTCACGCACGTCATCCTTTGGTCGGAAATCTAGCCGGTGAAACCCTAATATTCCCTAATTTGGTTGCATTCTCGCACTGGTTGTCAGGCGGACAGGTCGAAACTGGCCTTCAGGTCTTGAAGGGTCTCGATGAATTTCTCTTCTTTTTCAGGGCTCAGCAGTCGATGCGCCTCATCCGCTATCGCCTCCACCTTGGGCAGGAGCTTCGCATAGAGCGACTGACCAGACACGGTAAGATAGAGATGCGAAACCCGGCCATCTTCCTGGGACGCCTTGCGGCGCACCAGCCTGCCCTCCAGCAGAGCCTTGGTGGCACGACTGACAATCCCCTTGTCCATCGGCGTCACCTGGACGACCTCGTTCGCCGTGCGCCCCGGCGCTTCCGCAATCGCAGCCAGCACCCGCCATTGCGACAGGTTCAGCTCAGCCTCATCCCGGACTATGGCAGCCGTGCGTCGCGAGATCAGGTCCGCGAGCACGACAATCTGGTAGGGCCAGTAGCCGTCGAGCTTGAGCGGTTCGACATCAAGTATGGGTGTTGAATCATTCATGCGAGCAATATAGTTGTTTTTACAACTTGACGCAATCGCAACAAAATTCTATACGACAGGCAAATGGGGCGTTGCGCCCGAAATTCACTCCAGATTTGATGAGGTTTGGCATGGCCGATCTGTTCGAGAATCCGATTGGACTTTGTGGTTTCGAATTCGTGGAGTTCACCGCTCCCGAGCGCGGCATTATCGAGCCGATTTTCGAGACGATGGGTTTCACCCATATCGCAAATCACCGCTCCAAGGATGTTGAGCTGTGGCGCCAGGGCGGCATCAACTTCATCGTCAATTACGAACCTGACACCCACGCCGCCTTCTTCGGCAAAGAGCACGGCCCGTCTGCATGCGGCATGGCTTTCCGCGTCAAGGATGCCGCGACGGCCTATGACGAGTGTCTCGAGCGTGGTGCCGAACCGATCCTGACGGAGCCGGGCATTTCCGAGCTGGTCATCCCGGCCATCAAGGGTATTGGCGGCGCGGCGATCTACCTCGTCGACCGTTTCGAAGACGGCAAGTCCATCTACGACATCGACTTCGAATACATTGAAGGTGTCGACATCCATCCGGAAGGTTGCGGCTTCAAGATCATCGATCACCTGACGCACAACGTCTACAAGGGCCGCATGGACTACTGGGCCGAGTATTACGAAAAGCTCTTCAACTTCCGTGAGATCCGTTATTTCGACATCAAGGGTGAGTACACGGCCCTCCTGTCCCGCGCCATGACGGCTCCGGACGGCCTGATCCGTATTCCGCTCAACGAAGAGAAGTCCGAGAAAGTCGGCCAGATCGAAGAATATCTGCGCGAATACAAGGGCGAAGGCATCCAGCACATCGCATTCTCCTGTGATGACCTCGTGGCCTGCTGGGACCGCCTCAAGGCCTGCGGCGTCAAGTTCATGACCGCGCCGCCGGACACCTATTACGACATGCTCGAAGACCGCCTGCCGGGCCATGGCGAGCCGACCGAGGAATTCCGCAAGCGCGGCATTCTGCTGGACGGTACGACCGAAGGCGGCCAGCCGCGTCTCCTGCTGCAAATCTTCTCCGAGAAGGCCATCGGCCCGATCTTCTTCGAGTTCATCCAGCGCAAGGAAGACGAAGGCTTCGGCGAGGGCAATTTCAAGGCCCTGTTCGAGTCCATTGAGCGCGACCAGATCAATCGCGGCGTGCTCAACACCGAAACCGCATAAGCGAAGGAGGCCGGCATGAGCGTCGAACTCAAGCGCATTCACCACGTCGCCTACCGCTGCAAGGACGCGAAGGAAACCGTCGAGTTCTACAAGCAGGTCATGGGCATGGATCTGGTTCTCGCGATCGCCGAGGATGAAGTCCCCTCGACCAAGGAACCCGATCCCTACATGCACATCTTTCTGGATGCCGGAATGGGCAATGTCCTGGCCTTTTTCGAGCTTCCGAACTCTCCGGAAATGGGTCGCGACCCGCAGACCCCGGCCTGGGTACAGCACATCGCTTTCGAGGTTGAAGACCTCGATGCGCTGAACAAGGCCAAGGCGCACATTGAAGGCGAAGGCCTCGACGTGCTGGGTCCGGTCAATCACGGCATCTTCAAGTCGATCTATTTCTTCGACCCGAATGGTCACCGTCTGGAACTGGCCGCCAATACCGGCACGCCGGACCAGATGAAGCAGCTCAACGAGGTTGCGCCGCTGATGATCGAGGAATGGAGCCAGACCAAGCGCGCTCCGCGCCATGCGGCCTGGCTGCACGAACGGAGCTGATCTCCCCCGGCCCTGTTCTTTCGAAACGCCCCGCCCTGCCAGCGGGGCGTTTTTCGTTGGCGGCATGCCTGGAGGTCAAAGCAGGCTTTTCTGCGGGCCATCGCCCGGTTCCAGCAACCAATCCTCGTCAATGCGGACATTGCCGACGGCCTTGTTGGCTTCCCGCATCTGCATGGACCCGTCCGGCAAGCCCCTGAGCAGGGGTTCGATCCGGTCATTGTCCGCTGCCGGATCCATCCAGAGCTCATGGTCCTGGGGTCTCAGAATCACCGGCATGCGGGTGTGGATGTCCGACATTTCCCGGTTGGGCGCGGTCGTCAGAATCGTGAAGCTCTCGATGGCCTCGCCCTCCACCTCGGCCCGGTCCCACAATCCCGCGAACCCGAACCAGTCCTGGTTCTTCACAGTGATCCACCAGGGCTGTTTGGCGCCTTTGGTGCCCGTCCATTCATAAAAGCCGATGGCCGGGATGACGCACCGTCGCTTGCGGAAAGGCTCCCGGAAACTCGCCGTCGACGCCGCCGTTTCCGACTTCGCGTTGAAGGTCGAATACTTCATCTCCTTCAGCGGCTTGCTCCAGAAGAAGGGCACCAGCCCCCAGCGCGCCATCACCGCCTGGCGATGGTCTTCCTCAATGCGGATGATGGGCGCGTTCTGCGTCGGCGCGATGTTCCAGCGCGGCTGCATGTTGAGCGCGGCCTGCTCGAGCTTGAACATCTCCTGCAGGATCCACCACTCCAGTTTTCCAAGGGCATATCGTCCACACATGCCCCGAAGGTTAGCGGCGCGCCGGGGCGGGGGGCAATGCGCTTTGATTCCGCGCTTGACTCTTTTTCCTGGAATGAGAACATAAAGAGAACATCGATCAGGGATGAACCATGCGATCTGCGCCCCCAAATCCGCGAGGACGGGCACAGCTGGACCAGCTGCGCGCCAAAATCAGGGCTATCGAGCCCGAAAGCCTGGCCGTGTCCGGCCGGGTGGGCGTGCGTGCGAAATCCGGAAAGGCCTCCGCCGCAGAACGCCTCAACCTGCCCAGCGGCCTGCATGAAATCTGTCCGGCCGACTATCTCGACACCCCGTCAGCCCTGGCAGTGCAGACCGGTTTCATGGTCCAGCAGCTGCGCGCCTCCGGACGCAAACCGCCGCTGGTCTGGGTCCGGGTCTCGGGGGGCCAGGCGCAGGACTTCGGCGCGCCCTACCCGCTCGGCCTGATGCAGTGGGGTCTGCCGCCGGACCGCGTCCTGCTGGCCGAAACAGGCGACACGCTGGAAGCGCTCTGGGCCATGGAAGAAGCCCTGCGCGCCGGCGCCTGGCTGATCGGGGAAGTCGGCAAGGCGGCACACTATGACCTGACACGATCCAAACGTCTCAACCTCGCCGCCCGCGAACGCGACGGGCTGGCCTTGCTGTTGAGAGCACATGACGCGGTGGGGCCGAGCGCGGCCCTGACCCGCTGGCGAATATCCGCCCGGCCGTCCCCCGGACAGGCCTGGCGGGGGGCGACTGGACTGCCCGGGCTGGGACATCCCCGCTTCCGGGCGCAATTGGAGCGGGCACGGGGCGGCCCGCCAGCACATTTCGACATCGAGTGGAAACATGAAACGTTTCATGTCCTTGAGCCTGCCCCTATGGCCCACGCAAGGCCGGACCCTGTCCGCACACAGAACCGCAGGCGCGCCTGAGAAGCCCTTCGCCCTGGTCCACACCACCACCGGCGGAGAACGCCTCTATGCGGTCAACCCGGCCGCCGCCGCAGCGGGGCTGCAGCGGGGCCAGGCCGTGGCGGATGCCAAATCCCTGGAGCCGGGACTGGTCACCGCGCCTGCAGACCCGGCGACCGATGCCCGTCTGCTACGCGCCTTTGCCCGCGCCTGCGGACGCTGGTCTCCCTGGTGCGCGCCCGACCCGGGCGAGCCCGGGCAGGACGGGGTACTGCTCGACATTACCGGCTGTGCCCGCCTGTTCGGTGGCGAGGACCGCCTGCTCCGTGAGGCGCTCGAAGCCGCACGGGAACAGGGGCTGGACGCCTATGCCGCCAGCGCCCCGACCCTGGGCCTTGCCTGGGGGCTCGCCCGCTACGCCGCCCCCCGCGAGGCCTCCAGCTTCCTGCGCGTGGAGGACGACGCCCGGGAAGCCTTGCACGCCCTTCCGGTCGAGGCCCTGCGCATCGGTGACGCGGCCCGGCAGCTCCGACGCTTCGGGCTCAAACGCATCGGCGACCTAGCGGGCCTGCCGCGCGCCAGCCTGACCCGGCGCTTCGGCACCGAGCTCGTGCGTCGCCTCGACCAGGCCAGAGGCCAGGAAGAGGAAGTCCTCGACCCGCTCCTGCCCCGCACGCCCTATCGCGCGCGCATGCGCTTTCCCGAAGCCCTGCTTCTGCTTGACAGTCTCAAACAGTCCGTCCGGGAAACTGCCCGCACGCTCTGCCAGCGCCTTGAGGCCGACGGGCGCGGCCTGCGCCGGGCCGAACTCAACCTTTACCGGGTCGACGGCAAGGTGCACCTGCTGACCCTGGGCACAGCAGCCCCGGCCCGCGACCCCGCGCATATCACCCGCCTGTTCAATGAGAAACTCGACCGGGCCGAGATCGATATCGGCTTCGGCATTGATGTCGTGGAGCTCAGGGCCACGGCGACCGCCCGGCTCGATGGTCGCCAGACCGGCCTGCTCGGCGAGGACGGGGTCAGCCCGGAAACCCTTGCAGAACTGACGGATCGGCTGGTGATCCGGCTCGGCCCCGAGCGCGTGCGCCGGGCTGGACGTCGGGAAAGCCACATCCCAGAACGCGCCTCCGGCTGGCGACCGGGTCACCGCCTGCAGGTCAGCGACGGTGCCGCGCCGGCCGTCCTGGCAGCGCCACCCCCTCTCGCTGTTGACCGCCCCCTTCTCATCCTGGCCCGGCCGGAACCGGCCCAGGCCGTCGCCGAGATTCCTGACGGCCCGCCCCGCAGCTTCGTCTGGCGCCGCATCCGTCACCTCGTTGACAAGGCCGAGGGACCGGAACGCCTGGCTCCGGAATGGTGGCGTGAAAGCAGCCCCCCGCAGACCCGCGACTATTTCCGCGTCGAGACCCGCGAGGGCCGCCGTTTCTGGCTCTTCCGCGAAGGCCTGATCAATCTGGAAACCCGAACCCCCACCTGGTTCGTCCACGGCGCGTCATGATGCGGGAGACGGACACACCATGATGGCGGCGGAGCTTGTTGCAGCGACGAATTTCACCTTTCTGACCGGCGCCTCGCATCCGGACGAAATGGTCGCCCAGGCCGCCGCGCTGGGGCTGGAGGCCATCGGGATTGCTGATCGCAATTCCTTTGCCGGCATGGTGCGGGCGCACCTGGTTGCCCGGGAAACCGGCATCCGCCTCCTCGTGGGCGTCAGACTGGTGACGGTGTGTGGCCTGGAGATCGCGGCCTATCCGCGTGACCGCCAGGCCTATGGCCGCCTGACCCGCATGCTCAGCGACGCCAATTTCCGCTCGGTGAAAGGCCAGTGCGACCTCTGGGTCGAGGATGTGTTGCGCCACGCCGAGGGACAGGTCTTCATCCTCCTGCCGCCACAACACCCGGACGAGCGCTGGCAGGAGCGCGCCGCAGCCTTCATCGCCGCCACCGCCTCACCCTGCTACCTGGCCCTGACCCGCTGGTTCGACGGGGTGGATGGTCGCCGGCTCTACACGCTTGATGCCCTGGCCCAGAGCTGGGAGATCGACACGGTCGCCACCACCGACGCCCGTTTCCACGCGCCCGGCCGGAAAGCCCTGGCCGACGTCATGACCTGTATCCGCGAACATGTCCCCATCAAACAGGCCGGCTTCCATATCGCCGCCAATGCAGAGCGCCACCTCAAGCCGCCGCAGGAACTCTTCCGCCTCTTCCAGGGGTATGAGGCCGCTGTGGCCCGCACCCTCGACATCGCCCGTCAGCTCACCTTCTCCCTCGACGAGCTAGTCTACCAGTATCCCGACGAGGTTATCGGCGAGGGCGAAAGCGCCATGGAAACGCTGCGTCGGCTCGCCGTTGAGGGGGAGGCGAGGCGCTACCCCTCCGGCACACCGCCGGCCATCCGCAAGGCCATCGACCACGAGCTCGCCCTCATCGACAGCCTCGACTACGCCCCCTATTTCCTGACCGTCTACGACATTGTCCGCTTCGCCCGCTCCCAGGACATTCTCTGCCAGGGGCGGGGTTCGGCCGCGAATTCCGCGGTCTGCTATGTCATCGGCATTACCGAGGTCGACCCCTCCCGGATCGACCTCCTCTTCGAACGTTTCGTCTCCGCCGAACGCGGGGAACCGCCGGATATCGATGTCGATTTCGAGCATGAACGACGCGAAGAGGTGATCCAGTATGTCTACGAGAAATACGGTCGCCGCCGCGCGGCTATGACCGCGACCGTGAATTGCTATCGTCCGCGCGGCGCCATTCGCGAGGTCGGCAAGGTGTTCGGCCTCTCCGGCGATGTGATTTCCGCCCTCTCGAAAACGCTCTGGGGCTGGCGCAGCGATGATCTGGACAATGAGCGGATCCGTGACGAGCTCGGCCTCGACCCGGACTCGCCGGAACTGCGCATGACCCTGCGTTATGCCCGCGAGCTGATGGGGTTCCCGCGCCACCTCTCCCAACACCCCGGCGGGTTCGTGATGACCCAGGACCGGCTCGACGAGATCGTGCCCCTGCACAATGCCGCCATGCCCGATCGCACCGTGCTCGAGTGGGACAAGGAAGATATCGACGCGCTCGGCCTGATGAAGGTCGATGTGCTGGGACTGGGCATGCTGACCTGCGTGGCACGGGCCATGTCGCTGATCCGCAAGCACTATCGCCGACCGCTCCGGGTCTCTGACATTCCGCCCGAGGATACCAGCGTCTACGACATGATCTGCAAGGCCGACACGGTCGGCGTCTTCCAGATCGAGAGCCGGGCCCAGATGACCATGCTGCCCCGCCTCAGACCGCGCAATTTCTACGATCTGGTGATCGAGGTCGCGATTGTGCGCCCCGGCCCGATCCAGGGCGACATGGTCCACCCCTATCTGCGTCGACGCGACGGGCGGGAGACGGTCGACTTCCCCTCGCAGGAGCTGGAAGACGTGCTGGGCAAGACACTCGGCGTGCCGCTTTTCCAGGAGCAGGCGATGCGGATTGCCATCGTGGCAGCCGGGTTCAGCCCGTCCGAGGCGGACCAGTTACGCCGCTCCATGGCCGCTTTCCGGCGCGCCGGAACCATCCACGAAATGGGCCGCAAACTCGTCGCCGGCATGCTCGCCAACGGCTATGAGGCCGAGTTTGCCGAGCGTTGCTTCAAACAGCTGGAAGGCTTTGGCGAATACGGTTTCCCGGAGAGCCACGCCGCGAGCTTTGCGCTCATCGTCTACACATCCTGCTGGCTCAAACGCTATTTCCCGGACGCCTTCCTCGCCGCCATTCTCAATTCCCAGCCCATGGGCTTCTACGCCCCGGCGCAACTGGTCCGCGATGCGCGCGAGCATGGCGTCGAGGTTCGCCCGCCGGACGTCAATCATTCCGACTGGGATGCCACGCTGGAACCGCTCACCGGTCCGCCGGACGAAACAGGCCTGCCCTTCCCCCTGCCGACGGAAGAGGGCGGCGGCCAGTATGCCGTGCGGCTTGGTCTGCGACAGATCAAGGGCATGAAGGAGCCGATGGCGGCGCGCCTTGTCGCAGCCCGCCAGGCGGACGGACCGTTCGACAGCGTCCCCGACCTGGCGCGACGGGCGCGTCTGGACCGGGGCACGATTGATCGCCTCGCCGAGGCCGATGCCTTCGCCTCCCTCGCCCTCGACCGGCGCAAGGCAGGCTGGACCGCCCTGGCCGAAGCCGGGCGGCCCCTTCCCCTGTTCGAACAGGCCGATGATTACGGCCGGGAAGCCCAGATCCACCTGCCCTCACTCACCAATGGCGAGGAAGTCGCCCAGGACTATGCGGCGCTGCGCCTGTCCCTGAAGGCCCACCCGCTGAGCTTCTTCCGGGATGCGCTGACCGAGCGCGGCGTGCTACCCGCCTCGACCCTGCGTGAGATGAAGGACGGGCGCTGGGTCAGCACGGCGGGGCTGGTCCTGGTCCGCCAGCGTCCGGGCTCGGCGAGCGGGGTCATCTTCGCCACGCTGGAAGACGAGACCGGCATTGCCAATGTCATCGTCTGGCCGAAAACGTTCGAGCGCCATCGCAAGGCGGTGATGTCCGCCAAACTCATCCAGGTCACCGGTCGACTCCAGAAGGAGGGGGAGGTCATCCACCTGGTCGCTCACCGGATCATCGACGAGACCTGGCGCCTTGCCGCCCTCGCCGACGGGGAGAATTTCCAGGACAGCCTCGCCCATGCGGACGAGATCAACCGTCCGCAAGCCGACCCGCGAACCGTCGAGCTTTATCGCCGGGTCATGCGCGGCGAGCGACTGCAGGACATCATGCCCGGAAGCCGGGACTTTCATTGAGGCCCAGGCACCTCAAAGCGGGTAATCGCGCTCCGGATCCACGCCAGCGCTCTCGAGATACTTGCGAACCGCCCGCACTTCGTCTTTGGGCAGGCTGTGATGGGCGTGGTGGAAATTCGCGGTCTGGCCATTCAGAGTCACGGCGAATTTCGCGCCGCTACGTTCATGCAGTTCGGCCCCCAGATCCGTGAGCACATGCTCCACATCCGCCGGCGCGAGATTGGCCGGCTCGGGGTGTGCAAAAATGGCGTGCAGGGTTTTGCGATGCTTGTGGTTCATGGCGTCCTCCTGAGATGTGACCCCCTCAGGCTATACCCATGAAATCCCCCACCCCATGCGACGAAACGGCCTGCGGCACCCGGTCACGGGGTCGGCCGCCTAGCGCTCTGCCGTCGCCTTCGGAAACCAGGGGATGAAGCCGGGTGTGCGGCGGATATAGTCTTCATAGCCCGGCTTGCTGGCCTTGAGGTTTTTCTCCAGCAGCGCAGCCCCGGACCACTTCACGAGGGTGAAAGTCAGGAAGAGCGGGCCGATGGCGGTCCACAGCCCCGCCCCGCCGGACACACTGACCAGCCAGATCCCCCAGAAGACGCAGGCATCGCCGAAATAATTGGGATGGCGTGTATAGCGCCACAGGCCCCGATCCATGATCTGTCCCGCATTGGCCGGATCGGCACGAAACCGCATGAGCTGCCAGTCGCCGATTGTCTCGAACAGGAAACCCAGGGCGAACAGCGCCACCCCGGCGATGGCCACGGGGCCATCGATTTCGGCGACCTGTCGCACACCCGCCTGGATCGGCAGGGCGACAAGCCAGAGCAGGATGGCCTGCATGACGAAAACATAGACGAGGATGAAGAGATTGGGCCGGGACTTCGCCCGGGCGCGAATGTCCCGATAGCGCTTGTCCGCCCCTTCACGCCGCCAGCGCGCAAACAGATGCAGAGCCAGACGACCACCCCACAGCGCCGACATCAGAACCAGCGGCTGGCCGAGGCCTGCCCCGCTGAGATAGGCGCTGGTCAACGCGAGGATGACGAACCCGGTCGGCCAGAAACTGTCGACATAGGACGGGTCCTCGCTGGCGATTGAAAAGGGCCAGATCGCGATTGCGATGGCGAGAATGATGGCCAGATTTCCGGCGTAGAACACCAGGCTTTCCATGCCTGCCTCCCCTCAATTGCTCGACTTGGCGTCGTTTTCCGTAACTTAGGCTGCTTCGCCGGCAAGTCACGCCGGTTGCATGACGCTGCGGTACGGGTATTGCAAACAAAGTGTTAATCACGCCAACTGTTCAGGTTTGGCGCGATCAGTCACAGAGGGAACCGGCATGACCAGCACAGCGTTGACGGACAAGGAGCACGAAACCATGCGCGTCCTTTGGGACCGTGGCGGTGCGTCGGTCAACGAGCTTTCGGTCGCCACCCGCATGGGCGCCAGCCAGACCCTGAACACATTGCGCGGCCTTGTCCGCAAAGGCGCGGTCGACCGCCGCCAGAGTGGGCGCGAAATCGTCTATCGGCCTGTCCTCAACAGCGAAACCGCGCGCACCCACACGCTGGGACGCCTTCTCAGCGGTGAGATGTCGACGGACGGTCTGGGCGTTGTCGTTCTGCGCGAAAGCGATGTGGACCCGAAGGACTGGGCTGACTTGCAGCAGGAAATCGCCGCCAAGCGAGCCCGTCGCCAGAAGTCCTAGACTAGCCCTCTTCCAGAAACGCCCGGAAATCAGCGACCGTCTCGGACGGTGCCTCCTCGTGCACGACGTGTCCCAGCCCGGGATAGGTCAGCAGTCTCGCAGACGGCATCGCAGCAACAAAGTCCGTGCCGTGCGCAACCGGTACCATTGCATCGCGCTCTCCCCAGAGGATGAGCGTCGGTGCAGCAACCCGGGCCAGATCCGCACCCGGAGCTGGCAGGGTGAAGACTTCCAGTCTCTGGACCAGGGCCTGACCCACGCCGGGCTGGCGCATCAGGCTATGGACGCGGTGCGGCAAACCGGGGTCCATGTTCGCCGGATCACCGAACAGCGCGCCGCTGGCGGCCCCGATCATCGGTTCCGGTGCAGAGGTCATGAAGAAAGCAACCGCGGCGGGCACATCGACCGGTTCCTCGGTCACACCATTGATTGAAAATCCGCCGGGCGCGAGCAGGGCGAGGCGCGAGACGCGGTCCGGATGACCGGCGGCATAGCGCCAGGCGACGAGGCCGCCCAGGGAGTTGCCGCCAATGACCGCCTCATCGAGCGCGAGGGCATCCATCAGGCCCGCGAGGTGATCAACCGTCTGGTCGACTGAATAGCGCTGTTCCGGATCAGGTCCGGTCAGGGCATGGCCAGGCAGGTCGTACCGGATGACGCGATAATCCTGCGCCAGATCGCAGCCCAGGCGTCCCAGCTTTCCAGCGAATAGGAAAAGCCGTGAATGAGCACGATGGGCGTCGCGTCGGCAGGCCCCTCAATGCGGACCCGCGTAGCAAGACCGTCAACATCGACCCAACGATCCGCCTCGGACCAGAACTCACTGTCGGGAATTCCGCGTTCCGACGCGGGCAGGACATCCACCTCGCCTTCAGGGCGGAGAAAAAACCATGCCGCGACTGCCGCCAGGACCAGTCCAGCAAGAAGGATCAAGACAAACAGCCGCGACATGGGCCCGTCCCCCCGGAGAGATGGTGGATAAGCAAAAGCGGCGAGCCCGAAGGCTCGCCGCGAGATCCGCTTAGTAGCGGTATGCGAAAGTCGCCGTGAAGGTACGCGGCGGGCCGTAATAGCCGATCAGCGTGCCTTCCAGGCCGAGTTCCGGCGCGAGCGTCGTGTTGTTCACGAAGTCATAGCCGGCGACGATATATTCCTCGTCGGTCAGGTTGCGACCATGCAGGCCAGCTTGCCAGTGACCATCAGCCGAGTCCCAGACCACCGAAGCATTCCACAACGTGTAAGCCTCCTGGTCGAGCAGTTCGAACGGGAATTCGAACTGGCTGGAGTCACCGCGGTGGCTCATCGTGCCAAGGATGGAGAGATCGCCATCTGCCATCGGCGTGACGTAAGCCAGCGTGATGGCCGCCGTCGTGTCCGGCGTGTTCTGGATGACGACATCGTTGGAGACATCGACACCAAAGGCATTGATGAACTCGTCATACTCACCATCCATGAGGCCAATGGCCCAGGTCAGGGACAGGCTGTCACCGGCATTGGCCATGTCATTGGCGATGCCCCAGGAGCCCTCGAACTCGACGCCCCGGATGGTGGCCGCACCGGCATTGGTCGTCACGCCCGTGAAGCTGTCGTTGATACCGTCATTATCGGTATCAATACCCACAGAACCCGGCACCTGGATGTCCGTATAGTCCATGTGGAAGATTGCGAGGCTGTGGCGATAAGAGCCGTTCTCGAACTTCCAGCCAATCTCGAAGCTGTCGACTTCTTCCGGATCAAAGGACATGAACTCGAAGATGTCTTCAGCATCCACGCCACCAACGCCGTTCAGGTCCGGCGCGCCCGTGGTCTGGGCACGCGGGTCGAAGCCGCCACCTTTGAAGCCCTGGCTGTAGGTGAAGTAGAAATTGTTCTGATCATCCGGCTGATAGGACAGGGACAGGGTCGGAGAGACGTCCGTCCAGCTGTTCGTACCAAGGAAGTCAGACGTGGTTGCGATCGGCGCGCCGGTTCCACCGAAGAACTCGGAGAAGCCACCCAGATAGGTGCGGCGCAGGACGCGGGAGGTGCGCTCGTCCTCGGTGTAACGAGCACCGAGGGTCAGGGCCCACTCATCGTTGATCTGGTAGTCAAAATTCGCGAACAGGGACCAGGTGTTGGTGTCGACTTCACCGAACGTCTGGGCGTTGAGTCCTGCGAGCAGGTTATCGAGCAGAACGTCGAACACCGTCAGGGCGCTGGCATCGAGATAGTAATAGCCCATCACACCATTGAGGCGATCACCGGAATAGAGCAGCTGGAACTCCTCGGAGAACTGCTCGTTCTCATAGATCGCCGGGACGTCGAGGTCACCGCTCGGCAGGTTGTCGAAGTCGATCGGCGTGACAGAGCGGTCGGAACGGTCCGCGATGATGTTGCGAACGGTCCAGTTGTCATTGATCGTCCACTCAGCCGTCAGGGAGAGGCCGTCGCCCTGGACGTTCTGCTCGACCACGTCGAGACCCGCGCGGGTGTCGTGGACATTGTCGAGAACCGGAGCGCCGGACAGGGCACCCGGGATCAGGCGGTGACCGCCGCGAGCATTGGAGCTGTCCTCAACATCGTCGTAGGCCAGACGGAAGAAGAGATCCGGGGTCGGCTCCCATTCCATCGACACGCGATAGCCGAGCACGTCCTTGTTGTAGTTTTCTTCACCGGTGAAGAGGTTTTCACCGAAACCATCACGCGTGAAACGCGCCACGGCACCGCCGATGCGGAAGGTATCGCTGAGCGGTACGGAACCGGAAACAACCTGGTCGAACTGACCGTAAGAACCGACATTGACGCGGGCGTTGAAGGTCGGGCTGTCGGCGTCGAGACGGCTGGTCACGTATTTGACAGCACCACCGATCGTGTTGCGGCCGTAGAGCGTGCCCTGCGGACCGCGAAGAACCTCGATGCGCTCGACGTCATAAAGATCGAGAACAGCGCCCTGCGGACGGTTCAGATAGATGTCATCGACATAGATGCCGACACCGGCCTCAAAACCGGCAACCGGATCCTGCTGGCCGACACCACGGATGAAAGCGGTCAGGGTAGACGACGTACCGCGGGACACTTCCAGCGTCACGTTCGGCGTCGTTTCCGCGATAGAGACGATGTCCACAGCGCCCATCTGCTCCAGTTCAGCGCCGGTATAGGCACTGACGGAGAGCGGCACATCCTGCAGGGTTTCTTCACGGCGACGCGCGGTGACGGTGATGACATCCGTCGAAGCGCCTGTGCCGGATTGCGCCATCGCCGGTGCGGCGATCAGCGTGGTCGAAGCGATCGTGCTCAGAAGGAGCGCAGAACGCGTCAGGGTCTTGGTCAGTTTCATGGGTACTCCCCTCGTTCAGTCTTTAGGGTTACTCGCCGGCTGGACCTGCCGGGCGAAATCAGTGACCGCACGGGCGAACTCTTCCGGTTCTTCCATGTGCGGAGCGTGCCCGGAGTGCGCAAACCCCTTCGTCGACGCATCAGGCAAGGTGGTAACGAGATACCGGCTCGTCTCCGGGCCATAGGCGTCACTCCGCTCGCCATAGGTAACCAGTGTTGGCACCTTCATGGCAGGCAGTTCGGCCCGCAGGTCTTGTTGGGTCATGGACGACCAGAGGTCTGCCATGGCCTTCGGATCCAGGGTCTGGATCCGCTCGCATGCGTGTCCGATCATGTCGGGGTCACGATAAAGACGCTCACGCGAGAAAATCTTGGGTGTGAAAGCCCGGGCGTAGGCCGCCCAGTCGGACGTCATCGCCCGCATGGCCCGCGCAGACGATTGCGCATCGAGCCCGTTGGACATGCCCAGCGCCCAATCCGAATTGTTGAGAACACGTGGACTCATGTCTTCCACGATCATGCCCGCAATCATAGCAGATCCGTGGCGCTGCATCATCCGCCAGAGGACAAGCGCGCCCATCGACCAGCCGAGGATGACCACGCGGTCAAGCTCCAGCGCGGCGATCAGTTCGGCCATGTCGTCGGCCAGCGTCTCGATCGTCAACGGCACCGTCCCGGCTTCGGATACGCCATGCGCGCGGAGGTCGGGAATGATGACGCGGTGCGTCGCAGAAAGTTCGCCAGACAGGGTTTCAAAGAAATCGCCGGAGGCCGCCCAGCCGTGCACGAGGAGAATGGGATCGCCCGCACCGAGGTCCTGATAGGCAAGGCGAACACCGTCACGCAAACGCAGGGTTTGCGGTGCCGTGGGCTCACTCGCCATGGATTTCGGATCAGGCTGAAGCACTGATTTCTTCTCTCCCCTTGCCTCGCTTTGCGCGTTTCGTGGCATATTGCTTTAACGACAATTGTGTGAAAACTGAATCATATGTCAACTTCTCAAACGACTGACGCTCCGAAGAATCCGAAAACCGCGCGCGGCCAACGCACGCGAAACAAGCTGCTTGAGGCCGCCGAAACGGCCTTCGGCGAGAACGGATTTCACTCCACTTCAATCGGGGATATTACGCGCCGCGCCAGCGTCGCCCTCGGCACTTTCTATGTCTATTTCGATTCAAAAGACGAGATTTTCCGGGCACTTGTCGCCCATATGGGCCATCAGGTGCGAGCCTGGGTCGCCGAACGGTCCGCTGATGCGAAAGACCGGGTGGACGCCGAGTACAAGGGCCTCGTCGCCTACATCGAATTCACCCGTCAGCACTCCAATCTTTATCGCATCATCGAGGAAGCACAATTCGTCGCCCCTGATGCATACAAGGCACACTATGACCGGTTCGCTGCCGGTTATGAGCGCTCCCTCGACGAAGCCGCGGAGCGCGGTGAAGTCGCCGACGGTGACAATGAAGCCCGCGCCTGGGGCCTGATCGGGATGAATGTTTTCCTGGGCCTGCGCTTTGGCATCTGGAACCCGGACAAAACGCCGGAAGAAATCGCCGATGCAGCCATCGGCATGATCGCCAAGGGTATCGGAAAATGAGCGGCAAGGCCGCTACCCCCTGCCTCCTGGTCGAGGAGGGCACGGACGCCTTGCGTCTGACCTTGAACCGGCCGGCGCGCGGCAATTCGCTGACGATTGAGCTGCTCGATGCGCTGCTGGTCGCGCTCGACCAATATCCGGACGCCCGGACGATCCTTCTGACCGGAGCAGGTCGTGCCTTCTCCACCGGCGGTGATATTGGCGGGTTCCTGGAGAACGCGACCACGCCGGACACGCTGCAGCGTTATTCCGAGGCGCTCGTGGGACGACTCAATCGTGTGATCCAGGCGCTGATCGACCATCCAGCCTACCTCGTGGCCTATGTAAACGGTCCGGTTACCGGTGGGTCCATCGGACTTATGCTCGCGGCGGACCAGGTCCTCATGGACAACCAGGCCTTCATCCAACCCTATTACGCCCAGATGGGCTTTGCTCCGGATGGCGGCTGGACCGCCATGCTCCCGGCCCAGATCGGGGAGATCGCCGCACGACGCTGGCTGTCGAGTGATTCCCGCTGGAATGCCCAACGGGCCCTGGCCCATGGCCTCGCCGACAAGCTGGTGACGCAAGACACCGTCGCTGACGCACTCGAGAAAACACTTGCCACGGCAAACGGCCTCGATCGGACCGTCATGGCGACCGCGCGCCGATTGTCCGGAACAGGCGATCTTGCAAAACGGCTCGATGCGGAACGTGAGGCCTTTCTCGACCATATTGTCCGCCCGGAAACCCTAAAACGCATGCAGGCGTTCGCCGCGCCAGCCCCGTCCAAAGTTGCAGGTACCGTATGATTACCGACCTTTCCGCCAAGCGCGCCCAACTTGATCCGGAGCGGATTGCGTTCCACACGGTCGAGACCGGTACCACGCTGAGCTATGCCCAATTCGATGATCACGCCGCGCGTGCCGCCCGCGTGCTGGCCGACCGGGGCGT
>Ga0209273_10001776_pt1 | contig 18070 bp, 17 predicted proteins | sample tdAd471_FD_187126 | JGI IMG/M metagenome (GOLD analysis project Ga0209273, IMG submission 187126) | Marine sediment microbial communities from the Atlantic coast under amendment with organic carbon and nitrate - tdAd47.1 (SPAdes)... | ecosystem: Environmental > Aquatic > Marine > Coastal >...
GGCCGCACGCCAGCGCGACGGAGACTCAGACTTCGCGTTCGGATGGGACTGGCTGCGCGACGCAAAGATGCATCGCACCCATGCCTGCCGCCCCTCAGCGGCTTAGAGTTCTGCCACGCGCTCGGCCATGTCGGCGAGATCACGGGTCGCGTTGATTTTCGCTGAGGCCTTTGCGGCGGCGGCGCGGGCCTTCAGATCATCCGTATCCTGCAAGCGCGCCGTGATCAGCGCGCCGAGCAGTTTCGGGTAGAGATTGCTTTCCAGCACCATGTCCGCTGCGCCAACATCGACCAGCGCTTCGGCATTGGCGGCCTGATGGTCATCCATGGCAATTGCCAGCGGGATCAGGATGGAGGGCCGCCCAACCGCCGCGATCTCTGACACAGTGCCCGCGCCAGACCGCGCGATTACAAGATGGGCCTCTGAGAGTTTCTCCGGCATGTCGGAGAAGAAGGGCGCGAGCTCTGCCTCAATCTTCATCCGGCGATACATATTGTCGACAAAGGCATATTGCTCCTTGCGCACCTGCTGGATCACCTTGAGGCGAGCCTGCAACGGCGGGGGCACATGATCGGCAATGGCGGAGGGGATGATGTCTCCAATGATCTTGGAGCCCTGACTACCGCCGGTAATCAGGATCGTCAGCTTGCCATCCGTGGAGGGATACGGGTCTTCCCGGCGGGCAAGAATGGGCGCCCGCACCGGATTGCCGACCGCCAGATGCGCGCTCCAGTTCGGCAGGCGGTCCAGCCGGTCAAAGCCGCTGGCGACCAGTTTGGCATGTTTGGCGAACTGGCGGTTCACCCGGCCCAGCACAGCGTTTTGCTCATGAATGATGATCGGCACTTTCTGACGGCGCGCCGCCGCCAGCGCCGGAAAGGCCGGATAGCCGCCAAAGCCGGCCACTAGCAGGGGCTGTGTCTCGCGGATCAGCGTCACCGCGCGGGAAATGCCCGCATTGATCTTCAGGGCTGCGCCCGGAACGGTCCAGGGCTTGCGGAAATTTGGGGAGGCCGCCTGCACCTGCTCCATCCATTTGGCGGGGAAGCCCTCGGCATATTTCACGCCGCGCTTGTCAGAGATCAGGCCGACCTTCCAGCCACGCTCACGCATCTCATCGGCAAAGGCCCTGGCCGGGAACAGATGCCCCCCGGTACCACCTGCTGCAATGATGACGAGCTTGTCTCTGCCTTCAACCATACCGGCCCCTTGTGCGCGTACCTTGTCCGCGCACAAGTGCCAGGGCGAGGCCAAGTGTCAATCCCGTGCCGATCATGGATGAGCCACCACTGGAAACAAATGGCAGTGTCATCCCCTTTGGCGGGATCAAGGCCAGATTAACGGCTATATTTATGGCAGCCTGAAGACCAAAAAGCGTGAAGAGTCCGGCGCTCGCAGCGCGGGCATACCCATCATCCACGCGCGCACTGGCGCGAAAGCCCCGGATAATCACCAGAACGAAAATACTCATCAGCACCAGGGCGGCAATCAGGCCATATTCTTCGGCCATGACGGCGAAGATGAAATCGGTATGCGCATCCGGCAGGTGCAGCTTGACCTGCCCCTCCCCCGGACCAACGCCGAACAGGCCACCCCGGCCAATGGCCTCCGCCGCCTTGTCGATCTGGTAGGTATCTGCCGAAGACGGGTCGATGAAGCTGTTGATGCGCACGCGCACATGCGGCAGCAGCATGTAGAGCAGCGCCGACAGGCTGATCCCGCCCACGCCGAATCCTGCCGCCCAGCGCCAGGGCAGCCCACTGACAAAGAAGGTGACCACAAAGGCCGCCGTCAGCAAGGCGGACTGACCCACATCCGGCTGCAGCAGCAAAAGGCCCAGCGTTACCGCATAGAAGAGGAAGGCAATGATCGCCCATGGCCCGCTGGGATACAGCTCCCGCTGGGCCAGCAGCCAGCCGCTCAGCACGATCAGGGCAGGCTTGACCACTTCGCTCGGCTGTACGGTGAACCCTGCCACCAGCAGCCAGCGCTGCGCGCCCTTTGCCTCATGCCCCCAGACCAGGATGAAGAACATCATCGCCAGTCCGCCCATGAAGACCAGCGTTGCAAAGCGCCTTGCCCAGGACCTGTCCAGCATGCTGACGCCGATCATGATCACGCCGCTGGCGGCCACGAAGATCGCCTGCCGGAAAACGAAGTAATATTCATTGTCATAGCCGATGCGCGCGGCCGCGCTGGGCCCGGCAGCGAGCGACAACAACATGCCAATGGCCATGAGGAATAAAGCACCGCCGACCAGACCCCAATCAAGCGTCCGCCTCCACTCGGTCAGCCAGGATGTATCCGAGCGTGCGAGCAATGGGGCGGACGATACGTAGGTCAAGCCAACTCCTTCAACTCCTGCGGCATCATCGATTGGACGATGCTCCGAAACACATCCCCGCGATGTTCAAAATCGCGGAACTGGTCGAAACTCGCACAAGCAGGTGAAAGAAGAATGACCGGCTGCTCATCGCCTGCAGCACTTGCATCTTTAAATGCAGCCTGGACGGCATGTTCCAGCGTGCCGCATTTCTGCAGCGCCACCTTGCCCTTGAGCGTATCGGCAAAGGCCTCTTCGGCATCGCCGATCAGATAGGCCTTGGTAATATTCGGAAAATGCGGCGCCAGGGATTTTATCCCGTCTGCCTTGGGAACGCCGCCAGCGATCCAGTACGCATTCTTGTAGGCCTTTAGCGCCTGTTCGGCGGCCTCGGCATTGGTCGCCTTGGAGTCGTTGACGAATTTCACGCCGTCAATCTCTCCCACCATTTCCAGGCGGTGCGCCAGGCCGGGGAAGGATTTCAGGCCATCCATGATGGTTTGCGGATCAAGGCCCAGCGAACGGCAGGCCGCATAGGCCGCAGATGCGTTCTGGTGATTATGCCGCCCCGGCAGCGCCGTGCAGTCAGCCAGCTTGCCGACAAAGTTCGCCTGGCCGGTCGTGCTGTCATAAAGCCGTCCGTCCACGGCGCTGACCCCGCGGCCCAGCGCATAGGTGGACGAGGCCTGAACGACACGGGCCGGGCCATTCGCAGACAGGCCGATGGCGATGGACTGGGTGATCACATCATCAAACCCGATGACCGCAACATCCTTCGCCACCTGGTTCTGGAAGATGCGCATCTTGGCGGCCTGATAGCCTTCCATGCCGCCATGGCGATCCAGATGGTCCGGCGTGATGTTCAGCAGAACGGCCACGTCGCAGTGCAGGCTCTTCACCAGGTCCAGTTGATAGGAGGATAGTTCCAGCACATAGATCGCATTGGCATGTAGCGGAGCAAGGTCCAGCACACCCGTGCCGATATTGCCGCCAATGCGCACGTCCCGGCCAGCCTGCTTCAGGATATGCCCGATCAGCGCCGTTGTCGTGGATTTGCCATTGGTGCCGGTAATGCCGATAATTTTCGGGCGTCCACGCTCCGGCAGGGACTGCACGGCGCGGGCGAACAATTCCATGTCACCGACAATCGGCACGCCGGTCATCTCGGCCATGCGCACGATGCGGTGCGGCTGGGGGAATTTGTAGGGCACGCCGGGCGACAGAACGAGCGCGGCAAAGGTCTGCCAGTCGCGCTTGTTGATGTCGGACAGGACGAGGCCCGCCGCCTCTGCCTTGGCGCGGGTTTCCTCATTATCATCCCACGCATGAACACGCGCGCCGCCTGCCCTCAGGGCCTTGGCAGCCGAGAGGCCTGTCCGGCCAAGGCCGAACACCGCAACATCTCTTCCCGCATATTCAGTAATCGGAATCATGAGTCTTGGGTTACCTCAGCTTCAGGGTTGCGAGGCCCGCAAGGGCGAACAAAACGGACAGGATCCAGAAGCGGGCGACAACCCGGGTTTCTGGCCAGTTCTTTTTCTGAAAATGGTGGTGCAGCGGCGCCATCAGGAAGATGCGCTTGCCCTGACCGGTCAGCTTGCGCGTGATTTTGAACCAGCCAACCTGCATCATCACGGACATGGCTTCGATCACAAACAGGCCGCCAATGATGACGAGCGCAAATTCGTGCTTTGCGGCCACGGCCACAACGCCCAGCATGCCACCAAGGCCAAGCGAGCCAGTGTCGCCCATGAAGACCTTCGCCGGATAGGCATTGTACCAGAGGAAGCCCATGCCCGCGCCGATCATAGCCGACAGCAGAACCGTCAGCTCTCCCGTGCCGGGCGTAAACTGAATACCGAGATAATTGGCGAAGACGAAGTTACCAGTCAGATAGGCGATCAGCGCATAGGCCGCCGCTGCGAACGTCATCGGCACGATGGCCAGGCCGTCCAGTCCATCCGTGAAGTTCACGGCATTGGCGCTGCCGACGACCACGATCATGCCGAAGAGGATGAAGAAGCCGCCAAGCGGCAGGAAATAGTCATTCACGAACGGCACAGCGACACCGCCGGAGAAGGACGGGTCAGCCGGCTTAACGCTCGTCTCTGGCGCCAGGCCTGCAATGATTTCCGCAAGACCGTTCAGCGGGCCCCACTCGGCATGTCCGGCCGGAGTATGCGCACCTTGCAGGCCCATGATGAAGGCACAGGCCAGCGCCGCAATGCCGAAGCCGACAATCAGGCGTACCCCCGCAGACACGCCATCCGCGCTCTGCTTCGACACTTTCGCAAGATCATCGAGGAACCCAAGGAAAGCATAGGACAGGGTCACGAACAGGGTGACCCAGACATACGGGTTATGCAGATTACCCCAGAGCAGAACGCCGACGACCAGACCAAGCCAGATCAGGAAGCCGCCCATGGTGGGCGTGCCCTGCTTTGACAGCTGCGCCTCCAGCGACAAGTCGCGGATCGGCTGTCCCTTGCCCTGCCGGGCCCGGAGGAAATTGATGATTGCATCACCGAAGATCACGGTCACCAGGAAAGCCGTCACAACGGCGGCTCCCGACCGGAAGGTGATGTAATTCAGTAGATTGAATATACCGCTGTCAGCGGCCAGCCATTCATACAGCATCACCCGACCTCTGCGGTACTTTCTGCACCGCTATCCATCTTGCCCAACGCCGGCTCGCTCCATTGGCGTAGCCGGTCTGCTAATCTCCCCATCCCGGACGCATTCGAGCCCTTGATCAAGAGCACATCTCCATCCTGGAGGGCTTTTTCGAGCTGATTCCACAGCTCTTCCCAATTGGGTGCCCAGATCTGCTGCAACTGAGGCGGAAGTGAGTCCGCAAGGTGAGTCATTTTGTCACCAACGAGGAAGACTCCGGCTGCGCCCGTATCGGCAACAGGCCCTGCCAGCGCCGCATGTTCCTCGTCCGAGGTCGCACCAATTTCCAGCATTTCACCAAGGGCGACCAGGCGCCGGCCCTCAGGTCTACGCGTCAGCGCCGCGAGGGAGGCGCGCATGCTGGCGGGGTTCGCATTATAGGCGTCATCAATCAGCGTGATATGGCCTCCGCCCGGCAAGGCAAGGCGTTCTGACGTGCCACGCCCCGGCGGCGGGGTGTAGCCCGACAGCGCCTGTGCACAATCTTCCACGGTGAGACCGGACTGGCTGGCCGCCAGCACGGCAGCGGCCGCGTTCAGCGCCCAATGTTCGCCTACGGCATTCAGCGTCACCAGCACCGGCTTACCGACAACATCCAGCTGGATGCGGCTTTCCTGGCCATCCGTTTCATAGCCGACGATACGGGCCGTCGCATTCGCGGCATGGCCAAAGCTTTCCAGATTTCCGGTGGAGCAAAAGCGGCGCGCCCGGCCAGCGAGATATTCGAAGAATTCATCATCCGCCGGCAGGATGAAGGTGCCGCCTGCTTCCAGACCAGCAAAAATGTCTGCCTTTTCATGGGCCACCGCGCTGAGAGAGCCGAGCCCTTCCAGATGTGCCCCGGCAATGCAGGTGACGATGCCCGTATGTGGACGGACCATATGACTACGCGGAGCAATCTCGCCCGGCGTGGACATGCCGATCTCGAACACAGCACGGGCCGTCTCTTCCGGCATGCGCGCCAGCGTCAGCGGTACGCCCCAGTGATTGTTGAAGCTTTTGACATTCCAGTGCGCCGGGCCAAAGGCGCGGTAGATCTGCGCCAGCATTTCCTTGACACTGGTCTTGCCGGCAGAGCCGGTGACGGCCGTGCGGTGTGCGCCGCACCGGATGCGGGCTTCGATGCCCATCTGCTCCAGCGCCTTCAGAACATCGTCGACCACAATTTGCGGCCCGTCGCCCACCTTGCGGGAGACCAGAGCGCCAGACGCCCCAGCGGCAAAGGCGGCCTCGACAAAGTCATGCCCGTCGCGCTGGTCGGTCAGCGCCACGAACAGATCGCCCGGCTTCAGCGTGCGTGTATCAATGGACACGCTGCCCGTGACATTGAAGTCCGCCGTCGCAGTGCCGCCGGTGGCAAGCGCAATATCTGCAGAGGTCCAAAGTGGCGCGCTCATCTGGCACCGCCTTCCAGCGCAGCCAGCGCCGTATCCTGATCAGAAAACGGAATGATGTCCTTGCCGATGATCTGGCCCGTCTCGTGGCCCTTGCCCGCGATGACCAGCGTGTCACCCTTTTGCAGCTCTGCAATGATGGTGCGGATCGCTTCGCCGCGATCGCCTATCTCGCGCGCATCCGGCGCAGCGGCCATGATGGCCTTGCGGATCAGCGCCGGGTCTTCAGAGCGCGGATTGTCATCCGTCACAATCACATCATCGGCCTGGCGTGCAGCAATCTCGCCCATCAGTGGACGCTTCTTGGCATCGCGGTCACCACCGCAGCCAAAGATCACCTTCAACCGCCCCGCCGTGTGCGGACGGACCGCGCGTAGCAGCACATCCAGACCGTCCGGCGTGTGGGCATAGTCCACGAACACACCTGCGCCAGCCTCGGTCTTGCCGACCAGTTCCAGGCGGCCTTTCACAGGCTTCAGGTTTTGCAGGCCCAGTGCCACTTGCTCGAACTCCATGCCCAAGGACAGGCAGATCGCGGCCGCGGCCAGCGCGTTCAGGGCCTGGAACTCGCCAATCAGCGGCAGTTCAAAGGGCTTCTGTTCCACGTCGCGCCAAAACAGGTTCAGCACCTGACCGGTCGCGCGCGGCATGATCTCGTCAATCCAGAGGTCTTCCCCGCGCCAGCCGAAGGATACCACTTTCAGGCCATGTTCCGTTGCGGCCTTCTCAAATATGTCGCGATGGTCGCTGTCCGCATTCACGATGGCGGGCATGCCCGCTTCGCCAAAGTCGCGGAACAGGCGCAGCTTGGCATTCAGATAGTCTTCCATCGTCGCATGGTAATCGAGATGGTCCTGCGTGAAGTTCAGGAAGGCGACCGCCGACAGATCCACGCCGTCGAGGCGGTGCTGTTCCAGGCCGTGGCTGGAGGCCTCCATCGCGCAATGCGTGACGCCCTGCCCTGCAAGTTCACGCAAGGTTTCGTGGATGGTCACCGGGTCCGGCGTCGTGTGGCCGACATCAATCTTACCCTTCGGGCCGATCGCGCCCAGCGTCCCCATGGAGGCCGCCGGCAAGCCTGCCCCGGCCCAGATCTGGCGGCAGAAATCTACGGTCGAGGATTTGCCATTCGTACCGGTCACGGCAGCAATCGTCTTCGGTTGCGAATTGTAGAAATGCTTCGCGGCCAGGGCCAGCGCCCGGCGCGGCTCATCGGCCATGACATGCGCCGCAGCCGTCACATCCACGCCGCTATCGGACAGGATCGCGGCCGCGCCTTTTTCAATCGCCTGCGGAATATAGTCCCGCCCGTCAGATACCGTGCCCTTCAAGGCAGCGAACAGATAGCCCGGCCGCACCCGGCGGCTGTCCGCCGTCATGCCCGTGATCTCGGTCTCCCCATCCTCGACGAGAGGGAACAGGTCTTTCAGTTTGGTCACAGCGAACTCCTCTTCTCCTGGGCAGAGCCGAGGGCGGCACCAGCTGGACGGATATCCTCAAAACGCGGGGCCAGGCCGAGCAATGGCGCGACCCGCTCAATGATCCGTCCGGCTGTGGGGGCCGCATTATATGCTGCGGTGACGCCAATCTCATTTCCGGCCTGCGGATCATCCAGAGTCACGATCAGGGCATATTGAGGACGATCATAGGGAAAGATCGCCGCAAAGCTCGCAACGTTTTCCGTATCGGAATAGCCGCCAGGAATGGGCTTCTCTGCCGTGCCCGTCTTGCCGGCGACGCGGTAGCCGGCCATTTCGGCATTCTTGCCGGTGCCGGTCACAACGGCTTCGCGCATCATAACATTGACGATTTCCGCCGTCAGGGCAGACATCACACGCACCGGCTGGGGCCGCTCGCGATGGTTCATGATCAGGGTCGGCTTAACGCGCTCGCCACCATTCGCAAAGGCCGAGAAGGCCTCCAGATACGCCATCGGCGTGACGGCGATGCCATGGCCATAGGAAATGGTCGCAGAATAGAGATCATCGAACCGTTCAGGCAGGATCGGCGCCGCGCTGCCGGATAGTTCGATATGCGCACGATCCAACAGACCGGCCTGCTTCAGGAAAGCCTGCTGGCGCCGCGTGCCGAGCTTCTCATTGATCCGCACCGTCCCGATATTCGAGCTTTCCGAGATGATGTGGGTGACATCCGCGTCACCATAGAAGGGATGATCATCCTTGATCGTATAGCCCTTGATCTCCAGAGGCTTGCGAACATCGAACAGGTCTTTCGGATGCACAACGCCGCTCTCTATGGCCGCTGCCACGGTGAACGGCTTGAACACCGATCCCAACTCATAGACAGCGCCCACGGCGCGGTTCATCCGGGAAGGATCACTGACGCCAATATCCAGCGAGCGGTTCGGATCGAAAGGTGGCCAGCTGGCCATGGCGCGCACTTCGCCGGTCTGCGCATCCATCAGGATCACGGCGCCGCCCTGAATGTCATGCTCTGCCGCCGTTGCGGCGAGTTCGGCCTCGACAGCAGCCTGAACGCCATTATCGATGGTCAGGCGAATGGGCTCACCGCCCTGGGCCAGGCGATCATTCTGGCTGTATTCAATGCCCCCTGCCCCGACGCCATCAATATTGGTGAAGCCCAGCACATGACCGGCCAGCGTGCCTCGCGGATAGGCCCGGCGGCTTTCCTCTTCAAAGCGCAGGCCCTCAAGGCCCAAGTCGAACACGGCCTTGCGCTGGCGCGGGGTGAGGCCGCGCTTGACCCAGACAAATTCCCGCGTCTGATCAGACAGGCGCTCACTCAGGCTATCGACATCGATCTCGGGCAGCACCGTGGCGAGCGCTGCAGCGACTTCGCCGCCATCCCAGATCAGTTTCGGGTTCGCGACCAGCGAATAGGCGCTGACGGATGTGGCCAGCAATTCGCCATTCCGGTCAACAATGTCGGCGCGCATGACATGGGGCGCCTCCTTCGGGGCATCATGCACAGGTGCCCCCCCGCCATCCAGCGCCAGATAGCCAGCCTTGCCCGCCAGGACGACAAACAGCGCGCCGATGCCAAGACCAGCGAGCCGTGTCCGGTTGCGGGAGGCTTCGCTCACTCGGGCGCCTCCCCTTTGGTTTCCGCTGCCGGGATTTGGCCCAGCTCCGTGACCGGCACGCCAACCATCGCGTCCAGATCCCCTTCAGAGGCCATCTGTTCCGGCTTTGGCGGCCCCATGCCCAGCTCCTTGCGGGCATATTCCTCGATCCACTCACGGCGGCTCATGTGTGACAGCTCGGTTTCGAGCAGCGCCTTCTCGTGAAGGGCCTCCTCGATCTGGGCTTCGACAGCCATCAGTTCCGCAGCCGTATCTTTCGCGCCATATTTCGCGCGGTAAAGGCTCACAATCAGCAAGCCAATGACAACAAGTCCAAACAGGAACGCTCGGCGGCTCATATAGCATCCTCCAGCGCTGAGAGTGGCGGCAAATTCATGCCATCACTCGCGTCTTCCACGATAACGGGGGCTTCGGTCCGGATCGCCGCCCGCAACTTGGCTGAGCGTGCCCGTGGATTGCCTTCCACTTCGTTAGCAGACGGCAGAACCGCTTTAGAAACAGCGAGTTCGAATGTGGAATCAGGCCCTTTTTGTGCCAGGGGCATGTGACGCGAGCCCCCACCGGTCTTCCCGGAACGGTCACGCAGCCATTGCTTCACCATCCGGTCTTCCAGTGAATGGAAGGTGACAATCACCAGCCGCCCACCGGGGCGCAGCAAGCGTTCCGCCGCATGGAGCGCCCGCGCCAGCTCTCCCAGCTCGTCATTCACATACATGCGGATGGCCTGGAAGGTCAGCGTGGCGGGATGGATACGCGCGCCCTTGCGACCGCCAACAGCGCTCTCGACCGTCTCGGCCAGCTCTGTCGTCGTTTCGAATTTGGCTTCCTCGCGGCGGCGCACAATGGCCTTGGCAATGCGGCGCGCCTGCTTCTCCTCGCCCAGACGGAAGATGACATTGGCGAGATCGCGCTCGCTCATATAATTGACGACATCTGCCGCCGTCGGCCCGACCGCGCCCATGCGCATGTCCAGGGGGCCATGTTTCATGAAGGAAAACCCGCGTGCGGCCTGGTCAATCTGAAAGCTGGACACGCCAATATCCAGCACGACGCCATCGACCTGCTCAAAACCCGCTTCCGGGACGATTTCGTCCATTTCGCCAAAGCGACCAAGCAACGGAACGAGGCGTTCCATATCTTCCGCCATCTTTTCAGCCCGCAGAATGGCGTCCAGATCGCGGTCAATTCCGATCAGCGTGCACATGGCCGACTGCAGGATGGCGCGGCTATAACCACCGCCGCCAAATGTGCCGTCGACGATGACATCGCCATCCTTCGCGGCGAGCCATTTCAGAACTTCATCCAGCATGACCGGCTTGTGTCCGGCCGGCTCGCCCAGAGTCGGGGTTGCAGTGTCTTGCGTCATCAGCCCTCCCCTCCATCAATGATTGTGAGACCCGGCGCGCCGCCGACCTGCTGGCGCAGCACTTCATTATAGGCCTGGCCCAGCGCTTCCAGCGTGTCTTCCTTCGCAGCCTCTGCTGCCATGGCATCGAAATGGGCGGCATGCCGTTCGGGGTTCCAGATCTGGAAACTGTCCATATTGCCGGCAAACTTTACCCGGCCTTCAAGGTCAGCGGCTTGCATCAACTCATCGGTCAACTTGATACGGCCCGTATCATCCATTTTCAGGTCGGCAGAGCCTGCAATGATGCGGGTGACAAGCGCCTTGCGGGCCGGGGATTGCGGCGCAAGGCGGGTGAGTGTCGCGCGGTACATGGCCATCAGCGCTTCGCCGCCCCCTTCGAGGCAGCCAGAACCGTCCAGCGCAGGCCAGAGGAAAATCCGGTTCCCACCGCCCAGCGCAGCGCGAAAGGAGGCGGGTATGGAAACCCGTCCTTTTGCATCAATAGCGCTTTCATAGGTGGAAACAAACACCCGCCAACCCTGACTTATTCTGCCTAAACCCCGCATGGGTAAACCATGTCTTAATTTGGAGTACCATGGGACAGGATGGGCCTCAATGGGCGCTGTGGATGATTCCAAATATCCACAAACCCAGAAGCACGAAATAAACAGGGAATATTATGCGAACAAAAGCGAACCCTTTCTCTACCCTATTTGGGACGCGTGAAAATTTCCTTTCTGAATCAGCCGGCTGCCAGTCGCGTGGCAGGAACATGGGACAGAATGAAAAAATCCTGCCTTTTTTCCGCTTTTTCACAGCTTGCACACAGCACGCAGAGAAATGACCCAAATCAATGGCAGGAGAACTTCCCGAATGCTTGGCGGCAAAAGAAAAGACCCCGAAGCAATGCTTCGAGGCCCTTGAAACCTTGGAGGCGTCAGGACGTATCAGGCGCCCTCGGATTCTGATGCTGCTTCTGCTGCCATGACGCGGGAAACGGCATTCACAACAGCGCCGATGCGGATGGCGGCCTGGATCTGCTCGCTGGTCATGCCGTGCTTGCGCAGCTCGGCCTCATGCGCGTCGAGACACATGCCACAACCATTCACGGCTGAGACACCGAGGGAGTAAAGCTCAAAATCCGCCTTCTCGATGCCGGGCGCGCCGATGACATTCATCCGCAGCTTGGCGGGTAGCGTCTTGTAGACGTCATTCTTCAGAAGGTGGACCGTGCGGTAATAGACATTGTTCATGCCCATGATGGCGCTGGCAGCCTTGGCCGCTTTCAGGGCCTCGGGGCTCAGCTTCGGCGATACTTCTGCTTCAATGGCAGCCAGCGTGACCGGCTCTCCCACAGCATGTGCACAAGCCAGGAAAGTCCCGAGCTTTTGCTGATCCGACAGGATCGTCTCGTTCAGCAGGGAGCCAAGATTGAGCTTCAGATCCTTGGCATAATCGGGCAGCGCAGATTTCAGGGATTCAACAGACATGAATCATCCTTTCGATAGGAATATGCAGGTTTTGCGGGGGAAGCGTATTGGCCCGACAAGCCAGAGGCTTGGGTGGGGGACGAGTGCCTATGTCCATGGGGTAGGACATGCGACCTGCCGGGCCTATCGCGACGCTTTTCTGACGATGCCCCTTGGGGTGGGGGAGGGAGAGAGACACCGTCTTTTCATCTGCGTGCGAGGGGTATACGCGTGAACCGGAGATACGGTTCCAAAATAGTTTGCTTACAATGTGTCGCCGCCGAGCGGACGGTTACACGGGCAAAGTTCGTCCGTTTGCAGGGCGTCAAGAACGCGCAGCGTGTCAGACGGGTTACGGCCCACATTCAGATTCGTGACATAGACGTGCTGAACCACATTGTGCGGGTCGACGACATAGGTTGCACGATAGGCAACGCCTTCTGACGGCTCGCGGATACCAAGACCGTCAACAAGTTCGCCGCGCGTATCAGCGAATTGCCAGATCGGCAGCTCGTTGAGGTCCGCATGATCGCGGCGCCATGCGAGTTTCACGAACTCGTTGTCGGTGGAGCCGCCCAGAACAACAGCGTCCCGGTCTTCGAACTCGCCGGACAAACGGGCAAACTCAGCGATTTCGGTCGGGCAGACGAAGGTGAAGTCTTTCGGGTAGAAGAAGATGACCTTCCATTTGCCCTCAAAGGAATCCTGCGTGATCGGCTCGAAAGCGCTCTCGCCGTTTTGTTCGTGCTGCATGAATTTCGGCTTCACACCGGTGACAGTGAATTCGGGAAGCTTCTGGCCAATACCGAGCATGTAAATCTCCTGGGTTGTGTTGTGCTGCCGGCACGGTGGGGCCGGTCGCCCCTTCACTTGCGCAGTTCGGCGAAAAAGAAAAATTGATAATCCCAGAAAGAGATATAGAAGGAATCTATGATTATCCCGACGCTTCGACAATTGCAGTATCTGGTGGCCCTTGGAGAGACGGGATCCTTCTCCCGCGCGGCCGAGGCGTGTCATGTCACGCAGCCGACACTTTCCGCCGGAATCAAGGAGCTGGAAGACATGCTGGGGGTCAAGCTGGCCGAACGGGAGGCGCGCGGGGCCAAGCTGACCCATGCCGGGCAACTGGCCGTCACACGTGCCACGGCGCTGATCAATGATGCCCATGCCCTGGTACAGGCCGTACAGAGCGCCGGCGCGCTGCTGACCGGCCCGTTCCATCTGGGCGCCATTCCGACGATTGCACCTTTCGTGCTGCCCGCCGCCGTGCGCGCCCTCAGCGAGACCTATCCGAACCTCAAGCTCTACCTGCACGAAGACAAGACGTCCCGCCTGATCGACCAGCTGCGCACCCGCACGCTGGACGCGGCCCTGATCGCCCTGCCCTGGGATGTGCACGGCGTGGAGACCCTGCCCCTGTTCGATGACGAGTTCCTGTTTGCCGCACCGGTGAATCACCCGCTCGCCAAGAAAAACGGCCTGTCACCGGAAGACCTCGCGAATGAGGACATTCTGCTGCTGGAAGACGGCCACTGCCTGCGCGATCACGCCCTGTCGATCTGCCGGATGAAAACCGGCGAGAACAAGGGACAGGTGGCCGCGACATCGCTGGGCACACTGGTCAACATGATTGCCGGCGGCCTGGGTGTCTCACTGCTGCCGAAGCTCGCGACGGATAATGGCCTCTCCACCGGCCCGGATGTGGCCCTTCGGGAATTCGTCCGCCCGGTCATTGGCCGCCAGATCGGCATCGCCTGGCGCACCGGCAGCCCGCGAGAGGCCGATGCCCGCAAGATTGGCGAGATCGTCAAGTCGGCTGTCCGGCACTAGCGAGGCCAGCGCGGCTTCTCCCTATCCAAAAATCCTATACCGCCGCACAACCCGACTTGACGGGGGCATGGCCAAAGCCTAACCACATAACACGTTATATAACTGATTATGGATTCTCCCCCCCATGGCACACGATATTCTTCGCGACGTTGGCTATCTCGGCCTCGCCAGCCGCCTGAAGCGTCTCGCCGACAAGCTGCAGGCCGACGCGGTGAGCGTGTTCGATGCCCGCAATTATTCCATTCAGACGACGCACTTCCCCTTGATTGCGGCACTGGAGGCGAATGGCCCGCTCAGCGTCAACGCCGCCGTAGAGGCAACCGGCGTCAGCCAGCCGGCCATTACGCGCATCCACAATGCCCTTCAGAAAATGGGCCTGACCGATACGCGCCCCATTGAAGGCGACAATCGGCAGAAGGAAATCTTCCTGACACCGGCAGGCGAAGCCCTGGTCAGCGAAATGCGGGCAAGTTTCTGGCCTGCCGTGCGCGAAGCCGCTCAGCAGCTCTGCCTTTACCCGGAGCATGATTTGCTCTCCGAAATCGCCATGGTCGAAGACCGCCTCGCCGAGCAAAGTCTTGCCGCTCGTATCGAACAGACCGCCAATCCGGGCGGGCTGAGCATCGTTGAATATACCGACGCGCTGGCGCCACACTTCGACACCATTTCCCGCGAATGGGTGGAAGACATGTTCCGGCTGGAACCGGAAGACATCGCCATGATTGAAAATCCTCGCAGCAAGGTCATCGACCGTGGCGGCACCATTCTGTTCGTTGAGGACCCGGAACTCGGGATTATCGGCACCTGCGCCCTGATGCCTGCAGAGGATGGCGCGTTCGAGCTGACCAAGATGGGCGTCCTGAAATCCGCGCGCGGTCGCAAGGCGGGCGACTTCCTGATGAAGCAGATCCTGCGCCGCGCCCGTGAAATGAAACTGCGCGAACTGTTCCTGCTGACCAACACAAAATGCGACACGGCCATCCGCCTGTATGAGAAGTACGGCTTTCGTCATGATGACGACATCATGCGCCGCTATGGCCACCGCTATGAGCGGTGCGACGTGACGATGTCCTACGCTATGCCAGCGATCTGAACTTGCCGGACATGAAACATGAAAAAAGCGGCCCCGAAAGGCCGCTTTTCTTTTTCCCTTTAACCTCGGTTTGTAACCTTGGTGTGCCTAGCTGGCCTCACGCTCTGCGCGGACGTCCAGGTCATATTCGCGGACCTTGCGGTACAGGGTCGATCGACCGATTCCCAGTCTTCGGGATACTTCACTCATGTGTCCGTCATAGAAATCAATCGCATACTGCAGAATGTCTCGTTCAATATCCTGCAGGGCACGCAGTTCGCCATTCTCATCCTTGATCGGAATCGGGCCTTCGCCTTCAGACGACGGCGCCATTTGCGGCGCGCTCTCTGACGCAGCCGGGGCGGCCGCCGACATGGCCGGAGCCTCCGGCAAGCTGGCCAAATCCGGCATTTGGCCGGAAATCTGCGGGAAATCCTGCGGGCGCAGCATGTCGCCCTCGCACAGAACAACCGCCCGGAAGACGGCATTCTCCAGCTGGCGCACATTGCCCGGCCAGTCATAGGAATACAGCAACTTCAGCGTATCATCTGCCGCACCGGTGACCTTGGCCCCCTCGCTGGCATTGAAGCGAGAGATGAAGTGATCCACCAGGGCCGGAATATCCTCGCGCCGTTCACGCAGGCTCGGCATGTCGACCGGATAAACGTTCAGGCGGTAGAACAAATCCTCCCGGAAGGTCCCGTCCTTCACCTGCTGGGCAAGGTCGCGATTGGTGGCGGAAATGATCCGCACATCCACCTTGGTCGGACGGCGGGAGCCAACGGCATCCACCTCGCCTTCCTGAAGCGCACGAAGCAATTTTACCTGCGCGTCCAGCGGCAGTTCGCCCACTTCGTCCAGGAACAGGGTGCCGCCATCGGCCTCTGCGAACTTACCGAGGGATTTGGTCACAGCGCCGGTAAAGGCCCCCTTCTCGTGACCGAACAGGATGGATTCGACCAGGTTTTCCGGGATGGCCCCGCAGTTGACAGTCACAAAGGGTTTTCCGGCACGGCCTGAAGCGCCCTGAATGCAGCGGGCAACAACTTCCTTACCCACACCACTTTCGCCGAGGATCAGCACCGGAATGTCAGATGTCGCCGCACGCTCTGCCAAGCGCAGCACCTGGCGCATGGGCGGGGCAGCTGCGATCATGTCGTCAAAGGCCATTCCGCCTTCAGCCTTTCGGGCCAGGCGCTTCACTTCTCCTGACAGGGACTGCATCTTCAGGGCATTGCGAATGGAGACGACTACGCGCTCGGGATTGGCCGGCTTCACGATGAAGTCGACGGCACCACGGCGCATGCTCTGCACAATCGTGTCGATACCGCTTGTCGCTGTCAGCATAATGACCGGCAGGTCCGGGCGCTTTGACGCCAGGCGCTCCAGCGTGTCCATACCGGACATGCCGGGCATGGTCAGGTCCAACAGCACGACATCAATGCCGTCTTTGGGGTCAGCCGCCAGCGCAATGCCGGCCTCGCCGTCCGGTGCGGTACGGCATGCAAAGCCAGCCTTCTCCACAGCTGCCTGCAGCAGGCGACGCTGGGTCGGATCGTCATCAATTACCAGGACCGTCTTGGCCATGTTCAGTATCACCCTTTCCGTATCCGGAGCAGGCGGGACGCTGGCCGGACATGCATATTTTTTGACGCAATACGAAACACCCCCGTCCCGTATCGTTACGCCCCGTTCTGACACATGGGTGTGGAATTACGGTTGAATGGAAGGATGAAATTTCAATCAAATCCTACGCGTACACTGATATGCCAGCGCGCCCACAAACCGGGCGGGCACCCGTAACCTGCATTAATTTTGCGACAGACAGGAAGTTTTTGCTCCTGCTGCCTGGACAAGCAGACAGCGGTTACGGCAGCAGCATTGGAAATAAACTTTTGGTTGGATTTCAAGATTTCAGACCTCATGGTGAAATCACGCAATCTGTAGTCATGACTACAGAATCTGAACTCCCATACAGGCTGGCCATGTCAGCCCTTTTTACTTTCGCCGCCAAAACGAACTGTCCCAAAGGTTGATCCGGTCCATTTCCATATCGCGAATGCGTCTCATCTACTCCATTTTGAAGTGAAAATCTTTTGGGTCTGACGGTATCGACAGAGCCAGAATTTACGCCTAAAGGGCCAGGTCTGGCTGGGGGTCAGGGTCCAGATTTGGACCGCGTCCCCTGAGGAATTGGGACCCGGTATGATGCAGGACAGAAAAGGCAAGCGGGCTGTCTCCGGCACAGGAAAGCCGCCCCAGAAGGCTGACATTGTGGGACAGGCCATGCGCGAGACATTCGACCGACTTTCCCAGGAACCCCTACCCAAGCGTCTTAGCGACCTGATGGACGCCCTGAAGAAAAAAGAACAGCAAAACAGCCGCGACAAGAGCGACTGAATCGTCTCGGTCCTCGCCCCGCGCGTTCCACTCCAAAACAGAAAAACCGCCGAACCCGGATATGAAATATCCCGGCCCGACGGTTCCTGCATGATCCCCCAGCAAGTGCTGGACGGAAATTCAGAGCCAGCCTGTCAGCCTGCCCTGGAGAGAGTCACCTCGCTGACGCCCGTGAGGCTTCGGAGAAGGTCCGCAGGCAGCGTGTCGGAGAAGACGACACCCACCACCGGGCCCACTCTCCAGCGCACCTTGCAGTGCAGCCTGGACGCCGGGCCGCCAGGGCCCGTGCGCACCAGAAGGTAAAACGTATCGGCAAGCCCCGGCCACTCGCCAATTGTGAGGGCAGCGCCGTCCATGGATATGTTGCGGATGACAACACTGCGCGCCTGGCTCATGTCTTCCAGGACGACACGCCCAGCGACCTGCCGGTGGACCCGAAGGCTCCGGCGCAGATCGACGGGTGTGCCATCCTGATCGAGTTCGAGGGGCGTATCCTT
>Ga0209273_10001778_pt1 | contig 18065 bp, 15 predicted proteins | sample tdAd471_FD_187126 | JGI IMG/M metagenome (GOLD analysis project Ga0209273, IMG submission 187126) | Marine sediment microbial communities from the Atlantic coast under amendment with organic carbon and nitrate - tdAd47.1 (SPAdes)... | ecosystem: Environmental > Aquatic > Marine > Coastal >...
AGGACTTCAGCGTGTTGTCCGAGGCCGCGGCGCGGGCATAGTCGCGCGCGGTGTCGACCAGCCGATCGAGGGTGCCGGAACCGGCCACAAAGGAAGGCAGGTTCAAGGCCTCGCCGCCAGGGCAATCTCTCTCACTGTTCTCGTTGGCCGAAGACCCATTTGGCGGTGCTGAGCGCGATTTCTCGGTGTTTTCTGACATGGCGCTGAGCATATCTATTCATGTCCGATAATGCAAACTTATTGGACATATCTAGGAGCGGCAAGGTGCGGCGGTTATTGTGCTTTTCTGTGGTGGAAAGCGCCGTCATGGCGTAGGCTACAAGCATGACATTTGCCCTGACCGATCGCATGCGCGACCCTGACACGATACCCCGGATGCCGAACTGGGTCACTGCGCCACGTTCCGAAGCCACTGAAGATGTTGCCTTTCTGTCGGGGGCCGCGATGAGCCACCTGCATGTTGTGTTAGGACGTCCGGAGTTTCCCCACGCCTTGTTGCGGGACCGGCTCGCGCTGCGTGCGGCCGAGGCCTGTGTCGGGTTTTCTGGCCGACCAGAGAGGGCAGGGGATCTGCGCGATGCGGTGCACCTACTGCGCCCCGGCGATCTTCCCGGACCGGCAGGCGAAACCTATCTGGCCTGGCGGCGCGCGGCGGAAGGGCCTGTGTCGATCAAGACTCTGGGCCGAGCCTTGTCGGGCCTCGAGCCGGGCCAGATTGCCGCGTGGCTTGATGCCGGAAAAGGGGCGCCGGTGACCCGGGCCGCGATGGTGTTGGAGGCGGTATTGCGCGAGGTGCCGCGCGCAGACGTAGCAGGACTGATCCTCGCGGATTCCGCCCTCGCTCAAGCCCTCGGTTGGGAACATCTCGTGCCGCTGTTCGCCGCGGGGCTGAAACGCGCTGACCTGCGCAAGCAAGGGGACGGCTTGCGCTTGGCCTGCCATCACGCGCTCGTCTCATCTGCGGTCGAGGTCGTGCGTATCTCCACCGACCTTGTGCGACGGGCGATGCATCTCAAGGCGGTTGCGCCCAAGCTGCGGGCCAAAGGGGGCGGCGGCGCGGTCGAGATGTTCCTGACCCGCGATGCCGTCGCTCCCTCGGCGCTACCCCTGCCGGATCGAGCCGCGCGGCGGCTCTGCGACCGGCTGGTCGAGCTCGGCGCGGTGCGCGAGATGACCGGGCGCGATACTTTTCGGCTTTACGGGGTGTAGCGATGGCGAAGGATCGCTCTGACCCCGAACTGGATCGCGAGCTGCCCGACCTGCCGCCGGAGCTGCGCTGGTGCGAATGGATGCGCCGGATCGAGGCGGTGCTCTTCGCCTCTGCCTCCCCGGTGCCGCGCGACGACCTGGCGCGCGTGGTGGGGCAGGGGGCCTCGGTCGATCTTCTGGTCGAGGATCTTGCTGCTGACCTGGAGGGGCGAGCGTTCGAGATCGCGCAGGTCGCTGGCGGCTGGATGTTCCGGACCCGGGCGGCCTACGCGCCCGCGATCCGCGTTGCGGCAGATGTCGAGGATCAATTTCTGGGTCTGAGCCAGTTCGACGTCGCGGTCCTGGCCGCCATCGCCTACCATCAACCGATCACGCGCGACGGGCTCAAGGACATCTTCGGCAAGGAGGTCAGCCGCGACCTGATCGGGCGTCTGCATGCGCGGGACCTGATCGGGACCGGGCCAAGGTCGCCTCGGCGTGGGGCGCCTTATACCTTTGTGACGACCGAGCAGTTCCTTGTCGCGTTCGGGTTAGAGAGCCTGCGCGATCTCCCCGATCGAGAGCAGCTGGAAGACGCCGGTGTAATGGGTGTTCCAGATCAGGTAGTGTGTTCCCAGCAAGCCTAAGGTTGAACAACGTGTGCGGGATGGGCTATCCAGCGGCTTTTCCTCTGACCACCAGCCATTCTATCTTGCTTTTGTGGCCGCTTCCATCTCTCGGCTTCGATTTGGGTGCGACTTGATTATCGAACTGTCCGCGCACCATTGTACCTGCCCTTGACGAACCCAAAAGTGGCAGTGGCACTGGTTAGTTTGCCGGATCGATGGCTCCACAGTCGGCCGACCGAGCCAGTCAAGCCGCACCGACCAACGCGGGCGCCGAGTTCTACTCAGCGACAGCTGGATCTTCTCGCCGCAGCCGCCCGGACACTGGAAGCAAGCCCATTTTTCGATGCTGCCGTCTCGGACGACAATCAATGCATCTGCCGTTAGGGCAGTGGTCTCGGGATGCGTGGCCTGCACCCGGCCGACTAGGTCGACGCGGGGGATAAACCGGCACCAGGTCAGAAAGCGTCGTGCAATGTCACCAAACATCTGCTCAGCCCACCCGATCCATGAAAGGGTCGACATCACCCCGGCCCCAGTAACCCTGATCGACACACAGGATGCAGCCGGGATTTTGCTTTGCCCCCTGCAATCGATCAATCCCGAGATCAAAACGCCGAATGCGCTGCGCCGCCCAGCCGCCATCGCCTCGATAACCGGTCAAACCCTGCAGCAGCTCGTTGACGGCCATAGTCGCTGTTTCCGTCGTGAACGTGACGACCGCTGGTGCTGGATTGCCGCCGCCGCGCACATAAGCTTCACGTTTCTGACGCTCATACTCCGCCGGCGCGGCACGACGCAGTTCTTCCTCCGCCGCCCGATGTGGGTGCGCGATACCGCGGCACAGCAGGCAAGGTGTGCCAGGGCGCAAGACCGTCGCCCGGCCAATCATGTTCCCAACTTGACCGTCTTCACCACGCGGTGTGATTGCAAGTCCCAGATCAATGACCGGGCGCAGGTAAAAATATGCGAACCTACTTAGAAACAGTCGGCCTGCGTGATCATCAGTGCACCCAAAGATGATATCGCAGGAGAGTAAGGCATCGCGTGCCTCATCTGCATCTGCCCAGTGCGGGATCACAACCGGGCGGACACCAAGACCAAGACCCGCCAGTTCTCGCGCGACGACTTCGACCTTAAGCCGCATGCCATCGGCATCGTCCCGTCGGGCTCCATGCAGGCGGTTCAGATTGCTCACTTCAACAATGTCTTCGTCGAAAAGGGCAATCTGGCCGACGCCGAGCCGGGCCAACAGCATCGCAACCGCACTACCCGTGCCGCCACAGCCCACGACACCGATTTTCAGCCGGGCCAGCAGAAGATTCAGTGAAGGTCCGAAGGCAAGCGCTTGCCGCTCGAAAGCTTCTCCGGAAAACCCGCTCAGCCCATTCAGAACACGAAGCCGTGCACCAACGGCGATGACAGCATCGCTGTCGATCGGCTGGGTGTCGTCGATCCACAGACGTGCTGCATAATCACAGATCTCACCATCAATCAGCAACAGGCTTGCTAACATGACGCCGGCACCATTCCGGTTCCGCGCCAGTCGATACAGTTCCCGTTCGTTTTTTTCGTCCTGTGTGGAGAATTCGGGATACCCGCCCGGATGGCTATGGGCGATGCCGACGATCAGGCCTTCTGCTTTTGCCACACGGCACAGGTCAAGAAACGATTTCGTTGACCAAGTGACATGCTTGTCGCTGGCCGAAATCAGATCCTCGTCCGGAACTGGGATCACGCGGTAGGACGTCAGTCGCAAACGGGATTGGCGATCCCAAGGGTCCATCGCGACACGGCTCACTCCATAAAGCACGTAGGCTGCGGCTTCATGGCCTTCGGGGCGGTTCAGGAGCGCCCGAAGCTCGGCTTCGTGACGTTCCTGCAAGGTGACATCGAGGCGGCTCATGCCGCAATCTCCAGCGCTGTCTCAACCCGCTTAAGCATGGTCCAGATACCATCGGTGCCGGGACGCCAGTCGCTGTTGTGCCGCGACCAACGCTGCCAGCGCTGCCCATTGAAGATCAGCGGCTGGTCGGCTTGACGCGGGTAGCGGCTCGAAAGGGCCAGTGTCAGCCAGGGCTGCGCATAGAACATGTCCGGCGCAGCATCCGGATAGCCCCGCGGCAGCAGGATCAGGATGTCGGCCTGTGCCACCTGATATTTGCCGTCCGGTAGGCAATAGTCTCGCAGGATTACACCGGTCTGCGCTCCTTCGCGGTATTCGACGAAAGTCAGGCCGCGTCCTTCGAGGTATTGGCGATCACGCATAGGCAGGATGGGGGCTTCCGCGCCTTCGGTCGAGGTAGTCGCCCCGGTGAAGAACCTCTCCAGACCTTTTCCGTCCAACTTGACGAGCTCGTTGTCGTCGATCGGACGGTCCTCAGCGCCACGGATTTCCATCCAGACACCGTAGTCCGGTTTGTCGGCAGCACTTGCCAACTGCTTCAGGACCCGGCCGCTGATTACGCAAGCGCCCCATTCCTTCACCTGACCATCCAGTTCGATGCGGTAGGATTCCGCACTCTTGAACACGATGAAGCGCTCAACCCCTGCCGTGCGCAGATCGACCGTCTCGTCGAGCGTCAACTCTTTCAAATCGCCATTGCGAAGCAACTGGAACACCAGGTGTTCCTCCGCGGGACGCGCTGAGACGAGGTCCAGAAGTTGCCTCCCGGTCGGCACCGGATCGTCGATCCGGTATCCGTCAAAGGTGAGGTCTCCATTGCCGACCTGCACCCGGTACGGCCCCTGAGGGCGTGGGTTCCGTCCAGCAGCGACGCAAGCCGCCACGTCTTCAAGTTCAATCGTTTCCAGCGCCATGGCCAGTCTCCTTTTCTGTGCTCGCCGATCCAGACCGGCCTTATTTGGTTGATATAATAGCCAAAGAGTAGCCAGTCAAGGGCTAACTGTCGGCTACTTTTAAGTTGACAATTGCTTCAAGTATGGCTATGTCTCACGTGTCTTGGAGGATAAGGAAATGAGCAAGCGAACGATGACGCTCAATCTCACAGATGCGGAGATGGGCGTTTTGGAAAACCTTTGCGCCAAAAAGGATCTCAGCAAGATCGGCGTGATAAGGCAGGCCCTGCGCCTGTATCAGATGGTCGATGTCCGGCTCGAGCGCGGCGACAAGCTGTTCTTCGAAGACGATAAGACCAAGGATAAGTCGGAAGTCATGATGCTATGACCGCCTACCAGGTCCATTTGTTCGATGCCGCCGCTGGTGCGATGGTCGAGGCCGAGCTGCATGACGAGATTGCCGAGAAACAGCTGATCGACTGGCAGTTCCAGTGGCGTCCGGCCGTCCAGACCTACATGAAGCGTCTGGTGGACAACGGTATCGGTCCCGCCGACACCGCTTGGCCCCAAAGTTGGCACTGGGACTGGCGCGGCAAGATGAATGAGGTTCGTGGGCTGCTCGGCCATATTGGGTATAGTGTCGTCTGCCGCGATGTGACCCAAGGCATGATGCGGCTCGATCTCGCCTCCCGCCGTGCTCGCTTGGATTCTCAGGCCGGACAGGATCTGGTCTATGTCGACTATCTCGAAGTCGCGCCCTGGAACTGGCGCGAACCTTATGCCGACGCGCCGATTTATCGACTGGTCGGCCCTGTGCTAATGCACGCCGCCATTACCCGCAGTGTCGAAGAAGGCTTCAAAGGCCGTCTCGGCCTGCATTCCCTGCCGCAAGCAATCCCGTTCTATGAGCGCTGCGGCTTCACCAACCTCGGAACCCGGCCCGACGAGTATGAGGGCAAGTTGCCGTATTTCGAGTCCACACCGGGCGCCGCCGAGGCATACCTAAAAGGAGAGCTAAAATGACTTACGGTATCTCCGCAGAATGGTCCAAGAAAATGCTCGCATTCGACGAGCATGTTACCCCTGGAGCTGGAGCTCTTGCCACGCGCCCACATGTTGACCCTGATGCGGTATCTCTGCGTGTTGAAGAAACCCGACTGGTATTCGGCCACTTTATCAATGTCGCGCGCAGACAGCGGCGCCTGACAATCGAAAAGCTCGCCGACGACGCGGACATCGAGGTCGGCGAGCTGCTGAGTATCGAACAGGACCCTCATTACGAACCCGATCTCCGGACCGTATGGGGGTTGTCGAACGCGCTTGATCTGCCGCAGCCAAAGCTGATGGAACTGGCTGGCCTTGCGGTCCCAAAAGAAGGCCATTGGCTGGAAGAAGTCACACGATACGCCGCCAGGTCCGCTCCGATCAAGGATGTGACACCAGACGAACAAGCCTTTCATGACGCTGTTGTTGCAGCGCTGACGATGAAAGCGACGTAACAGAGCGAGACGGGTCCCATGGCCAAAAACTACATTCTTCGCCGGCGGACTCAGGAACGTATCGACGAACGCGTTGAGCGGCTGCTGAACAGACTGGGCAATCCAGAGCCGCCGCTCAAACTTGAGCATGTCCGGGACGCACTCGACCTTGATCGGGCATACTTCCAAAAAGACGATCCATCGCTGATGGACGATGTCATCAGCATGTTGCGCGTCGCCGGGAAGCAGGTCTTGCGGCGACCAACTCTCTTCATAGATGCCGTCAAGAAATTCGATCTGCGCGCCTTCTACCTTCCGGATGAGAAACGGATCCTAATGGACAAGGATCTGCATAAGCTGAAATTCCGTTGGATTGAAGCACATGAAGTAGGTCACAGCCTCCTGCCCTGGCACGAAGGCGCCATGCTCGGCGACGACAAGCAAACGCTCCGGCCCAACTGCCATGAACAGATGGAAGCCGAGGCGAACTTCGCTGCTGCGCGTCTTCTATTCTTGCGCGATAGGTTCGCCATCGAAGCACGGGACTATGCGCCAAGTTTGGAGGCGGTGAAGGCACTCCAGCCCCGCTTTGACAACACGCTCACCACAACGTTCTGGCGTTGTGTCGAAATCTGGGGCGCCTCGACGCCTATCATCGGTCTGGTCACCGGACACCCGCATCCAATCAAACGCGAAGCGGACTTCGACCCTGCAGAGCCCTGTTCACACTTTGTGCAGTCGCCGGCGTTTGCAAGCGGCTTCAAAGGCTGCGATGAGATTGACGTCTTCAATATGGTTGTGGACTATTGTTCAGTGGCAAGGGGTGGTCGATTGGGGGGGGGCGATATCGTTCTCCATGATGACAACGGCGATCCACATGTCTTCACTTTTGAAACCGTGAAATGGGGATATGCGCTAACCCTCGGCGTTTATCGCGGTCCGCACCGATCAGTGATAGCAATCTAGCATATTCAAATAGCCATCCGACAATGCCTGCCAAGTCCTCTGAAATGCTCGCGGTTCAAGGGTTGGCTATGCTTGTCAAAGACGGTCAAGAACTGCTGCGAGTTCATGCTTCATAGTAATTGTCCTCATCAAAAGGGCACTCATCTCGAAGCATGACCGCTCCGCGTTTCACCGAATTTTCTTCGGTGCCGAACACCTCCACAGAGTGTCGGCACCGGGTACAGGTGATGATGAGCCCCGGAACAGCGCCATAGTCGCCATCCAGTTCCTCTTCCGAGACATCGATTGTTACGCGCATCTGCCGATCCTACTACGATTTACACCGGGAGAACGGGATCACCGAACCCCCTGCAGGTGCCCCTGTCTCACGCGATGTGTCCGTTTTGAGAGTCAATGAGACCACGTCGCCTGTTTTCTTGCTGAACCAACCAGACGGAAGGCCGACTAGGTTCTCAATATCGCCCGGATGCAAGGTAAACTCGACCGAAAGCAGGTCGTCCTTACTGCGGGTGCCGGAATCCACGATCAGGCAAAGAGCGTCATGCAACATACGTGGCTTTGGAACAGCCCACTCCTTGTCCATCGGCTCTTGTCGGTTCCAGCCTTTGGCGGAATAGGTCTTATAGAGCTGCGTGGCATGATCCTGCGGGATGATCTCAAGATCCACCAACCGCTTGATCTGGGCCTTCACAGAAACGCGCCAACGTTCTTTCAGGGACAGCAACCCTGCCAGGGAGTAGTTCGGGACCTCCGACACATAGGTCGTCTGCGGCATAAGAAACGCGCTTGCGAAACGGAATGCCTGGCGCTCAATCTCTGGAAGATCATCGCGCAAAGCTTTTGCACTGACATTCCGGTGCAGCACTGCATGACCCAGTTCATGAGCGGCGTCCATCTGACGACGGGGAAGATTCATCTTGTCTGATGAGAGCAAGACGTGAGGACGGTCCTCGGACTTGGACCAGCTGCAAACGCCATCGAGTTTGGACGTTCCCATTTCGATGGAGCCAACGACACAGCCAATCTTTTCAAGGACGGCAACGACGTTCGTGCAAGGGCCTTCGCCCAACTGCCAATGGGATCGAAGTTCGCCTGCGATGCCTTCGATGTCTTCTTCTCGAAGCTGACTGTAGCTGGCCCCGCCCAGAACGTCTGGAATGTCGAGTTCGGGGAAATCGACATAGTGCTGCAAGACGTCGCTGATCTCGTGCAGCCAGCTCACCTGAGACGTTTGATACTCGCGGTCGCGCTTCAGGGTGCTGACTAGCTTACGGTAGAACATCGGTCGCGGGCTGTCGAAGACCGGACGGAGAAAAAACTCTCGCCGAACCCGCAGGGCCTTTGCCAGTTCAGTCAGCGCATCTGCCTCGGGCGCCTGCTTGCCGGTTTCCCAACGAGAAACCGAACTGGGGCTGACTCCAAGCATCAAGGCCAGCTCTTTCATGCTTTGAACGCGCCGGGCGGCGCGCGCCTCAACGAGACGTTCCGGCACAAAGCCGGGTGTTCCCACACGCATTTTTCCCTCCTGTAGTGCCGGTGGCACCCTTTACGCTTTGCCGTCCTGTTCGTCATCCACAGATGGAGCCTCGGGAGGAACGAAAGGCTTCATCGTGCGCTTCAGGCGGACAGCACCGCTGGCAGGCAACGCAGGAGGTGTCGAAAGCGGCGAGCTGGGTTCCGACAGATCCCCGTCATCCGCGAGGTACTGGTCGATCCGTTCGTAAAAGAGGTACTGCTCATATTCGGAGTCGATGAGACCGATGGCCAATTCCTTGATCTTACCGGCCTGTTCGGGATCGCGAGCGAAGAGAAACAGAATGCAGATGTCCCCGATCTGAGGGGTAGTGCCGTCGAAATCGAAGTGAGGAGACAGCTTGTAGTTCAGTGTCACACCGGCCTTCCGCGACTTGTTCTTGACCGGAAGCTTGCTGGGTTCCGGCATTGCCGCGAGGCCAAGGATGAAGCCTTGCCCCTCATGCTCGAAACGCATGAACGGTTGGAAAACCTTGAAGTCCGAACCGGGGATAATGCCGCCGTCGAGCAGTGCGCCGCCATGAAGTTCGCAGACCTCCTGAAACCCCTTTTCCATCATGTGGAAACGCGACATTCCCTCAAGACGCCGTGCGCGGCGTGTATCCAGACCAGAGTGATCCTGAATCATTCGATGAGCTTTAAGGGCTTCTCCGCGCAGGCGGTCCTCAAGATCAATGATCAGGCCGCGATAAATCGCGACCGGGAAACGGGTTTTTACAAAATCCCCCATGGCTGCTCCGATTCTGTGGGGTTGCGTTTTGCAGGAAATGTGGGCTAAAAATTGCGTTAAGTCAACGTCGCGATCCACCTATGCGATGGTCTTCCTAGGTGACGGCGCGCTATGTTTCTCGAGTCAAGAGGCAGGTGTGATCAGTTTGAGACAGGTCTAGCGGAGAAGTCCAAGTGTCGTCAGGAACATGACAGCCCGTCACAAGGAACAACGCTGGAACCACAAGGCGAAAGATCGCAGAATTTGTAACCGCTTGTATTCATGAACTCTAATGGCGAAGGATAATGCGTCTACTTGTTACAGCCGACATTCACCTAGGTTCTCCGATCAGGTCGGTCGCGCTGAGAAACTCTGATCTTGGCGATCGTTTGAAGCAGGCGAGTCGTGACACGTTCGAACGGATCGTCGATCTAGCGGTGACCGAGAACGTGGATGCGCTCGTTTTGGCGGGGGACATTTTCGACAATGGATTCCCGGATTTGCGATCTCGCGCCTTCCTAATCGCACAGTTGTCACGCGTCGCAGAGGCAGGTGTCTCAACAGTTTTGATCCGCGGTAACCACGACGCGTTGCTCGACCACCGTGCCCACGGAGAACTTGGCCCCAACATCCATCTTCTTCACAAGGACATGCCGACGGTCGAAATCGGCGATACCGCCTTTCACGGGCTTTCGTATGATGTGTCTCATGTCGGAAAGAGCTTTCTGCCCGACTATTCGAAGCCGGTGCCGAACAAGCGAAACGTCGGCCTTATGCATACCTCGCTTGATGGGGCGCCCGGTCACGACCCGTATGCCCCCTGTTCCACGGCAGACTTGATGGCGCACGGCTTCGACGTATGGTGCCTCGGTCATATACATGCGCCGTTCGAGCGTCGAGACGGCCCTGTCTTGGCGGTCATGCCAGGCATCCCGCAGCCGCGCCATTTTGGTGAGCGCCGGGGCGGGACAGTCACGCTTGTCGAAATTGGAGACGGCGCACCCATAGTCGAGCAGCGCTACGTTGCGCAGTTGGGTTTCGCCGAGTTGGAACTAGACCTCCAGGACTGCAACGATCAGCAGGACGTAGTTGGCAGTCTTAGAGACGGCTTTTTGTCGGCACAGGAGCTGAATCAGGATATTGCCGTCCGGTTAACGGTCACAAGCTTGAGGCAGAGTGCCGCGTTTGTTACTGAACTCGCCGAAGAAATCATAGGTGACGTCGATCGGGTTTTTCTGGACAAGATCACGGTCGTACCACCCTCTCGCCCACTCAACACCGAAACAGATGACCTTGTTCGACTGATGCGCGCCGAAATGGCCGAAGACGGCTTCCGGCAAGCAGCCCTTCAGCAACTTGATGAAGTCCGTTCCGCCCTGCCGAGCGAAATCGCGGGAGAGTTGGACGACAGCGCTTTGGACGCCTTGTTCGAAGATGCCATCGCCGAAATGATGCTTGCGATTCATGCGGAGCGGCCGAAATGAGGCTGAATGAGCTCCATCTTATCCGCTACGGCAATTTCGAAAACGCCGAGATCGTCTTTCCGGTGACAGAGCCGGGCACCCCCGACGTAACTGTGGTTTACGGGCCGAACGAGGCCGGAAAGTCGACTGCGTTTCACGCGCTACTGGAAGTTCTCTTTGGTTTCCGAGCTGGTGCGCATCCCTATGCATTCCGGTTCGACCGAAGCGACTTGCTAGTGGGGGCAGAGCTTGATCTACCCGGTCGCGGGGCAACTGTTCTACGACGAAACAGCAAGCGGTCGCAGTCCTTGCTGGATTCAGACAATCGGCCGGTCGCCGACGCGATCCTCGCGAGCGCCTTGCACGGGCTGACGCGGGAGGAATTCGAGGAGCGGTTCTCGCTGGATGAAAGAGGTCTGCGAGACGGCGGCGAACGGATTGCCAGTGCGAAGGGCGATCTCGGTCAGCTTTTGCATGCGGGCGTTTCGGGTCTGACCGGTATTTCGGAGACTCTGAATGCACTGTCGGAGCGCGCCGACAAATTCCACAAAAAACATGGCCGTGCCACGGAGCTGAAACAGGCGAGCGACCGCCTGAAGCAAATCAGCCGCGACCTTCGAGCCGATCGGCTGACCTCGGAACGGGAACGAACTCTTCGTCACGACCGTGAACAGAAGACTGCGCTATTCGAGGCGGAAAACTTGGCGCTGGTCACCGCGCAAAAGCGTCGTCTTGCCGCCACGGCGGCCAGTACGTGGTTCGACCGAACCGAGGAGATGGAACGACTTGCCGAGGCCATAAAGGACTACCCCGATGGCCCAAACCTGCCCCAGGATGCGGCAGAGCGGGTCGCGGCGCTGGTGGAGAAAATCTCCTCGCTCGAGGACCGGATCTCCGAGGCAGACAATGACGTCGCCGGCATTGACCGGATCATTGACGAGAATCCTGTTGACACACTCGCTCCGGCGCTGAACGCCGAGTTGGAACGTCTTGATCAGATGACGATCGATGGCGCCCCTTTGATGGATCGTGCCACGACGGCGCGTGCGGATCTCGACCGTCGGACAGCAGACCGGGATACGCTCACCACGGAGATATCAGCGGCGCTGGCGCGGCTTTCGCCGTCCGGTACTGCGGTGTCCGAACTTGTTCTCGACACGGCGGAGTTGGAAGAGATCGCCGAGGCTGTCGAGGCCTGCCGCGTGGCTCGCGAGGCGTTGAGCACGGCGAAGACCGTCGCTGATGCGGCGAGAGCACGGGAGGGCGAAGCGCCCAACGAACCTCAGGATCTGACCATCCTGCGCGACGCATTCGAGGCCTGGAGACCGGTCTCAGACCTGACGACATTCGAAACGGAAGTTAATCAGACGCTTGCGCGACTGACCAAAGCCGCTGCCGGTTTGCCTTCGGACTGGACGGGTCTGGTGAATGCCGGACTGCCCGCGCCCGAAGCACTTGAGCAAGCCGCGCGGGAGTGGTCGGCCTTGTTCTCGGACATCGCCGCAGCCAAGAGCAACGTCGAGGAGCGCTCGACGGAATTGGCGGATGCCACGGCCGATTTCTCGGCTTTGCAGGCCGCGCCCGAGGCGGTGGATGTCACCACGACCGAAGAAACCCGCCGTCGCCGCGACCTGGCTTGGATGCGCCACCGCGACAACCTGTCCGATCCCTCTGCCGACGATTTCGAAGAGGCGATGTACGCGGACGACAGCGCACGCGCTCACTTCGTAGCTGGGGCGGAGACCCGCCAGCGGCGGCTTGAGGCGCAGAGGAGGGAAAAGTCAGCGAAGGCGCATTTCGAAACTGCTGAGGCGCGGCTTGCAGACCTAGTCGATCGCCGCGAGAGTTTGTCAGAGGTTCATTCGAGGCTATCAGTGAGGCTCGGACTGGAAGCAGGCGCCCCTCCAGCGGCTTTCGGACCACGCCACCAGGCCCTTGCGGCGGCGGCCAACGCCGCCGCGGATCACTCTAACGCGCAAGCAGCGTTGGATACCCGCCGGCGCCGCGAAGAAGCCTTGCGCAGCGAACTGATGGAATCGGCCCGCGCCTTGGATCTCGGCGTGGGAAAGGACGACATAGCTGCCCGGGTGCAAAGGGTTCTGACGCTGGAAGAAAGTGACCGCAAGGCCTGGAGTAAATGGCGGGACGGCCAGAAGGCCATCGACAAATTGGACGACGACACGCTGGTCAAGAAGGGCGATCTCAAGCGGGCAGAGCTTGAGTTCGAACGGTTGACTTCCTCTTTGGCGCTACCGGATCGCTCGATCGAAGGAGTCCGGAATGCTCTTCCACAATTGCGGGACCTGCTTCGGCTGCACACCGATTATCAGCGTCTCGATGAGCGGATCGAGGCACTGGAGCAGGCGATTTCGGCGTTGTCAGACGGGGCCGGACGGCTAGCGAAGATTCTTGGCGAGACAGAGGATCAGGGCGGGCGAGAACCTATTCAGACCGTCGATCAGGCGCGCTTGCGCGTGACGGCGGCAACGCGCGCCGACGAAAAACGTGGCGACGCCGAGTCACGCAGGGACAAGGTCACGGCGGCACGAAATCGCCATAAAACCGAACTTGAGAACGCAAGGAACGAACTAGATGACCGTTTCAAGGGTCAGGGAGACGACAAGCTGGCGCCGAGCGATCGGATAGCACGGCTCGTTGAGCGGGATCGGTTTCGCGCGGAACACCTGACTGCGGATCGGGATAGGCAGCAGGCCATCGCTGGCGTCGACAAGGACCTCTTCGGCGAGGAACTCGACCTGATGCCGGACGCCTCTCGCGGACTTGTTCTCGAACAGCAGGTGCAAGACGCGCAAGACAGCCGCGACGCAGCGCGCGATGCAGCACGTGAGGCCGAGCGTTTGTACCGCGAAGCATTCGACGCTGCCGACCGTAGCGACCTGGTCACCGAACAGGCGACGTTACTGGAGGCGCTCCGCAGCGGCGGTCGCAACGCGGTCGTTGCGCGGCTGGGTGTGGTGGCGGCCCGCGGGGCACTTCGTCGGCTGGCGGAGGAACGACGCAGCGACATGCTGCGCGAAGTCGAGGCGGCCTTCGTCACCATGACCGCGCCCAAGTGGCGCGGCGTCGAGGTTTGGAGCCAGGTCGAAGGAGAAAAGTTGGTCGGCATCGACGCCGACGGCGCCAAGGTTCCGGTCGAAAAGATGTCGACGGGGACCATGGGCCAGCTCTACTTCGCCTTGCGGCTAGCGGGGTATCGCAGCTTTGCGCGTGACCTCGGACCCCTTCCGATGATCCTCGACGACATCATGGAAACGTTCGACGACACACGGGCCCGGGCCGCATTGCAACTGTGCGCCGAGATAGGGGCAAGTGGGCAGGCAATCCTCTTCACGCACCACGCGCACCTGGTTGAGATGGCCCGTGACGCAGTTCCGGGGGTGGCCATTGTAGATATGCCAACCTGACCAACTGGGTATTCAGTTTCCCGCCGAGTGACGACTTTCGCGCCACCGGCCTGTTTGACGGACCGGTGGTGCCGAAACGGAAGTCTGCCCATTCAATTCTTGGGCCGAAAGTGGCATCAGTCCGATAACGATTTTGGAAAATTCGGTCCGGTCGCGTTGGAATAGCCCGAGTGCTGCAGCTGGCAGTGCCAAGTGCGGTATTACGCTGTCATTGTGCAGCCGGTAGTAAAAGGGCGCTTGTGGGATGGAGGAAGAGAGTGAGTTTTTCGTTCTGGTGGACCATTGGTGCTGTCGTTCTCGTCACTATCGGAATCGGGGCCTGGAAGCAGAGTAAGACCACCCGACACCACCGGCATCAAGATGAGAGCCGGCCTTCAATCAAAGAGGCAAAACCCAAGGGGCCTTCCCGTGCCACGCAACGCCGCTTGCGGGCTCCGGTTTCGATGGGTTGGGAAGTCCATGAGTTTGGCGATAATGCGCCCGCGGGCGACTGGGTACAGTGGAAGATCGGAAGCGGATGGTTCGATGTCCAAGGTCTCTTCAATCGCAAGGAGGCAGTAAGAGAGTTTCTTCGGCTGGCAGCCCAAGCCGACGAGCGAGGCGAGCCTTTCGGGGCATTGCTCAAGCCGGAGCCTGACAACAAGCATGACAAGAACGCCATGCAGGTGATCGGCATCCTTGGTCCGCACGATGCGCCGACGTCACGGGTCTTCTTGGGCTATGTGCCCGCCGATGCGGCGGCCGAGGTCGCAAGCTTTCCGGAGGGGATGCCAATTGCCGTGGAACTGAAGAAGTCCCGGATCGGGGAGGTCGACGTCATCTTGAACTGCGCAGGTCTGTGGCCACCGGCCAAGCAGCGACGGGAGCAGGGATTTGAGAAAGCGCCATTGAAACCTGTCACCAGAGTGGACGAGAACGCACTCGAGAAGCTCGATGAATTGATCGAGCGCATGAACGCGATGCCTGCCCTCACAGCGAAGCAGGCGGCCGCGAGGCAGAAAACGAACAGGATCGATTTCATCGAGGACGACGAGGCTACGATTCAGCGCAAGTTGGCCGAACTGGAGGCCGACAAATCACATTCGGTTCTGGAGGACCCTGGCGGCATCAAACAGTACGACAACGACCTTGCCAAGCAGGTGGAAATCGTCAGCGAGGGACTCGATGGGTGGGAACGCTCCGGCATGACACCCGCGCCGTACTATTCCTACCGGATTGCTGTGATCCTTTCGAAGCAGAAAGAAGTTGAGCGCGAGAAGGCTTTCCTAGCCGCCTGGTGCAGGCATTTCTCCGAAGTTGGTATCGGGCAGCGCTATGCGGACTTGGTCGAGCGGGCTCGTAAGAAGGGTGCCGTTCCGGCGGCCTGAAAATTGGTAGAGGTGGTTTGGCGAGCCCGTGGTAGCGGAGGTATCTGTCGGCCGGAGCGGTAACGATAACGGCCTCCCTTATCGTGCGTTGACATTTGCGCGCGCCCAGAACAGCCTGCGGGCACTCACCCGGGGGGTCTCGACAAGAGGCTGAGATACTGCTGGCATCCGTGCAGCGCAGTGACCCGATGAACCTGATCCAGTTCACACTGGCGTAGGGATGGTGCACTGGCCGCGCGGGCCCCGACCACTTTCGTGGAGGGCTATTCCCACACCGGCAATCCCATTCGACGCGGAACTGGGTCTCCTACGCTTTGAGCACCGGAGGCTCTGACCGATGAAAGACCTGACCCCAACCGTCACCACGGGCCCTTTGCCCGCCTCGCGCCGCGTCTGGCACGCGGGCACCCGTCACCCTGATATCCGCGTGCCCGTGCGCGAGATCGACCTGCACCCCACGGCCGGGGAACCGCCCGTCACCGTCTATGACAGCTCGGGCCCCTATACGGATCCGGAGGCGACGATCGCCATCGACCGGGGCCTGCCGCGCCTGCGCGAGGGCTGGATCGCGGCCCGTGGCGATACCGAAACCTACGACGGGCGCCATGTGCAGCCGGCTGACAACGGCTTTGTCGAAGGCGCGCGACTGACGCCCGAGTTTCCCGTTCGCAACGCGCCCCGTCGCGCCACGCAAGGTCGGGCGGTGACCCAGATGGCCTATGCCCGCGCGGGCATCGTCACGCCCGAGATGGAATTCGTCGCGATCCGCGAAAACCTCGGGCGCAAGGCGCAGGCAGAGGCCCATGCACAGACATTGGCGCGCGACGGCGAAAGTTTTGGAGCGGAAATTCCGGATTTCATCACGCCGGAATTCGTGCGTGACGAGATCGCCAAGGGCCGCGCGATCATCCCCGCGAACATCAACCATCCCGAGGCCGAGCCGATGGCGATCGGGCGGAACTTCCTCGTCAAGATCAACGCCAATATCGGCAACTCGGCGGTGACCTCCTCGATGGCCGAGGAAGTGGAAAAGATGGTCTGGGCGACCAGATGGGGCGCCGACACGGTCATGGACCTGTCGACGGGGCGCAACATCCACAACATCCGCGACTGGATCCTGCGAAACTCGCCGGTCCCGATCGGCACGGTGCCGCTGTACCAGGCGCTGGAAAAGGTCGGCGGCGTCGCCGAGGACCTGAGCTGGGAGGTCTTTCGCGACACTCTGATCGAACAGGCCGAGCAGGGGGTAGATTACTTCACCATCCATGCAGGTGTGCGGCTGCACATGATCCCGATGACGGTGAACCGGGTGACGGGGATTGTCTCCCGCGGGGGCTCGATCATGGCGAAGTGGTGCCTGCACCATCACCGCGAAAGTTTCCTGTACGAGCATTTCGACGAGATCTGCGAGATCGCGCGCGCCTATGACGTGTCGTTCAGCTTGGGTGACGGGCTGCGCCCCGGTTCCATCGCGGATGCCAATGACGAGGCGCAATTTGCCGAGCTTGAGACCCTCGGAGAGCTAACGCAGATCGCCTGGGCGCGGGATTGCCAGGTGATGATCGAGGGGCCGGGCCATGTGCCCATGCACAAGATCAAGGCCAACATGGACAAGCAGTTGCAGGTCTGCGGCGAGGCGCCGTTCTACACGCTCGGGCCGCTCACAACGGACATTGCGCCGGGATACGATCATATCACCAGCGGCATTGGTGCAGCGATGATCGGCTGGTTCGGCACGGCGATGCTGTGCTACGTGACGCCGAAGGAACACCTGGGCCTGCCCGACCGCGACGACGTGAAGGTGGGCGTCATCACCTACAAGATCGCGGCCCATGCGGCGGACCTCGCCAAGGGCCATCCGGCGGCACAGATCCGCGACGATGCGCTGAGCCGCGCACGGTTCGAATTCAGGTGGGAGGACCAGTTCAACCTCTCGCTCGATCCCGAAACCGCCCGGTCGATGCATGACGAGACCCTGCCGAAGGAAGCCCACAAGGTCGCGCATTTCTGTTCGATGTGCGGGCCGAAATTCTGCTCGATGAGGATTTCCCACGACATCCGCGCCGAGGCGCAGAAGGACGGCATGGCCCGCATGGCCGAGAAGTTCCGCCAAGGCGGAGACCTGTACATCCCGCTGGAGGACAAGGCATGAGCCATGCACCGGACACCCTTCTGACCGCGGTGCGCGCCACGCCGCCGCTGGTGCAGTGCATCACCAACTACGTCGCCATGAACATCGCGGCCAATGTGATGCTGGCGGCGGGGGCCAGCCCCGCCATGGTTTCCGACGTCGAGGAGGCCGAGGAATTCGCCGGGATTGCCGGAGCCGTGACCGTGAATATCGGCACCCTGTCGCCGCCCTTCGTCGCCGGAATGCACGCTGCGATCCGGGGCGCGCGAGGTGCGGGGCGGCCCTGGGTGCTGGATCCGGTGGCCTGCCAGGCGACGGCCTATCGCCGCGCGGTGGTACAGGCGCTGGTTGCCGAAGGCCCGACGATCATCCGGGGCAAT
>Ga0209273_10001779_pt1 | contig 18059 bp, 15 predicted proteins | sample tdAd471_FD_187126 | JGI IMG/M metagenome (GOLD analysis project Ga0209273, IMG submission 187126) | Marine sediment microbial communities from the Atlantic coast under amendment with organic carbon and nitrate - tdAd47.1 (SPAdes)... | ecosystem: Environmental > Aquatic > Marine > Coastal >...
TGAAGAACCGCCCCGCCCTTGAAGGCGACATCGAAGCGGATGTCTGCATCGTTGGTGGCGGCTTTACAGGCATGGTTACAGGCCTGACGCTTGCTGAACTCGGTTATGACGTTGTGATTCTTGAGGGCGCCAAGGTTGGCTGGGGTGCCTCGGGCCGAAACGGCGGTCAAATCATCAACGGCTTCAGCCGTGAAATCGAATATATTGAAAACACCGTTGGGCCGGAAGGTGCGACAGCGCTTGCATCCCTGGCGCTTGAGGGCGGCAATGTGATCCGCGAGCTTGTCAGCCGTTACGGTATCAAGTGTGACCTTAAATACGGTTCTGTGCTTGCTGCATGTTCCACAAAGCAGTTGCGCGGCATGACCGAAGTAAAGGACATGTGGGCGTCGCGCGGCAGGAACGGCATTGAAATTCTGAACAGCCACGCGATCCGCGATCACGTGGGTACCGATAAATATGTCGGTGGCTGGATTGACCACAAGGGCGGCCATATCCACCCCCTTAATCTGGTACAGGGCGAAGCCAAGGCTGCTGAAGGCCTGGGCGCCCGCATCTTTGAACAAACACGCGTAACAGAAGTGGACCACCAGTCCGCTACTCCTGTTGTGCACACGGAAGGCGGCTCGGTCACCAGCCGATATGTCGTGCTTGCAGGTAATGCTTATCTCGGAAAAACCGTGAAACAGCTCTACCCCAAAATCCTGCCTGCCAGCACGCAAATCATTGTGACCGAGCCGCTTTCCGATAAAATGGCAAATGACATTCTGCCGACTGATATGTGCGTCGAGGATGCCAACTATGTGTTGGATTATTTCCGCCTGACAGCCGACAAACGCCTGTTGTTTGGTGGCGGCACGGTTTATGGCGGCGAAGATGTCGCCGACGTTGAAAAAGCATTGCGCCCGAACATGGAACGCCTGTTCCCGGCGACAAAGGATTTGAAGGTGGACTTTGGCTGGCAGGGCAATATCGCGCTGACTTGGTCGCGTCTGCCGCATGTTGGCCGGCTTGGCAGCGGGACTTATTTCGCCCATGGTTACAGTGGTCACGGCGTTACCAGTTCCCATATGATGGGGCGTCTTGTCGCCCATGCACTGCACGGCGACGCAACACATTTCGATGTGTTTGCAAGCATGCCCGCAAGAAGCTTCCCCGGAGGACAGCTTCTTAGTGTACCGTTAAGCACCCTTGGCTGCTGGTGGTATTCGATGCGGGACAAACTCGGTATATAGAAAAAGGCTTAGGTGGGAAGTGGGGAATTTATCAATGACCGCAGAGCGACGGATATTGGGGTTGAAACCAGAAACGCTGTTTCAGGTGTTCAAATATACCATCTACACGCTCATTTTTATCAATCTCGTTTATTTTATGCGCGAAGAGTATATCGCCGCTGCTGTTCGCTTCCCTGATGGGGTTGGTATTGGCATCCTGGTCGATGCCTTCTCCCAGTCCACGGACAGTTTCGCCTGGTTGGTACTGCTGCTAACCTTCGAGCTTGAGACCTATATCATCCCCGATGAAAAGCTGAAGGGCCCTGTGAAGTGGGGCCTCAATTTAGTCGCCGGCGTCTGTTATGTGCTGATTACACAGGCCCTGCTTGGGTACATCAACCATATGAATGAGGTCATGAACTTCATGCCATATGCAGCCGGAACCGCCTGTGAGGCGGTTGGTACTGTATCGTCGCTGGCGCTGGACCTTTATGAGTTTGTCGAACTGACTGCAGAGAATTGCGGCAGCATCGATTCATCCACACTCTTTTTCCACGCAGACTATAACGCGCTGACAGATAAAGAAAACCTCCTGTACCTTGAAGAACTGGCCGTTACTGACGTGATAAACGCCTCAACCTGGCTTCTGATTGTGCTTGTGCTTTGGGTGGATATTTTCCTGCAGCTTCGCGGCGAACTGACCGAACGACTCTATAAATGGAACGGTATCCTGAAGGCTGTTCTTTATCTGACGCTGATTGCCTGCTGTACCTATTGGGCATTCCTTGGTGACTTCATGGGCTTTTGGGACGCCTTCCTTTGGATCCTGGCCTTCTTCTTCATCGAGCTGAACCTCTTCAAATGGCATGAAGCCCATCCTGCAGATGAAGATGAAGAAGCCCATAATAAAGGAGAAGCAGCATGAAGCCGGTTGTTGCCATCGTTTGCGATACTAGCCAGCAAGGCCCCCATATCTACCACCAGGTGGGGGACAAATACATCCAGGCCCTGGTGCGCTGCGCTGACGTTACCCCTGTGCTGATCCCAGCACTTGAAGACCCGATCGCTGCGGCAGACATCTTTGCCATCGCAGACGGCATCCTGTTCACCGGAGGCTACAGCAATATCCAGCGCCACCATTATGGTGAATCAGCAGCGCCTGACGGCGAACATGAAGACCCGAGGCGCGACAAGAATACGCTCGCGCTTGTTGGCGAGGTGCTGAAGGCCGGCGTGCCCATGCTGGGCATCTGCCGCGGTTTGCAGGAACTGAATGTGGCGCTGGGTGGCACGCTTTACCCGCGCGTCCACGAGATTGACGGCCGCATGGACCACCGGGAAGACAAAAACGCCCCAGTGGAAGTCCAGTATGGCCACGCGCACTTTGTATCGACCACCGAAGGTGGCCTGCTGGCCCGTGTTACCGGCGAAAGCCAATTCATGGTCAACACAGTGCACGGCCAGGCAATCCGCGACCTGGCTCCTGGCCTGAGCGTCGAAGCCCTGGCCGATGACGAAACAATCGAGGCCGTCTCTGTTGACGGCGCAAAAGCTTTTGCCCTGGCAGTCCAGTGGCACCCGGAATGGAAGGCCTGGGAAGACGCGCCTTCCACCAAAATCTTTAACGCGTTCGGCAATGCCGTTCGCGAGCATAAGACCAACAGAACCTTATAGAGAAGGACACGGCCCAGTAATGGGCCCTGCATAGGTGATCTATGTATGATGCAAAGCGCATCGAAGAGCTGGACAACTGGCTCAAAGCCGAAAATATCGACGATATCGAATGTATGGTGGCGGATAACGCGGGTATTGCCCGCGGAAAATCCATGCCGCGCGTCAAATTCATCGAGGGCCTCAAGTCCCGTGGCTTGAAGCTGCCAGAAACTGTGTTCGGCATGACCATCACAGGCGACTATGCCTTGAATGATCATTTGTCCGAGACCGAACGGGATGTGATCCTGATGCCGGACCTGGACACACTGTGCATGACGCCCTGGCAACCTGAACCAACAGCCGCCGTTATCTGCGATGCAGAACTTGAAAATGGCGACCCTTGCGTGTTCTCGCCGCGCCAATTGCTGAAGCGCGTCCTCAAGCTTTATGAAGATGAAGGCTGGCAGCCAATCGTCGCTCCAGAGTTCGAGTTTTACTTGATCGATCGCCAGGAAGACGTTGAATCACTTCCAATTTCTCCGGTTGGTGCGTCAGGACGTCGCGATGTGGGGTCCGCCCCATATTCGATCGACAGCCTTGATGAATATGCGGCCTACTTCGATGACGTGTATGACGCTTGCGAAGCTCAGCGCATTGATGTGGACGAACTGATCCACGAAGCTGGACCAGCCCAGTTCGAATTCAACGTGACCCATGGGCCTGCCCTTCAGGTTGCTGACCAGTCGTTCCTGTTCAAGCGCATCCTCAGGGCCATCGCCATCCGTCACAACATGTTCTGTACTTTCATGGCGAGCCCCTACCCTGACAGCTATGGCAGCGCCATGCATATCCACCAGTCTGTGGTAGACATCAAGACAGGGAAGAACATCTTCGCCAATGAAGATGGTAGCCATTCCGACCTGTTCCTGAGCCACATTGCAGGCCTGCAGAAATACCTGCATGAAACCATGCCGCTGTTCGCACCATTCGTGAACAGTTACCGCCGTTTCTCCATGGCTTGGTCGGCTCCAACGAACACACACTGGAGCCGTGAGAACCGCTCAGTGGGTCTTCGTGTGCCGGGTGGCCCTAAGGAAGGTCGCCGCGTCGAAAACCGCATCGCCGGTTCTGACGCCAACCCTTATTTCGCCATCGCGACATCGCTGGCCTGCGGTTATCTGGGCATGAAAGAAGGCCTGGAGCCATCGGCGGAATTCAAAGGCTCTGCCTATGAAGCCCGCGGCAAGGCTCTGCCAAGGCATTTCCTTGAAGGCATGAAAAACATGCGCCGGAGCAAGGCCATCCGCGACATCTTCGGCGAAGGTTTTGTGGAAACCTATCTCGACGCCAAGGAAATGGAATACGACAGCTATTCATCGGTTCTGAGCCCTTGGGAAACGAAATACCTCCTACTGACGGTGTAAGTTATGACTGAGTTAAGCAATCGTACCAAGTTCTGGCAAAGCCAGGACGCAGAACATCACCTGCATCCCTTCACTGCCCACCCGGGCCTGCGTGAACGCGGTGTACGCATGATCACAGGCGCCAAGGGCGTGTATCTGGAAGACAGCGAAGGCCAGAAAATCCTGGACGGTATGGCTGGCCTTTGGTGCGCCCAGATCGGTTACGGCAATGAAGAAATGGTTCAGGCTGCAGCAGAGGCCATGCGAGGTCTGAGCTACTATAACCTCTTCTTCATGACGTCGAACCCATACGCGACCGAGCTTGCAGCCAAAATCGCCGAAAAGACGCCGGGCCATATCAATCAGGTTCTGTTCGCCTGCTCCGGCTCCGAAGCGGTTGATAGTGCATACAAGCTGGTGAAATACTATTGGAACCTGAAAGGCCAACCAAACCGCAAGCAGTTCATTGCACGTGAGCGGGCCTATCATGGTTCCACCACTGTTGCGGCATCGCTTTCAGGTCTGACGGGTATGCACCCACAGTTCGACCTGCCGATCGAGGGCATCCACCATGTGGGCCCGACACCGCACCACTATAAGTTCGGTGGCGATCTGAGCGAAGAAGAGTTCTGCGACCAGTGCGTCCAAGCCGTCGAGGACAAAATCCTTGAGATCGGCCCTGAAAATGTGGCCGCCTTCGTTGGCGAGCCTGTGATGGGCGCTGGCGGCATGATGCCGCCACCGGAAGGCTACTGGCCGCGCATCGAAGCCCTGTGCCGCAAGTATGGCATCCTCCTGTGGTGCGACGAAGTTATCACCGGCTGGGGCCGCACCGGCGAATGGTTCGGATCCACCTACTATGGCATCCAGCCAGACATCATCACCATGGCCAAGGGCCTTTCTTCCGGCTATCAGCCGATCTCGGCTGTTGCAATGGGCGGTGACATTGCCCATGAAATCGCCAAAAGCGATGAAGAAATGGTGCATGGCTTCACCTATTCCGGCCACCCTGTGGCCTGTGCCGTGGCGCTCAAGAACATTGAGATCATGGAACGTGAGGGCCTTGTTGGCACAGACGAAGCCAAAGCCCGCATCGCATACTTCCGTGAAAAGCTTGAGACACTCTCTGATCATCCGCTTGTCGGCCAGATCCGGACCGTGGGCCTCTTGGGCGGCATTGAACTGGTGAAAAACAAGGAAACCAAGGAACTGTTCCCTGATGAACTGGATGTTGGTTTCAAGTGCCGTGAACACTGCTTCAATAACGGCCTTGTCATGCGCCATGTGGGCAATTCGATGATCCTGTGCCCACCTTTGATCATCACCAATGATGAGATTGATGAATTGGTTGAAAAGGCGCGCCTTGCGCTGGACCTGACAGCCAAAGAAATCGGCGTAATGTAAGGAGTTTTAGCATGACAGATAAAACACTCGGATACTGGCAGGCGAAAGCCAAGGAAGCCAGAATCCACACCCAGGCCTATATCGACGGCAAGCGCGTTGACGCGGCTTCAGGCGAGACGTTCGAGACCATCAACCCTGCAACAGGCAAAGTCCTGGCCAATGTCGCTTCATGCGACACGGCAGACGTGAACATGGCTGTAGCCGCTGCCCGCAAGGCATTCAAAAGTGGCATTTGGGCGGACCTGCACCCCACAGAGCGCGGCAAAGTAATGATCCGCTGGGCGGACCTGATCGAAAAGCATGCGGACGAGCTGGCGGTTCTTGAAACACTGGATATGGGTAAGCCCATCTCTGACGCGACGAGCATCGACATTCCGGCCTCTGCCAATTCGATCCGCTGGTACGGCGAAGCCGCCAACAAGGTTCTGGACGAAATCGCCCCAACCGATCCCGGCGCCCTTGCCATGATCACGCGGGAGCCAATCGGGGTCGTCGCGGCCGTGGTGCCGTGGAACTTCCCGCTTCTGATGGCCTGCTGGAAACTGGGCCCAGCGCTCGCCACCGGTAACTCTGTGGTTCTGAAGCCAGCCGAACAGTCACCGCTCACAGCGCTTCGGATCGCAGACCTTGCTGAAGAGGCTGGCATCCCAGCTGGCGTCTTCAACGTGGTGCCAGGCCTTGGCCACACCGCAGGCAAGGCGCTTGGCCTTCATATGGATGTGGACGGGTTGGCCTTCACCGGCTCGACCCAGGTTGGCAAATATTTCATGGAATATTCCGGCCAGTCGAACCTAAAGCGTATCGCGCTTGAGTGCGGTGGTAAAAGCCCGCACATAATCATGGACGATTGCCCCGATCTGGACGCTGCAGCACAAGCCGCTGCAGGCGCGATCTTCTTCAACCAGGGCGAAGTCTGCACTGCAGGCTCCCGTTTGCTGGTGGACAGGAAGATCAAGGACGAGTTCATGGCCAAGGTGCTTGAGGCAGCCAAAGGCTGGGTGCCGGGTGATCCACTTGACCCCAAGACCAACCTGGGCGCCATCGTGGACGACAGCCAGTACAGTCGTGTCCTCAGCTATATCGAGACCGCAGGCAAGGATGGCGGCAAGCTCGCGACCGGTGGCGCAGCTGCCCGCACGGAGACCGGCGGCTACTTCATTCAGCCAACCATTTTCGATGGCGTGACGCCGGACATGACCATCGCCAAGGAAGAGATTTTTGGCCCGGTTCTGGCTGTGATCGAGTTCGACGGCGAAGAAGAAGCCATCGAGATCGCCAACAATACCATCTATGGCCTCGCCGCCGCCGTGTGGAGCAAGGATATCAGCCGTGCCCACCGCATGGCTCGCGCCCTGCAGGCCGGCACCATCTGGGTGAACTGCTGGGATCCGACCGGGGACCTGTCAATCCCGTTCGGCGGCTATAAACAAAGTGGTTTCGGGCGCGATAAATCGTTGCATGCGCTTGATAAATACACCAACCTAAAAACAACCTGGGTGCAGCTATAAGCAAATCATAGTGGGCGTAGCCAACAGGCTGCGCCCTACTTTTTTGGAGAGACGATTAAATGGAAACAGCGGCAGACCTGAGCCATCATGGCATACTCACGCTGATCCCCACACTTGTGGTTCTTGTTCTGGCAGTTACCATCAAGCGTCCGATTGAAGCGCTGATCATTGGGGCTGTCGTTGGCATCATCATGCTGAACGGTGGCGATTTCGTCACGGTTACCGCCGAAACAACCATGCGCGTACTTGCAGACGATGACCTGATCTGGGTTATCCTGGTATGCGGGGCCATGGGCAGTCTGATTGGTCTCTTCATCCGAACCGGCGCACTTGCTGCCTTTGTCGATATCGTCACCAAGCGGGTCACCAGCCGTTTCACGGCCATCATGGCAACCTGGGCGCTGGGTGTGGCGCTGTTTGTCGATGACTATCTCAATTCAATCACCGCCGGCGCCGCCATGCGCAAGATCACGGACAAATACCGCGTCAGCCGCGAAATGCTGGCCTATGTGATCGACAGTACAGCCGCCCCCGTGAGCGTGCTCATCCCGCTTTCCACGTGGGGCGTGTTCTTCTCTGCCCTTCTGGTTGATACAGGGCTGGCAGCCGAAGGCGAAGGCATCTGGACCTATATTTCAGGCATTCCCTATATGCTTTATGCATGGATTGCCCTTCTGATCGTGCCGCTGGTGGCTGCGGGCAAATTCCCGCTGATAGGCCCCATGAAAAAGGCTGAATACCGGGCACAGGAGTTCGGTCAGTGCATCCCGCCGGGCGCGGAACATATTCAGGCGTCGAACGAATCCATTGTGGAAAAAGAAGGCGTTATCCGGAACGTGTGGCTGTTCATCCTGCCGCTCGCTGGGCTCGTAGGCTTCACCATCTATTATAATATGGAATTCCTGCCCGCCACCTATGCCACGCTGGCGCTTCTGACGCTGGCGATTATCGGGCTCCGCATTCTGGATCACCACGACACCTTCAATACCATCATTGACGGTTTCAAGACGATGATAGAGGCACTGGCGATCATTTTCGCGGCTTATATGCTGAAGGATATCAACGACCAGCTTGGCCTCACTGACTATATCCTTGAGCTGACAACGCCCTTCATGACGGCATCGACCCTGCCGTTCATTGTGTTTGGCGTGATGGGTCTTATTGCCTTCGCGACCGGGTCCAGCTGGGGCATGTTCGTGATCGCGCTGCCGGTTATCGCTGAGCTGACGCTGGCGACAGGCGCCCATGTGCCGCTCGTGATCGGGGCAACGCTTTCTGCCAGCACTTTCGGCAGCCACGCCTGCCTCTATGCCGATGCGACGGTCCTGACAGCCCAAAGCTGTGGTACCACGCCTATCCAGCACGCCCTGTCGCAATTGCCGTTTGCTGTAGTCGGTGCGCTATTATCCTTGATTGGCTTTGCCATTCTTGCGTAAGAAGGAGCCTATGAGCAAAGACGACTTCAATTTCGACTGGCTGGACCGCGTAGACAACGAAACAGCGCAGGAATGGGTTTATCGCGCGCTTCGGTTCGCTGTGATGTCCGGCCAGGTGCAGCCTGGCCGCGCCCTGACCATCCGCGGCATCGCCCAGATGCTGGATGTATCGGCCATGCCGGTTCGCGAGGCGCTAAGACGGCTTACAAGCGAAGGGGCGCTGGAGTTGAAGTCAAATCGCCGCATCACCGTGCCCGACCTGACGCCAGCCAAGCTAGCGGAATTGCTGGAGCTTCGGATCATGCTCGAAGTGCATGCAGCCGAACGTGCGCTCCCTTACGTGACAGACGAGCGGCTTGAGCTTCTCAAGGAGCTCAATGAGGAGCAGAACCAGGCGTTCGAAGGCCCGGACCCACAAGGCATCATCCTTGGCAACCAGGCTTTCCACCGGGCGCTATATCTGGCGCACCCACACCCCGTAACCATGCCGATGATCGAGCGTGTCTGGCTGCAACTTGGTCCCCTTCACCGGCTGGCGCTCGCCAACCTTGAAAAACATTATGTGACCGACCGCCATGTCGAAATCATGAAGGCGATCGAAACCCGCAACCCATTTGGTCTGAAGGCCGCGATCGAGGCGGATATCCGCGACGGCGCGGGTTATATGACCCAGACTGAACTTCTGGAACGCTATACCCGCGACGAGGCCGAAAATCTTGCCATGCCAGGTAAAGCCTATATGCGGCAGCTTGCCAAAACCGTTTAGTCAGTCAGCTGACGCGTTCCCTGGTGGAACAGCACCTTCCAGACACCCTCTTCCATGCGCCAGATACTGCTTCTGAGCGACGCGGGCTTCTGTTTGCCCGCCACCCGGCGCGGCGGGATGCGGTAGGTCGCAAGTGCTGTGTCTGGCCCAAGCCTTGTCACTTCTAGTTCTTCGACCAAATAGCTATCCCCATCTGGCTCATCCGCCAGAAGGCCAAGGATCGTTTCCTTGTCGAAAACGCGCCCGGATGCGCCGAACTCGCGAAAATCGTCAGACAAGAGCGAAGCCATCGCGTACCGTGACGCACGCACTTCCGGGTCTGCCAGCGCTTCTTCAAGAAGCTGCAATTGTCGTTTCAATTTGTCATCAGACATAAAAACCTCACTTCACAGGAGCGGCGAAGGGGATCAAAGGCCCCTGTAAAGGCGCTGGAAGGCCGCAAGGGCGCCACTTCCACAGAACACTATGCAGCTGCAATAGTCATCAAGATACGCACCCTGCCCCCTCTAAAACCGGCCTCTGCCTGCCGAGCTGAGCTTGTCAGCACAGAACCCACGCCAAAATACAAAAAAGCCCCGCCAGATGGCAGGGCTTTTTGAAGATATGGTGATCCCTACGGGACTCGAACCCGTGTTTCCGCCGTGAAAGGGCGGCGTCCTAGGCCACTAGACGAAGGGACCATCAATTAGGATGGCCTGCGGCGAGTATGGTGATCCCTACGGGACTCGAACCCGTGTTTCCGCCGTGAAAGGGCGGCGTCCTAGGCCACTAGACGAAGGGACCACGCTGCAGAACTCGCTGCGACGGGGGCCTAGATACCTAGCCCCGGTGCCCCGGTCAACATCTTTTTGCATTTTTCTTACGGCAGTCCGACAAGCGCAACGTCGTCGAGCGTGATTTCCACTTTTCCGCCCCCTGCCCAGGTATCTTTCTTGAGCTTTCCTGCGATATGGAAGCGCCGCCCGATGCCCGACCTCAGCAGCTCTCCCATCGGTTCCTCCCATTGGCGGAAGGCCATGGCTTTGATGGATTTGCCGTCTTTCGACTTGAAAATGCAGCGCAAGTGATTCTGACCAACCAGATCAGCCTTCAAAAGGTCAAGTTCCGGGATAACGAAACGTGGACTTGGGTTGCCCGGGCCAAACGGGCCAACCTGATCGATCTGGTCAATCAGGTCCGCCGTAACACCTGACAAAGCCACCATGCCGTCAATCTTCAAGGACCGGTTCTGGGCCGCCTTTTCCACGCTCTTGCGCATATGGTCACGCAGGAAGGCTGTCAATTCTTCAAGCTTGTCAGGGGCGGCTGTCAGGCCCGCGGCCATGGCGTGGCCACCACCCTTGATAAGCAGGCCCTTCTGGACAGCCTCAATCACTGCCGCGCCCATATCCACGCCGCTGATGGACCGGCCAGAGCCTTTGGCTTCGCCGTTCTCAATTCCGATCACAAAGGTAGGCAGGCCGTATTTGTCCTTGAGACGTGAGGCCACGATACCGATGACGCCTGCGTGCCAGCCCTCGCCAGCCGCAACAACCACTGTTTCCGGTTGCCCGCCAACGCCCGTGGCGCTTTCAACCTGGCTCATCGCAGCTTCAAGCACTTCAGCCTCAATGGCGCGGCGTTCCTCGTTATAGCGGTCCAGCTTTTCAGCGATCTGGCGCGCGGCCATCATGTCGCCTGTCGTGAGCAGTTGGGCACCCAGATAGCTCTCCCCTACCCGGCCACCCGCATTCACACGCGGCCCCAGTATAAAGCCTGCGTGATAGGTTGTTGGTGCCTCAGACACACGCCCGACATCACAGAGCGCAGTGATGCCCACATTATGGCGCTGCGCCATCACCTTCAGGCCTTGGGCGACAAAGGCACGGTTCACGCCGGTCAGCGGCACCACATCGCATACGGTGCCAAGTGCCACGATATCCAGCAGGCTGATCAAATTCGGTTCGCGCCTGTCGCCAGTGAAATAGCCTGCCTCCCGCAGCGCGCGGTTAAGCGCGATAGCCACAAGGAAGCAGACACCCACAGCAGCAACCTGCCCGAGGTCGCTGTCATCATCCAGTCGGTTCGGGTTCACCACCGCCACAGCTTCCGGCAGCTTGGTTTCGGCCTTATGGTGGTCCACCACAATCACATCCAGGCCCGCGTCTTTCGCCGCCTTCAAGGGCTCAAACGAAAGCGTGCCGCAGTCCACGGTAATCACAAGATCGACGCCCTTGTCCCTAAGTCCCAGAAGCGCGGGCGCATTAGGGCCATAGCCTTCGGCCATGCGGTCAGGGATATAAATCTCGACGCTGGCACCAAGGGCAGTCAGGTAGCGATAGAGCACGGCGGAGCTTGTGGCCCCGTCTACGTCATAGTCGCCAAAGATCGCCAGCTTCTCGCCCTGCTGCAACGCGCGGGCGATACGGGACACAGCCTTGTCCATATCCAGGATGGTGGAAGGATCTGGCAGGCTTTCCTTAAGCGAGGGACTGTAGAAGGCTTCGGCATCATCAAGCTCGATGCCGCGCGCGGCAATCAGCTGCCCGACAACGGCAGGAACGCCGAGCCTGTCTGCGATGGCCTCAGCCATACGCGGCACATAAGGCCGTAGCTCCCAAGCCTGCTCAAGCGCAGAACGGCGGACACCCAGAAAGGGTTCCGCCGCTCTTGTATTCTCAATACTGTCGGTCAATGACGTAACCTTATTGGCGACCGTCCGGGCCGTGGATCGCCTGTACACGGCGGATCGTCTTGGTTTTGGACCGCATGGTGATCGTGTCGGTTTCAATGCCGCGGCTCGTGACATGCACGCCGTTCAGCATGGAACCGTCAGTCACGCCGGTTGCTGCGAAGATCACGTCGCCGGAGGCCATTTCTTCCATAGTGTATTTCCGGTTCAGGTCTTCGATGCCCCATTTGCGGGCGCGGGCACGTTCGTCATCGTTACGGAACAACAGGCGGCCCTGCATCTGGCCACCGATGCAGCGCAGTGCTGCAGAGGCCAGCACACCCTCAGGCGCGCCACCGGACCCCATATACATGTCGATGCCGGTTTTCGGGTCGGTTGTTGCGATCACGCCGGCGATGTCACCGTCACCGATCAGCGCCACGCCGCATCCAAGCTCGCGCAGTTCCTTGATGATTTCAGCGTGACGCGGGCGGTCAAGCACACAGACCATCATGTCTTCAACAGACTTGCCCTTGGCTTTCGCCACGGCCTTCACGTTATCAGTCGGTGTTTTGTCCAGGTCGATCACACCATCCGGCAGACCGCCACCAACGGCGATCTTGTCCATGTAAACGTCTGGCGCATTCAGAAGGCCACCTTCGGCGGAAATCGCCAGCACTGCGAGCGAGTTCGGCATGGCCTTGGCGCAGATCGTGGTGCCTTCAAGCGGGTCCAGCGCGATGTCGACCTTCGGGCCGCCGGCGCCGACTTTTTCACCGATATAAAGCATTGGTGCTTCGTCACGCTCGCCTTCACCGATTACAACGGTGCCTTCGATCTGCAGTTTATTAAAAGCTTCACGCATCGCTTCTACAGCGGCTGCGTCGGCGGACTTTTCATCGCCCCGCCCGTTCCACTTGCTTGCCGCGATAGCACCGGCTTCGGTAACACGGACAACTTCAAGAACGAGTTGGCGATTCAGTTCCTGTGACCCCATTAGGCTTGCTCCCTTTTCAGGCTTCAATTCTCAGCATTGTGGGGGTCTCTAGCACACATTGAAGCGTAGTGAAACGGTCAAGTGTCGCTGCAACAGAAGCTTCTACAGTTTCATGGGTTGTAAGCACAATATAAACGCCACCGTCGCTTGCACTGCCGCGCTGGAGCATGCTTTCGATGGAAACACTTTCTTCCGCCAAAACCTTGGTGATGTCAGCCATCACCCCCGGCTGATCATTCACCCGCAGGCGAATATAATATGTCCCGCGATGCTTGGCCACCGGCACAGGGACCGACGGCGTCAGGCTTACGGCTGGCACGCCAAGGCGCGGACCTGCGGCACCGCGCGCCACATCAAGGATATCTGCAAGCACGGCAGAAGCGGTCGGGCCTTCGCCTGCGCCCGCGCCTTCATAAACGGTTTGGCCAACGGCATCGCCGTCTACCACCACAGCATTTGTCGGGCCCATCACGTTCGCAATGGCCGCGCGTGTCGGCACCATGGCCGGGTGAACGCGGGTCTCGATGCCCTCTGCCGTCTGCTGGGTAACGCCCAGAAGCTTGATGCGGTAGCCCAGTTCCTTGGCATATTCGATATCCACTGGAGCGATGTTGCGAATACCTTCGGTTGGCAGGTTTTCGATATCCGGCTCGGTGCCGAACGCCAGCGTGGCCAGAATGGCTGTTTTGTGGGCTGTGTCGATCCCGTCAATATCGAAAGTTGGGTCTGCTTCCGCGTATCCAAGCGCCTGCGCGTCCTTCAGCACTTCGTCAAAGGCGAGGCCTTCCTGCTCCATCCGCGTGAGGATATAGTTGCAGGTGCCATTCAGAATGCCGCGTACGCTTTCAATCGCGTTGCCCGCAAGACCTTCGCGCAGCGCCTTGATAATCGGGATACCGCCGGCGACGGCGGCTTCGAACTTCAGAGGCGCACCGGTTTCTTCCGCCAGAGCAGCCAATTCCTTGCCGTGAGTGGCAATCAGTGCCTTGTTTGCGGTCACAAAACCGATACCGCGGCCAAGCGCCTTGCGCGCAAGCGCCAACGCCGGGCCGTCTGACCCACCGATGAGCTCCACAACCACATTGACGCCGCTCTCTTCGGACGCGAGATCAACCGGGTTATCAACCCAGTCGTAAGGTGCAAGGTCCACACCCCGGTCGCGGCTGCGGTCCCGCGCGCTAACGGCCCGAATTTCCACAGGACACCCGGCCCGTGCGGCGAGCAGTGCCTTGTGTTTCTCGACAATCTTGACCACCCCAGCGCCAACGGTGCCGAGGCCCGCGATGCCGAGGATGATCTTTCGGTCGCCCTGCTTACTCATACTGATCTCCAGTTACGCTTTATTCTGTTCGGCTTGCCAGGACGCGATGATCTCTTCCTTGTTCGCCATAAGTTTTTTGATGTTACGGATTGCCTGCCGGATGCGTTGCTCGTTCTCCACAAGCCCGATGCGCACAAAGCCTTCGCCGTATTCGCCAAAGCCGATGCCTGGAGCCACAGCAACCTTTGCATGCTCCAGCAGGAGCTTGGAAAAGGCCATGGAGCCCATTTCCTTGAAATCTTCCGGTATCGGGGCCCAGGCAAACATGGATGCCTTGGGGCTTGGGATATACCACCCTGCGGCCGCCAAGCCTTCAACAAGCACGTCACGGCGCTTCTTGTATGTCTCGCGGTGCAGTTCGATACAGTCCTGTGGGCCGTTAAGCGCGGCAACCGCCGCAACTTGAATTGGCGTGAAAGCGCCATAATCCAGATAGCTTTTCACCCGTGTCAGCGCGGCGACAAGGTCCTTGTTGCCCGCACCAAAGCCCACGCGCCAGCCGGCCATGGAATAGGTTTTGGAGAGGCTCGTGAATTCAATGGCGATATCTTTCGCGCCCGGCACCTGCAGAATGGAAGGCGGCGGATTGTCGTCGAAATAAATCTCGCAGTAAGCGATATCGGACAAAATCCAGATGCCGTGCTTCTTGCAGAAATCGACCACTTCTTCATAAAAAGCCAGATCAACCACTTCTGCCGTCGGGTTACCCGGATAGCAAAGGATCACTGCCGTGGGCGTTGGCACGCTGTGCTGCACAGCGTATTTGAGCTCCGTCAAAAAATCACGCCCCGGCCCCATAGGCAGATGACGGACAGCCGCCCCCGCGATCATGAAACCATAGGGGTGGATCGGGAAGCTCGGGTTCGGCACCAGAATCACGTCGCCGGGTGTTGTAATGGCGGACGCCAGGTTCGCGAGCCCTTCCTTCGACCCAAGCGTAACCACATTCTCGGTTTCAGGATCGATATCCACGCCGAAGCGGCGCTTGTAGTATGCCGCATGGGCACGCCTGAGCCCCGGAATGCCGCGCGAGACGGAATAGCCGTGCGTTGTGTGCTTGTCGACAGTCTCTTTGAGTTTATCAACAATATGCTGCGGCGTAGGCAGGTCCGGGTTGCCCATCCCAAGGTCAATGATATCTTCACCGCGCGCTCGTGCCGCCGCTTTCATCTGATTCACTTCAGCGAATAGATAAGGGGGCAGCCGCCTGATGCGGTAAAATTCCTGATTGGTCATGACCTTTTTACCTTGGATAATGTCGAAATCGGGACGCGCCGGTGCGCCCTGTGTGAAGGCTTAGCTCTAAGGGAATTTTGGCGTCAGTGCAACGGCTGCACGCAATGATCGCAATGGTTTTTCTTATCTGGCGAAATACTATTGCGTAAGAACAGCATGGCAGTCAGGCAGCTTTTGCGCCGGGAACAAAAAAAACCGGGCGTGTGCCCGGTTCCGTCTGCGTTGCCTTCAGGTGGCTTTGCTATTCAACCGCCATCGCCTGTTCGGCCTGCTCAAGCGCCTCAAGTACCCGTGCATACAGAGCCTGATCATTGAAAGCCGTACGGTACTTACCAAGCTCCGCCCGGTGCTCCGCGAGCGACTGCTGAAGCGCGCCAAGCTGGGCGACCTTCTGCATCTTCAATTCGGACAAACGGCCTGACATGGCTTCGATGCGGGCTTCAAACGCCTGCATGTCAACGGCCTCACTGGTCGCAAAAGATTTGGAAAAAGACTCAGCGAAGTTGAGGTTCATATCCTGGAGCCGTGCCCGGATTTCCTCTTCCTTCTGTTCGCACCGCGCAAGGTCGGGCGAACGATAGGAAACCTCACGCACTTCTTCAGCTTCATGCTCCAGCATCATGGTGCCCATGCTGTCAAAAGCAGACATGCGCTCACCAGCGAGTGCGGCGGCACTGCCGATAACCGAAATTGCTGCAACTGCTGTCAGAGTGCGTTTCATGACCTGTCCATTCCCTTAGAATGGCTTAATAGTGCTACATTATCACACATCGGACAAGTAAACTTTAGGAATAGGCCTGTCAAAAGACAGAGAGCAGCCAAGTTGGCTGCCCTCACCGATTGCTTCATACGCCGTCTTTGGGCCTAGCCCTCTTTCTTCTTGGCTTCTGCTTCGCGTTCCCGCATCCGCTCCTCAAGGCGCGCACGTTCCCGCTTGATATCTTCTTCCGCCCGCTTCAACGCCTCAAGATGATGCTTTTCCATTTCTTCAAGCGACAGCTCCGCTGACTTTAGGGACTCGATCCTGAGGGTACGGATATCTCCATCAATATCCAGCTCCAGCTCAAGGTCACCCAAGGCTTCTTCGATCTCACGACGGGCTTCGGCAATGTCGCCCTTCAGCTCCACCCGCATTTCAGAGAGTTCAAGCTCACTGTCTGCCAGATCAGCCAACGTGTCCGCCATGGCCTCAGATTCGATCTTTGCGATCTCAATTCGGCTGGGGGCCACGATCACGTGGCGCATACGGCGTTCCTCTAGGGAGACAATCGCCGCCTCCAGGCCTTTTTGGGCCGCCTTGAGCGCCTGCTTTTCTTTCTTGCTCTTGGCTTTCCCCAGGCGTTCGGTAACTTCGGCTAGCGCCTCTTTTGCTTCCTTCAGGGCCTGTTTGTGCTTTTTCTCAAACGCCTCGCGGTCACTGGTGGCTATGACGGTGCGATGACCCTTCCTGTCCACCACAACCTTGCTATCGCCGCTGCGAACAACGCGGATCGTGCGCTTCTTCTTTTCAGCCTTCTCGGCCTGTTCGGCTTTTTCGTCATCACCGCCCATCGCCATCATGGCATGGCTGGCGCCCGCGAGTGCAAGGCTTGAAACCGCCATCCCGGCAACAAAGGCAGCGCGGCGTATCTGATGAGGTGTCATCCACATGGGAAATCTCCATTTCTTCTTTTGAGTATCTCCCGGCGACCGCTTTGGCACCAGAAAAAACTCCATCCTCGGCTGACGTGACTTTCGGGCCTGTTCCCCATCTTCACGTTCTTGTGAACTCAAGACTGCCCAGCCCGGGCGGTGGAGAAAAGGGTGAAGCGACGAATTGTGAGCATTGTGCGGTGGATCGCAAGCCTCTGCGACGAACCGAATGCCAGCTCCTGCGACGAACCGTTCATCGCAGGGCCAAGGCAAAAGCAGGCAGTTCCTGTTTTTGGATTAGTCTACAGGCAACAGCACACACGCCACGCGACGCTGTTCCATCAATAGAACATTATAGGTCCGGGCGGCTGCGCCGGTATCCATGATGTCATAGCCGATGTTGGCGGCTTCAAGGTGCTCACGAATGGCAGCAGGCAGAAGCTGCATCTTCGCACCGGCCCCGACCAGAACAATCTCTGGCCTTTGGTCCTCGTCCAAGATTTTGCTGAAATGCGCGGGGGTCAGGTCGGCCAGTGTTTCGGCGTCCATCGGGTAGAATCCAGTTGGCAGCACCAGCACGCCGCCTTCGACGCGGCGCTCCATCAGGCGGAAGCCACCATCACCATATGCTTCAATGAGCAGCAGGTCCTCATCGGCCTGCTGCTCCATGATAAAACCACCTTGTCTGATCTTGTCAGCCATCGGGCTTACATCTGCTCAAACTGGTTTGGACGGCTTTTGTCCACCGTCGGGTCGTCGTCTTCAACAGGCAACATCGCTTCGCGCCTGATCTTGAACAACAACAGAAGTGGCGATGCCACAAAGACAGAGCTGTAGGT
>Ga0209273_10001781_pt1 | contig 18043 bp, 22 predicted proteins | sample tdAd471_FD_187126 | JGI IMG/M metagenome (GOLD analysis project Ga0209273, IMG submission 187126) | Marine sediment microbial communities from the Atlantic coast under amendment with organic carbon and nitrate - tdAd47.1 (SPAdes)... | ecosystem: Environmental > Aquatic > Marine > Coastal >...
CTCGTCGGGCGTACGGGAGCGTGCTCCCCGGATGGATCTCTCGGGTAAAAAGCCCGGATGCTCCGTTTGCTGTACGTTCGCTCAGAAGACCCGGGACCTTGGGGTATGTTGAGCATATCCCGCCAAAGCTCCTGACCGGCGCGGCGGGCGGTAACGCTCCATTCCGTAGCCTTTATCTATTTCAGGCGGAGCGCCACGGCGCCCGCCGCGCACGGCTCTTCGAGCGAAGAGAGGAAGTAACGGGATACCCGGATGGTTGCGGCCAGTCCGGCTTTAGGTGCTGCCGGGCAGGCAAGACCAAATTCGAAACCCGTTTCCAGATGGAGACACCGCATGACCCCCCTCTAGCTCCCCCCTTTCAGGGGGGAGAATGTCCCTCAAGCAAGGCAACTGCTGTCAGCGTCCCTCCCCCTGAAAGGGGGAGGACAGGTGGGGGTCATACCGGAATTGCCGAACGTGTGGAAATAAAGACAATAATGTATGAAGAGGAGTTAGACGCAGTTTGCTTGGTAAAACCCGAATCTCTCCCAGCGAATATGCATTTCGATGCATGAACAAGATCAGTCTGATCGAGGCGAAGAACCCGCACTGGAAAGGCCTCTGGTTCCAGATCACCGGCTGGTACCATACGTCCAGTGACGCGTCCTGCCCGATGCGCGCAGCGCATCTGGGCACCCATCTCCGAAAGACCCCTCATGTGCGCCCCGTTCCTCAGCGAACCGGGTTCGCCCCCGCGCATGGCGCGTGTGGAGTACTGGTTCTGGAAGCGTACCGCGTGGAGTCGGGCCGCCAATGGGACGGGTTTTATGAGCGGTTATTGCGGGGGTGAGAGATAATGCAGGCGTTCGTTCGGACGGCTTAGTTTGAAATTCCCCCTTTTCAATATAAGGGTGCTGTGTTCATCTCTCATAAATAGAACGCATAAAGGTGGTGATCGGAGCGCTAAAGGGGGCGGCCATGAGGGTGATCGGCGTTATCTTGGGAGGACTGCTCTCTTCAACGATTGTGATGGCTGCAGTCTTTGCTATCGAAACGTACACAAACTTTAACTTGTTCGGACTTACTGCATGGGGCGTGTTGCCGGTAGGTGCGCTTATGACAGGAATGCTCGCTACCGGAGGCGTCTATATTTCAAGTAAGTGGGTTCAAGTTCATCCGAACAAATACCTCTTCCTCTTCTTGTTGGTTCTCGCAGTTTTCTCAAACGTATTGTTCTATGCTTTTTCATACGTCAGAGATTTGTATTCTTACGATTTGACGGTGTCAGATGTGGGCTTCCTGAGATATGTGGATGTGTATCTTTCCAATTTGTCTCTCTCCTTCGGAAGTTCCGATGTAGAGTTAGGCTCTAACGGAAAATGGTTTGCAGTGCTCGATGTAATCGGATTTACGCTGGGAGCGAGTTCCATTTTTCTTTTCCTTTCTGACTCTGATCGATGCGCGACTTGCGGAGATTATCTCAGGCAGCGCGCCGTAGCAGAATCATACTTTTCTGATCCGGAAGAAATAGACTTCTTCTATGGAGAACTTCGGGCTCCAGAACTGGATGAGCATCAACTCAAAATGATCGCAGAATCTGGGTGCCCTAAAGCAGATGGCGATAAGCTAATTTATTCTTGGACAAAGAAGATCCTCCATTGTGTCGCATGCAACTCGATCTATTGGAAAGATGAGCTAGCGATTTCGCGCGATGGGGATTGGCACCAAGTTACTAATCTGAAACGGCTGTTGCCGATGGATGATGTCTCTATTCCAATCAATCTGTTTGCAAACAAAGATAAAAACCGGGGCGCTGCCGCGCGCGATTATTACATCAAAGAAAAAGAAGTTCTGGATCAGCTGCAGGGATTGCTAGACTCAACTGATGGCGACCCAGAATAGTCCATCAAGCTGTTGTGATTGCTATCGCCTCACTCGCCACAATATCCCCATCATACAGCGCGCGGCCCAGGATTGATCCCGCTATCGGGGCGTCGGCGGCGATCAGGGCGCGGATGTCGTCTGTGCTGGCGACACCACCTGAGGCGATGATCGGGATGCTGACCGTGTTGGCCAGCTCTGCCGTGAACGGAACATTGACGCCGGTCTTCAGGCCGTCGCGGCCGATATCCGTCGCAACGATGGCGGCCACGCCGCAACCCTCAAAAGCTTTGGCGAGCTCTGTCGCCTTCATGTCGCTGGTCTCGGCCCAGCCTTCGACGGCGACCATGCCATCCTTCGCGTCGATGCCGACCACGATACGGCCGGGCAGGGCGCGGGCGGCCTCTTTCACCAGCTCCGGGTCGCGCAAGGCGGCGGTGCCCAGGATGACGCGGGAAATGCCGGCCTCCAGCCAGGCGTCGATCTGTGCGCGGGTGCGGATGCCGCCGCCCAGCTGTACCGGCGCATCGGTGGCCTTCAGGATCGCCTCCACCGCCGCGCGGTTCACGGCCTTGCCCTCAAAGGCGCCGTTCAGGTCCACCACGTGCAAATGCGTGAAGCCTGCGTCGCGAAAGGCTTTGGCCTGCGCCGCCGGGCTGTCGGAAAAGACGGTCGCCTTGTCCATCTCGCCACGCAGCAGGCGCACGCACTGGCCGTCTTTCAGGTCGATGGCGGGGTAGAGGGTGAAGCTCATTTGGGCGTCCATGTCAGGAAATTGGCGAGCAGGCGCATGCCGACCCGCTGGGATTTTTCCGGGTGGAACTGCGTGCCGAACAGATTGTCCTGCGCCACCGCGGCAATGATCGCCTCTGCGCCATAGCCCACTGTGGCGGCAATGCTGGCCGGGTCTTTCGCGGTGAAGGCGTAGGAGTGCGTGAAGTAGACGTGCGGGTCTTCGCCCAGATCCTGCAATACGGGGTGGGGGGGCTCGCTGGCAAAGCTGAGCCCGTTCCAGCCCATATGCGGCACGCGGAACCCCTCGCCCGGCTGGATGCGGGAAACCTCGCCCTTGATCCAGCCAAGACCGGGGGTCGTGCCGTCTTCCAGGCCCGTCTCGGCCAGCAGCTGCATGCCCACGCAGATGCCCAGGAACGGTCTGCTGCCCTTCAGGCAGGCCTCTTCCAGCGCCTCCACCACGCCCGGCTGGGCACGCAGGCCTGCGGCGCAGTCTGCGAAATGGCCGACGCCGGGCAGGACGACGCGCTCGGCAGACAGGATGTCAGCGGGAGAGTGCGTGATGCGGATTTCATGGGGTGTGCCTGCCAGGTTTGCAGCGGCACGCAGGGCGCGACCTGCAGAATGCAGGTTCCCCGATCCATAGTCGATGAGGGCAACATGGCTCATGGCCGCGCTCATAGCCGTGCCTGCGTCATTGGGGAAGGGGTGACGTGGGTTGCGAGCAGGGGCAAGGTGCCGCAATCTCTACAGCTGAGAAGAAGTCAGGAGTCTCATTCATGCGTTTTGCCCTCCCCACCCTTGCCAGCGCGGCCATCTTGCTGGCCAGCGTTGCCCTGCCCGCCTCTGCCGATGTGGCCGAGCAGGAGCTGGTCGAGCAGGTCGATAGCCAGGCCGCGCTGACGGCTGAATTGTCCGAGAAACTCTGGGACTGGGCCGAAGTCGGCTATCAGGAAGAGAAGTCCTCAAAGCTGCTGCAGGATACGCTGGCCGGGGAAGGGTTCAGTGTAAAGGCCGATGTGGCCGGTATCCCGACCGCTTTCGTGGCGGAATACGGCAAAGGCGGTCCGGTGATCGGCATTCTGGCGGAGTTTGACGCCCTGCCGGGGATCAATCAGGCTGCCAGTGCGGAACGGTCTGAAGTGCCGGGCAAGAAGGCGGGCCATGCCTGTGGGCACAATCTGTTCGGGGCAGGCTCTGTCTCTGCGGCGATTGCGATCCGGCACTGGCTGGAAGACAGCGGCACGCCGGGACGTATTCGCGTCTATGGTACGCCAGCTGAAGAGGGTGGCTCCGGCAAGGTCTACATGGTCCGCGCAGGCCTGTTTGATGATGTCGATATTGCCATTCACTGGCACCCTTCTGACCGTAATTCTGCAGCCGCCAATACGACGCTGGCAAACCGGTCTGCCAAGTTCCGCTTCCACGGCATCTCCGCCCATGCTGCCGGGGCGCCTGAACGGGGCCGGTCTGCGCTGGATGGGGTCGAGGCCATGGATATGATGGCCAACATGATGCACGAGCACATGCCCCAGGATGCACGCATGCACTATGTCATCACCTCCGGAGGCTCTGCGCCGAACGTGGTGCCGGACTTTGCAGAAGTCTTCTACTATGTGCGCTCGCCTTCCGCCGATGGTGTGGAAGAGATCTGGGCCCGGCTGGAAAATGCGGCGCGCGGCGCGGCGCTGGGCACTGGCACGGAAGTCGAGTGGGAAATCATCCACGGCAACAATCCGCTGCTGGTGAATGAGACACTGGCCAAGATGATGGATTCCAAACTCCGCGAAGTGGGCGGCGTAACCTACACGCCGGCCGAGGAGGAATTTGCGGAAACCATCGCCTCTACCTTCACGAACCCCGGTCTGGAGCTTGGGTCTGAAGAAGAGATCCAGCCATTCCAGGTTTCCATGGGCTATGGCTCCACTGATGTGGGTGATGTGTCCTATGCGGTGCCGACGGTAGGCCTGGGCACCGCCACCTGGGTGCCGGGCACATCGGCGCATAGCTGGCAGGCCGTTGCGGCCAGCGGTACGACGATCGGTCAGAAGGGCGCGCAGGTTGCCGCGAAAACGATGACGCTGGCTGCGGTCGAACTGTTTACGAATGAAGAGTTGCGTAAGCAGGCGCGGGCCGAATTCGATGAAGCACGCGGGCCGAACTATCAATATCGCTCGCTGCTGGGCAATCGCGCCCCGCCGCTCGATTATAGGAAATAAGCGCGTCCAGCCTTAATGCCCCTGGTCCTGGACCGGGGGCATTTCGTTTCTGATGGAGAAGGGCGCTTAGAGGCTGCCCTTGGTGCTGGCCGGTTTGCCGCCGAGTTTTGGATCAATCGCAATGGCCGCGCGCAGGGCGCGAGCCGTAGCCTTGAAGCAGGATTCCGCGATGTGGTGGCAATTTTCGCCGTAGAGGTTCTCTACGTGCAGGCACATGCCGCCATTGCCGGCCAGGGCGTGGAAGAACTCCTTGAAAAGTTCGGTGTCCATTTCGCCGATCTTGTCGCGGCTGAAATGCACCTTCCAGACCAGATAAGGCCGCTTGCAAAGGTCAAGAGATGTGCGGGAAAGCGTTTCATCCATTGGCACATAGGCATGGCCAAAGCGGGTGATGCCGGCGAAATCGCCCAGTGCCTTCATGATCGCCTGGCCAATGACAATGCCCGTATCCTCGACGCTGTGGTGCATGTCGATATGCAGGTCGCCCTTGCAGCGCACGGTCAGATCAATGGCGGAATGTTTGGAAAAGCTTTCCAGCATGTGATCGAAAAAGCCGATCCCGGTTTCGATATCGGATTTTCCTGTACCATCCAGGTTCACGGTTACCGAAATGTCGGTTTCCTTTGTGGTACGGCTAACAGTGGCGGTACGTTCTTGTGTCATGGAGCCCATATAGTGCGTAGTCTCGGTTACAGCTAGCGCACTTTATTCACTGATTCCTAAACATATTCCGGAAACATGGTTACTCGCAGACCGGATGGGCCGGTTCAGCAAGGGCGTATGCAGGCTTGGACAAGCAGGGCTTCCTTCCCAGACTCATGGGCCGGATTACGATTCCGGTGTTCATTAGTGCTGTCTCAAGTGGCGTAACGGTGCTGCTGTACAGCGCTGTCTGGGTCGCGGAGCAGGCCTACCGGGTCCATTTCGAAGGCGGATCCTGGTCTGAATGGGCGCTGCCGCTTTGGGCGATTGGCGTCCTGATGGTGATTGCTGCGACCATTTCAGGGACCATCGCCTGGTTTCTGGCGCGGCAATTCCAGCAGATCCTGATAGAATTTACAGGCTATCTGTCTGCAGCCAGCACGGACAATAGCGAGCATTTGCCTGATGTGCCGTTCTCGGAACTGCGCCGCTTGCGTGTGGTGGTCATGCGCTCTGTTGGCAAGTTGCGCCGGGATAATCAGGCGCTGCGCAAGACGGCCTATGTCGATGCGCGCACTGGCATGCCGAATCTGATCGCCATTGAACAATTGATGAGCAAGACATTGCCGCAAGCGCGTTACGAGACGCCGGCGGCCCTGATGGTGCTGGACCTGGACAATTATACCCGCGCATCAGAGCGACTGGGCGCGCTGGCAAGTGAAGCCCTGCTGAAAGCGTCCGGGGAGCGCATGTCGCGCGCGCTGGCCGCCATGGATGGTCCGGTCAGGAATGCGCTGAAAAATGCCGAACTTGCCGCGATGCAGGCCGACAGTTTTGCGCTGTACCTGCCGACGGCTGTCAGCCGGGATCATGTTTCAAACATTGCCCGGGCCATTCGCCTGGCCTTCGCCGAGCCCTTCATGATTACGGGCCAGTCTGTGTCTCTGGGCATTTCCGGCGGCATCGTCATGGCTCCGGAAGATGCCGACACTGTATCGAAGATGTTCCGCCACGCCGAGCTGGCTTTGAAACAGGTGCGCAAGGATACAGGCTCCGGATTTCGCTATTTCTCGCCCCGCCTCAACCGTGTGGCGCGCGGCAAGTATATGCTGGAAGCCGAACTGCGTGAGGCGGTGGCCAATCATGAATTCAAGACACACTTCCAGCCCAAGGTCGACTTTCAGACCGGCAAGGTCGTCGGCGCCGAGGCGCTGGCGCGCTGGATTCGCCCGAACGGGAAAATCATTTCTCCGAATACGTTCATTCCGCTTGCTGAGGAAACAGGGCTCGTCACGCAGATCGGTGAACAGATCATGGAAGCGGCCTGCCGTTCAGCCCGCGTCTGGATGGATGAGGGTTTTGACGCGACGGTGGCGGTAAATGTCTCGCCCCGGCAGTTTCAGTCTACGGATTTGACGGAGGTCGTTCTGTCCATCCTCAAGCGCTCTGGCCTGCCGCCCCACCGGCTTGAGCTGGAAATTACCGAGAGCATGGCCGTTTCGGAACCGGAAAAGGTTGCGCGTGTGATGCGCCCGCTGCGCAGCCTAGGCACCAAGCTGGCCATTGATGATTTCGGAACAGGGCATTCAAATCTCTCCATCCTGACGCAGCTGCCTTTTGACGTGTTCAAAATCGACCGCCAGTTCGTATCTGCTCTGGAGGCTGATGAACAGGCGCCTGCGATCATCGAGATGATCTTGGCCATGGCGGAAACGCTGGGCCTGAAGACGGTGGCGGAGGGCGTGGAGACAGAGCGTCAGGCAGATTTCCTGCGTCGCCGCGGCTGCTCCATGGCGCAGGGCTTCCTTTACAGCGCGGGCCTTCCGCACGATTCTTTCCTTGAGTTCCTGCGTAACTGGAAAGCAAAACCAGCCGTTACCAGATTACAGACGGGTTAGGCCCTGATGTTCCGGCGATAGATATTGACGGCTTCGCCCTTATAGTTCGATGTCTGCCATAGTCCGTAGCCGCACTTTTCTGCGACGCGGACAGAGGCGATGTTCTCAGGCTCAATAATGCACACGGTCTGGCCGGGGCGGGCTTTGTCCAGCCAGTCATGCGCCGCCTGAACGGCTTCGGTCGCAATGCCCTTGCTCCAGACGCTCTCTACCAGCGCCCAGCCGGCCTCCGGCCATTCGGACAGGTCCGGTGTCATCCCGCGCATGAAATCCGAGAAGCCGGCTTCTCCAAGATATGTGCCGGTCTCGCGATCTTCGATGACCCAGTACGAATACCCCAGAATGTCCCACATGCCGCGCATGCGGCAAAGTGTGAACCAGGTACTCTGGCGGTCGCGGGGCTGCCCGCCGGTATAACGGGCGGTTGCCGCAGCGCCCCACATGGCGGCAGAGGCTTCGAAGTGGCGCTTCTCCGGCGCGCAGAGGACAAGGCGTTCGGTTTTGAGAACTGGAACGCTCATGGCCGTTTTTATGCGGTGGACTTCATCTTTTCCAGCATGGCGCCCATGGCTGCATGCACGGTCTGGATTGCCTTCAGGGGGCGGACCATGACTTTGAAGTCAATGATTTGTCCGTCATCATTCCATTCGATCATATCGACGCCATTGACCTGGATGCCGTCCATCACGCATTCGAATTCCAGTACGGCTCTGTCATCGCAATCGAAGACACGTGTGTAGCGAAAAGTATCGCCGCCCAGCGTCTGACCGGCAGCGGTCAGATAAGCCATGGTGATGGCCTTGCCTTTCTGAGGCGTGTGCACCACCGGGCTTTTGAAGACGACATCTTCAGCCAGTTGTGTGCTCAGGCCTTCAGGGGAATGGTCCCCATTCATCCAGTCAAACCAGCGCTGCAGGTTTTCGCTATGCCCTGTCATGGGGATGAGATGCTCTGCCATGTTTGGTGTCTTCCCTTGTCTTGTCTGTTTTATTCGCTGGCCACAACCGGCTTGCCGACCAGATAGTCTGTTGGATCATTGAAACAGTCTCCGCGCAGCGCGACCCAGCCGCTCGGAAAGTCCGGCTCGGTGAAGACGATGTCCACACGGCCCCAATTGGAATGGGACGCACCCGTATCAGGATTGCTGATGGCGACATCGCACATTTCAATCTCGGGATCGTCTTGCGCGATCCACACGCCGGCATAGGCACCGCGGCCTTCATAGACACCAGCAAGGCCCTTCAGATAGATTTTGACAGGGCCCAGATCGCCCTCATAGGACCATACGGCCCAGCCTTCAGGGGTATCGCTTTCATAGACGACATCGCCGACGAGGGTGGACCAGACTTCGTCCGCCAAAGCCGGCTGGCTGATCAGGCCAAGGCAGAGACCTGCGAGAACTGGCTTCATCATGGTGTATCCCTCCATTCAGCGCAGAGTATCATGCGATATCTGAACGGGAAGGGGAATTCCCCGCCGCATAGGCCATGCCCGTGCGGCAGGGGTGAGATTATCAGGAGTCTTCTTCGTCCGGGCGGCAGAAATTCACCGGGACGATGACATTCCGTATGGCCGGACTGTCCTGACCTTTGGCGGGGTCGAACTCCAGATCGGCGAAGATGTCTGTCGCGGCCTCATCAAAGCCAGGCAGGGAACAATTGGCCAGCACATCTTCGCTGTCGCCAGACCCGGTGACATTGAACATGACCTCACAGGCTGCTTCGACGCCGAGCACTTCGTAAAGCGGTGGATAGGTTACTTCCAGCGCGCTTGTCGGCATGGGCATGGGTGTCTCACCGCCGGGACGGATCGCGCTGGATTCGCGCGCCGTCCAGGCGTCCGATGGGGACATGCTCACCGCCTGCGTACCGCCGCATGGCTCAATGGATGTCGACTGGCTAAGAACTTCCAGCACGTCATCGCTCAGCGGTGTTTCCAGCTTGGCGTTCAGCGCATCGACCGTTTCCGGGTCAAAGCCGTGATAGTCTTCCTGTGCAAGTGCACTTCCAGCGAGCGCGAGGCTGCAGGCGGCGGCGATGAGAATGTGGGGTGGTTTCATAAGGCGGGTTCTCCTTGGTTGCCCTTGGATTCGCCCCGGACCCTAACCCGCTGCGTAGGCTTTTGCCAAATCGGGGTCTTTTTCCGCCACCAGATCAGCCAGATCGGAGATTACCTTCGCCTGTTTCCAGGTGGCGTCATCCTGCATCTTGCCATCGATCATGGCGACGCCGCTGCCGTCCGGCATGGCGGCCAGGATCTTGCGGGCAAAGACCACTTCCTTCGGGTCCGGGCTGAACACTTTTTTCGCAATCGCGATCTGGTTCGGGTGCAGGCTCCATGTGCCGGAGCAGCCAAGCAGGAAGGCATTGCGGAATTGCTGTTCGCAGGCGTCGAGGTCGGCAATGTCGCCGAACGGGCCGTAGAAGGCGTTAATCCCGGCCATGCGGCAGGCATCGACCATGCGGGCAATCGTGTAGTGCCACGGGTCCTGCTGGGCCGAGGCGCGGGCGCTGCCGTCTTCATTCGGGTCGTCGATCACGCGGTAGAAGGGATGTCCGCCGCCAACGCGGGTGGTCTTCATCTTGCGGTCTGCAGCCAAGTCTGCCGGGCCAAGGCTGATGCCCTGCATGCGGGGGCTCGCCAGCGCGATCTCTTCCACACGGGCCATACCTTGCGCCGTTTCGAGAATGGCGTGGAACAGGATGGGGCGGGTAAGGTCGGCTTTTGCTTCCAGTTGGGCGACATACTGGTCTGCGAAGTGAATGTCCCAGGGGCCTTCGACCTTTGGCAGCATGATCACGTCCAGCTGGTGGCCGGCTTTCAGAACCAGTTCCGAGACGTCTTCCTGGAACCAGGGGGAGTTCAGCGGGTTCACGCGGCTCCAGAAGCCTGTGCCTTTGCCCTGCCAGTCATACATGTTGGCCATTTCGATGGCGCCAGCGCGCGCGGCGTCCTTCGCATCGGCAGGAATGGCGTCTTCCAGATTGGCCAGCATGACATCCACGCCGCCTGCCATATCCGGCACTTTGGCGCGCACTTTGTCCAGATGCGGCGGCACGAAATGGATCATCCGCTCCAGGCGCACAGGCAACTCGCGCATCGGCGCCGGGGCACCAATCGCAAGGGGTTTGAAGAAATCACGCGGTGTTTTTTGAGACATCTTGGCCTTCCTCCTCCGGAAACGAGGTAGGCCTATGCCGAATGCTGCAGTGCGTCAAACCTGACTTTAGGGGAAGGAACCGGAATCCAATCCACACGTTGTGTGTGGGAACGCAAACAGAAAGGTCTGCCCGCCCGTGTCCCTCCTCATGATTTTGCTTACAATCTTCCTGCCCCCTGTCGCTGTCGCGCTGAAGGAGGGAATTGGCCTGCAATTTGTGCTTAATCTGATCCTGACGCTGATCGGCTGGCTGCCGGGCGTCATTCACGCGTTTTGGGTTCTGACGCGTGGTGGCTCTGAGCCCGTCGCGTAACTATTCGTCAGCGTCGATCGTAACAGACTGAGCTTCCGACCGCATGGCACGGCGGAAGACGGCAACGGCGATGGCCGCGATACCCACGCCCGTTACGACTTCACCGCCAATGATGACATTCAGGCCTGCGTGCAGTTCAGAAAGAATTGCCCAGGTCGCTGTCATGAAAGTGACGGCAGCAATCTCGGAGATGAGAATTGTGGGAATGAAGGCGTTCAGAAAGCGTTTCATCGGTCGTATCCAAAATCTGTCAGCGCTCACGGCGCGTGCGGTCAGAATATTGTACTGCAATCTTCAGGCCGCAACATCAAAATGCTGTGTGTCAGCTTTTTCGCGCCATCGGATGAGCTGTTTCCAGCAATTCGGCCAGTTCGTCCGTCAGGACATGTGTATAGATCTGTGTCGTCGCGATATCCGAGTGGCCCAGCAAGGTCTGTACGGATCTGAGGTCCGCGCCGCCCATGAGAAGGTGGGTCGCATAGGCGTGGCGCAGGGCGTGCGGGTGGACGCGATCTGTCCGGATACCGGTTTTCATGGCCAGCTCTTCCAGCAATTGCCCGAGACGGCGGCGTGTTAGATGGCCCGCCTTGCCACGTGACGGGAAGACGAAGGGCTCCGCCCGGCCTCTGGCGAGGGAGCCTTCCGGCAAATGATCCTCACGCACTTCCAGCCAGTCAGACAGCGCCTGCAGGGCAGGTTTACCCAGCGGGCAGAGACGTTCCTTGCCGCCCTTGCCGCGAATGATGATGTCGGTCGTGACCCAGCGCTCGCCCTTGCGGCGCGGCAAGTTGCCCAGTTTCAGGGAGACCAGCTCCGACGCGCGCAAGCCCGCGCCATAGAGCAGCTCAACAAGGCAGCGCAGGCGCAGATCCTCCTCGCAAGTTTCCAGCAAACGGATCATTTCGTCACGTGAGAGCACATCCGGCACGTCCCGGCCGGGCTTTGGCCCGTCCAGCTTGGCCGTCGGGTCATCCCGCCGGTCACCCTCCTCGAACAGGAAGCGATAGAAGCGGCGAATGGCGGACAGCTTGCGCGCTTGCGTGGAGGGGGCGAGACCGCGGCTCGCCAGATCGGTCAGCCAGGCAGAAAGCTCATGTCCCTCTGCGTCGCACAAATTTCCGGCGCAGAATTCAGATGCGTCGAGCAAGTCGCGGCCATAGGCGTCCAGCGTATTGGCGGAGGCCCCGCGCTCGGCGGACATCATTTCCAGAAAGGCTTCAATGCGGCGGCGGTCTGACATGCAGGCACTGTGCCCGCCATGTGTTCAAAAGGGGTGAAGAGTTCAGGATTTGCGATTGCCGTGGCGCGGCGGGGCACCTGGGCGCAAAACGGTGCGGGCAACCCGCAGCATGCGGCTGGCAATGCGGATTTCCAGCAGGAAGGACAAGAGGCTCCCCACCAGCACGCTCATCGATGCGATAAAGAGAATGGACACCATGCTGGCGACCGGGAATCTCAATAGCTGACCTGTGAACAGCAGAATGATGACGATACAGATCAGCAGGGCAGAGAGGGTAGACAGGGCAATGGCCCGGTTGATGTGGGCCATACGCCTGTCCAGCACGGCAAGATGAGCAATGCGGTCCTTGCTGGGCGCGCCTTCCTGAGCTTCCAATTCCTTTTCCATCTTGCGCCAGCGATCAACGACGCGGCCCAGTCGGTTTGTCATCACATTCAGAAGCGCCCCGATACCGGCCAGCATGAAGACGGGCGCGATGGCGATCTGGATGACGTGGGCAATATCGGTCGGGACGAGGAGGTCTGGCATCTGGCCTCTTGTATCAGGTGACTGGGTGAGGGACGGTCCTCATAATGCAGAAACGCATCTATGTCGTGGCGGTTGCGGCGCTGCCTACTGCACAATCTTCCAGTATCCTGAAGCTTCCAGCGCCAATTGCCGGGCGGCATCCTCTGCGTCGATCCGTTGGATGGCGTCCAGCAGCAAAACCATGCCGACAGGTTGCAGAATGGTCGGGTCGCCATTGGTGTAGCCAACCGTGGACAGGATCACTTCCCCCGCCGCGCCAGCTTCGGCGGCGGCCAGTGTCGCAAGGACCGGTGGCAGATAGACCGGTTCGGCATCTGCCTCGGCCATATCCTTCATCAATTGGCGCCCGCTGGCGGGGGCAGGAATGTCGAACGCCGCCCAAAGGGTAAACACGCGGTTCACGGCCTGTTTCTGGAGATCCGTGTCGGCCTGTTCGACCAGGCGCTCACCGGTATAGGCAATCGTGCTGTCGGAGACTTCTTCACCCACCAGAATGGTGAGGGCTTTGAGGAAGGTGGAGTCAAAACCGCCATCTTCCTGCGCACCTTCCATCGTGTCGGCGGTGGTCCAGTCATGCGCCATGTCGAAGTCACCGGCGGCAATGGCAGCGCGCGCAAAGACCAGGGCATAAGGCGCGGTGTCTGAATCCAGCGGCAGGGCAGCAATATCCTTCAGAAGCAGGTTTGAGACAGATACAAAATGCGCTGGAGAGTCAGATGCCGCTTCCAGGGCGGCGACAAGGCTCGCGGCACGGTCTGCCATGGGCAGGAAGGGATCGCGCATATTGTAGAGTGCGGTTTCCAGCGGGCCTGACGGGGTAAAGTCCGGATCGGCCAGCAGGTCCTCAAACAGGGCGCGGTAGTCTGCCGTGCTGATCAGGCCGGCTTCGGCGGCCATTCCGGCTGCCTCGACGCGCAAGTTCAGCGGCAGGCTTTCGCGGTCCGCCATGGCGGCGGCAAGGTCCGGCCGGTTGTCTGGCAGCGGGTCTTGCGGCGGCTCCAGCCCGGCCTTGGTCGATATCGCCAGCGCGAGGCCTGAGCGGTAATTGGCCTCTGGTGGATCCGGCAGCTCACCTGAAGCTGCGAAGACGGCGTTCAGCAGCCAGGTATCTTCCACGCCCTGGGAAAGGGCCATTTCGATGGCAAGTTCAGCCCCAGCGGTATTACCGGACAGGGCCGCGCAGACGGCGCGCAGCTTTGCCCAGTAATCGCCTTGGCGGTCCGGATCGGACAGCATGCCACAGGCGCTCGCCTCATTACCGAGGGCGAGGGTCAGATCCGCTGTAATTTCATCAGCATCGAGATCTGGTGGCGGCTCGTCCAGCCGGACCATCAGGGCGGCAGCGGCGCGGGCCTCGCCCAGCTCGAACATGATTCGCGCGCGTTCAGCCCTCAGCTGCGGTTCCTGTGCACCGGACGGGCGACGGGCCGGGGACAGGGCCATGCGCCGCATCAGAGTACGCTCAGCCGGGGTCAGCGCCCGGGTGCGCACGTCCCGCATCAAGGGCAGCAAATCATCTGCATTGGAGGCGGCCCACATATCCGTCGGCAGGGAGGGCTCTCCGGCTTCCAGAAAGCTCATCCCCCACGGATTCACCAATTCGAGGCCGGAATCTTCAATCTGTGCAGCAGCAGGCAAGGCGGCAAGCATCAGGCAGCCCGCCGCGACAAGACCCTGTTTAAAGGACATTCTCAACCTCAATCCGTACTTCGCCCGGCGCCGGTTTGCCTTTTTCGGCCTTCCCGCCCAGCCACCAGAGCGCGCCCAGCACAAGTATTGCCACAATGGCTAAAAGGATCAGAAACTTGCGCATGCCTATATACCCCTTGATACAGTTCTACAGCGTTCGATTGCGAACGCGTCGTTGCGACTATAGGACAAGAACTGAACATAGTGCGAAAGTCCAGAATGCCATCTGATACCGATAGTCCTGCACGATCTTCCGGCGCGACATTGCCCTATATGTCGCGGACCATCGCGCTTGTCGGTTTGATGGGGGCTGGAAAGTCCACGGTAGGCCGCCGGTTGGCCGAAAAGCTGGGCCGGGATTTCTATGACAGCGATACGGAGATCGAGAAGGCGGCGGGCCTGTCCATCTCTGACATCTTTACCCTGCATGGCGAGGAAGATTTCCGGCGCGGCGAGCATCAGGTGCTGAAACGTCTACTGACGCTGCCGCCGCATGTTCTGGCGACGGGTGGCGGGGCCTATCTGAATGATGAGACGCGCGCCCTGATGCGCCAGAATGCTGTCACGGTTTGGCTGAATGCAGATCTTGAGACGCTTTGGCGCCGCGTGCAGAAACGTGATACGCGCCCCCTGCTGAAACGGCCTGATGCTAAGGCCGTGCTGACGAACCTGCTTGCTGAACGCGAGCCTATCTATTCCCAGGCTGACCTGGTTGTGCGGTCCAAGGACGGCCCGCACATCAATACGGTCAACGCCATCTACAAGGCCTTACAAACATGGAAACCGGACTGACTGTGACACGCCCTGCGACAGAGACAGTTACCGTAGAACTCGCAGACCGCAGCTATGATATTCTGGTGGGCCATGGCGCGCTGGACCAGCTGGGCGAGCGTCTGTCTGCCATGCTGAAGCGTCCACGCGTCTTTGTGCTGACGGATGAGACGGTGGAGCGACTGCACCGCCACAGGCTGGATGAGGCCCTGCGTCCCGCAGGCATCTCCACAAACTGGAAAGCGCTGCCGCCCGGAGAGAAGACGAAATCCTTCAGCAATCTGGAAGGCATTCTCGACTGGCTACTGGAAAACAGCGCAGACCGTAGTGACATCCTCATCGCACTGGGCGGCGGAGTGATTGGCGACATCACTGGCCTGGCCGCCAGCCTGATGAAGCGCGGCATGGGCTTTGTGCAGGTACCGACCACACTGCTGGCGCAAGTCGATTCCTCCGTGGGCGGCAAGACTGCCGTGAATACACCGCGCGGCAAGAATCTGATTGGCGCCTTCTATCAGCCGCGCCTTGTGATTGCGGATACGGAGCTTTTGGAAACCTTGCCCGCGCGGGAGCTGAGAGCCGGCTATGCGGAAATTGTAAAGTATGGCCTGATCAATGATGCGGACTTCTTCACCTGGCTGGAGTCGCATGGCGAGGCCGTGCTGGCACTGGAACCGGATGCCATCGCGCAGGCTGTTGCGACCAGCTGCCGGGCCAAGGCGGCCATTGTGGCCGAGGATGAACGGGAAACCGGCGTGCGGGCCTTGCTGAATCTGGGCCATACATTCGGGCACGCGCTGGAAGCGGCGAATGGCTATGCACCGGATCTGCTGCATGGCGAGGCGGTTGCAATCGGCATGGCACTGGCCTTCCGCTATGGCGCTGCCGAGGGCATTACGCCTGCGGAGGATGCCAGCCGGGTTCGCGCGCATCTTGAGGCAACCGGCCTGCAATTTGCGATTCCCGGCAGGCAGGGCGGGCCCTATACGGCGGCCCGGCTGGTGAACCTGATGCAGCAGGACAAGAAGGCCACCGCAGGCCGCGTGCCGCTGATTCTCGCGCACGGCATTGGCAAATCCTATATCCATCAGGATGCGGATCTCGCATCTGTTGAAACATTCCTTCAGGCAGAATTGCTTGAAGGCTAAGGCACTGGACTTGGATTAAACAAAATGATTGCTGGCTATATCATCGCCATTCTTGTGCTTCTCGGCATGTCCGCCTTCTTTTCGGGGTCGGAAACGGCCCTGACGGCCGCATCGCGTGCGCGCATGCACCAATTAGAGAAGGAAGGCGACAAGCGCGCAGAGGCGGTGAACAGACTGATTGCCAAGCGTGAGAATTTGATTGGCGCCATCCTGCTGGGCAACAATCTGGTCAATATTCTGGCTTCTGTCCTTGCAACCTCCCTATTCACGGCCCTGTTCGGTCAGGGCGGCCTGGCGCTGGCCATGGCGACGGCTGTGATGACCGTGTTGGTTCTGGTTTTTGCAGAAGTTCTGCCGAAGACCTATGCCATCACGCGCACTGACACGATGGCGATGAGCGTGGCCCGCCCGATCGGGGCGTTTGTCTTTGTCGCCTCCTGGATCGTCAACATTATCCAGTTCATTGTCAGTACGACGCTGAAGATACTGGGCCTGGGCGATCCTGACGCAACGCCGACGGCGGAGGAGGAAATCCGCGGGGCAATTGATCTGCATGCGTCTGAGGGCGGCGTGGCCGCAGAAGACCGGCTGCGCCTTGTCGGCGCGCTGGATCTGAAGGAACTGACCGTCGAAGACGTCATGATCCACCGCAAGAACATCAAGATGCTGAACGCGGATCTCGATCCGCGTCAGCTGGTGATGAAGGCGCTGGCCAGCCCGCATACGCGTCTGCCGCTCTATCGTGGTGAGAAGGAAGAGATTGTCGGCATTCTGCATGCCAAGGATCTGCTACGCGCGGCGATGGCCCAGGGCGGGGATTTATCAGCGTTGGATGTCGATTCCATCCTGCGCAAGCCCTGGTTCGTGCCGGAAACGACGCCGGTGCAGGATCAGCTGGATGCCTTCCTGCAAAAGCGCAGCCATTTTGCTCTGGTCGTCGATGAATATGGTGAATTGCAGGGCCTGATCACGCTGGAAGATATTCTGGAAGAGATTGTAGGCCACATCCATGATGAGCATGACGTTGCCGTACAGGGCGTGCGCCCGCAGGAGGATGGCTCTGTCAATGTCGATGGGTGGGTCCCGATTCGGGATTTGAACCGGGCTACGGGCTGGAATCTACCCGATGAAGAGGCGGTTACGGTGGCGGGACTCGTCATTCACGAGGCGCAGACCATACCTGAGCCCGGGCAGAGTTTTGTTTTCCATGGATACAGGTTCAACATCCTGCGTCGCCAGCGTAATCAGGTGACGGGTCTCAATATCTCAGAGATCGAGACCGCCTGATTCTTCTTCATGGCTGGCCATGTGGACTTGCGGTGCCCGATCAGCATCGCAGCCATTGGCTTTCAGCCAGGATTTCTCCTGCGTCGTCACGATATGTGCGGAATCCGGATCGGGGTCGTCCATGGCAATAACGGCCCACGTTTTGTGACGTGTTTTCACATCCGTGGAGACTGGCACGAAGACAATCTCGCGCCCAGATGTGCACACAGTGTCACGTATCCAGTGCAACATACCTTCCTGCTCTCCGGCTTTAGGGCCTTCAGCGGCAGCAGATCCTGCGGTCATTGCGCCTATCGCGGCGGCGATCATCATATTCCGTACCATCATCACCCGTTCTCCTTGACGGTTGAGAAGGAAACGACCGATTCGCTGGCCGGTTCCCCATTTGGTAAGGAATTTTCAAGATTTATGCCGCTTTCGCGTGTAAGGCGAGTGCGTGCAGGCCGGAATCAAATTCGGACTGCAGCGTCAACATGATCGCGCGTTGGGCTTGGACGCGGGACAGACCTTCGAATGCCGAGGACGTGATTCGCACGGTGTAATGCGTCTCTCC
>Ga0209273_10001782_pt1 | contig 18042 bp, 2 predicted proteins | sample tdAd471_FD_187126 | JGI IMG/M metagenome (GOLD analysis project Ga0209273, IMG submission 187126) | Marine sediment microbial communities from the Atlantic coast under amendment with organic carbon and nitrate - tdAd47.1 (SPAdes)... | ecosystem: Environmental > Aquatic > Marine > Coastal >...
CGAGCGCTGGCGGGCCGACGTCCCTGGGCTGCAGGTGCGCGCGTTGGGGATCGCCCAGCAGCGCCGCGACGGCCTGGTCAAGCGCGAGGAGGCCTTCGCCAAGCAGGCGGACGTGCTGGCCACGCGCAACGAATACAAGGAGGCGATCGGGACCCTCGCCAAGGGCCTGGGGCTGTTGCAGCTGCCCTACGACCCCGAGCGCCTGGAGCACGAGATCGAAGCGTCCGGGGCCCTCGCAGACGCCGAGCGCAGCGTGGCCTTCGTGCCCGAGGTGCTCAGCCAGTTCGAGGAGCTGCAGGGCCTGAGCACGAACCCCGACGCCACCAGCTACCAGCAGGCCGCGCGCAACCTGCGCAACTCGCTGCGCAGCGAGCGCAAGGACCTCGTCGACAAGCGCCTGCTGAGTGTGGAGAAGAACCTCAAGCAGACCGCGGCCGAGGGCAAGTTCCGCACCGCGCTCAACGACCTCGATCGCCAGCTGAACGAGCTGCGCGGGATCTACCGCGACGACGACGAGGAGGACCTCGCGCGGCGGCGGCGCGAGCTCGACAGCAAGCTCGACGAGCAGCGCGCCGAGATCCGCCAGAGCCTCAGCCGGCAATGGCGCGAGCAGCTGGCGCAGCTGCGCAAGCAGACCTGGGAGGTCCGCGACTTCCGCACCGCCGACCGCGAGCTGCGCGCCAAGGCCGAGAACGCCCAGTACGACGTGGAGCTCGTGGTGGGCGAGCCCACGCCCCAGCAGCAGGCCGCCGCCGAGCGCGAGCGGCTCGTCCCCTACCTCGCTCGCCTCGACGCGGTGGACCTGACCGGCGACCCGACCCAGGACGTGGACGCGCAGGGGGTGGTCTTCCCCGCGGGCCAGTACAAGGTCGGCTCGGATCGCAGCGACTCGCTCAAGGAAGGCCCGGTGCAGGAGCTGACGATCGGCAAGCTGGGGGTCGATCGGACCGAGGTCACGGTGCGCGAGTTCCGCGAGTTCCTCCGCTCGGCGAGCCTCGACGGGACCCCGCTCAACGCCGAGGGCCCCGGCCCCCTGGCGGGCCGTCACCCGCGCACGATCTTCGACCACCCGGACGCCCCGCTGAGCGGCTACGCCCCGGACTACATGGTCGAGCGCGAGACGCTCCCCGACGGGACGGAGCGCCTGCGCTTCAGGGACCTCGACACCTACCTCGACCGCCCGGTGGTCCACGTCTCCTGGTATGCGGCCTACGCCTTCGCGCGCTGGGCGGGCAAGCGGCTGCCGACGGAGCAGGAGTGGGAGGCGATCGCCTCGGGCGACGCCAAGCGCGGGACGCGCCGCGAGTTCCCCTGGGGCGACGCGTTCACCCACGAAGTGCTGGTGAGCAGCGCCGACTACGGGGCCAACTGGCGGCTCGAGGACCTCCCCTCCGCGGGCTCGAAGCTGGACGGGGCGAGCCCCTGCGGCGCGCTGGACATGGCGGGCAGCGTGTCCGAGTGGACGGCGAGCACCTACGACGCCTACGACGCCTCGCGGGCCGACGCCGACCGCGACTTCGGCTCGCGCTTCCGCTCCGTGCGCGGCGGGGCGTTCACCGATCACTACGCCAACGCGTTCCGCTGCGCGTTCCGCGGCCGGGCCCAGCCGGGCGAGGCGGCCGTCGACCTCGGGTTCCGCTGCGTGTGGGACCTGTCCGGTCAGGGGCGATAATGCCGACGGAACGGGGGATACTGCGTGCGGGACGGTGAAGGCATGCTGAGGACCACGAGGTCGATCGCGCGAGGGGTGTGCGGGCTGGCTCTGCTCGTGCTCTGCGCCTGCGGGTCGCGCGAGCTCAAGGGCCACGTCGCCGATCAGGAGGGCGAGGTCGTGACCGACCTCGGCCAGGTCGAGGCCCTGCAGGACGTCTACACCCAGCCGCGCCGCTACCCGTTCACCGTCGCCGTCGCGCCGCTCTACGTGGAGTGGGCCGATCGGGGCGTGAACCAGGACGGCGAGTCGACGGTTCACCCCCTGACCCTGGCCACCCCGCTCCCCAACGTGGACGTGCTCGACTACCCCTCGACCGACGCCTGGCCCGAAGGGGTCGACGCCGAGGAAGAGGCGCAGATCCTGGACGCGCTCCGCAAGGGCTTCGTGCGCGACGAGCAGGCCGAAGAGGGCGGGGCACCGGAGGACGGCGCGCCCGCGGACGGCGCGCCCGCGGACGGCGCGCCCGAGGACGGCGCGCCCGCGGACGGGGCTTCCGCGGACGGGGCGCCCGAGGACGCTGCGCCCGAGGACGGGGCTCCCGAGGACGGGGCGCCCGAGGACGCTGCGCCCGAGGACGGGGCTCCCGAGGACGGCGCGCCCGAGGACGGGGCGCCCGAGGACGGGGCGCCCGAGGACGGGGCTCCCGAGGACGGGGCGCCCGAGGACGGGGCGCCCGAGGACGGGGCTCCCGAGGACGGGGCGCCCGAGGACGGGGCGCCCGAGGACGGGGCTCCCGAGGACGGGGCGCCCGAGGACGGGGCGCCCGAGGACGGGGCTCCCGAGGACGGGGCGCCCGAGGACGGGGCGCCCGAGGACGGGGCGCCCGAGGACGCTGCGCCCGCAGAGGGCTCCTACCCTTGGCCTGAGGAGGAGGCCCCGCCTCGCGCGAACCCCGAGGTGCCTCTGGAGGACGGCCCAGCTGACGACGCCCCGGCGCCCGGCGAGCCCCCCGTCGACGAAGACGCCGCGCCCGCCGACGAAGACGCCGCGCCCGTCGACGAAGACTCTGCTCCCGCCGACGAAGACGCCGCGCCCGTCGACGAAGACTCTGCTCCCGCCGACGACGCGCCCGCCGACGGCGCTCCCACCGACGACGCGCCCACCGACAGCGACCCCTGGCACGACAGCGGCGCCCAGCCTTTGGAGGACGAGCCCGTCGAGCCCGCCCCCGACCAGGGCAGCCACCTCGAGCGGCACCTGCGTCGCTATCCGACCCGCAACGCCGGCCCCCCGCCGGACGGTGACCAGGACGCCGGCGGCGGTGACGACGAAGACGACGACCAGGACGCCGAGGGCGACGACGACCAGGACGCCGACGACGACCAGGACGCCGAGGGCGACGACGACCAGGACGCAGACGACGACCAGGACGCAGACGACGACCAGGACGCTGGCGACGACGACCAGGACGCCGACGCCGACGAAGCCCCGGTCGACCCCCTCGCGGATCACGACCTGGTCCTGCCTGCGCGTGACGACCCGGGCTCGCGCCTGGGCCTGCGCCTGCCCGAGGGCTTCGAGGTCGAGGAGGGCGAGCAGCTGCGCGTGCGCAGCGCCGACGCGCTGCTGTTCGAGCTCGGCTCGCGCACGCTGCCCCTCGACGCGCCGACCCCCGAAGACGCCAGCGGGCTGAACGGGATCCTGCCCGGGGAGGCCCTCGAAGAGCCGGCGCCTCAGGCGATCGAACTCGGCGGGCGTCCCGGTTGGAAGTGGACGGTCCAGCGCGACGACGGGACCCGCTGGATCACGTGGGGGGTCTACGCCGAGACCGACGCCTTCGTGCTCAGCAGCCCCGCCGACGCCGACCCGGAGCTGCAGCAAGCGGTGCTGGGCAGCGTCGAGCTCGCGCCGCCCCAGCCGCAGACCATGGATACCGCCGAGGACCCCGAGGTCGCGGCCGCGCGCATGGAGGCCGAGGCCGCCCGCGCTCGCGAGGCCGACACCTTCGAGGGGAAGAACTTCGCGATCTCCGAGACCGGCTGGCAGGAGCGGACCGTGGGCCTCCTGCGCCAGTTCGGCGTGTTCGAGCGCGTGGAGAAGATCGACTTCAGCCAGGACAGCCAGCGGGCCAACCCCCTCGAGCTGCTGCCCCTGGCGGACCTCGCCGGGGCGGACCTGCTGCTGGTGGCCAAGCTCCGGCGGAACAAGGTCAGCTACCGCGGGGTCAACGCCGCCTACGCCGGGGACTTCTTCCTCTGGCTGACCCTCTGGTGGCCGAGCGCGATCTGGCCTGGCGTCTCGAGCGAGGACTACCGCGCCGACGTCGAGCTCGTCGTCGAGCTGCTCGACGTGCGCTCGGAGGAGGTGCTCTGGAGCAAGACCTACCGCCACGACGAGACCTTGCCGCTCTCGACCCCCGAGCGCGGCTGGGTGCCGTGGGGCGTGGTCTTCGCGCGCTTCGGGCTGTTGACCGACGGCATGCTCTCCGGGGCCGGCGAGCACGTGCGCACGCCGACCTGGCTCGAGGTCGAGTATCAGATCCTGCGCGACCTGTGGTCGGTCGAGGGCTTCAAGGGGGTGGTCGACACCCAGACCTTCGAGGAGCGGATCAACCAGGACGTGACCCCGCGCCGCCTGGCGTTGGCCTGTGGCGTGTCGCGCTACGGCCCCCGGGCGCAGCCGGTGCTGAACCGCCTGGGCGCGGCCGCCGCCAGCGCGCGCGGTGAGACCCTCGAGCAGCTGCAGGCCACCTACGAGGACGACGAGCTCGAGTTCGGCGTGCGACCCTACGCCGAGGCCGACGTGCGCAGCCTGGGGCAGTTCCTCCGTGAGCAGGGCGCCTTCAACCAGGACTTCTCCCGCGAGCTGATCGGCCCCGAGGCCACCCGCGCGCGGCTCAAGGCCTCGCTCCGTCAGCTGGCGCGCGCGCGGCGCCCCGACCCGGTGCTGCTCTACGTCAACCTGCGGACCGTCGTCGTCGACGACCCCGAGGCGCCCGGCGACCGGCTGCGGAAGTACCTCCTGCCCTACGACGCGGACCTCACCGGGCTGGAGTCGCTGCTCGCGCAGCCGGCGGGCCCCGAGCGGACCCAGGCCATGCTCGCGCACCTCGAGCGCACGGCGATCTCCTTCGCCTGGATCGAGGAGACCTTCAACCACGCCAACCTCGAAGACCACCGCTACCTGCAGAGCCGGAACGTGGCCCTGATCTTCGACGTGGCCTTCCCCGACCCCGTGACCGGGCTGCGCTACGCGCCCGAGTTCCGCGAGCGCCGCGACGAGGAGGCCGAGCTGCGGCTGACGGCCGACTTCCTCCAGCCCCTGGCCCAGGTGCCCGGGCGGGCGGTCGTGGTCGGGACCCGCTTCTTCGAGCGCCCGCTGGACGTCGTCCCCAAGCGCTCGGGCGGGCTGATCTATCACCTCCTGCGCGGGGCGATCGAAGACGGGCGCGTGCCCCTCGGGTCCGAGGGGACCAAGCCGCTGGGCAGGCTCCTCGACTACACCCGGCGTCAGGTCGAGAAGGAGTCGCGGATCCTCAACCGCGCCCAGTCCTTGTTGGAGCTGGGCACCAACCGCGGGTTCCCGCTGGTGGACCGCCGGTGAGCGAGCTGCAGGCCCCCGAGACCGTGCGCCTGCTGAGCGAGATCGCGCACAAGCTCGACTACGCGATCAACTCGGCCAAGAAGCTGGCCGACACCGAGGCGGGGGGGCAGGTCGACTCCTCGATCCTGGTGACCCTCGCGGCCCTGTTCGCGCCGCAGTCGGCCGACAACCTCTACGAGCGGGTGATGGACCTCGCGGTGCTGGTCACCGGCGCCGAGCGCGGGTTCCTGATGCTCGTCGAGGAGGGGCGCAAGCTGCGCTACAAGGTCGGGCGCTCCTTCGACCGCCAGACCCTCGTGCAAGAGAGCGACACCTCGCGCACGGTGATCCGGCAGGTCATGTCCACGGGGCAGCCGGTGCATATCGCCGACACCTCCCAGGAGCAGAAGGGCGCGCCGACCTCGTCCTCGATCCGCGGGCTGCGCATGCGCTCGATCCTCTGCGTGCCGATCCTGATCGAGGAGCTGGTGGGCGGGGTGATCTACCTCGACACGCGGCTGATGGTCCGGACCTTCAACGAGAACAGCGTCGAGCTGCTGCAGTACGTGGCGATCCTGGCCACCGAGGCCCTCGCCGCCCACAACGACCGCGCCCGGCTGGCCGGGCTCGACCCCGACGCGGGCAAGCTGCAGCAGAACTTCGAGCGCCTGCTCGACGTGGGCCAGGCCATGAGCTCGACCCTCGTGCTGGACGAGCTGCTGGAGCTGGTGATCGAGAAGGTGCTCGAGATCACCCGCGCCGACCGCGGGTTCCTGATGCTCCTCGAAGACGGCAACCCGGAGCCGGTGTTCAAGATCGGGCTCAACTGGAACAAGAAGGACGGCCCCGCGCGGCGCAAGAAGCGGCTGACCGAGGAGCAGTTCCAGTTCTCGCGCACCACGGTCAAGCGCGCGATCACCGAGAAGAAGTCGGTGGTCTATCAGGACGCCGGCGACACCGACCCCTCGGTCTCCATGATGCAAATGGAGCTCAACAGCGTGATGGTCACGCCGTTGATCGAGAAGGGGAAGGTCCTGGGGCTGATCTACGTCGACTCCAAGGTCTCGAACAAGGCGTTCAGCGAGAGCGACGTGCAGCTGTTCGAGGCGCTCGCGGGTCAGGCCGCCGTGGGCCTGAAGAACGCGCTGCTCTACAGCCAGGTCGCGCAGCAGCAGCGGATCGAGAGCGAGATCGCGATCGCGTCGCAGCTGCAGGCCGACCTCTGCCCCAAGGTCCTGCCCGCGATCGAGGGGATCGAGTACTGCGGGTTCATGCAGCCCGCGCGCGAGGTCGGCGGCGACTACTACGACTTCGTCGAGGACCCCGAGCGCGTGGGGCAGCACCTCACGATCGTGGTCGGCGACGTGAGCGGCAAGGGGCTGGGCGCGGGCATGGTCGCGGTCATGGCCCGCTGCTTCTTGCGCAGCATGCTCGGCGCCTACGGTCCCGACGACCCCTCGTCGCTGTTGACCTACCTCAACGCCACGCTCACCGGGGAGCTCAAGCCCGGGAGCTTCATGACCATGCTCCTGCTCAACTGGGACGCGGGCGCGGGCCACGCGCGCTACGCCTCGGCCGGGCACGAGAACCTGATCGTGTGGCGCGCCGCGACCCGCCAGGCCGAGGTGATCCCCTCGGGCGGCTCGCCCCTCGGGCTCTCGGTGACCACCGGCTCGCGCACGCCGAACACCGACATTCGGCTGCAACACGGCGACACCCTCGTGCTCTACACCGACGGCGTGACCGAGGCCATGGACCCCTACGACAACGAGTATTCGATCGAGCGCCTGGTGGCGCTGGTGAACGCCAACGGCGGGCGCAGCTCCGCCGAGCTGCGCGACGTCCTGCTGCAGGACCTCAACGCCCACCGCGGCCCCCGCGAACCCTCGGACGACATTACGTTCGTGATCCTCCGCCGGGTCTAGCTCCCGCGAGCAGGTCTCGGAACGCACCCTCCGGGGCTTCAGTCTGAAACCCGTCCAAACGCTGCCCTAAGTCACGTCCAAGCAATGCGTTGTGACGCGCCCCAGGGCGAATTCGCCGAACGGGGTTCAAGTCGAACCCCGAGGCTGCCGAGGGGGTCGCTCGCGCGACTGGATCGGTCATCCCTCGCTGGCTCGAAGTCACTACGAAGAAAGAACTTCCGAGCACGGTCGCCCTCGACGCACACAGGATATGAGGTAGCCTCTTGGGCACGGCGTTTCCTGGGCACACGCCCGCCGCCGTCGCCGGGAGGGGAAGCATGCACCACGCACTCAGCACCCAACGTCTGCCGTGGGGACTCCTCCTCGCCTGCTTGCTGTTCGGCGCAGGCTTCGCCCAGGCGCAGAACACCGACTGGACCGGCAACGCCGCCCCGATCGGCAGCTGGACCAACGCCGGAAACTGGCAGAGCGGTGTTCCCAACGCGGCCGGCAGCGTTGCACGCTTCAACGACAACGGCGCGGACAACGCCGACTGCACCCTAGAGAACGGGAACGGCCCGATTTCGATCCAGCAGGTCGAAATGCAGCAGGACTACGACGGGACCCTCACGATCAACGACAGCCTCGTTTGCTCCCAGGACTTCGCCTGGAACGACACCGACGCAGGCTGCGACGGGAGCGTGGTGATCGGGGCGACGGGCTCGATCACCGTGGGCGACGACCTGATGTTCACGATCGGGGGAGCCGGGACGTTCACCAACAACGGCCTGATCACGTTCAACGGCGACGCGAGCATTACTCCGGAGTGGGACAGCAACGCCGGGGTGAATTGGGGCAACGTCACGGTCAACAAGACGAATGGCACCGACGTCGTGAGCCTGATCAACAACTCGCGCAGCATGGGCGTGCTCACGATCACCAACGGGATCCTGGACTTGAACGGCCAGAACCTCACCGCGACGAGCGTGGTGATCAACGGCGGCGAGCTGCGCCTCAGCGGCGGGACCCTGACGGTCACGGGCACGGTCACGGTCAACGACGGCCTGCTCAACGTCGGCACCGGGATCCTCGACGCGGGGGGCCTGATCACGGTCGGCGACGGCGCGACCGCCGCCGCCCTCACCGTCACCGCCGCTCCCGGAGAGGTCCGCGCTGGAGGGGGGCTCTCGGTCAACCCCACCGACGGGAGCTACAACGCGGGCACCGGGACCCTGACCTTCGACGGCGCCGGCGGCTGGAGCGGCTCGGCGGCGAGCTTCGGGACGGTGGTCGTGACCTCGGCGGGGGTCGTCCCCGGGAGCACCCTCGCGACAGGGGACCTCACGATCACCGGGGTCAGCCTGGCCCTCGGCGCGGGGAACCACCTCACCGCCGCCGGGATCTCGGGCACGGGCACCCTCAACGCCAGCGGGGCGGTGAACGTGGCCACGAGCGCGGGGCTCACGATCACGGGCTACACCCAGGGCACCGGGACCCTGAGCTTCACCGGCGCCGGGACCTGGAGCAGCGTGGGGCCGTTCACGACCACGCCGGTGGTGATCAACTCCGGATTGGCCAATGTCGTCGTCGTCACGGGCAACAAACAGCCCGCCTCGCTGACCCTCACCAGCGGGACCCTCAACGCCACCGGTGACACGATCACCGTCAACGGGGCCACCGGGTTCAACGGAGCCGACGTGACCGTCGGCACCGGCACCGTGCTCGACCTCAACGGGGCGGTCAGCAGCGCGGGCGGCACGGTCAACATGAGCGACGGCGAGATCCGCTTCGGCAACACGGCCGTGAACCTGAGCCTGGTTGCGATCAACGGCACCGGCGGCACGACCCGCTTCGACTTCGCCGGGACCACGACCCTGACCCTCGGCGCGAGCAACAGCTTCTTCGACGTGTTGGTCCTGGGTGGGACGACGGTCAACGTGGGCGGGACGGGCGGGTTCACCGCGACCGGCGGGCTGACCGTCAACGCCCTCGGCTTCCTCACCATGAACACCGTGGCCTCGAGCATTACGGGGGCGGTGGTCGTCAACGGGACCCTGACCCTCGGCGCCGCGCAAGTGGTGACCGTCGGCGGGAACCTCAGCGGCAGCGGGGCCCTGGCCCTGAGCACGAGTGCGCTCTCGGTGGCGGGGGCCACGGTCAACCTGGGCGCGCTCACGGTGAGCGCCTCCGGCGTGCAGTCGCTGACGCTCAACCGCGCTGGCGATCAGGCCTTCACCCCGTCGACGAACCTCCGCCGACTCGTCGTGAACCTCGGCGCGGACACCGACACCGTCACCGTCACCGGCGGGCTGAACCTGGCGACCACCCTCGCCGTGACCCAGGGGATCCTCGAGCTGAACACCAGCGGCACGATCACGGGCAAGGCCACGGTGAGCGGCAACGGGACGCTGAACGCGACCCTCGCCGGGCAGACCTTCCAGTTCACCGCGGGCCTCGACGTCAACGCCTCGGGCGACGCGACCTTCGCGCCCGCCCTCGCGGGCGGCATGACCGTGATCTTCGGCGACGCATCGACCTCGGTGATCGCGGGGACCCTGACCGCGACCGGCGTCACCGGGAGCCTCACCAACTACGTCACCCTCCGCGACCAGAGCGTGGGGACCGACGCCACCAAGTGGAACCTGACCCGTAGCGGCACGGTCAGCGCGACCCGGGTCCGGGTGCAGGACTCGGTGGCGAGCGCGAACATCGACGCCAACACCAGCGACGACCTCGGCGGGAACACCAACTGGACGTTCCTCGCCAAGACCACGCGCTGGATGTCCGCCGTGGCCGGCAACTGGGGCGACGGCGGCAACTGGTCCGACGGCGTCCCCGCCGACGGCGACACCGTCGAGTTCTCCAGCGCGTTCAACGGCGACAGCACGGTCAACGTCGCGGGCCTCGACCTGGACTCCATCGACATGAGCGCGGCCGGGTCCTACACCGGGACCCTGATCATCAACCAGGCGCTGATGACCTCCAGCACGACCACGACCTCGGACTTCCGGGGCACGGTCAACGTCAACGCGGCGCTGACCGTCGACGGCGACCTGGACGTGAACGGGGTCCTCAACGCGACCGCCGCGGTGCGGGTCGACGGGGTGACGACGATCGCGGGCACCGTGAACCACGGCGCGAACACCCTCGACCTCAACGGCAACGTGACCGGGGCCGGGACCCTCACCGCGGGCACCGGCAACGTGCAGTTCGGCGGCGCGACCGTCGACCTCAACGGGCTGGGCTACACCCAGGCCGCGGGCACGACCTTCCTCGACCGCGCCACCTCGCAGAGCCTCGAGCTCGACGCCACGAGCGCCTTCACCAACCTGAACCTGGGCGGCGCCGGGGGCGCCGTGACCATGAGCGCCACGGGGAACAACCTCGACGTGGGCGGAACGCTGACCGTCGGCGCGCCCTTCACCCTCGGCACCGGCGCCGACGCGACCGCCGCGGCGCTCGTGTTGAACACGGGGAACCCGGCGAACGTGTTCGACGTCAACGGGAACAGCCTGACCGTGACCGGGAACACGACCCTCACTCAGGGCGTGCTCGAGGTCGACGGCGGGACCACCGACCTCCAGGGCGCTGGGCTGACCACCAACGCCAACGCGACGATCAACCAAACCAACGGGACCCTGCGCCTGCGCGCGACGACCCTCCCCCTGGGGACCCTCGCCGCCTTCAACGCGTCCAACGGGACCACCGTGCTCCAGGGGGGCGTGGGCCAAAGCCTGCAGCTCGGGGCCAGCGTCGACTTCGACGACCTCACCGTCGGCGCCGCGGGGGCGAGTATCTCCGGGGCAGCCCAGCTGCTCGACGTCGCCGGGAACTTGACCCTCACCGGGACCCTGACCACCGGCGCCAACTCCGTCGACGTCGAGGGTTTCCTCACGGGCATCGGCGGGCTCAACGCCGGCACCTCACCCCTGGTGGAGGTCGACAACGACTTCACCCCTGCGGTGTTCGCAGCCGGCACCCTGCTGCGCTTCACCGGGACCGGTGACTGGGGCGCCGCGGGCGGCTCCAACATGGGCGCGGTCCAGGTCAACGGCGGCACGCGGACGCTGCTGGGGCCGATCCTCGCGACCGGGCTCACGGTCAGCGACGGCGTGACCGTGGACCTCGGCGGCTTCGTGCTCACCTCGAGCGGCGCGGTGACCGTCGGCGGCGGGACCTCGGGCGAGCTCGGGAACGGCGGGCTGAGCGTCGGCGGAAACCTGGTGTGGAACGCGGGCACCACCGCCACCGCGCCCCTCGACCTGACCTTCACCGGCGCCGCGATCAACGGCTTCACCACCCAGGGGCTGGACTTCCGCTCGGTGACCGTCAACAAGGGCACCGGGACGCTGAACGTGACCGGCGCGTTGAACGTGCTCGCCAACGGGGCGACGATCACCACCGGGACACTGGCCCTCGGCGGGTCGTTGACCAGCTCGGGGCCCCTCGACTTCTCCGGCGGCACGTTCAGCATGCCCGGGTCCCCGAGCCTGGTGACCCTCGACCTGGCGGGCACGATCACGGTCGACATGGGCGCGGGCAACCGGATCGCAGGGGACCTCACGGTCACCGGCGGGACGACGGCGCAGTTCGTGGGGAGCCCGCTGTTCGTGGGCACCGTGCCCGGGGCGCGCTCGACGACCCTCGTCAACGGAACCCTCGACCTCGACGTCGACGCCACCTTCTCCGGGGCGACGACGATCAACGGGACCCTCGACGTTCGCCAGGGGGGGACGACGATCCGCTTCGGCGACGGGCAGACCACCACCTGGGCGGGGAGCGCCACGATCCTGCTCGACAACATCGTGCTCCTGGACAGCGCCGGGGGCACGCCCTGGAACTTGACGGACGGCGGCGCGACGCTGACCTTCAACGGCGGCAGCGCGGTGCCGCCTATCGACCCCACCATCGCCAACTCCAACGCCACCGGGAGCCCGGACGCCATGTTCATGGCGACGGAGGGCGGCGGGAACACCGGCTGGCTGAACCTCTTCGCCCCGGACTCCACCTGGACCGGGCTCGGGCTCCCCGGCGACTGGTCGGACCCCAACAACTGGGACACCCCCACCGCGCCGGGGCCGGGCAGCCAGGTGGTGTTCCCGGCGGGCAACTTCGCCAACGTGCCCACCGTCAACTCGCAGTCGAACCTGCGCGCGATCAACGTGCAGGTCGGGTTCAACTCCCTCGGCGGCGCGATCACGCTGGACCAGACCATGACCGTCGCCAACAACCTGGTCTTGGCGAACACGGCCACCCAGATCGACCTGGGCGGGAACGTGCTCGCGGTCAACGGGACCGGCAACTCCCTCGCGATCCCGGTGAACAACGGGACCCTCCGCTTCCAGGGCGGGACCCAAACCCTCGCCACGCCGCTGGCCTCGCTGACCATCGGGGCGGCGCTCGTGGTCGGCAACGGGGGCGCCACCTCCCTCGACTTCCAGACCAGCGGCGCGACCCTGGTCGTCCCCAGCGTGAGCGTGGCCGCCAACGCGACCCTCGACCTGAGCGGGGTCAACACCTCGGTCCTCGACTCCAACGGCGACTTCACCCTCACGGGGTCCCTCAGCGGCGGGCCGAACACGGTGCGGGTGGCGGGCAACATGAACTGGAGCGCCGTGACCGCGGCGGTCAGCTTCGCGGTCGGCGGTGTGCTCCAGGTCGACGGCGGCGTCGACCAGCTGCTCCAGCTCCCGGCGGGGACCCTGACCCTCCGCGACCTGGTGCTGCAGAAGGGCGGCGGCACGCTGAACGTCACCGGGGGGACCCTGGCGCTGAACGCCTACACCCAGAACGCCGGCAGCCTCTCGCTGGGGAACGCGCTGCTCGACGCGGGCGCTGCCCTGACCCTCAACGCGGGGACCCTCAGCGCCAACGCGACTCCGCTCCAGGTCGCCGGCAACTGGAACTCGGCGGGCGCGATCTTCGTCCCCGGGACCTCGCTCGTGACCTTCGACGGCACCGCGCAGCAGACGGTGACCTACGACGCGAACACGAGCTTCAGCGCGGTGACCGTCGACAACACCGTGCGGGTCGTGTTCTCCGCGGTCGGTCCTGCGGGGCTCATGATCGCCGGCGACCTGGTCGTGAACCGGGGCGAAATGCGGCCGCCTGCAATCGGCGCCGCGATCGGCGGCTCGGTGACCTTCGCCAACAACGCGACCCTCGACCTGGCGACGCCGAACGCGCCGTTCTCGGTGAGCGGGGACCTGGACTTCACCAACGGGAACCTGACCCCGGCGGCGGCGGGGGTCCCCTTGACCCTCGGCGGCGCGGCCAACCAGACGTTGACCCCCGCGGGCGAGACCTTCGCTTTCGTCGCCTTCACCGGCGGCATGACCAAGACCCTCGCTGGCGGCGACCTGGTGACCAACGCGCAGGTCTCGATCACGGCGGGCACGACCTTCGACATCGACGGCAACACCCTGCGCCTGACCTCGAACGACCCCGGGACGAATCAGCTGATCGTGGGAACCGGCGTCTTCGCCGACACCGCCGGCACGGGGACCATCGAGTTCGCGACCAACGCCTCCCCGGCGGGGGGCTACCTGCTGGGCGGCTTCGTGTTCCCGGACCTCACGCTCAACCCCGCGGTCGCCGTGGGCTTCAGCAACGTGGCGCCGCTGACGATCACCCGCGGGCTGAGGCTCTCCGGGCTGAGCAGCTTCACCAACCCGAACCCGCTGCTCGTGGGCACGACGACCCAGATCGACGCGGGGCGCAGCTTCGTCCTCGGCGCGAGCCTGACCAGCGGCGTGGTCGCCGGCGCGGGCTCGCTGACGGTCAGCGGGCAGTCGCTGATCTTGACCGGGACGGTGAACCCGTTCTCGGTGATGACGGTCAACGGACTGCTGACCAGCACCGTCACCTACCAGAACGGCGGCAACGTGCGCGCCGGCGGCGCGTTCACCTACGGGAACCTGGCGATCGGCGCGGGGACCGGGGTCCCGGGTGGTGACCTGCGGGTCTCGGGGAACCTGACCTTCACCGCCGCGACCTCGAACCTCGACCCGGCGACGAACCTGTTCTTCCTCAACGGCGACTCGATCTTCGACGCGGGCACCGCGGCCACGGTGACCCTGAACCAGCTCGACGTCTCGCTCACGGCTCTCGGCAACACCCTGCAGCTGGTCGGTTCGCCCGGCTTGACCCGCACCGTGGTGGACCTGCAGGTGCGGACCGGGGAGCTGCAGATCGGGACCGACTGGATCGTGGGAGGCGGCACGGTGGGGGTGGCGGACCCCGCCCTCGTGGCGCAGCTCAGCCTGAACGTGGACGGCGCCTCGCTGACCCTGGGCGGCGTGGGGACGCGAACCCTCGTCGTCAACGACAGCGCGGCGTTCGGCAACACCGCGGCCCTCGGCCTGAGCCTGATCTTCAACAACACCGGCGGCGCCGCGACGATCGCGGTCGACCCCACCCCGGGCACCACCGCGACCTTGAGCTTCCAGGGCGCGGCCAGCAGCACGCTCGCGATTGCGAGCAGCCCCGACGACTCGATCGCGCAGATCACGGGGCTCGCGAGCACGATCACCGCGGTGAACGTCAGCGTGCAAGACAACGACGCGTCGGGGGTGACCGGCGGGCCGATCGTCGCCGACGGGATCTCGGTCGACCTGGGGAACACCACGAACTGGGAGTTCACCGAGGGCGGGTCGCTGCGGATCGCGGCGGCCTCGATCCTGGGTGACGGCGACGGGAACGTCGACCGGGTGCGGGTCGTCTACACCCAGCCCATCGAGACGACCTCGGTCGGCAACGTGCACGAGCGCTACGAGCTGCGCCTGACCGACGGATCCGGGAACGTGCTCTTGAGCCGCACCGGCGGCTCGTCGAACGTGGTGACCAGCAGCGGGAACAACGTGCTGGACATCGTGCTCGCCTCGCCCATGCCCCAGACGCACACCACGAACCTCGAGTTCGCCTACACCCCGCCGACCTCGGGCTTCCTCACCTCCGACGCGGGGATCCCGGCGGCCACCGCCGAGACGGCGACCCCGGGCGGCGCGCCGCCCCTGTTCGACGCCGCGGCCCCCGTGATCTCGAGCTTCTTCTTCCAGGACGGCGACCTCAACGGCGGCGCCGAGGCGCTGGTGCTGGTCGGCTCCGAGCCTCTGGGCTTGTCCTCGGGCAAGGGGATCGCGCTCGGCGGCTTTGGCCCGGTGACGAGCACCGCCAACATGGTGAGCAGCCCGGTGCTCTACCTGCAGGTCGCCGGACAGGGGCCGATCGCCATCGACCTCACCCCGGGCGGCATTCAGCGCCAGACCGGAGACCTGATCGCCCAGCGGATCAACCAGATCGTGCAGGCCCAGGCTCCCGCCGACCCGCTGCTCAAGCCGGCCTTCGTCAACTTCTCCTGCGCCTACGACGACGTCGCCGATCGCTTCGTGCTCCAGGCGGGGGTCCCGCTGCAGGTCGACGGACTGGGCAACTACTCGCTGAACTGGGCGGGCTCGACGGTCGTGGTCCTGACGGGGTTGAACGACGCGGCGCCCTTCATGCGCCTCGGCACGGCCAACGGGGGCGTGGAGTTCCCCGGCTTCGGGGACGCCCAGGTCGGGCTGAGCGTTTCGGCCGTGATCCCCGCGGCGCTCCCGGGCGTCGCCGGAGAGACCGCGCGCTTCCAACTCAACGGCGAGGACTTCCGCGGCTACTCGATCGGCGCCGGGGTGTCGACCCGCGCGAGCCTCGCCTCCGAGCTGCAGACGAAGATGCGCGCCGCCACCAACGAGGCCCAGTCTCCGGCGAGCCAGATCTCCTACAGCGAGGCGGTGGTGATCGACGACACCGTCCGCAGCCGGCTGATCGTGGTCCCGGGCGGGCAGGGCGCGGGGGTCCGCGCCGTGGCGGGCAGCGAGCCCGGCGGGGCGGATCCGTTCGCCTCGGTGGCCCTGGTGGGCAGCGACAACTACGTGGGCGGCGCCGTCGAGACCACCGGCGCGGACAACACCGCGCTGCCCACCGGCGACCTGAACGTGGTCGGGGTCGACGGCTCGAACATGCTCCTCGGCGCGCCGCCGCCGCTCCTCGCGGGGAACACGCTCACCTTCCTCTTGAGCAACGCGCCCGGGGCCGGGGCCACGCCCAGCTTCCGGCTGGCCGACAACGGCGACGGTGGCTTCCTCCGCGACCGGGCGAGCGTGCCCAATTTCCTCAGCGGCGCGTTGACCAACCTCACGGGGAACTCGAACATTGCGCTGATCGGCGACACCGACGGCGACCTGACCCTCGACCAGAACCCGGGCGGGGTGACCCTCGACGCGAGCCTGAGCGTCCCCTACTTCAGCGAGACCGGGACCCAGGTCAGCTTCTCCTGGGACTACCGGGCGGGCCCGGGCCCGATCAGCATTGGCGGGGCGAGCGTGGCCGCGCCCAGCAGCGCGATCGCGACCACGGCGTCCTTTGGCTTCAGCGCGACGACCCCGACGCCCGCGGGGAGCTTCTACGAGTTCGTGCTCACGCTGACGGTCCTCGACGCCGGGGGGAACCCCGTGGTGAGTGCCCAGACCGACGCCAACGGGCAGCAGCGGGTCGTGGTGCGGGTCACGATCAACTCGCTGCTCCCGGTGGCCCTCGCCGGGCCGGACCAGGTCGCGTCGCTCTCGGCCCAGCTCGACGGCAGCGCGAGCTTCGACCCCAACGGTGGGGCGCTGACCTTCGCCTGGCAGGCGACGACCTCAGCGGGCTCGGTCTTGCCGTCCACGGTCTTCGACGACCCCACCAGCGCGACCCCGGTGTTCACACCGAACCTGACGGACACCTTCTCCGTGACCCTCGGGGTGACCAAGGTCAGCAACACGAGCCAGATCAGCTCGGACACGGTGTCGATCACGATCTTCAACCCCAGCGCGCTGCCGCCCAACGCCGACGCGGGCCAGAACATCGTCGGGCGGATCAACGTCCCGCTGAGCCTCGACGGCTCGCAGAGCGTGGACCCCCAGGGCGGCGCGCTGACCTACGAGTGGTCCCTCGGCTCGGCCCCCGCGCCGGCGACCCTCAGCGACCCCGGCGGGGCCACGCCGACCTTCACGCCCAGCGTGCCCGGGACCTACGTGTGGAACCTGGTGGTGCGCGCCACCAACGGGCAGTTCGACTCGGACGCGGTGCAGGTGGTCGTGCAGGACGACAGCTCCGCGCAGCCCCGCCTGGGGCCGAGCGCCGAGCCGCGCGCGCTCGGCGTCTACTACGGCGTGTTCCCCAGCGCGGCGCCCAACGCCGCCAGCTCGGCGATCGGGATCTACCCGGGCGGGGTCGAGGTCACGACCACCCTCGTGGACCTCACCGGCGACACCCTGGTCAACCCCCAGGACTACGAGCTCGACGGGCTGCAGGCGATCCGGGTGGTCGTGAACCAGAGCCTGTTCGGCGTGTTCTACGTCGCGCCGCCCGCGGGGGGGCCGGCGCCGGTCGCGCTGCGCTTCCCCGACGGCCAGCGCGAGCCGGTGCTGCTCTACGGGGAGGTCGGGCAGAGCTTCATCCTCGACGGCTCGGCGAGCCAGGACGACGGCGTGATCACGACCTTCTCCTGGACCCAGCTCAGCGGGCCCTTCGTCTTCCAGTCGCAGACCGGGGCGTTCCTCAGCGTGGTCCCCCCCACCGCAGGGACCTACGTGTTCAGCCTGGTCGTGACCGACAACATCAATCAGAGCTCCTTCGCGCGCTCGATCTCGATCCCGGTGATCCCAGCGGGGAACCCGAACCTCGGCCCGCCCTGGGCCACCGCCTCGCCGACGGGCGGGGCCGGCGTCGCCCCCGCGGCGACCGCGGGAGGCCGCGTGGCCCCCGCCGCCACCGTGGCGCAGGGCGCGGTGGGCACGCAGTTCCAGCTCAGCGCGACGGGCAGCGTGTCCAACAGCGGCGGGTCGCTGACCTACGCCTGGACCCAGCTCTCGGGGCCGGTGG
>Ga0209273_10001783_pt1 | contig 18024 bp, 21 predicted proteins | sample tdAd471_FD_187126 | JGI IMG/M metagenome (GOLD analysis project Ga0209273, IMG submission 187126) | Marine sediment microbial communities from the Atlantic coast under amendment with organic carbon and nitrate - tdAd47.1 (SPAdes)... | ecosystem: Environmental > Aquatic > Marine > Coastal >...
GTCCCGTGTGTACGTCGCGTTGACGAACACCTCCCAGCGTCCGCCCTGGGTGATCTCCTCTCCGATCTGAATAGTCTCGGACTCGCAGCCACCGAAGTAGAACCCAGTACCCCGGAACACCCCGAGTCCTTCAACGCCCGCGTTGAGCGTGTTGAAGTAGTTGCCCGGCGCGCGCATCGGGAAGTAGAAGGCCGGCGGAACACCCTGGGTCGGGGACGAGCCGACGTACCCCCAGCTTGGGTTGTGGCAACAAACACCGCCACAGCAACACCCGCCGCCGCCGTGGGTGGTCGCCAACCCGCCGCCGAACGCTCCGAGCCCGCCGCCGCTCGAGATGATCCCAGGCACTTACAGCCCGACCGGCTGCCGCACGTCTGATGCGCCCAGGTATGCGACGTTCGAGATAGTCGTGCCGGACTTGATGCCCGAGATCCGACCGCCGTAGGAGTTGAAGGCGGTCCCTCCGTAAGTGATGTCCTCCTGCTGCTGCGAGAAGTCCAGCAAACCGCCGTGGAGCGTGTACGTCGGGACTGCCCCGTACATTGGGAAGACCTTTCCGCCCCACTGTTCCACCTCGGTCAGCGTGCCGAGTTCGCCGTGAAGCGTGACTGTGGCAGTCCCGCCCACGATGATCTTGGTAAAGCCGCGTTTGATGAGCCAGTTCCCCGCAAGGAAGTGGGCGAGCGTGAACCCGGTAGCGTTGTACTCGATCACGCCCGAGCCGCGCGAGCCCGTCACCGCGTTCTCGGTCGAGTAGAGGTTGGTGATCACGCTCGAGGCGTTCGCGTTGAGCAGGCCCCCGTCGATCGTCAGGTCCGTCACCGTGCCCCCGGTCAGGAACGTGCGCTGACGCCCGCCCAGGTCGAGGTTCTGGATCTCCGTCCCGCCGTCCGTCAGGTAGAGGTCCACCCGGCCACGGTTGCGGATTCGCTCCGTACCCGTGCTGTTCGCGTCCACTTGGAGCGAACCGTCCGTGCCGCCCCCGACCTGGCCCGTGGCCCCCTCGTTGAAGTCGAGGGAGTCGATGCCCGTGGCCGAGAGGCCGGACTGGTCCAGGCCCGCGGTGATACGCCCGAAGGGCTTGTTCACTTCGAGCGTTGCGTTATCGGCGAATCCAGTCGCGTCGGACCAGTTGGCCGCAGCGAATGAGGTCGCCCCTTCGTTGAGAACTGCCATTATCTGGCCTCCTTATTCGCTCCACGCCTTGAGCGTCACGCGCGCCCTGGCGTTTGCCGTTCCTACCGTCGTCACCACCGCGCGAATCCACGAGGACCCGCGCACGTCGTGGAGATTGCCCATTCCGTCAGCCGAGAGCGTTTCCGCCGCGTCCATCGCAAAGTATTCCACGCCGTCCAGAGACCGCTCGAGCGTGACCACCGCGGACCCGTAGCTCTCGGCGGTCAGTACCATCTGCCAGCTCGCCGTGTGCGCGGAGTCCACGTTCAGGACTATCTCGTTCCCGGGCGTGTCGAGCTTCAGCCCCTCGAGCGGTGTTTCTGTCGTGATCGGCGTGCCCATATCAGGTTCTCACAATCTCGCTTCCGTCCTCGTTCCTGTCGGTGTCCCAGCCCCAGTCAAAGACGTGGATCTCGCCGACGCTGCCCCGGAGCAGCTTCACCGTGCCGAGGTACTGGAGACCGTCCGGGACGGATACGCCGTCCGTCTCGGCCATGAACAGGTAGCGGGTCTCGTCCGCGCCCGGGCCGTTCGAGTAGAGCGCGATCCGGCCCGCCGGCCCCGTGTCAACCTCGGTCATCCCCGTGATCCAGCCACCCCTGGGCATGGAGACAGTGCGGACACCCTCGGAGACTGTGACGATGTGTTCCTTGACCTGTGCCATCAGTCGATGTTCCATCCCGAGATTGAGCAGGCGCCCGCAGCGCCCCGCGTTGTGACGGACCCGCCGCCGTTGTGGAAGATCCGAAAGTCAACCGTATCTGTGGCTACGAGCGGGATCACGCCCACCCCCACGACCGCGTGCTCCTTCGTGTTGCCGGCGCTGTGTCTCAGGCCCCGGATGTAGAGCGCCCCGTTCTTGTACCAAGCCCCCACCATGTCCACGGCGTTGATGATGCCAGCGATCTCCACCGAGGTCTGGAAGTGGTAGTTGCCGTCCCCGCCGGTCGGGCAGGTGAAGACCCCCGCGCTGAACGCCGAGTCCGAGTCCACGATCTCCGAGTTGAACGGCGTCCCGTTGAGCGCCGTCCACGCGCCATTGGTCAGCGATTGCGTGGAGGTGTTCGAGAGCCGGGCCGCGAACCGTGTGGTGAACGGCTTGCGCTGGCCCGAGGGGATCAGGTTCATCGTCCCAGACTCGTCCGGGTGGATGATCGTCCGGTTAGCGGTCAGGGCACTCATATCAAACGTGTGCTGGCCCGTCACGCCATTCTTGTGGGCGATTGACCGGAACCCTTGCGCCGCGGTCCAGTCGCCAACCACTGAATACCGGGCGTAATCCTCGCCCGATTGGACTAGTGTGTCCGAGCGTATCAGTGTCATGGCGCACCCCCCAGATCCTCACACCGCGCGAAGTACGGGAGCTCTCGGGGCGCGATGATGTACGAGGTCTCTGTGCCTGGCCCCAGCGCCGTCCTGATGTCCACGATCGTCCCGACCGCGAACGGGAAGGTCCAGAACTCGTCCGTGGTGCCGGGAACCACGTCGGGCCACCGCACGTTCGGCTGGGGCGCTACCGCCGAGAACACGGTCAGCCCCTCCCCGTCCATCACCTGGATGTCGTAGTTGATCTTGGACGCCTGCGCCGCGGTGGTCACGTCGGAGTCCACCAGCCCCGTCTGCTCAACGTACCGCTTGATCACGATCCCGGTGTCTGTGCGGAACGTCGTCATCACACCACCCCCGGAAGCGTCTGCCACCCGTTGAAGTCGGGGGTGTAGGTGAGGGGGAACCGGATCGCCGGCAGGTTCTCGATGTCGTCGGGGTCGGGGACCGTCTGGACAAACGTGAACGGGGGCCTGACGTACTCCTCGCCGCCCTGCTCGATGAAGGGGACGCGGATCTGGTCGTCACCCACCCAGAGCGGGCCGGAGCCGTAGTTGCCCTGTGTCGGCGCCGCGATGCCGCTGGCGGCCACGAACCCCCAGGGCAGGAGGAACGAGCCCGTGTCCTGCTCCCAGGAGTACCGGATCTGCCATCTCGGGTCATCGCCCGGCTCTGCCGACCCCTGGGTCCGCTGGTCCACGTTCTGGGGGCTGAACCCGTAGAGCCCGCCCTGGATCTGGTGGAGTTTGTTGGTCTGGGCCGCGATCGCCGCGAACTGCGGGAGCGAGGTGGGGATGCCAGAGACCGAGAAGGCCGCGTTCGAGGTGAGTACCTGGAGCGGGCGGATCTCGTTCACGCTCACAACGTGCGGGGTCCAGACCATCTTCTCGACGGGCGGGTCGTTGCCAAACGCCGGCAGCGTCTTCTTGACCCGCTTTAGCACCGGGATCGGCTGGCTGATCGGCTGGTAGCGGATCGACCAGGAGAACTGGCCCTCGATGATCGGAGGGTCCGACTGTTCCGGCGCTCCAAATCTCCCGTCATTCGAGTAGAGCACGTCCACGAACGAGTTGCCGTCAGGCGCGGCCCGGGCCGTCAGGGCATCCACGATCTGGCCGGGCTCGCTCGGGTGTGAGTCGCCACGATTGGGCAGATCGGTGTCCTGGAGCGCCGACTGCCGGGGCTGATTGACGTAGTAGACCTCGCGCGAGGCCCCGCCGCCGTCCTGCTCGAGCGTCTGACCCTCGAAGTGGAGCCGGGTAGCGGTCAAGGCGTCACCTGCCCAGACCCCTGCATCGGGACAACGGGCAGGTTGGACCGGATGTCTATGAGCTCGGCGATGATGCCCGCGCTGCTCCCGCCGGTGGAACCAAAGAGCCCGCCCTGCTCGTCACGGATCGCCCGGAGTGCGTCGATCATGGATTCCTGAAATGCACGGGCCTGGGCGTCGAGGGCTCGGCCTCGCTCGTCAGTAACCCTCTGGATGGCATCGAGTTCGCGTTGTAGTGTTTCCTCTACCCGCCTCTTCTCTCGCTTCAGCTCGTCCTCGGTGAACTGGAGCCCAAGTTCTTGACGCCGCTTCGCCAACCTCTCCAGTTCCTCTAGGGCCTTCTCCGCGTTCTCTTTGGCTATCTCCCGCTCGGTCATCCCGGCGCGTCTGGCCGCGTTCTCCCGCGCTTCGAGTAGCGCCCGAAGGGCCACAAAGTCGGCGTCCCCCTGCCTTTTCCTGTCGGCGTTGTTGAGCCTGTCCCTCTGCCTTCGGAGTTCCCCGTCAAGCTGCGAGAGCTTGTCAAACTCGTCTTCCAACTCTCTGAGCCGTTCAGATGCACTCTTGCCGATTCCGGTTTCGCCAATGGTCAGAATCGGGTTATTCTGGTTCTCCCGAAGGAACTCAATCCTCTTCTGTAGGGCCTGCAACGCCGCCTCGGTTGCCCTGATGTTCTCCTCGATATTGACCACCGACTTGTCAAGACCGTCCGCCAGTTTGTCGGTGTCGCTTCTTGCGTCTTTGAGGCTCTTTGCAAGCGCCACCACACCGGCGGTAGCCAGTGCAACAAGACCTACGATCGCCGTGAATGCACCAACGAGGGCGGTGGCAGCGCCGACCGCTCCACTGATCGCGCCAGAGAACTTCCGGGCCCCAGCCGTGGACCCGTCGATCTTGCTGCCAACATCCTCGAACGCCCCGCCCGCCTTCTTGCCCGCGGCCTCGGCGTCGGTCCCGAACTGGTTGACATCGGATCGCGCCTCGTCCAGCCCCCGCTTGAGCTGTGAGGTGTCCGCGGTAACGTCTACCCGCGCCTCGCCGACCTTTGATCCGCGGCCCTTTGGCATCAGATACCCCCTACGCCAGCGTCAGCGCGCCCGTGCCCTGCAGCTGGCCCGAGACCGCGATCGGCTGGCCCAGGTTGCAGGTGATCGACAACTGACTCAGGAAGCAGCTACCCGTGTGTGTCTTTGACCCGCCGACCGTGAACACCACCGTTCCCGCGTCGGCCCTGGCGACCGCCCCGGCGGGGAGCACGTTCGAGGACCCCACCACCGTCAGGTCGCCCGAGCCCGCAAAGTTGTACGGGATTCGGTTCGTGTCGCTCGATTCCACGTTGACACTCAGCGCCGACTGGTTGGCGATGATGTTGCCGGTGAACTCGTTGTCCGTCGCCCCCTCCTCGGTCAGCTTGAGCGTCGCCGCCGCCGCCGCGATCGCCGAGGGCAGAACCACGTCGGTGGTATCGGACACGCCCGCGTCGAAGGTCCCGCCCCAGGTGAGCAGACCAGCCGCGAACGTGTTCCACGCCGGGGCAGAGGCCGCCATCTCCGTCGTGTTGACCACCGCATACCCCATATTGAGGCTCCATCCCTTGAGGTGGAGCGGGGTGATCGTTGAGTGGGTGACGTTCCCCTCGTACCCCGTCTGCGGCGCCGCCTTCGGGAACCGGCCCTGGAAAGACACGGACCAGGACGGGATACCCACGAACTGAGAGGCCGAGACCGGGGGGGTTGCCGCGAAGGCCGTGCCCCCGAACGCCGGCGCGTCGGTGGTCAGCGTGAACTGATACCCACCGACCCCGCCCGTATCGAACAGGTGTTCCAGTTGCGTCCCGGAACTGACCGAGATGTCGCCGTCAATGCCAAGTGAGACTGCCATCGGGTCAGCCCTCCGTTACCAGTACCTCGTACGTCTCGACGTAGGACCACACGTCCAGGTCGTGGGCCGTTCGCCCCCTGAGCCTCCGAACCGTCGAGGCCGTGTTGGCGCCCGCCAGCGTCGGCGTCCACCGATGCAGGAGCGCGAATATCTGGTCAAGCACCGCCCTCGCCGGCGCGTTCCCGTTCTCGTGGGCGTCGTAGACAACTACCTCATACGTCGCCGTGGCAATGTTCTCGGTGAAGGTGTCGTCCTGCTCATACTCCGCGTACTCAAAGACCACCCACGGGAGGACCCCATCGCCCCGCTTGGTATTGGGGTCGCCCGCCCCCCCGTAGATGGCCGGGTTCCCACCCACGTCCTGGACCAGCGCGATCAGCGTCACGTCCGTCGAGAGTCGGGTGTAGAGCGCCGCGTCCAGATCGGCGAGGTTCAGGCTCATCGGCTGCCCCTCGCCAGGGCCCGCGCCATCCCCTTCGCAAACTCCTTCTGGGCCCGGCTCTTGAGACGGTGGGCCGCGACCTTGAGGTAGGGCCGCGCCGCCATCCTGGACGTTCCCTCCTCGAGGAACCGCCCGTACCGCACGTTGGTCCCGAACCCAGCCCGGAGACGCCCGAGCCGGTCCCAGGTCAGCGAGCCCCGGAGCCTGTTGGTCCGCACGCCCGGCGGCTGGCCCGGCGCGGACGGGGTGTAGACAAGCCGGCCCGTAGGCCCGGGGACAGCCGTAGCGCCCGAACCCGGCATCGACTGAGCCGCCAGGTCGGCGCCCAGCGCCGCCACCCGACCCAAGCCCGCCTCCGCGGCCTTCTCGGCCCGCTCAGTGAACTCCTCGCCCTTCCACTCGGTCTCTACGTTCACAGTAATGGTCATCGGCTGGCCACCTCAAGCGGGGCCTTCTGCAACAGCCCCCGCCCGCCCTGGTCCTGCCCCTCACCCATCACCCGGTAGACAACACCCCCAACCGTCACCGTCCAGTTCTTCTGGAGCGTCAGCGCCGTCCCGTCGTCCAGGAACATCGGGCAGTAGAAATCAAACGAGGTCGTCCCCGTCTCCTTGCCCCAGACCAGCGCGTCCGCCGAGCTCATCGCCTGGATCGTGCAGCGGACCCCTGAGTACGCCGTCGAGTCCGCCGGCGAGGGGTTGCCCGTGGCGCTGATGGCGATCGTCTTGGTCGTGATCGTCGCCTCCGCGTTGAAGATGCCGCTGTCGAATACCTGGGTCACAGCGCGCCACTCCCCAGCCGGAACGGCCCGAAGTGCTCCTCCATGAGACCCTCGAGGGCGTCGAGGCCCCCCCGAGTCCACGAGTAGGAGCCCATGCTCTCGGATGACAGGGACAGGTCCTGACCCCGCTGGGGCAGGAGCGCGTCCAGCATCCGGTAGTACGCCAGCTTCAGGTCGTCAGGGATCGTCGCCCAGCCGCCCTGGTAGACCACCACGACGTTCTGATGGCCACGGGGGAATCGGACCCCTGAGAGGTTCCCGATCGTCTCATACGAGCCGTAGGCGTCCGTGGTGATCCGTGACGGGTCGCTCACCGGGAGCCGGTGGAGCCAGCCGTTCAGCGTGTTCACCCGGTAGGTGGTCGAGTCCAGCGCCGTCGAGTTGCCCGAGTCGTCCAGGGTGGACACCGAGGTCAGCGTCCCGATCGGGGGCGACCGGAGCTGGATCAGTTGCGAGTCGTCCCCGTCGTAGGTCTCGGTCAGGGTCGCCTGCTCGAACGTCCGATTCGTGTACCGCTCGGCCTTGGCCGTGAGCTCGGCAATCAGGTTCGTGATGACCGTATCGAGGTCCGAGCCGGTGATCCCGGCGTAGGTCTTGTACTCGGTGTTGGTGATGACGGCCATGAACGCACCTCAGATCGCCAGGATGTCGCACTGAATCGAGCCCGAGCCGCCGATCGTCGCTGCCGCGGTCTGAACCAGCACCGCCACCCACTCCGCGCCCATCAGGTCCAGGGGCGTCAGCGTCGGCGGGTCCGAGTACGAGGTCGTCCCGTCGTCGATGTCGTGGGTGTGGTCCAGCGTGAACGTGAGCCCGCCCACCGCGTCGTCGTTGTCCGCGTTGTCGAGCCGCATGAAGTACGCATAGTTGGCGTCCGTGGGGGTGACGCTGAACCCGGACGCGATGTCTCGCGCCGCGTCCCCGTTCGGTGTCCATGCCCCGTACACCCGAACAACCGGCGCGGTGCCGATCGACGTGACCGTTGTGGCGTACCGCATCCGTAGCAGGAGGCTCGAGGCCGCTCTGCCGACCTGGACCCAGTGGACGCTCGAGTCGTCCACGGACTGCGGGTTCTGAAAGTCCGCGGTGACGTGTGCCACCGTCAGATCGGAGTTCGCCGTCACCCAGGACCCCTTGGCCGAGACCATCGTGGTCGAATCGGTGATGCCCGGGTTCACCGCCCTGTTCTCACCCAGCGCCATTGGTCACCGCCTTGTTCTGGACCTTGGGCCCCTTGATCATCTTGGCCTTGGGCGTCACGTCCTTGGCGCGGCCACCCGTGACCAGGGCGTCGCAGACGCCGTATCCGATGTCGCCTGAGTCGAGTTTGTCGCCCGAGTTGTGGCCAGACCAGGGCTCGAGCAACTGGACGATCATGTGCGGGTTCTCTGTCGCGGTTGTCATCGCGTGACCTCCTCTGAGTTGGGAAAACCCGACGCCCGCGGTAGCAGGCGCCGGGGGAGGAAGAGAGAGATCAGACGATGGCCTCGTTGGTCAGGCCGCGCTCAGCTGCGGTCGTCGGCGCTTCCTTGCCCCTGGAGAGGATGCAGAAGGCCGTAACGAACGCACCCGCCGTGCCGTCTCCGACCAGGCACTCGAGCAGGAGGTGGCGCTTCCGCCCTCTCAGGTCGATGTGGCAGACCCAGAAACCGTTGTCCTCGTCAGCCGCAGCCGCAGCGCCGAAGTCGGCGCCCGTGATCGCGGTGAAGTCGGAATCGTCGGCCCCAGACGCCACGCTGTCGCCCTCGTACACCGAAGACGTGACAGCGATGTCCGTTGCCCCGATGTGCAGGTAGACGCTCGCGTAGTCGTATCCGTTGGTGTCCACCGACACGGGGTTCGCGTCGCCGCGCGCCCCGACCGGATCGTCGTTGTCCACGATCGCCGCGGGGGCGACCATCTGGGCGATCTTCGTGTTTTGCATGTGAATCATTGATGACCCTCCTTTAGCTGGTCAGGCTCATGCCGACCACGGGGTCCGCTGTGGTGCTGACGCCATCGCCGTGAATGTTGATCGCCACCCGCTCCTTGCCGCGGATTGCGATCAGGTCCTGCTCGAAGTACCGCTGGTCGCTCGTGGCCACCTCGTTGGAGCCCCGAACCTCGCCGAACTTCGCGCCCGCGGAGTGATCGCCGACCGTGCAGAACACGATGTCCTGGCCCGGATCGGTCGAGTGCTGAGACTGAACAAACTCCACCGGGTAGCCGAGGAACTGGCGACCGCTCGAGTTGCCCAGGTCGCTCTGGGTGTTGCCGCCCGCGGCCCGCATAAGCCGGTCCATGACCTCGAAGAAGAAACGAGAGTGGCAGCCCCACTTGATGTTTCCGCCGACATGAACGTATCCGGGGAGCAACGCCAGAAGGTTGGAGAACTCGGCCAGGGTGATGGAAGCGAAGTCGCCGCCCGCACTCTGGTACTCGCCGGGGCCAGTGCCCGAGCCGTCCGCGATCTGGTTGTTGAAGCCCTCGATGCCGCCGTAGGTGCTCGTGCCGTCGCCGAGGAAGGCCGCGAGGTCCTCCTTGTTGCCGACGCCGCGAGCCCAGGACCGGCCCCAGAAGTCCGCCACGCTGATCGCGGAGTCGTTCAGGAGCTCGGCGCTGATCTGGGTCAGGCCCATCAGCTTCTTGGCGACCAGTTCCACCGTGTCAGACTCTGGCTTGTTCTGAGCCGTCTCAGTCCCGGCCTCGGTCTGCCACGTCGGGGCCACGTCGCCCAGAGCGCGGGGGACCGTCATGCTGTCCCGGCTCATCGGCGTAACACCGATCAGCCTGCGGGCCGCCCCGTACTCCTCCTTGAGTTCGATCAGGTCCGCCGAGTAGTCGTCCGGGACCAGCCCACCCCCGAGGAGGTTGTTGTTGGTCACGAGCGTCTTGACGATCGTTCGGTCGTTCTCGAGTTCGGGGTAGTCGGCCACCTGGCCGTTGCCCGTCACATGGAGCCGCATCTTGGCGCCGAAGAACTCAGCCGCCTCGGACGAGCTGAACGCAGGCTTCATCTTGCCCATTCCAGGGACGTAGACGAGACCCCCGCTCTTGACGGCCTGGTCGTACTTTGCGCAGGCACGCCCGCGCTTGGTCCGCACAGCCGGAGACTCGACGCCGGCGTACGCCTTGCCGACTTCGGTACCCATCTGGCGGGTTCGGAGGTTGGTCCTCGAGGCTGAACGCCCCTGGATCTGCTCCTCAGCCGCGGCGCGCTCCTGCTCGGCCATCTCCTCTTCGGAGGGCTCGGCGCCCACGACCTCGAGGCTGTTCAGGCTCTCGCCCTCGTCAAGCGTCAGGACGGCCTTGGTTCCCCAGGCTTCGTCCACGTCCACGGACTTCCCATCGGGAGCCGTGATCTTCTCGATCCCGTTCTCAGTCATCCACGCCTTGATCTCGGCGAGGTTGCCGCCCTCGAACCCGTTTGCACGGGCGAGCGCCAGCAGTTGCTTTCGGTTCATGGCTGAACCTCCTGTTTGTGTGAGATAACTCACGCCAGGAGGTCGTCGGACAACCCGGGGGGCCTAGAGGGCCTGAGGCGGATTGCGGGCGAGTCGCCGGTCAGCGTCTACGTCGGGGGGAGTATACCGACCCCCCATATGTTGTGCAACCTGCACGCGGGCACACAAAAACCCGCCCCCGCAACGCACGAGGACGGGCCGAATCGAGAGTGCAGCGCACAGTGTACAGATCAGTCCCCACTCGCCGCCCTCGCCACCCCAGCGCTCGCCGAGTCGATGTCCTGGGCCAGGCCCCGGATCGTCCCGCAGCCCCCCAGGGCCACCGCCAGGAACCCGCCCAGCAACACCCCCATCACCGCCCACAGCCAGCGCGTGTACGGGTCCGCCAGGTACGCCTTGATCGCCTGTCGCATGGTTCAACCTCCCAGGGCGTGATTGCCCAGGGGAGTCATCGGCACGATCCAGGGGACACTTGAGGCCGCTAGGTACAAACCTTCGTGATCGCCCCCAGGCCCGCGTGAATGTACGTCTTGCGGGCTATCGGACTCTCAGCCGCCGGGAACAGGGACCGATCGGGCAGGCCCAGCGCCCTCGCCGACGCCTTCTGGATCTTGCCCTTCGTAACCAGCGCCTCGAGGCTTGCGGCCCGGGTGTCGTCCAGGACTTCCACCCGGCTCTGGCAGGACACGTTGCAGGGCATCGCCGTGAACGAGAGCTCGATCCAGTCCCACGCCCGCACGATCGAGGCCGGCGCCCCACGCTTGCCCTCGTACCGCTTGGCCTCGTCCTCGGTCGGGGGTCCCACGTCCGTAGCCGCGAACCCGATGGACACCCCGATACCCACCTCACGCGCCACGGACAGGATGTCGTCGGGCACCGGGCTCGAAATCTTCAGCATCCCGATACGGGCCAGCCAGCCCTTCTGCTCCGCGAACGAGGGGTAGGCGCTCAGGCCGTTCCTCCGCAAAGACCCGACGTGCGAGCCCATCGTGTAGTCGTGGTCCACGAACACCTTGCGATTGGACTCGAAGTACGACCGATCGGCCCCCGAGGGGATCACCACCTCGTTGTCCAGGTCGATGTCGTCGGTGTTGGCGACCACGGTGATGTCCCGGTTGCCGCCCTCGGTGTCCACCGTGGTGTCCTTGCCGAACGACGCCCACACCCCGATCTGGGCGTCCCCGCCCAGTTCCGGGTGCTTGCTTCTAATCTTGTCTACGAGCTTCATTCGTCACCTCCGAAGTCCCCGAGCAGGTTGCACCGGCAGTTCGATGCTACAATGCCGTCCGCAACTATCAGCCCGGACTCGGTTGAAAGGTCATACACATGCCCGGAATAGTGACGGATGCTCTTGTGGACCAGTGGGTCCAGGGTCACCACGCGGGACAATCGGTCAAGAAGATGGCCGAGGAATGCGGGATCTCCCGCGTCACGATCGGCAAGTACCTGAGGCTGGCCGGCGTCACCCCCCGCAACCGCAGCAAGGCGATGTATGCCCGCATGGCCCAGACGACGCCCGACGAACGGGCCCGACTGACCGAGAAGGCCCACGCCGCCGTCCGCGGCAAGCCGCAGAGCGATCAGCATAGATGCCTGATTGCCCTCGGACGCGAGCGAGTCGGCAAGCCCGACAGCCCCGAGGAGGCCCAACTGCTCGCCCATCTCCGCGAGCGGGGCGTTGATCCTGTCCCCCAGAAGGCAATCTATCGCTACAACGTCGATCTGGCCCTCTGTGAAGACCGCATCGCCGTGGAGATCTTCGGGGGCAACTGGCACCGTGGCGGCAGACACGCCCAGAGACACCGAAAGCGAATCGAACACCTCCGCGATCGTGGTTGGTGCGTGGTCATCGTCTGGTGCAACTCCCGCGCCGCCGGGCCAATGACCGAGGGAGCCGCAGACCAGATCCTCGCCATCGTTGATCTGACCCGCCGGGACAAAGCCGCCCGCCGTCAGGATTGGATGCTCAGGGGTAACGGTCAGCCTGCGACCGGACGCGGTTTCAAGATCCACGACGGGGCCTGAGTACGCCGCCCGCATCCCCGCAAACGTCCCGATTCTCCCGACCCTGGTATCAGGCACAAAGCAGTTTGGGTGGGCCGGGGGAGCCAGCACGGGCCCCCGCGGCGTGAAAGTCGATCCGTCCGCGCCGACGATCGGCACCCCCGCGGGCCAGAACGGGACCTGTGTGGACACCACCCCGGACTTCTGGCCCGTCCCGTCGTTCTCGTCCACGATCCGCTTGCAGATCGGGCACCCCCCAGGGGCCAGTTGCCAGATCTTCCCCGTGATCCCGATGTCCTCGAACCCCGCCAGCTTGCCGCCCTGTACCGCCGTCTGGACCTCGGTACGGGCGATCGTCTCGGCGCGGGCCTCGGTGAAGTCGTCCAGCCGCTTGGCGATGTCGTCTATGGACTCGCCCTCCTCGAGGCCCGTGGCCAGGGACGCCCGGGTCCGCTCCAGGGTCGTCTCCACGATGTCGCCGGCAAGCCTGAGCGAGTAGGCGTCCAGGAACGCCAGGGCCCGCTCGGGCACGATGTCAAACGCCCCGCCGGCCTCCTCGGCTGCGAGCTCCAGCCCCACCTCGGCGAACCCCTTGAGGGTCTCGCGGAGCAGCCTGGCGATCTGGTCCACGTCGTCCTTGCCCACCGGCTCGCCCGCGACCGCTCGGCCCTGGATGTCCGTCAGGTTGTCCCGAATCGTGCCAACGAGTTCCTTTTCTAGCTTCTGGATCTTGTCCGAGCGGAACGGGCCATCGGCGGCCTTCTCGCCCTCGTGGTCGCAACAGGGGGAACCCCAAGGGTCGTCCGTTTGCGCATCCTTACGCTCCGTTACGCCTATTTCGCTTCCCTTACGCTCGCTCACTACCCCGCCCACCTCCACCACCCCCTTGCCGTCCGGTTCGGGCGCCGCCAGGAACCCGCTGATCGGGATGGACCCGAACCCGCTGCCCATCGCCGGGGCGGGCTCGGGCGCACGGTCCAGCGTCTCGAGGCTCTGCCCGCTGATCCGCAGGGCGTCCCCGCCGTCCACCGGCTCAAGCCCCATCTCCATCCGCTCCTCGTTGATCGAGGTCAGACCAGCCGACACCCGCTGCGCCGCCAGGGTGGTACGCCGCTCCTCGTTCTGGGGCACCGGATCGTCGTACATGAACCGATAGATGGACGGGTCCAGCCCGAACATCGGCAGGAGCATCTCACTCTGCTGGTCCGCGTCCCGGTTCACCCGGGGCCTGACCGTCAGGTCCAGGTACTGGACGCCGTACCCCTGCTCGCTCGAGGCCAGGTTGGCGTCGTTCAGGGCCTCCATCGACTCGGGGATGCCGAAGGCCGTGCGGAGCACCTGGCGTAGCTCCTGCCTCTTCTCGAGGTCCTGGAGCTCCCTCGCCGAGAACTGGGGCGCCGTCACCGTGGACCCGTTGCGGAGGATCAGGGGCTCCGTGGACCCCCGCAGGCCGCCGAGCAGCTTGCGGAGGGTCAGCCGGATCTCCTCGATCTGGGTCGGGCTCGTCTTCTCGTCCACCGTCACGACGTAATCGGGCCTCATGCCCCGGCTCACGAACTCCTGGTCATGGGTCAGGTTCGCCGCGATCAGATCCGCCTCGGCCACCACGAACGCCAGGGGCCCTATCCCGTTGTACGGGTTCACCGGGCTCGGCGAGTGCTGGAGGTGGATGATGTCCTCACGCTCGAACTTCCGCACGTCCTCGGACCCGCGCCCGAACCAGTACCCCCCGATCAGGGATTGCTCGTCGGGCTGGACCGTCACATGCTGGGGGTACAGGGGCCACTCGGCCACCGGGCCAGAGGCGTCCCGCTCGATGCCGCTGAACGACTGACCCGCCACCTCACGGAACCAGAACTTCTGGTAGACGAGCGAGGAGCCCCCCGGCCAGTTGATGTTCGGGCAGTCGAGGAAGTCCAGCACCGGGTGATCCGTGATCTCCACCACGTCCCCGCCCCGAGACGCGAAGTCCGCGGCCTTGACCCCCGCGCGCCCGGCCTCCCACGCCTTCCGCCTGTGCTTGGGCACCGCGTTCGGGTCCGAGGCGACGGCCCGGTAGAGCCGCATCCGTTGGCTCGAGCAGGCTGTCGCGTTCATGGCCGCGTAGACGGCCACCATCCCGGTGGCGCGGGCCACGAGCTCCATCGAACTCGAGACCGAGGACCGCCGGCGCCCGGTGATGTCCGAGACCGTGACCATCGGGCCGAGCCAGTCGTCCGTTGTGGTCACTGTCTTGACGCCCGCGAGGGCCTGAATGGCTTTCGTGATCCGTCCCATGCGATACCCCTATCCGAAGGTCGGATCGTCCTCGATTGATACCCGGCCACGCCACTCCTCGAACGACACCGCCACGGGCTCGTGGACCGGGGCCCCACCGTAGACCGTCGTGCCTAGGTCGTGATCGACGTGCTTGATGACGTACCGGAGGCCGTCCAACGCGTGGTCGTGGGCCTTCTTCACCGTGTCCTTGGGCCGATCGGGGACCCATTCGTAGGTCTCGAACTCCCGGATCAGGTCCGCGCACTCGGGGTCTACGGTCAGCCTGGGCCTCCCATCGTCCTTGACCTCGAGCCGCTGGCGTACCCGCCCGATCCCGTCCAGGACCGAGTTGTCCCCCCCGATCGCGTGGATTCCCTCGTCCCGGAGGGCCTGGATGAACTCCGCGGCGCTCGGGTCGCAGATCACCGCCTCGTGCCCGTCGGCCAGGGACTTGACCGCCTCGATCTTCTCGGAGCGCTGGAGCCCGGACTGGTACACCATCGCCGAGACGTGGGCCCGCCCGTCCCCGTCGAGCTCCACCCTCAGAACCGAGAACGGGTTGGTGAACCCGTCGTCCACCCCCAGGATGACCCTGGAGGGCGTCAGGGCCCTCGTCTTGACGTGGGTGTCTCTGAGCCAGTTGTCGTACACCACGCCGTCTGAGCCCACCCAGCGGCCCATGACGTACCGCTCGAAGTAGACGCCCGTGAGGTCCATCAGCGAGTCGATGTAGTCCTGGGGCAAACAGGGGTTGTCGGTCGTCTTGGTGTGGATCACCTCGTGGTTGTCCCAGGGGGTGTCCGTGCCCGGGGCGAGGCCGAACCGCTCCGCGAACCAGTGCGAGGGCGGGCCGGGGTTGCAGGCTGAGTAGAGCTGGCGGATCAGGCCGGGAACCGTCATCCGGACGCGCCCGTCCAGCATCCGGTAATCGTCCTCCGAGCACTCCACCACCTCGTCAATCCCCACGCCCGAGAGGTTCATGGAGGCGATCTTGCCAGGATCGTCCAGGCCGAAGTACATGATGGTCCCGCCCCCGTGGATTCGGATCTCGGCCTCGCCCTTGTTGTGGGTGTAGCTCCCCATCGGGAGGACCGGGGGCAGCTCGCCCTCGGGCTCGAGGAGGGTCTTGAGGGTGGACTTCTTGAGGCTGTTAAAGGTCTTCCGGCACAGCCCCTCACGGGAGCCGGGGACCGTCGCCCTGGAGAGCAGCTTCAGGCATAGCCCCCGGCTCTTGCCCGTGGCGAACGCGCCCGAATAGCCGACGTGCCGGGCCTCCGAGGCCAGGAACCGCATCTGCTTGGGCAGGGCTCGTTGGACCAGTTCAACCATCGTCCACGATCCCCTCCATCGGGATGATCTTGACGAGCAGCCCGCCGTCCTGGCTTGTGACCTGGAGGGCGGCGTCCATCGCGTCCGGGCGTCCCACGGTGTACTCCATCACCAGCTTGGCCGGGGGCACCCGCTCCTTGGCCGGGAGCTCGTCATCGGTGGCGAGCCCGTACATGGACAGCAGCAGGGCCTCGAGTTGGGCGGGGGTGATGCACTTGCGGACCCGCTCGCGGAGGTCGCGGAGGTAGTCATCCCGTGGGCGGCCGCCGCTCTTGGCAATCGTGTTGCCAGGCGCGAACCTTCCGCCCTCACCACGCTCTCGGGTTTCGCCGGTATGAACCCGACCGTTCCCATTCCCACCGCTCATCGTCGTAAGTCCTTGCTGCTTGGGGTCTTAGCGTACCCGCATGTTCGCCGGTCTGTTCCTGGGTCGTGAGGGTCTGAGGTGTCCCGTGGCCTGTGCCGCGTACCCAGCGGGGAGTCCGTGTTGGTATGGGCCGTAGGAGCCGTCGTAGGCCCTGCCGTTGATTCCGATGATCCCGATCAGGTCTGTGTGGAGTGATGCCTTGGTGGTGGCGAGGTCGGCGCTTCCCGATGCGGGCGCGAGGTCCAGGTTGGCCTCGTCGGCAAAGTCGATCGTGGCGTCGTCCACGGTGTCACCTGTGTGGTAGGTGCTGATCCAGGTGGCTCTCGAGGTCGATACCGGGCCTGTGCCCGCGCCGTTCTGGCGGATCGTGCTGGTGGTGCCCATATTGCCCACCCAGCAATCCTCCAGGTCCGACCATGTGTCATGCTGGGCCGTGGTCCACCGGCCCCCGTTGTAGCTCCAGCGGCCCTGGTAGGCGTCTGAGGTGACGTTGCAGGAGATCACGCACCCTCGGGCCTGGACGTAGAGGTTTGAGGCGTTGAGCCCGCCACCGAAGGCGATCCAGCCCGCGCCGTTGACGTTGCCTGTGGTGGGTTCCGTGTTGTAGAGCGTGCAGAGGTCGAACTTGAGGAGCTGGTCGTCGTTCGTGCCCGAGTCGATCCGGAAGCAGGCGCCGAGCGCCGAGCCGCCCACCGCGTCGTCCAGGCCGGTCCGGATGATCACGCAGCTCTGGAACCACGCCCCGATATGGATCAGGAGTTGGCGGTCCGGGCTCGTGGACCATCCCCGGGTGTCGTTCAGGTAGACCCGCTCGTAGTAGCAGCCGTCCTGGTAAATCTGCCGGGCACAGACGTAGCTCTCTCCGTGGCCGTAATACTGGATCGGGTAGGAAGTTGGATCGTCCGGGTCCGCCACCGTGTCTGTGCCATAGTTGGCGCTGATCGGTGGTCCCAGAGTGACCGTGTAGCTGCCACTGTGCTTGGCCTCGAGTTCGGCCTTGTAGTTGAACGGTCGGACATCCCGGTAAGTCACATCCTTGACCGTGCCCAAGTTGCTATCTGTGGCCGAGTCTGTGTGTGTTGTGGATATTGCGTGCTCGAGTGTGTCTGAGACCGGGATCCCATCTGGGCCCAGGATCGGGTAGCAGTGAACCTCGACGCCGCCGTTGTGGAATCCTGTGTTGTTCTGAGAGCTTGTGGCGTTGTAGAGCACCAGCGATGTGCTGGCGACGCCCAGTCCGTGGGTCATGCCCCAGAACTCACAGTCGGTTGTGCTGGCGGTGTTGTTGCCTGTCGAGTCCGCCCAACCGATACCGTGGCCACCCTGGTCCTGAATGATGCAGCGGGTGGCCTTCGACCCAGACCCCTCCTGGAACTGGATGCCATAGCCACCGCTCAGGCCGACGTTGCCCAGGCCCCTGACGATCAGGCCGTCAGGCCACGCGTTCGCCCCCTTCCAGACGACTCCGTGACGCCCCTTGACCGCGTAACTAAAGTCCGTGTCTGGGGTCGCCGACTCTCCGGCGTTGGCATAGAGGGTGCCCGATGCCCAACTCCACTCGCCCGCCGCCGGGGTCGTGGTGGTCGGAACCGCCGCCTTTGTCAGCCAGCCCTTCATGCACCGGCGGTAGTCAGGGAGCCCCGCGAGGTACTGGGCTTTGATCTCGCCGACACCCGTGACTGTGCCCGCCGCGTCGTCGGCGCCGTACTGGTAGGCGACGTTCTCGGGCTCTACTGCAACAGCGACGCT
>Ga0209273_10001789_pt1 | contig 18001 bp, 17 predicted proteins | sample tdAd471_FD_187126 | JGI IMG/M metagenome (GOLD analysis project Ga0209273, IMG submission 187126) | Marine sediment microbial communities from the Atlantic coast under amendment with organic carbon and nitrate - tdAd47.1 (SPAdes)... | ecosystem: Environmental > Aquatic > Marine > Coastal >...
TGAATGATAGAAATAAAGGATTACCGATGAGACGTGTCGTTGTTACTGGTTTGGGTATGGTGTCTCCGCTTTCCGATAGCGTAGACGGCACCTGGAAACGACTGATTGAGGGACATTCTGGTGCTGGGCCGGTGACCCTGTTCGATACCGAAGGCTACCCTTGTAAGATTGGCTGTGAAGTGAAGCTGGGCGATGGTTCGGGCGACACATTCAATGCAGACGAATGGATGGAACCGAAGGATCAGCGCCGGGTCGATAATTTCATTCTGTTTGGTATGGCTGCTGCGATACAGGCTGTCCGCGACGCCGGCTGGGAAGATCCTGGCGAAGAAGAGTGCCTCCGAACTGGTGTCATGATTGGTGCCGGAATCGGTGGCTTGCGCTGGATCTCAGATACGTCGATCGTACTGCATGAGCGCGGTGTGCGCCGTGTGAGCCCGCACTTCATTGCAGGCTCCATTATCAATCTGGCGTCCGGCAATGTGTCGATCAAGTATGGTTTCAAGGGTCCTAACCATGCCGCGGTAACCGCTTGTTCAACTGGTGCGCACTCCATTGGTGACGCTGCGCGGATCATTGCGCTTGAGGACGCTGATGTCATGATTGCAGGCGGTACTGAAGCCTCTATTTGTGGCATTGGCTATGCCGGTTTCAGTCAGGCAAAGGCCTTGTCGACCAAATATAACGACACCCCTGAAAAAGCTTCCCGTCCCTGGGATGAAGGACGGGATGGCTTTGTGATGGGTGAAGGCGCCGGCGTTGTTGTTCTGGAAGAGCTTGAGCACGCAAAAGCACGTGGCGCGAAGATTTATGCGGAAGTCGTTGGCTACGGCATGTCCGGTGACGGCTATCACGTAACCGCGCCAGCACCTGACGGCAACGGCGGCTTCCGTGCTATGCAGGCTGCTCTGAAGCGCGCCGGTATAGACGCAAGCGAGCTTGACTATATCAACGCGCACGGTACCTCGACACCACTTGGTGACGAGATCGAATTCGGCGCAGTAAAACGCCTTTTGGGGGATGCTGCAGGCAAGGTTGCCATGTCTTCAACCAAGTCGTCGATTGGCCACCTTTTGGGGGCGGCCGGTGCTGTCGAGTCGATTTTCTGTATCAAGGCAATTGAAACAGGCGTTGTTCCGCCAACCCTGAACCTCGATAATCCCTCAGAGAGCTGCGTGGGTATCGACCTCGTTCCGCATACCGCGCAGGAGCGCAAGGTGAAGGCTGCTTTGACTAACAGCTTCGGCTTTGGCGGCACCAACGCTTCGCTGGTGATGCGGGAATACAACGGCGACTGATTAAGCGCCGCTAAGAATTAAAGACCGGCTTTTGAGATTGCGCGCCGCCTGATAGGCTGCTTGGCATGATCGAAAGCCGGTTTTTTCATGCCTGTATTCTAGGGCTTGGTGTTCTTGTTGTTTCAATAGCAACGGGTGCAGGGATGGTTCGCCATTTGGCGCACACGCCCTCTCTGAGCGCTGAACCACAGTATCTTTATATTGAGCCAGGTATGGGGGTGAAGCGTGTTTCCCGGTTGGCTTATGAAGCAGGCCTTGTAGCTGCACCCTGGCACTTCAATCTGCTTGTAAGACTGCAGGGCATGGAACGGAGCCTGCTTTCTGGCGAGTATGAAGTGCTTCCGGGGCAAACCCTTGAACAAACGCTTATGCAGATTCGAAAGCGAGACGTTTACCTACATCGGCTGGTAATCCCTGAAGGGCAGTCTGTATCCGAAGTGATGGATATTTTGAAGGGCGCCCACGGCCTTGATCTTGAGGGGCTGACGGCACCGGTCGAAGGCAGTCTTTTACCCGATACATATTTTTATGAACGGGGCGATAGTGCCGTGGCTGTTGTTAAACGCATGAAAAACGCCATGACAGACGCGCTGCTAGCGGCGTGGGAACTGCGCGACGCAGACCTGCCGTTTGCATCCGTCGAGGAGGCACTTGTTATGGCCTCCATTGTCGAAAAAGAGACCGCTGTACCGAACGAACGCCCCCTCGTGGCGGCCGTGTTCATCAATAGACTTAGAAAAGGCATGCGCCTGCAGTCCGACCCAACGGTGATCTATGGGATCACAGCCGGTCAGCCACTAGACCGTCCCATCAGCCGCGCGGACCTTCGGACCCTGACACCCTATAATACCTACCGCGTGTCCGGCCTTCCGCCGACGGCCATAGCTAACCCGGGCAGGGACTCTATCGAAGCCGTTATGAACCCGGCTGATGTGCCGTACCTATATTTTGTCGCGGATGGTACAGGCGGCCACGCTTTCGCAAGTACTCTGGACGAACACAATCGCAACGTGGCGCGCTGGCGCCAGATTGAGCGCGACTCCCGATAAGGAAATTTACACTCAAGGTAATTTAGGGCTGCCCAACAGCGCCTTGAGCATTATAGTGCAGCGTCTTAGGAGCCATTAGGAGCAGTATATGCCGCTAAACAGCATGACAGGATTTTCCCGTAGATCAGGTGCTGACGCTGGTTTTCGCTGGAACTGGGAAGTCAAAAGCGTCAACAACAAGGGCCTTGAAGTGCGTGCGAAGCTGCCTTCTTTCCTTGATGGTTTTGACCTGGCTATCAAGAAGTCCGTTTCCGGCATGCTCGCCCGTGGCTCGGTTTATATCAGCCTAACAGTCGAACGCGACGGCGATGATGCCAGCTTTGTGGTCAATGAAGATCGCCTGAAGGCGCTCATTGATGTAGCGGCACGGTTCGCGGATGTGCCAGGTGTCGAAAAAGCGAGCATTGATGGCCTTCTCTCGATCAAAGGGGTCGTGGACCTGACGCCCCGAGATATGACAGATAATGAGAGAGAAACACTTGAAGCGATCCTTCTGGCGGACCTTAAAGCTGCAGTCTCAGATCTTAGGGCAGCTCGTGCTGACGAAGGCGCACGAATGTTGGCGGTTCTTGAAGCTCAGCTCGGTGAGATAGCGGGCCTTGCTAAAGACGCGCGCACAATTTCCGGTGATCGGCTGGAGGCCATGCACACACGCTTCCGTCAGCAGTTGGCCAAGCTTGAAAATATCGATAAGCCAGTGCCAGAAGACCGCATTGCACAGGAACTGGCTACTATGGCAGTCAAGGCTGACGTACAGGAAGAACTTGACCGACTGGACAGCCATGTGGTTGAAGCTAGCTCACTGCTTGCAAGCGATAAACCAGTGGGGCGCAAGCTGGATTTCCTATGTCAGGAATTCAACCGGGAAGCCAATACGCTGTGTTCCAAATCCAGCGATACGGCCCTGACCCAAATCGGGCTTGAACTCAAGGCGCTGATTGATCAGTTCCGTGAGCAGATACAAAATATTGAATAAAAACGATACGTTAGAGGGATGAATGCCACACAAGTCTGTCCATAGCCGTCGGGGCCTGATGCTTGTCATGTCTTCGCCATCCGGTGCTGGTAAAACCACGCTTACACGTCGCTTGCTTCAAGATGACAAGGCCGTGGTTATGTCTGTTTCTGCGACCACGCGTGAACCACGCCCCGGGGAAGTGGATGGCAAAGACTATTATTTCGTGAGCCACGAGCGGTTCGATGAAATGGTCGAAGACGACAAGCTTCTTGAGTATGCAACTGTGTTTGGCAATAAATATGGCACCCCGCGAGAGCCGGTAGAACAAGCACTGCTGCGGGGCAAGGATGTGATTTTCGATATTGATTGGCAGGGCACACAGCAGCTGATGTCCAGTTCCAAAGCCATTGACCTTGTTCGAATATTTATCCTTCCGCCGTCTATTTCGTCACTGGAAAGTCGCCTTAAAAGCCGTGGGCAAGACAGTGCTGAAACTATCGCAGCACGTATGGCAAAAGCCGAGAGCGAAATCAGCCACTGGGCGGAATATGATTATGTCCTGGTGAATGACGACCTTGAGGAAACCTACGCAGACCTCAAGGCTATTGTCCGGGCTGAACGCTACCGCCGTGAACGTCGTCCTGGCATGTCTGAATTTGTCCGTGGTTTGATGGACGAACGAGCCAACAGGGACGTGGAATAGGTATCAGCTTTACCTGTTAAGGATTTGATTTCATCGCGCCATAGCATTTTGCCAGGCGGACAAAATCTTCCACCGGCAAGTCCTCGGCCCGCTTTGTTTCTTCAATCTCTGCCATCGCCAACAGTTCCTGCGCATTTACTGGAAGAGATTTCAGGCTGGCCCGCAGCATCTTGCGGCGCTGGCCGAAGGCTTTTTCAACAACCAGTTCGAGGTCTTTCAGTTTCACATCCGGGTCGATCGGATCAGTCGGTTCATAATGGATAACAGCACTTGCGACCTTGGGTGGCGGCGTAAAGGCCGCTGCAGGCACATTAAGCGCGATCCGAACCTTGCCGCGCCACTGCGCCAGGACGGAGAGGCGCCCATAGGCCTTGGTGCGCGGCTGGGCGACGATACGGTCAGCGACTTCTCGCTGGAACATCAGCGTCAGTGAGGCAAACCAAGGCTTCCATTCATCAAGCGTCAGCCATTTTATCAAGAGTAATGTGCCCACGTTATAGGGCAAGTTGGATGCGATCCGCATCTTTTCACCCTCTGTGGCCGCCAGAAGCTCCTGTTCGTCCATCTTTAGGGCATCGCCCTGATGCACGGTCAGGCGACCGTCATAGGCGGCTGATATGTCTGCCAGCGCGTCCAGGCAGCGGGGGTCCATCTCGACCGCGACGACACGCTTGGCGCCCTCCGCGAGCAAGCCGCGGGTCAGGCCGCCGGGGCCGGGCCCCACTTCATAAATCACGCTGTCGCAGATATCGCCGGGAATGCGGGCAATCTTGCGGGTCAGGTTCAGGTCCAGCAGGAAGTTCTGGCCGAAAGACTTTTTCGCTCGCAGGTCATATTCGCGGATCACGTCGCGCAGGGGTGGCAGCGTATCGGTCATATCTCGGCTTTCTCGGCCATTTCAGCAGCTTTTCGGATCGCTGCGAGCATGCTTTCGGCGCTTGCTTCGCCCGTGCCGGCAAGCTGAAGCGCCGTGCCGTGGTCAGGTGACGTGCGGATGATCGGGAGGCCAAGGGTGATATTCACGCCACCCCAGAAATCCAGCGTCTTAAGCGGGATCAGCGCCTGATCGTGATACATGCACAGAACGGCGTCAAAGCGCGCGCGTGCTTCCGCGTGAAACAGCGTGTCGGCGGGCAGGGGACCGGTCACATCCACGCCTTCATCCCGAAGCGTCCAGATAGCGGGCGTGATGTGGGTGGCCTCCTCCATGCCCATGGCGCCGTCTTCACCAGCGTGTGGGTTGAGCCCAGCCACGGCGATACGTGGCTCATCAATGCCAAAACGGGTTTTCAGGTCATGGTCGGTTACGATGCCCGCATGAATGATAGCATCGGCTGTCAAGGTTTTAGGCACGTCCTTGAGCGCAATATGGATGGTCACGGGCACCACGCGCAGGTCCTGAGCTGCAAGCATCATGACGGATGCAGTGTCTGCCATCCCGCAGCGCCGGGCGAGATATTCTGTATGCCCTGGCGCTGTGAATCCCGCCTTATACAGCGCGGCCTTATGGATTGGCGATGTAACAATGGCGCTGACATCGCCTTTAAGGGCAAGATCACAGGCTGCATCAATTGCACCAACAACGGCTGGGCCGTTTGCTGGATTCAATTCGCCCAGCTTAACCGGCTCAGGCAGGCTGACTTCCATCACAGGAAGGGCGCAGGAGAAAATATCACGCGCTTCTTTGGCATGGGAGACAGGCTGAAGGGGCAAATCCGGGTCCGCTGCGCGCAAAGCCTCAACAGCGCCGACATAGAGGAATGGTGGCAGGTTCAGTGATTCCCGGTCGCGCCAAAGGCGAGCGATCAACTCAGGGCCGACGCCTGCAGGCTCCCCCATGGTGACGGCCAGCGGCCGTGTGTCCGATTGGGAAGCCTGATTGTCTGACATTGGTTTTGTCCGGTTAGCGATAGTCGATGATAGCGTCGCGGCGCAGGTCACGTAGATAACGGCGTCCCATCATAGACAGGCGCTGCTGTTCCAGTTGGTTGTAAATAGCATCGAAATCAGGTTCCTGCACCTGTGGCTCCTGCCGATCACAAACAAACAGGACGCGAAGACCATCTTCCATTTCCATCAATTCGCTGGCATGCCCGATTTCAGCGCTTTCAACAGCGCTACGCAGCTGGCCCTGTAGGTCGCGAAGGCGTAGAACGCCAATCTCAACGGGGCCATCAGCGCCCGCCTCCGTCGCCAATTGCTGTACCTGACCGCAAGTGGTTTCACGGCTATGCAGGTTCTCAACAACACCCTTGAATTTGGATGCTGCCTCAGTGTCCTGCATCTTTTCGGCGGTCAAGTGAATCTGGCGTAGTGAAAACTGGGTATCAAGAGGGTCTGCTGTCAGGATCCGGCGCCGATCGCGAACCGCGAGAATCAGATATCCACCCGGTGTCCGGATCGGAGAGGCAACGTCGCCCACGCTTACCTCTTCAACTGCAGTCTTATAGGGGCCGTCTAGATCATCGGCCACAATCCAGCCAATGTCGCCGCCGACCGCGGCGGTAGACGATGCGGAAAGTTGCTGGGCGATGGCAGGGAAGGAAGCCCCACCGCGAATGCGGGAAACAAGCTCTTCGGCATTGGCTTTTACAGCCGCTTCTTGTTCAGCTGAATCCACCAGGAGCACGATTTCGGCCAGACGGTATTCGAATTTGCCCCGGTTGTCATAGATACGCTGGATATAGGATTCAACTTCCTCGTCTGATACACTGACGAAAGAACCAAGGCGGCCCTGTACGAGTTGGGACCAGGCTAGTTCGGCTTCCATCTGGTCCAGCATGGTTTGTTTGCTGGAACCGATACCTGCAAGAGCCTGTTCAAATTGATCCGGAGTTTGGCCAAGCCCCTGGGCTCGTCGAGCAAAGAATTCTTCCAACTGGGCATCTGGAATTTCAAGCTCAACAGTTGAGGCTTCCTGAAGCTGCAAGCGTTCATCAACCATGGACTGGACCACTTGCTCACGTACCTTGAGGAATTCTTGCTCGGATTGGACACCGCCGGAAACAGCAATCACTAGGCGAAGGCGCTGGTTGATGTCGAAGCTGGAAATCGGTTCGTCATTGACGAGAACTTCGATGCTGTTAATGGGCTGCTGGCCATAGGTGGCCGTCGCGGTCAAAAGTGCCACGCCTCCCCCCATGATGATACGCTTCGCCCAATTTTTCGCTGTATTCAATACTCTCGCCATGCCCAAACTTTGCTGTCTCTAAAATGATTAAATAAGTTCGTTCCGCCCCGGTCGGGCTCCCCAACAAGCTAGCCTTTTAGACGGTTTTACCCCAATGCACTAGCCCAAATTCTTTAATTTAAGCCGGAACAGAATGGACGTTCCGGGCTCGACGTCACGGTCGCGGGTGAAGGTCTTCCGTACCGTGAGGCCAAGATCAATACATTCATTGGTGTAGGACACCCCAACGTCATATTCAACCCCGCCAGAATCCTCGGTCACACCGTCAACCGTAGCTCCAGTCAAACGATGGGTGAAACCACCATTGAGGCGCCAGTTTTCCTTTATCTGGTAAAAGGCACTTGCGCGGATCTCTTCCCGATCTTCCCGGTTGATGAAGTTCAGGTTCCTGTCCAGCTTCAGGTAACCGACCGTGAGGCCGCGCTTTTCGTTTGCCATTGCAACATTTATCTCATTGCGGCGCACTGCGAAGGTTTGTTCATCCAGTCGGTAGCGGTGTTCAAAATCAAGCCAGTTCTTGTAGGTGATCAGCGTCCGGCCGACAAAGTCCGATACATCTCCTTCAAGACCAGCCCCGTTTGCAAAGACAAGGTTTGTCCCACTGAGCCGCCAGCTTTGCCCGAGCATTATGTCGGTGGACCAATCGCTACCGTCATAGCGCCAGCGGAGACCATAGGTCAGGCGACTGCCTTCTTCCCACAGGTCATAGCCAGACGCGCGCTCTGCTGAAAAGAGATTCAGGTCATTCAACTCAAACGCGCGGCTGTCTTCGTTTACAATATTGTCGGGTGTGCCGCGGCGCGGGGAAACAGTGATTTCCGCGATGGGCTCTAAGGTATGTGAACCGCTTTCAGTGAATTTCACCAGCGGCCAGGTTACTGTACCGGTTATGCGGGCCAGGTTTCGCCATTCGCTGCCCGACGTGCTTCCGAAGGTGCCCGCGAAGGCAACATCATCCGGTTCATTGGCATCGTCCAGATTATAGGCGTCAGTGCGGACCAGCGCGTCGGCATCAATCACAACGCCCTTGGGCGTAATCCATCGCCGCTGCCAGTTGGCAGACAGCGACACGCGCTGGGTATCCAGGCCGTCTGTACGGTGCAGAGCAAGCGCATTACCACGCAGCTTAACGGTGCCGCCAAGTGGCTTGAAGTTTGGAATATATTCGGCGTCAATAAGTGGCAGTGCAAAGGCAGTCTTACCAGCTATATCCTCAATGCGGAGGCCTTGAAACCCGATTGTACGGGCAGACACATATGACCGTCCGTAAAAGCCTTCCAGCAGGTATTCGCTGATCAGCGTATCGGCGTCAGAGATATCGTAGCGGCGCAGGTAAGTATCATCTGACGCCCAGTTGAGGCGATAGGTGGACCGCCAGCGCTTTGAATGGTTGAACTGGCCTTCCGACCCTATATGTCCGCGGAATTCCTTGCTGCCGGTTGGCAGGTTGGTGATATCGTCCCGCTTGTCCGTGTGGGTGATGCTGCCATCAACTTCGAACTGGCCGAAACCCAGGTGCTGGCGATATTCGCCTTCAAGAAGCAGTCCTTCTTTCGATGTGTATGTTGGAGTGATGGTGGCATCGCTGCTGTCGCTGAAGACGTGATAGTAGGGAATGCCGATAACGAACCCAAGGTTCCGGGTTGTTTGGATGTCCATCGGAAGCAGGCCGCTGGCACGGTCAACCGTGGGGTCGGGGTGCGAGAAGTAGGGCGTCCAGAAAACCGGTATCCCTAGAACCTCGAGCGTGGCGTCTTCATAATAGAGGCGGCGTTTTTCTCGGTCGTGGGTTACCCTGACGGCCTTGAGCTGCCACAAGGGCTGTTTGCCGCTGCCGTCGGCGCACACCTTACAGGGGCTGTAGACAGCTTTATCGAGCGTTGTCTCGTTGTCGTTGCGCTCACCGCTAGCCGCCGCAACCTGCGCGCCGTCTGACATGATTAACCGAATATCTTCAACGAAAGCACGTTTGAGCGAGTCGCTCAGGCTAATATGCGGGGCAAGGATACGATCACCGTTCGGTGCAACAAGCTCTACTGCGCCCGAAGCCTCTGCTTCACCGGTCTTTTCATTGTAGCGGATTTCGCCGGCTTTCAAGGTATAGCCGTCCCGCTTCAGAAGAACTTGGCCTAGCGCAACAATCTCGCCGGTCTCGGCATCATAGCTGATTTGATCAGCCTCGAATTCCACCGTTTCGCCAGGTTTTACGACGTCCTGCGCCAGAGCGGGCGTAGTGAGGGCGGTCGAACCTAAAAGGCATGCTGCCGCGAGACCGTTCATGAAAGCCGACTGAATTGACACTGCTGGAGTTTCCCACCCTAAACTGTTTGAGCCTTGATAGCTGGTGTGGCCCATTATCGCAACGACCTTGCGGCTTTTCTGATCACCCGCTGACGGAAAAACATGCCACAGCCTGTATCTTTCTCAAAAATGTGGCGATTTCGCGAGCGATGCTTGCAACTGAAACCAAGACAAGGCATTAGGTTGGGGGAGGGCGGCACCACAGATATTCACCGTGTGCGGCCGCAAAGAAAGAAAAGCAAAAAGAGGATTTCCCCATGCAAATCGAGTTTTCTGCATTGGATCTGCCAGCATCAGGCGCAGTGGTGTTTCTGGTTGAGAAGGACAAAGAGCTTTCCGGGCTTGCAGCCGAGGCAGACAAAGCCGCCGGTGGCGCCCTGACAAAAGCCATGAAGTCTTCCCGCTTCACGGGTGACAGTGGGCAGAGCCTTCAAGTCGTTGCACCTTCAGGAATTGCGGCCGAGCGTGTCTTGCTGCTTGGCGCGGGCGACCTGTCAAAGGTATCCGAACTGGACGTCGTCGAAATGGGCGGTTCCGCCGCTGCAGCGTTGCTCGGGTCTGGCAGTGACACAGCGACAATTATCGCTGAAGGTCTCGACGCCGTGGCGCTCGGGGAAGGGGCCCTTTTGCGCTCTTATCGGTTCGACAAATACCGCACAAAAGAACCTGAAGCCAAGAAACCGACTTTGAAGAAAGTGGTTGTGGCAACCGCTGACGCTAAAGCTTCTGACGCGTTCGCGGGCCGCAAGGCTGTGGCAGACGGTGTTTTCCTGACGCGTGATTTGGTGTCAGAGCCAGGCAATACGCTTCACCCAGAAAGCTTTGCAGAGCGCATCCAGGAACTGTCCGCAGAAGGGATTGATGTGGAAGTCCTTGGTGAGGCTGAAATGGCCAAACTGGGCATGGGCTCGCTTCTTGCCGTGGGGCAGGGTTCTGAAAAAGAGTCCAAACTTGCCATCATGCGCTGGAATGGTGCTGATAAGGATGATCAGCCGATTGCTTTCGTCGGTAAAGGCGTGACGTTTGATACCGGTGGTATCTCGCTGAAGCCTGGCGAAGGCATGGACATGATGAAATGGGACATGGGCGGCGCCGGAACAGTCGTAGGCCTGATGAAAGCGCTGGCTGGCCGCAAGGCAAAAGTTAACGCCGTTGGCATCGTGGGGCTTGTTGAAAACATGCCTTCCGGCAATGCTCAGCGCCCCGGCGATGTGGTTACTTCCATGTCTGGGCAAACCATTGAGGTTTTGAACACAGATGCTGAAGGCCGTCTCGTGCTTGCTGATGCCCTTTGGTATTGCCAGGACCGGTACAAGCCGAAGTTCATGATCGATCTGGCCACGCTAACCGGCGCCATGATCATCTCGCTTGGCCATGAACATGCAGGCATCTTTACCGACAGCGACGAGATTGCAGAAGGTCTTGCAAAGGCCGGCGCGGATACTGGTGACAAAGTATGGCGTATGCCGCTGCACAAGAATTACGACAAGCTGATCGATTGCCCAACCGCTGACATGAAGAATATCGGCGGTCGTGGCGCTGGCTCCATTACCGCAGCACAGTTCCTGAAACGCTTCACAAACGAAGTTCCATGGTGTCATATCGATATCGCCGGGACAGTCTGGTCCGACAAAGATCTGCCGCTGTCTGAGAAAGGTGGTACCGGTTACGGTGTGCGCCTTCTGGACAAGTTCGTCGCAGATAACCACGAAGGTTAGAACGTATGGCGGAGATACGTTTCTATCACCTGCAACGCCAGACGCTGGAGCAAGCTTTGCCCCAGCTGATGGCCAAGGTGTATGAGACGGGTCAGAGCGCCGTGGTCAAGCTGCCCGGCAAGGGCCTGATGGAAACCATCGACAAGGTCTTGTGGGATTACGATCCCGCAAGCTTTATTCCCCATGACAAGGAAGGCTGTCAGGACCCGGCGGAGCAGCCGATCTATCTGACAACTGCTGATGAAAACCCGAACGACGCCAAAATCCTGGTGTTGATCGACGCGGTCAAATGCCCTGACATGGATGCCTATGAGCGGTGCCTCTATATGTTCGATGGCCGGGATGAAGGCATTGTTGCCGAAGCCCGGGCCGACTGGAAGGCATTCAAGGACAAGGGTATAGAAATGTCTTATTGGCAGCAGCGGGAGCAGGGCGGCTGGGAGCAAAAGGCGTGAGCGATTTCTGTGTCAAGCACGACAAGCTTCCTTACTATATCTGCACCAATATCATCGATTTCGACTTTCCAACGGTTCACTGCTGGTTGTCCAATGCCTATTGGTCTCAAGGGATTCCTATGGAGACGGTAGTAAAGGGCTTTACCAATTCACTGGCATTCGGCCTGTTCCATACCGACAAAGGGCAGGTGGGATGCGCCCGCATGATCACCGACAAGGCCACCTTCTCCTACCTTGCCGACGTTTATATTGACGAGAGCGAGCGCGGTAATGGATTGGGTGTCTGGTTGATGGAAGTGATCATAGGGCACCCTGAACTCCAGGGCCTTCGCCGCATCATGCTGGCTACGGCCGATATGCACGCCCTGTACCGCAAATTTGGCTTCTCTGAACCCGCTAAGCCGGACCGGTTGATGGAAAAGCTCTCTCCCGAGATATACAAGGCATTGTACGGCAAATAGCGTAGCGCCATTGCCTGCAGATTGTAGCCATCAGGTTACAGTTTCTTTACCGATAGGCACTATCCTGACACTGAAGGGGAGGACACGTTTGAACCCTCAAGCAGAGAGTAGTGTGTCCTATGTTGAAAGCAGTTGCCAGAGTATCGTCCGTCGCCTTCTTCCTGTATGTGGGGCTGGCTGCTGCCATCTACCACTATCAAGAAAAGCTGATGTTCCACTTCGCGCCCGTCCCTGACGGGCATATTTATGCGTTCAACACACCGCATGAAGAAGTTCGACTTGAAGGACAAGGTGACGCAACGCTGCATGGTGTTCTGTTCAAGACGTCCGCGCCAGCGCGTGGTGTGGTGATCTATTACAAAGGCAATATGGGTAATATTGCCTGGTCGGAAGAGATCGCCGAACCATTCCTCGAGCTGGGGTTTGACGTTCTTTCAATGGATTATCGCGGTTTCGGCAAGAGCCGCGGCGCGCTTTCAGAAGCCGCGCTTCTTTCGGACGCAGAAGCCTGGTACGACTGGGCGGCTGAGCAATACCAAGGCAGGGATGTTCGTGTGTTTGGCTATTCCATGGGTACCACGTTCGCCAGCCATGTATCGGCTGTCCGGGACGTGCGAGACACTATTTTGTTCGCTCCGATGAAATCCGTGATTGATGTAGCCGAGCGCCGCTATCCCTTCCTGCCCATTGAACTTCTTTCTGAATACCCACTTCGGAATGACCAGAAGCTGGCCAGGGCCAGTGGGCACATTGTGATCTATCACGGCACGAACGACCAGATCATCGACTATCAGTCCGGGAAGGCGCTAAAAGCAGTGCTTGGCGCGGACGACAGCTTTGTGACCGTGCAGGGGGGCACCCATTATGACCTTCCGTGGCGGGAGGATGTGCGGTCCGATATCAGGGCCCGCTGGGGCATTACGCTTGCGAGCGACTCCCCAGAACGCAGCAGGCAGCCAGCAGCAGCAGGTCTTTCAGCAGAAACTGCCCGCTAGACGTCAGGTACGGGAATCCGCCCATGCCGCCGTGCCATGTGTAGCTGAAGGTCACCATGAAGCTGAGCGTCACCATGAAGGTCATGGCGGCAAATGCGAGGCCGACCATAAAGGCCTGCCTGTTCCACCAATAGCCGGTCAGCAGCAAGACGGTAACAAGTTCAATAGCGCCGATCACATAGGACGCGCCCATCTTGCTGAAGTAAACCGGCAGCCACCAGTTGAACACCGGGCTGGTTTTCAATAGCGGCGCGATGCCGTCAGCTTCGGGAATGGTGAACTTCATGCCGCCGATCCAGCCAAGGACGATGATCAGCCCAACCAGCATGACAGTGCTTGCGTGCGGCACGCGCAAGCGCCAAAGGGCCAGGCCGCCTATGGTGATATATTTGATCAGTCCCTGGCCAGACTGAATGGCGGGAAAGCCGCCAAGGCTTTTCATCCAGACTGGGTTGGTGATCAGCAGCGTCAGGGAAAAAGCTGACATCGCAACAACGAACCAGTATGCATAGCGCTTCACGCGTTCTGGCACAGAGTGTAGCACGATCAGCAAGCCTGAAAGGGCCTGAAGGCAGCCAAGCCCGATTGTGATCTCATGGTTATAGAATCCGAACCTGGACAGGAGCGGATGGGCATCCAGCCAACCGGCGACCACGCTTTCAGATGCGCCCGAGATATTCATCAGGCCAAACCAGATCAGCACAATCGCCAGCGATAGGGTCACGAACAGGTCGGTGAATTGCGCACCGGGGCGCAGGCGGTTGATGATGCTGGTCATGGCTAAAGGCTCCCCTCAGATTGCCTGCAGTAAGCAGAAGATGGAGAAGGGCGTCAAGCGGTGCTTTCGCCCATAACGGCTTCTTGAGCTTCCGTGAAAGCTTCCTCTGCGGCCATCCAGGCGTCTTCGGCGCCGGAAATCTGGGCTGTGAGGTCTGCGGCCATTTTCGACAGTTTGGTCACCTTGTCCTCCTGGCCGGGCTCATAAAGCCGCGGGTCAGCGAGGCGGTTGTCTACCTTTTCCTTGTCGGCCAGCAGCTTTTCGAGCGCCGCTTCAGCCTTCTCGACCTTGCGGCGATAGGGTGCCAGCTGGCGGCGGAGCTCAGCCGCATTCTGCCGTGCGGCCTTCTTCTGATTGTCAGGCTTTTGACCGCGCTTTTCAGATCGCTCGCCTGAGCGTTCCTTCAATAGATGCTGCTTATAGTCTTCAAGATCGCCCTCAAAACGCATCACGTCGCCTTTTTCAACGATCCAGAGCCGGTCGACGCAGGCTTCCACCAGGTGGCGGTCGTGGCTGATCAGAAGAACGGCGCCGTCATAATCATTTACCGCATGGATAAGGGCCTCACGGCTGTCCACATCCAGGTGGTTGGTGGGCTCGTCGAGAATCAGAAGCTGCGGCGCGTGGAAGGTGGCTAGCGCGAACATCAGGCGCGCCTTTTCGCCACCAGACAGTGATTCCACCGGCCTGTCCGCTTTTTCCACGCCGAATCCGAATGAGCCAAGCCGCGCGCGCACCTTGGCCTCAATCGCATCGGGCATCAGCTTCGCCAGATGGTCAAAAGGGCTGGCCTTGGGCATCAGCTCGTCCAATTGATGCTGGGCGAAATAGCCAACGGTAAGTTTCCGGGGGCGCCGCATGCTGCCGTCCATTGGCGTCAGCTTTTCAGCCAGCAACTTTGCGAAGGTGGATTTGCCGTTACCGTTCGCGCCCAGAAGGGCGATACGGTCATCCATATCGATCCGGAGCTCAAGATTTTTCAGGATCGGCTTATCGGTCTCATAACCAACGCTGACGCCCTCAAGCGCGATCAAAGGCGATGATAGCGGATCAGGCTTTGGAAACTGGAACGGAACCGTGTGTTCCTCGACCATGGTGGCGATGGGCTTCATGCGCTCCAGCGCCTTGATCCGGCTTTGTGCCTGTTTGGCCTTTGATGCCTTTGCCTTGAAACGGTCCACGAAGCTCTGAATATGGCGGCGTTCGGCTTCCTGCTTGGACTTCAGCGCCATCTGGCGTTCCATCTGCTCGCGCCTCAACTCCTCGAACCGGTCATAGCCGCCGGTATAGATATTCAGCTTCTGGTTCTCCAGGTGCACGATGTGCGTCACGGCCTTGTTCAACAGGTCACGGTCGTGGCTGACAATCAACACGGTATAGGGGTAGTTCTTGAGGAAGTTCTCAAGCCACATCACGCCTTCAAGGTCGAGATAGTTGGTAGGCTCGTCCAAGAGAAGCAGGTCTGGCTCGTTAAAGAGCACGCACGCTAGCGCCACACGCATACGCCAACCGCCTGAATAGCTCTGGCACGGCCGCGCCTGTGCTTCTTCATCAAAGCCTAGGCCCGAGAGGATTGTGGCTGCGCGCGCTTCTGCGGTATGGGCGCCAATGTCAGCTAGGCGGGTGTGGATTTCGGCAATGCGGTGCGGGTCTGTCGCTGTCTCGGCCTCAGCCTGCAGGGCGGTCAGCTCCTTGTTGGACATCAGCACCGTCTGAAGCAGGCTTTCAGGGCCGTCTGGCGCTTCCTGGCCCACATGGCCGACCCGTGCCGTCGGCCGAACCTTGATCTCGCCCGCTTCGGGGCTGAGCTCACCAAGGATCATCTTGAGAAGTGTGGACTTACCGGCACCGTTCCGGCCGACAAAACCAACCTTGTGCCCGGCGGGCACGCCAACGGTCGCTTCCTCAAAGAGGACACGGTTGCCGATACGGTAGGTTATGTCGTTGATGTGTAACATGGCAGGCGAGGTATCACAGGGCAGGGGCAAAGGCAACGCCATACAGCGCCATGATGGCACTCAGGCGCAGACAAAGCTTGGCTTTGCCCTCGTTTGTGCTATAAGGCGCGCGAATCAAGTTCAACCCCACTTTTTAAAGGGATAGTCACATGGCTGTGCAACGTACTTTTTCCATCATTAAACCAGACGCAACCAACCGTAACCTGACCGGTGCGATCAACGCCATTTTCGAGAAAAACGGCCTGCGCATTGTTGCTCAGAAGCGTATCCGCATGACTGAAGACCAAGCGAAAACTTTCTACGCTGTTCACGCTGAGCGTCCTTTCTTCGGCGAGCTGGTTGAGTTCATGACGTCCGCTCCTGTTGTTGTTCAGGTTCTGGAAGGCGAGAACGCCGTTCTGAAGCACCGTGAAGTAATGGGCGCCACCAACCCAGCTGAAGCTGCGGAAGGCACTGTTCGTAAAGAGTTCGCTCTGTCCATCGGTGAAAACTCCGTACACGGTTCCGACAGCGAAGAAAACGCAGCGATCGAGATCGCTCAGTTCTTCTCTGGCAACGAGATCGTTGGCTAATCAGCCACAAGAATTCTGCCTGGGAGCTAACTAGGCACGCGGGCTTGCTCGCGAGAGGGAAGGGTCAACCGGTCGGTTGGCCCTTTTTTGTGCGGTAATTGCCGATTGACCTCAGCCGAATTTCATTTATAGGTCGCAGCAAAACAACCAAGTTACAGTAGAGGATAATATGCTCAAGTTCTTTCGGACTGCCTTTTGTGCGGTCCTCAGTTTCGCTTTGATGGCTCCAGCAAATGCTTACGACCAATATACTGACACGCTTGATGCACGCGGCACAGACCTGTATGCAGGCGCGTACGTGACCTTCCGCTTTGGTGGCTCACAAAACGCGAATTCCGGGGAGGAGTTCAAATTTGGCTTCCGTGCAGGCCTACAGGCGCCTAATCGAGGTTTCCTTTCCACCAGGCAGTATGACCTGACTGGACGCCGCGTTCTGGGCCAACAACGGATGAACCTGACGTTCCTGGACACGGCCTTTGACCAACAGGGCTTCGATAAGCTTTCGCTTGCCGGTGCGCCATTGGTGTTCCGCGGTTCTGATGGCCAGATCTACGTTCTGGGGGTAGACGGTGAGGAAGGTGAGGACAATGATGGCTCAGCTCTCAAGACCGCAGGCAAGGTTGTGCTCTGGACTGGCGTTGTAATTGTAGGGGCAATGGCAGCAGCAGCCCTTGCCACCTGCGTTGATGGTGAGTCGAAAGAGGAAGCCGTTTTGGACTTCTGTCCTTTGAACTAGTCATCATTGTTACAGAAGGTTGCGATAGGGTCGTCCATTGGGGCGGCCCTTTTTTGTTCTCCTATCAGCATAGATTTGCCGCAATCTCGGAGAACAGTGTGAATGTGGAGATTTTGGTGAGGACGCATGTACGAACATGACTGGCATTGGAAACGCGCGCTTCTGGCAGGGTTTGTCGCTCCTCTTGGGTCTGCAGCTGTTGTAGGCTTGTGCTACTGGCTGATCAGCAATCTGATTGTTTTGCTAGGCCAGACCGAACTTGAGCCGAGCAGTATAAACCTCATCGCTGGCGTCTTTCTGGAAGCTGAAACGGTATTCATGATATCTCTTGGCGTCGGTGTTACTGGACTTGTTTTGATGATGGTATTTGGGGTGCCTCTAGGATACGGGATTTCAAAACTCCCTCGCTTTTCCAAGCCAGCCTATATTCTGGCTAGCTTTTTGGCATTCCCTGTCATGCTAATCGTGATTACAGATGGCGATGTTGCTGCAAAGGCCCTGTATGTTCGGGACGTGTACTTTCTTGGCTATTTCGCGATGATCACACTTCTGAATGGCTGGATTGCCCATTGGATTGTTCACGGCAAACGAAAAAGACCACCTGTCAGGGTCGAGGCGGTCTTCGAATAATCCTAGTATAACAGGGTTATGGCAGCGGGCTGATTATGCCGGCACCGCCCATATTGGTGTCCTTGAAGGCTACCTTATTGCCTGCTACGCGCACTTTTCCCTGTGCGATCAGCTTAACGGCTGCAGGGTACATCTTGTGCTCATAGGTCAGCGTTTTGGCGATCAGGCTTTCTTCGGTCTCATCCGCATCAATCGGGAT
>Ga0209273_10001790_pt1 | contig 17990 bp, 16 predicted proteins | sample tdAd471_FD_187126 | JGI IMG/M metagenome (GOLD analysis project Ga0209273, IMG submission 187126) | Marine sediment microbial communities from the Atlantic coast under amendment with organic carbon and nitrate - tdAd47.1 (SPAdes)... | ecosystem: Environmental > Aquatic > Marine > Coastal >...
CAGTGTGGACGGCGCACGGCCATCGCGTTCCGCAAACTCCTGCAGGAAGGCTTCGGCCAGATCGGGGATGTCATCAACACGCGCCCGAAGTGGCGGCAAGGCGACCACACATTCGCCAAGGCGTGCGAGCAGGCGCGGATCGAGCCCCTCCTCCTTCATGCCCATGGTTGCGACGATCAACGCGCGTCCAGTGTCCGCCGCATCAAGGGCCGCTCGCTGCTGGGTCGGCTCCCATTCGTCCACCCGCAACCAGAGCACCGGCTTGTCCTCCTGAGCGGAGTCGAAGACGGCCGCTGTGTCGTGGGACGGCGTGATGATGCGCAAGGCACCCGGCTCGACGCCGCGCGCTTTCCAGAGGGTTTCGGCGGCCATGCGTTTGCCGGTTCCCGGTTCCCCCATGATCAGGACCTGGGCGCGACTTTGAGCGGCTCGGGCGATCGCCTTGAAACTGTCCTGCATCACGGCGGACTGACCGGTCAGCCCATCCAGACGATCCCGGCGGGACGGACGACGGGTCGGGCCCTTGTTTTTCGTGGCCTTATCGATCGTGGCGAGAAGCAGATCGAGATCGAAGGGTTTGGGCAGATATTCAAAAACCCCGCCTTTTTCCGCACCGATCGCCGTTTGCGCCGTCGTCTGGGCGCTCATCACGATGACCGGAAGATCCGGCCGCAGGCGATGCACGATGCCGAGCTGTTCGAGGAAATTCGTCCCGTCGAGCAGCACGTCGGCGACCAGGACCTCACCCAGCCCATCCTTGAGCCAGGCCATGGCGGTGGTAGGTGACGGGGTTGCGCGGACTTCATGGCCCGCATTCGCCAGAGCCCGGGAAAGCACCTGTCGCAGGCTGTTATCGTCTTCGAGAAGGATCGCTGTCGTGCTCATCTTATTGTTTTTCCTGAGGCAGGTGGAGGCTGAAAACCGTGCGTCCCGGGCGTGTCTCGAAGTCGAGCATGCCAAAATGGAGTTCGGCGATACGGGCACAGAAGGCGAGACCCAAGCCCTCGCCCGCCGGCTTTGAAGTCACAAAGGGCGTGAAGATATTGGCCTGCAGCTGGGCGGGAATGCCGTGGCCGCAATCCTCGATATTGATCGAGAGGGGCACGGGTCGGTTGGCTCGCTTGCCGCGCTTTACACCGGAATAGCGCGTGCTCACCGTGACCTGGGGGGCATCAACACCCTCACTGGCGTCGATCGCATTCTGGAGCAGGTTGATGACCAGCTGGACCAGCATGTCGGCATCCCCGGTGCAACGAGGCAAGGACGGATCCAGGGCATCCTTGATGACAACTTCACAACCGGGATTCGCTCGGCGCACATGATCAATCGCTGTCATGGCAATGCGATTGAGATTGAGTGATTGCGTGGTTTTCAGCTCGACATCACCAATTCCGCTCCAGTGATCGGCCAGGCGGGCGATGCGATCCGCATCATTGATAATCAGGTCCGCCATTTCGGCATTGGCCCCGTCCTTATCGCCAACCCGAATGAGCTGCGCCGCCCCACGAATACTGGCAAGCGGGTTCTTGAGTTCGTGGGCGAGCATGCGTCCGAAGCCCAGCGCCGGTGCCTGATCCGAGGTCGCATCGAGTGACGTCGCGGGCAGAATGCTGACGAGGACCAGGTCTTCATGGGAGAGCCAGCGCAGGTAGATATCAACCAGGCTGTCATTCACTGTCTGGGACCGCGCGACAACGGTCCGTTCTTCCTGAATCGCCCGCCGTACGAGGTCCGGAAGCTCACCGAGTATTGGCCCAAGCACCACAAGCGACTTGCCGGCAAGCGAACGCTCGGATCGCCCCAGCCATTCCTGCGCAGCCAGATTGAGCCAGACGAATTGGAGGTCCGTATCCAGCATCCAGCTCGGTTCGGGATGCAGGTCCGCAGCGAGGCGTCCGAGTATGCTGCGGTCGGTCGTCATCAGGCCGCCAACTCTTCCGAGGTTTCCGGTATGGCCAGGATGGCCTCCCGGATCTGCACCGGTGTCTGGCTCTGACACAGCGACGCCTTGAGTGCGCGGGCCTTGTCGGGCGTCAGATGCGGACACTCCTCATCCACGAAGGAGGCAAAATGCTTGCGCATCATCCGAATGCCGAGTTCGCCGCCATAGAAATCAACGCTGTGATCGAACTGCTCAACCAGCGCCGCGAGCTTGGTCGGCCAGGAAATCTCCAACGCCCGGTCCAGCAGCGCTGCGCCAATTTCACCGACAAGCCAGGGACGCCCCTGGCTGGCGCGCCCGACCATGACGGCATCAGCGCCTGATTGCGTGAGGGCCTCACGGGCATGGTCCACGGTGCAGATATCACCGTTGACGATCACTGGAAGCGATATCGCCTCAACCACCGCCCGGACCGCGGACCAGTCCGCCTCCCCCTTGTAAAATTGCTGACGGGTGCGTCCATGTACCGTGACCAGCTGGATGCCCGCTGCTTCCGCACGTCTCGCCAGTTCCGGGGCGTTGATGCTCGCATGATCCCATCCCAGACGCATTTTCAGCGTAACGGGAATTTCGACCGCCGCGACGGTTGCCTCAATCAGTGTCAGCGCATGGTCGAGATCCCGCATCAGGGCGGAGCCTGACAGCCCCTTTGTCACCTGGCGTGCCGGACACCCCATATTGATATCAACAATGTCTGCTCCGGCATCGGCCGCAATCCTGGCGCCCTCGCTCATCCAGCGGGCTTCCCGTCCAGCGAGCTGGATCACCCGAGGGTGCAGAGACGCGTCAGCGGCAGCCTTTCGAACCATGTCCACACGCCCCGCAGCGAGGGCATCGCTGGCAACCATTTCCGAGACGACCATCCCGGCGCCGAACTTCTGGGCCTGCCGCCGGAACGGCAGATCCGTCACGCCCGACATGGGCGCGAGTATGGACGGTATGGATATTTGGTGCGATCCAATGGCAAAGGACATGATGTTTCGTAGCACTGTGAACTGGCCGAGAGGCTAACGATTGTGCTGCGCTGCGGCAATCTTGAGCACTGCGGCCAGAGGAAAAGGCAATGCGCACAGGAGCGATCATCGTAGCGGCCGGTCGCGGCCATCGCGCAGGTGGCGGAATTCCGAAACAATACCGTGCCTTAGGTGGGCTTTCCGTCCTAGAACGCACGCTCCGCGCCTTCCGGAACCATCCGAAGATCGACGCGCTCGTCACTGTCATCAATCCGGATGATTTGCCACATTATGAGGCAATCCCGCTCGATATCGAGCATGTCCCGGGCGGCGCAACCCGGACTTTGTCGGTGCGGGCCGGACTCGAAGCGATGCGAAGCACGGGTGTCGAGCGCGTCCTGATTCATGATGCCGCCCGCCCCTTCGTTACGTCCGAAATCATCGACCGTGTCATTGATCGCCTGGCGAGCGCTCCCGGTGCCCTGCCCGTTCTGGCGATGACCGATGCGCTGCTGGAGGGCGATGGCGAGTTGATGGCGGGTAGTGTGGACCGCACCCGGATTTTCGGCGCCCAGACACCACAGGGCTTTCGTCTGACCGAGCTGCTTCAGGCTTATGACGCGCTCGATCGTGATGACATGGCCGATGATGCCTCTGTCATGCGGGCCGCAGGGTTCGACGTTGCGTTGGTCGAAGGCCACCCTGACAATTTCAAGATCACACGCCCGGACGATTTCGAGAAGGCAGAACGAATGCTCAGCGAGACCCTTTACGTCACCGGTCAAGGCTTCGACGTCCACCGGCTGGAAGCCGCAGACAGCCTCTGGCTTTGCGGAGTCGAGATCAAGGCTGGCCTCGGTCTGGTTGGCCATTCCGATGCCGATGTCGGCCTGCACGCCATCACGGACTCCGTCCTCGGGGCCGCTGGCGCTGGTGATATCGGCCAGCACTTTCCGCCGAGTGATCCGCAATGGGCGGGTGCGTCCTCCGACCGGTTCCTCGAGCATGCCGTGGCGTTACTCGCCGACGCTGGCGGTGAACTGGTGCATGCCGATATCACCCTGATCGGGGAGCGGCCGAAGGTCGGACCCCATCGCGACGCGATGCGTGAACGGGTTTCCCAATTGCTCGGCCTTCCGCCAGCACGGGTCAATATCAAGGCTACGACAACGGAACGCCTCGGCTTTACCGGGCGCGGAGAAGGCCTCGCGGCGCAGGCCGTCGTGACGGCAAGGATGCAACATGTTCGATAAGGCGCTCCTCGATCGCGCGACCGAGCTTCTGGACCGGGCGCGCAATGCTGGCGTGATGATCGCCTCGGCGGAAAGCTGTACCGGTGGTCTGGTGAGCGGTTTGCTGACGGAAATTCCGGGGTCATCGGACGTCGTCGAGCGCGGGTTTGTCACCTATTCCAACGAGGCCAAGGCCGAGATGCTCGGCGTTCCGGCGCGACTGATCGAGGCCCATGGTGCGGTCTCCCGCGAGGTCGCGATCCGGATGGCGAGCGAAGCGCTGCTGCGCTCCAATGCGGACATCGCCGTCAGCATCACAGGGATCGCGGGTCCGGGCGGTTCGGATCACAAACCCGCGGGACTGGTACATTTCGGCCTGGCTGCGCGCGATCACGATACGCGCCACCTCGTGAAACGATTTGGTGATCGGGGACGCGGTCTGGTCCGCCTGGCCAGTGTGGAAACCGCGCTCGACCTACTCGGCGATGGCGTCGATTTCTTCGTCTAGATCAAGGTCCGGATTGCCGGTCTTTGCAAAGCGACGATCCGCCTCGTCGCCGAACTTCCCGACAAGAATGCGCGCCGCGCGATCCTTCTGGGTTTCAAGCAACATCTGCAGGATGGCGTTGCGGAACTCTGCCCGGATATAGAAATCAACCAGGGTTGAGCCGTCCGAAAGCGGATGGAAGCGCCAGCGATTTTCCAGCTCGCGGAAGGGGCCGGCGACGAAGCTCACATCAATATGCCGCTGCCCGGCATCATGCTGGACGCGTGTGACAAATCTTTCGGATACGAATTTATACCGGACCCGCGCCTCGGCCGTCAGATCACCGTCGGCTTCCTTGAGCACGCGCATCGCTGTGATCTGGGAGATGAAGTCCGGATATCGACGCACATCGACGACAAGCCCGAACAGATCGTCCGGCGCATGAAACAATCGCAGGCGCTCGGTAACGACCGTCGTCACGAGCGGGCGAGCTGCGCGTCCCGCGCGGCACGAAGCTTTGCGAAATCATCGCCTGCGTGATGGCTTGAGCGGGTCAGCGGCGTGGCAGAAACCATGAGGAATCCCTTTGCGCGGGCAATCGTCTCATAGGCCTTGAACTCGTCGGGATGGACGAAACGGTCCACGGCAGCGTGTTTGCGGGTCGGCTGGAGGTATTGGCCGATGGTCAGGAAGTCGATGCCGGCGGAGCGCATATCGTCCATCACCTGCATGACTTCTTCCTTGCTCTCACCCAGGCCGACCATAATGCCGGATTTGGTGAATTGCTGCGGGTCCCGCTCCTTCACACGCTCTAGAAGGCGCAGCGAATGATAATAACGCGCGCCGGGGCGGATGGAGAGGTAGAGACGCGGAACCGTCTCCAGATTGTGATTGAACACGTCCGGGCGGGCGTCGATGACCTGTTCGGCTGCGCCATCCTTGCGCAGGAAGTCCGGCGTCAGGATCTCAATCGTTGTGCCCGGAGACGCCGAGCGGATCGCCTGGATCACATCCACGAAATGCTGCGCACCGCCATCATCGAGATCATCGCGATCCACCGAGGTGATGACGACATGTTTCAGCCCCATCTCCGCGACAGCTTCGGCCACGCGGCGGGCTTCGTCGTGATCGACAGGTGCCGGCAGGCCGGTCTTGACGTTACAGAAGGAACAGGCGCGCGTGCAGGTGTCGCCGAGGATCATGAAGGTGGCATGCTTCTGATCCCAGCATTCCCCGATATTCGGACAGCCGGCTTCCTCGCAAACGGTCACCAGACCGCCCTCTTTCACGATCTTCTGCGTCTCGGAGAATGTCTTGCCGAGGGGCGCCTTGACGCGGATCCATTCCGGCTTGCGAAGGACCGGCGTATCCGGACGCTTCTGCTTTTCCGGGTGACGGGCCGCGCGCGCATCCGCAGCAGCCTCGCGAGAGGAGGTATCGATCAGATTGGCCATGGGCTGCACATAAGCCGCAAGACCTCCCTCATCAAGCGCAGATCGCCGTAAGCCTCGCTCATAAGAAAACGGGGAGAGCCAAGGCCCTCCCCGTCCTGTTCAGTCTGACACGCCGGTTCAGGCCGGTTCGTGCGCCTTGAGATCGTCGGCCACGGTGTATTTGGCTTCGGTCTTCTGAGCGATTTCCTCGAGCGTGGCGCCCGGGGCCAGCTCGATGAGCTTGAGACCGCCTTCCACGACATCAAACACGCCGAGCGTGGTGATGATGCGGTGGACGCAGCCCTTGCCCGTCAGCGGCAGGGAGCATTCCTTGAGGAGTTTCGGTTCACCGGCCTTGTTGGCGTGATCCATGATGACGACGACGCGCTTGACGCCCGCCACCAGGTCCATCGCGCCGCCCATACCCTTCACCAGCTTGCCCGGGATCATCCAGTTGGCGATATCACCATCTTCGGAGATTTCCATGGCGCCGAGAATCGACAGGTCGATATGACCGCCACGGATCATGGCGAAGCTGTCGGCGGAGGAAAAATAGCTCGTACGGCGCAGCTCGGTGATGGTCTGCTTGCCGGCATTGATCAGGTCGGCATCGACCTCGTCATCGTACGGGAACGGGCCCATGCCGAGCATGCCGTTCTCCGACTGCAGCGTCACATCAATCCCGTCCGGGATATGGTTCGCCACGAGGGTCGGAATGCCGATACCGAGATTGACGTAGAAACCGTCTTCGAGTTCCAGGGCAGCACGCGCCGCCATTTCATCACGTGTCCAGGCCATTACGCGTCCTCCCGCTCACGAATAGTGCGTTGCTCAATGCGCTTCTCGAACGTGCCCTGCACGATGCGCTGAACAAAGATGCCGGGCGTGTGGATCTCGTCCGGATCCAGGCTACCCAGTTCGACGATTTCCTCGACTTCGGCGATCGTGACCTTGCCGGCCGTCGCCATCATCGGGTTGAAGTTCCGAGCCGTCTTGCGGAAGACCAGATTGCCCTGCGGGTCCGCCTTCCACGCCTTCACAATGGCGATGTCAGCGGTGAGACCGGTCTCCATGATGTAGGTCTCGCCGTTGAACTCACGATGTTCCTTGCCCTCGGCGATCAGCGTGCCGACGCCGGTCTTGGTGAAGAAACCCGGGATGCCCGCACCACCGGCGCGGATGCGCTCGGCCAGCGTGCCCTGCGGGTTGAACTCCAGCTCCAGCTCGCCGGTCAGGTACTGGCGCTCGAACTCCTTGTTCTCACCGACATAGGAGGAGACCATTTTCTTGATCTGCTTGGCGTCGAGCAGCACGCCGAGGCCGAAACCGTCAACGCCGCAATTATTGGAAATCACGGTGAGGTCCTTGACGCCCATCTCGTGGAGCGCCGCGATTGCGTTTTCCGGAATGCCGCAGAGGCCGAACCCGCCGGCCATGATTGTCATCCCGTCAGTGACCAGCCCGTCCAGGGCTGATTTGGCGTCAGGATATACCTTGTTCATGAGGTCCTCAGTCCAAAGTTGATATTCGGTTCATGTTTATAACGCAGGCGCAGCAAAACACCAGCGCAACATATCACACCGCTTCAGACCGGGAGAGATAACGCCCATCGATCTCAATGGCCAGCGCTCCTCCGAAGAAGACCGCATAAGCTGACCAGTAAATCCACAGGAGGAAGACGACGAGCGCACCGAGCGAGCCATAGACGCTAAAATCGATCAACTCGCTGACATATGTCGAAAAACCTTTCGAAAGCCCGAGCCAGAGCCCGGTCGAAACCAGCGCGGCCGTCGTCGAGGCGCGCCAGCTCACGGATTCCTCGCGCTTGCGCATGGCAAGGCGGTAGAGCATTTCCAGGGCGAGAAACATGGTGAGGCCGGCGGCGGACCACTCATTGATGAAGAAGCCCAGCTCCAGCGGAGGCAGGCCGAGGAAGTCCGTCACCTGTCGAAGCAGGACGGGCACAGCCAGGACAGCAAGATTGGCCGAGGTCATGAGCGCCCCGCCGATCAGCACGCCGAACATGGCGATGATGTTGAAGTGGATCACATTGCGGATGTCGCGATCCTCGGCGAGATAGTTGAGCCCGGCGATAATCGCCTTCACCCCGCGCGATGCCGCAAACAGGGCGATGGCGAGCGCCACCCCGCCCTGGACCGAGAGCGCCGTGATCGGAGTGTCGGCAATGCGCGACATCTGCCCCAGCACGAATTCCTGAGCGCCCTCCGGCATGATCTCGGCGAAGCGCGCAAACTGTCGCTCCGCATCCTCGATCGAAAAGGCGAGGCCGTATACGGACATGGCCAGGGCGATGGCCGGGAAGAGCGCCAGCATGCCGAAAAAGGCGGCACCGCCCGCAAACAGCATCACATCGCGCGCCATCGACCGGCTGATCGCCGCGACGACAATCATCGCTGCAGCGCGCCGGCGGGCTTTGCGGGTTGGGACCTCTTCCGTCATGAGAGCTTTGTGAACCGTCACGGTTAAATTTGGGAAAACCGGGGTAAGGTTCGAGTCTGCCACGGAGATTCGCCACCATGTCCTTTGCCAAGGCCGTCGACCTGCTCGAGCTCGCCCGCCTCGCCAGTGGTCGCATCGGTGTCTCCCTGTCCGAGATTGAGGACCGGTTCGAGTGCGTGCGCCGTACCGCGCAGCGGATGACGGACGCGCTGGAGCGCGTCTTCCCGGACACGGAGAGCTATATCGATCCGGAAGGCCACAAGCGCTGGCGCGTCCCGCGTGGCAAGACGTCAGAATTCTTTGCGCCGACCGCGGACCAGCTCGCGGCCCTGGAACTGGCGCGGACCACACTGTCGCGCGATGGCATGAAACAGGAAGCGCGCCAGCTGGCCGGCCTGGCTGACACGATTAAGCTGGTTACCCCGGATCGCCGACGCGCCGGACTCGAAGCCGATGAGGAGGCTCTGCTTGAGGCGATGGGCCATGCCGCGCGCCCTGGCCCTCAACCCGCCGCTGAACCAGAGGTGGATCAAGCCATCGCGGAAGCCCTAAAGGGCCCGTTCGAACTCATTATCCGATATCGGGGTCGCCGCGATGAAGACAGCCGCGAGCGACGTATCCAGCCCTATGGCATTCTCCTTGGCACTCGTCGGTATCTCGTTGCCAAAGCCCTCGACCGAGAGGACGGTCGGCTTCGACACTTTCGTGTAGAGGACATCGCCGAGGCTCAGGTGACCGATAGCTGGTTCGCACGCGATGAGGATTTCGATCTGGCGGTCCACGCCTCAAAGGCGTTTGGCGTCTACCAGGATGATCGGGAGTATGCCGAAACGATCTGGAAGTTTTCGCCCAAGGCGGCGCCCCATGCGGCGCGTTTCCAGTTTCATCCGGACCAGTCCACCCAGAGGCTTGATGACGGATCGCTCCTGGTCCGGTTCGAGGCCAGCGGACATCTGGAAATGTGCTGGCACCTCTACGCCTGGGGCGATCAGGTGGAAGTGCTTGCCCCGCCGGCCCTCGCCCGGATGGTTGAAGGTTTCCAGCGAGACGACTTCCCGGGTCTGCCCTAGCGGATCGCGATGCGGACCTGCTCGGGTGCGAGCCAGGACGGCATGGAATGACCGTCGGCGGAACTCATGGCGAGGCGATAGCCCTTGTGCAGATACCGGCAGATGGAGCGGATATCCTCGACGTGGATGCAGCTGATGTCGTCGCCGGGACGTTGCATGCGGAAGAAGCCATCCCGAAAACGGTGCGGGACAAGATTGCTCTGGGCGCCAGAAGTACCCGGGATAGCGGCCTGGATTGCGATTGCCATGATCAGATCTCCTGCTGGTTCAGCGTTTCGTTGACCCGAGTTATCGCAGCCAATGAGGACAAATCTTGTCACCCCCATAATTTTACGCTCCAGAACGTAGAAACGCCGGCTGTTGGGGGCAGCCGGCGTTTCAATTCCATCAGTTCGATAGGAGCTCAGACGGCCTGCGAGGGACTGAAAGCGACCGCTGATCTCGAGGATGAGAATGCACGTTGGGCGCTGAACCCGACATGAACAAGATGAACAGACGGTTTTCGCATTCATTTTCGGTAGGTTGGCGGTAAGACAAAGAACATGACCTGCCGGTTTGTTTATCTTACGGTGACCTCTGTCTGACAAAACGATTCCCGACCGGGAGACAGGTTTGGCTGAAATCGCACGTTCATCGCCCACACAGGAAGAGGTAGATCGCCTCTGCCTTCAGCACGCCCGAGCCCTCACGGGTCAGGCGGGGCAACGCGCGAATTTCGACAATGAATCCCTCTGCGGTCTCTCATTCTGCAACCGCGATCTGCGCGAAGCCAGTTTCAAGGATGCTGATCTCAGCGATTGCGACCTGTCCGGTGCCAATCTGGAATTCGCCGACCTGTCCGGTGCCGTTCTAAGGAATGCCAAGCTGATCGGGGCGACGCTCGACAAGGCGGACCTGCGAGGTTGCGACATGAGTGGCGCCGATCTGTCTGCATCCCAGTGCCAGAATGCGGATTTCCGCGAACTCGCGCGGCTTCCGTCGATTGGCAGCGAGGACCGAACGACCTCAGTGAAATCCACGCGCCTCGACGGCGCCCAGCTGGGCGGCGTTAATTTAAGCTATGCGCGACTTGCAGGCGTTGAAGCGCAGGATGCCAATTTCTCTGACGCCAATTTCAACAATTCCCGCCTGATGCGCGCCAAACTACGCAATGCGGTCATGCATGACGCCATCCTCACCGGCACGGATTTTTCCGGGGCAGACCTGACGGATGCAGACCTGCGCGGCGCCCTGGAGCGGGACGTCAAGCTTCAGCAGGCGATCACGTCAGGCCTCCTGACGGGCGAGCGACCGGAAGCCGCACCAGAAGACGGAGCGATCGCACCGGACGATGATCCACGCCCCCTCTCCTCGAAGCTGCGTGACCACGAACGCCTTTGCCGATCAGGCGGCAAGGAAGGCGCACCCGCCAGTTTCAACGGAATGGATATTCGCGAAGCTGGTTCTCTGGCGGATCGAGATTTGACGGCCATGCAGGCCATGGGCGCCAATTTCTCGGGTCTCGACATGCGCGGCGCCGCCCTTCAGGGCGCCCGCCTCTCCGGCGCGGACTTGCGCGGCTGCGACTTGCGAGGGGCCGACCTGCGCGGCGCAGACCTACGAAAGGCGCGCCTGACCCACGCCGATCTGCGCGGCGCCAATCTGGACGCCATCACCCTCTCGGCCGGCCGGGTTCTTCCCGTCAATCTGGCCGAGGCGGATTGCCGGTATGTCCAGATGGATGAGGTCGATCTTTCCACTGCATCCGCCGCCGGCGCAGACTTTTCCTATGCCCGGCTGAGCGACACACAGGCCGCGGCCAAGGGCCTCGCCGAAGCGATGACCGAGCGCGCTATTCGCCGCTGACGGGACTCGCCTCGATCGCCCAATCCTTCAACACGGAATCGCGATCTACGCCGACCTGCCCCGCGGGTCCCTGGATGGCACCGGGCGTTCGAGAGAAGCGTGGCGCTGGTGCGGGCTGGCGTACACCTTCAACCTCCTGGAAGACCTGACGCTCCACCATATGCGGGTGCTCAGCAGCTTCTTCGTAATCAAGCACGGGGGCAAAACAGACATCCGTGCCTTCGAGAATCTCGCACCATTCAGCTCGGCTCTTGCGTGCGAACACCATCTCGAGGACCGGATTGGCCTCCTTCCAGTTCCGACCACTCCAATCCGCCGGGTAGTCCGCGGCATCGATGCCGATTTTCTCGCAAAGCAGCGCGTAGAACTCCGCCTCGATCGGTCCGACGGAGACATGTTTTCCGTCTGCACAACGATAGGTGCGATAGAAATGCGCACCACCGTCGAGCAGGTTCGAGGCTCGACTTGTGTTCCAGATGCCCAAGGCCCGAAGCTGGTATTGCGAGGCCATCAGCGACGCGGCGCCATCGACAATGGCCGCATCAACCACCTGGCCTTCGCCAGTCGTCCGCGCATGGTGCAAACCTGCCATCACCCCGAAGGCGAGATACATGGCCCCGCCTCCGAAATCCCCGACAAGATTGAGCGGCGGGACTGGCTGGTCTTCCGGTCCGATCGCGCCGAGCGCCCCGGTCAGTGCGATGTAGTTGATGTCGTGGCCGGCGGCATGAGCGAGCGGCCCGTATTGGCCCCAACCGGTCATACGCCCATAAACCAGCGCGGGATTCAGCGACAGCGCGACCTCCGGGCCAAAGCCCAGGCGCTCCATCACGCCGGGGCGGTAGCCTTCCAGGAGGATGTCCGCCTTCGCGATCATCTGACGGGCCAGCGCCTGGTCCGCTTCATCCTTCAGGTTGAGGGCGACAGAGCGCCGTCCTCGGGCCAGCACATCCGCCGCCCCGAGACTTCCGGCACCGGGGCGATCAATCCGGACGACGTCTGCGCCCATGTCGGACAGCATCATCCCGCAAAACGGTGCAGGCCCAAGTCCAACAAATTCGAGGACTTTAACGCCTTTTAGAGGTCCTTGCGCTTTCATCTCTTCCAACTCGCGATTCGTTTGTTTGGAAATCGTGACATTTGTGACAAACTCGAGAAACAGGATTGTGTCCATGAGGACGCCAGGGGGACAGATGGGACGCGAACTAGACGTCCTGATTCACGGTCAGAATGACCGCGTGGCCGGGCTTGTCGAGCCCCTTGCCAGGCTTGCGCTGAAGGCACGGGTGATCCGTAGTGACACGCCGGCGTCCTCGCGCGAACGCCAGTATGCGGCCAATATTGTCTACGCCAGTTCTTCGGACGATCTCGCTCAAGCGCATGCCGACCTGGCCCGATTTGCTCCGGGTGATCGCCCGACCCTGGTGCTCGGCCCGCCGGATACCCGTGAGCTTGCCGGCGTAGATGCCTGGATTCCCGAGCCCGCCCTTGCCGCACAGATCGCGGCGCGCGTGCGCGCGCTCTTCCGTCTGTTCGTCATGGAGAAGGTCGCTTTCCGGCGGACCGAAGTCACCAAGCTCTACGGGGACCGGGCACCGGTCGCGGAAGCCCTGACGACACCGATCCAGGTCTTGTATGTTGGCGATGCCTCACCGCGCTTCATGTCCCTCGTTCATGTGATGGAAGAAGTGGATGCAGAAGTCGTGGCAGCCTTCTCGTCCTATTCTGCTTTCGACTATCTGCACGAACGCCAGTTCGATGCCGTCGTCCTAAACGCCGCCGACAAGCGCGATACGGCTTTCACGATCAGCTCGGCGATGCGCCGCAATGCGCGTCTCTATCACACGCCGGTCCTGATGCTGACCGAAGACCAGAACAGCGAGTCCGCCGAAGAGGCCTTCGCCCGCGGTGTTTCGGACATCGTGACGCCCGCGACGAGCGACAGTGACATGCGCGAGCGGGTGCTCGCTCTCGCCGCCGAGCGTCGCCGCCGCCGTGACGCCAAGGCGCTTCTGGAGGCCTGCCGGGAGCCGCGGACTCTGGAGATTGAAACCGGACTCTTCCATTCCGGTTTCATCACCTCCCATATCCAGGATCTTCTCAACGTCTTCGAGAAGGGCGAGATGGGGTTTGCCATCCTGGCCCTGGAAGCCCAGCTGCCGGACGGAATCGAGCGGCCGGATGATGCGTCGGGCGAGAAGGCTCGCAAGCAGTTCGCCGCCATGCTGCGCCACTTGCTGCGTGCCGAGGATGCTGCGACGCGGCTGTCCGCGAGCACTTTCATTACCGTACTGCCTTACACTGAGCCGGATGGCGTGGATTGCGTGTCAGCCCGTGTCAGTGCGATTGCAGAATGCACCGCGTTCGAGAGCGATGATCCGCTGCATCCTTTCCGGCTGAACGTCCTGTCCCGGACCGTGATGCCGCGCCCCGGCGAGACCGCCGAAGGTCTGATCGAACGCGCGGTCCGCGCCCTTCAAACGCGCACGCCTTTCGCCCGCGAAGCCTAGACCTTTTCCGCGTCTGCAGCCCGTGCCCGCGCCGCAATATCGGCCAGGGGCGCCATGGCCTTCTCAATCGCCCGCAGGCGATCTTCCGGATCATCCCACGCCGTTCGGAGCACCAGTTTGTGATCCGGTCGGGCCTTGAAGAGCGCCGGGTGTTTGGAGATGTGCGCGATCAATGCTGGCGGATCGATGAAGATGTCCTTGCGGAAGTGGATCACCGCCCCTTTCGGCCCGGCATCCACTTTCTCGATACCCGCCTTCTTGCACAGCACCTTCACGGCCACGACCCGCATCAGCGTTTCAACCTCGTCTGGCAGCGGACCGAAACGGTCAATCAGCTCGGCGGCAAAGCCTTCGCGCTCCGCCTTGCTTTCCAGCGAAGACAGCCGGCGATAGAGCTGAAGTCGGATATCGAGATCCGGCACATAATGGTCGGGGATCAAAACCGTCGCGCCCGCATTGATTTGCGGGGACCAGTCTCCGTCCTCATCCTCGCCACCCTCACCGCGAAGCGACGCCACGGCTTCTTCCAGCATGGACTGGTAGAGCTCGACGCCGACATCCCTGATATGGCCGGATTGTTCCTCGCCCAGGAGATTGCCGCCGCCCCGCAGATCGAGGTCATGCGAAGCCAGGGTGAAACCGGCCCCGAGGGAATCGAGCGATTGCAACACTTTCAGCCGTTTCTCGGCACCGTCCGTGATCTTCTGCTGGGCCGGCGTGGTCAGATAGGCATAGGCGCGGGTCTTGGACCGCCCTACGCGTCCGCGCAGCTGATAAAGCTGGGCAAGCCCGAACCGGTCGGCCCGGTGGACCACCAGCGTATTAGCGGTCGGGATATCAATGCCGGATTCGACAATGGTGGTTGAAAGCAAGACGTCGTACCGCCCCTCATAAAAGGCGGACATGATGTCCTCCAGCGCCCCGGCCGCCATCTGGCCATGGGCCGTCACGAAGGACACTTCAGGAACGGACTCGCGCAGGAAACTCGCAATGGACTCCAGATCCGTGATCCGGGGCACCACGAAGAAGGCCTGACCGCCGCGATACTTCTCCCGCAACAGGGCTTCGCGCAGCGTGACCCCATCAAACGGCGTCACATAGGTCCGCACCGCCAGACGGTCGACTGGCGGGGTCGCGATAATGGACAAGTCGCGGATACCGGTCAGGGCGAGCTGCAGCGTCCGCGGGATCGGTGTCGCGGTCAGGGTGAGGACGTGAACATCGGCCCGGAGTGCCTTGAGCGCTTCCTTGTGCTTGACCCCGAAATTCTGCTCCTCATCTACAATAAGCAGTCCCAGATCGTGAAACTTGACGGTTTTAGCCAGCAGGGCATGCGTTCCGATGACAATTTCCACCTTGCCGTCACGGAGTTCCTCGCGGGTCGCCTTGGCTTCTTTCGCCCCCACGAGGCGCGAGAGCTGACGCACTTTCACAGGCCAGCCCCGGAAACGCTCCTTGAAAGTCTTGAAATGCTGGCGTGCCAGAAGGGTTGTCGGTGCAACAACAGCGACTTGCTGCCCGGACATCGCCACCACGAAAGCCGCGCGCAAGGCCACTTCCGTCTTCCCGAAACCGACATCTCCGCAAATCAGGCGATCCATCGGACGCCCTTTCGCGAGATCGCCCATCACGTCTTCCAGCGCGTTCAGCTGATCGTCCGTCTCCGCGTACGGGAAGGACGCGCAGAACTCGTCGTAGAGACCATCTGAACTTTCGATCGCAGGCGCCTGTTTTGACAAACGTTTAGCCGCAATCTTGATCAACTCGTCGGCCATGTCGCGCAGGCGTTTCTTCGCCTTCGCCTTGCGGGCCTGCCACGCAACGCCCCCAAGCTTGTCCAGCTGGGCCGTCTCCCCGTCCGCACCATAGCGAGACAGGAGTTCGATATTCTCGACCGGCAGGAAGAGTTTGGAGCCGCCCGAATACTCAAGCTCGATACAGTCGTGCGGCGCATCGCCGACTGGAACGGTCTTCAGTCCCAGAAAGCGGGACAATCCGTGATCGGCATGGATCACCAGGTCTCCCGGCGACAGCGATCCCGCCTCGACTATAATGTCCGCAGATTTGCGACGGCGACGCGGCCGCGCCAGACGATCGCCCAGAATGTCCTGTTCGGACAGAACCGCGAGGTCGTCCGTCTCGAAGCCGCGCTCGATCGGGAGCACGGCGCGGGCAATGGCATTGGGTGGGAGCCCTGAAATCTCCTGCCAGGCCTCGACAAGGCGGATCTGATGCAGGCCGTGGTCGGCGAACACCGTACCCATCCGTTCAGACGCGCCGCCGCTCCAGGAGGCAAGCACGACACGTTTTCCGGCTCTCTGTAGCTCGCGGACGTGAGTAGCGGCGGCATCGAAGACATTGTTCGCAGCTGCCCGTTCCGCCGCGAAGGTCCGACCCTGCTTGCCGCCAGCGTCGATGGTATTTTCGCCAGGCTCCTGGAAGGCGGAGAACTGCCGCACAGTGTGCGCATTGACCCGTTCGTCCCATTCCCCATCGGCGAAATAAAGCTGATCTGGCGGAAGGGCGCGATAACCCGGCGCGGAAAGCGCGCTGTCATGCATCAGCTCGGCGGCGGCCTTACGGGCCTCAAAGTAGTCCGCGACCTGCTTGCGGCGTTCCACAACTGCATCGACCGCAAGCGCATCGAGATACAGCAGTGTTTCCGTGGGGAAATAGTCAAAAACCGTGGCCAGCTCTTCATAGAAAAGCGGCAACCAGTGTTCCACGCCGATCGGACGAATGCCGGCACTCACCTGCTCGTAGACGGGATCGTTCTGAACCGCGCCAAAATTGCGGATGAAGCCGCTGCGGAACCGGGAAATCGTTGCATCTTCGAGCAGGACTTCGCTGACGGGTTCGAAGGCAATGAAATCAAGCTGTTTGAGCGAGCGCTGGGTTTCGGGGTCAAAGGACCGGATCGACTCAAGCGAATCCCCGAAGAAATCCAGGCGAACCGGTTCCTCGCTGCCCGGGGAGAAGACGTCAATCACGCCGCCTCGCACGGCATAATCGCCTGGCTCAACCACCGTGGTTGCCCGCGCATAGCCATTGGTGTCGAAGTGAGCGCGGAGCTTGTCGGTGTCAACGATCTGCCCCGGTCGCAGCACGTGACCGGCCTCGCGCATCACCTCGACCGGCGCGCAGCGTTGCGAAACCGCTGCCACCGTGGTCACGACGACGAGCGTTTCCGCATCTCCCATAGCTGCAAGACGGGACAGGGTCGCGGCCCGTTGGGCTGCGACACGAGGGGACGGAGAAATCCGGTCGTAGGGCTGACAGTCCCAGGCCGGCAGACGCAGGACTTCAATTTCTGGCGCAAAGAATCCCAGGGCACTGGTGAAGGCCGCCGCTCGGGAATCATCCCGGGCGACAAACACATGCAGGCCGGTGCGCAGCCGCGCGGTATCGGCAAAGATGAGCGCGTCCAGCCCCTCGGGAGCACCGCAAATACGGGCCGCACCGCGTGCGCGTGCGATCATCTCAAAATCAATCATCAGGCCTGCTCAGGACTTGGGGCCGTCACCGAATTCCGCATCCGCATCCACGCGGAATGACTGAAGGGCTTTCAGGACCGGGGTGTCGAACTCAGCGGGTGCAGGTTCTCGGCCGATGATCCAGCCGTACAGATCCTGATCCGCCTCATCGAGGAGACGATCAAAGGACACGATCTCATCGTCCGTCATCGTATCCAGATTGGCATCCGCAAAGCGCCCCAGGATGAGGTCCGCTTCCTTGAAGCCGCGGCGCCAGGCACGAATGCGCAGTTTTTTCCGGCGGTTTTCGATCGTTTCGGTCATGCCAAGGCATATAATCCGCCATTGTCCCGGCGTCGACCACTGGCCTGCATCGAAAGAGCCGATAAGCTCGCCCCATGCGTCCAGAGATTCTCTTCCCCCTGTTTCAGGACATCACCGCCCTGCCCGGGATCGGTCCGCGCCTCGCCACGCTCCTCGCCAAGGTGGCGGGGCCGCGCGTGCGCGACGTGCTCTTCCTGCCGCCGACCAGCCTGGTGGACCGGACCAATCAGGTCGCTATCCAGGACGCGCCAGATGGCGAGA
>Ga0209273_10001791_pt1 | contig 17973 bp, 17 predicted proteins | sample tdAd471_FD_187126 | JGI IMG/M metagenome (GOLD analysis project Ga0209273, IMG submission 187126) | Marine sediment microbial communities from the Atlantic coast under amendment with organic carbon and nitrate - tdAd47.1 (SPAdes)... | ecosystem: Environmental > Aquatic > Marine > Coastal >...
AGAATCTTTTGTAAAAAAATAATAAAATGAAACTAGTAAAGAGAATAGTACTCCTCACATTGTTTTTTACAACCTACTCCGCGATTGCCCAAACAAACAATGTGTTTCTAGATCGTTCCTTCTGGAGGAGCAATCCAAATCTGGAAACTGTAAAAAACAAGATCAGCGAGGGCAACGACCCTGCGGCATTAAACTCCAATGCGTTTGATGGAGTCGTTTATGCGCTTTTGGAAAATGTTGACGACAACGTCATCAAATATTTGCTCGCTTTGGAAGGGAACCCCGCGGACAAAAAAACGCACGATAGCCGAATCTATCTGCACTGGGCCGCCTATGCCGGTAAAATTGGCATTGTGAACCATTTGTTGGAAACCGGTTCTTCGGTAACCGAGCTTGACAGCCACGGATATACCCCGCTTGCCTTCGCGGCCAATGCCGGTCAAAAAAAACCTGAACTCTACTCTGCTTTTGATAAGTATGGCGTAGACCTTACCAGAGAAAAAAATGAGCATGGCGCCAACCTACTTCTACTGGTCGCACCCTCCTTGGAGAATCAAGATGAACTGGACTATTTTATTGATCAAGGACTGGCTTTGGACAGTAAAGATGATGAGGGCAATGGTATTTTTAATTATGCCACAAAAAAAGGCAACGTCGATTTTCTTAAACTGCTCATTGAAAAAGGTGTAGATTATAAAAACCTGAACAAGGATGGTGCCAACGCCTTTCTTTTTGCTGCCCAAGGTGGACGCGGATATAGCAATCCATTGTCGGTCTATAAATATTTGAAAGGTCTGGGATTAAATCCAAACATGGTGACCCATGAAGGTTACACTCCTTTGCACCGTTTGGCTTACAACAATTCCGACCCAGCCATTTTTGAGTTGTTCCTTTCGGCGGGAGCTGATGTAAACCAAAAAGATGTTGATGGAAATACGCCTTTTCTAAACGCCGCGTCCCGAAACCAACTGGATATGGTGAAATTGTTATCCGAAGACGTCAACAATTTCAATACCACCAATAATAAAGGACAAACGGCCTTAATGCTGGCAGTTGAAAACAATGATCCGGAAGTGGTCCGCTACCTGCTAGAGAAAGGCGCCGATCCTTTGATGACCGATAAAGCCGGTAATTCACTGACCTATTACTGGGCAGCTTCTTTCGATAGCCGAAAAATAGATACTTTCGACAAAAAAAGAAAGCTCCTAAATCAAAAAGGGCTTAAGTTCAATAAAGTACAAGCAGAAGGAAATACACTATATCATTTGGCGGCCAAAAACAATGATTTGGCATTGGCGAAACATATGGAGTCTTTGGATATTGACATCAATGCGGTAAATAGCGAAGGTCTTACCGCACTACATTTGGCCGCAATGAAGGCTGATGACGATAAATTGATGAAATACCTCATTTCCAAAGGGGCGGACGTAAAGATCAAGACCAGCTTCGAAGAAAGCGTGTACGATCTAGCCGATGAAAATGAACTTTTGCAAAAACAGAACACACAACTAAACTTCTTAAAGTGAGATGAAAAAATTGATCAAAATCATCCCACTGGGATTGCTTACGCTATTGATGCTTACTTCTTATGCCCCTTCTGAAATCAAAACCGTAAAATGTCTTATCCAAATGACAAATTACTCCGGTGAAGGAGCTTATCTTGTGGTTTCCCTCTTAAATCCATCAGGTGAATACGAAGAAACACTATACGTGCAGGGTAAGGACAGTGAATGGTACAGTGAAATTCCAGCGTGGTGGAAGTTTTATGGCAAATACCGTCCAAAAATCGATGGCATTTCCGGGGAAACAATAAGCGGTGGGGAACGTACCGTCACGGTTCTACAAATACCTGAAGATAAGATTGACGAAGGATACAGCCTACGTTTCGAAACTTCCGTCGAAGACCAAGAGTATTATATGGACGATATCCAATTTGAGCTTACTTCGGAGAACCTAAAAAGCAAAAAGGAAGGAAAAGGATTTATTCGCTATGTGCGGATGCTTTCGCAGTAAAAAGTGCTTATGACCATTTCCATTTGGCGATATAGCCATTTTTTACTGGCCCTCGTTTCGTCATTGTTCCTTCTTATCGCCTCGATAACGGGTGTCATTTTAGCGGTTGAGCCTATCCAGCATCAAGCTCAAGGCTATGCTATTGAAGACTTGGAAAAAGTATCGCTGGCAACTGCGATCAACAACCTCGAACAAAATTACGATGAAGTCTTCCACATTGAGGTGGAATCTTCTGGTTTTGTTAAGGCATCGGTATTGACAACGGAGTTGGAAACACTCGATGTCTATGTCGATCCAAGAACAGGGGAACAATTGGGCAAAGTGCCCGAGCGTCCTTATGTGTACAGTTTCGCCACAAATTTGCATCGTTCCCTCTTCCTCAAAAGCATAGGGCGATTTTTTGTTGGTTTGATTTCCTTCTTACTCTTTTTAATTACTGTCACCGGCCTAATTTTAATAACCAAACGACAAGGAGGTCTAAAACGGCTATTTTCCAAAGTGCAAAAGGACTATTTTGAACTCCGCTACCATGTTGTTTTGAGTCGATGGTTCTTTGTTCCCATAATCGTTCTTTCGCTCACAGGCGTATATCTGTCCGCCGAAAAATTTAATTTGCTTCCAGATGATTCAGTGATGGATTGGGTAAAAACTAATACAATCCCAACAGCGAAGTACAATAGTTTGGGCGAAATTCCTTTTTTCCAAAACACCACTTTGGAGCATGTACGAAAAATAGAATTTCCATTTTCCGATGACCCGGGGGAGTACTATCAAATTGCTTTGAAGGACAAAGAGATCAGGGTCGACCAAGAAACAGGGGGAATCATTGGCAGCGCTTCTTATCCTTTGGTGACCTTGGCCTCTAGGCTTAGTATGGCATTGCATACAGGGGAGGGAAGTGTTGTTTGGTCCATTATTTTACTTTTGGCAAGTGCATCCATCCTCTTTTTTATCTATTCCGGATTTGTGATGGCGCTAAGGCGAATAAAGCGAGCTAAAAAAACTGCTGCCCTTGCTGCTATGCCAGACAAAGATGCGTGTGAAATCATCATCTTGGTTGGTTCGGAAACCGGTACCACCTATGATTTTGGGACTCGTTTATTCCACGCTTTGAACGTTGTTAACAAAAAAGTTCTTCTCACCGAATTGAACCATTATTCCACGTTTGCCAGGGCAGAACATGTCATTGTATTAACTTCCACCTATGGAGAGGGCGAAGCTCCTTCAAATGCAAGAAAGTTTCACGAGCTTCTGGCATCGGTACGGCAACCCAACGATATAACGTATGCAGTGGTCGGATTTGGCTCAATGGAATACCCTGATTATTGCAAATATGCAATCCAAGTTGACGGACAATTGCAAAAGCTTGAAAACTGGACCCCCCTTCTTCCCTTACATAAGATCAACAATGCCGACTTCAGGGCTTTTCAAGACTGGGCGAAACTATGGAGTGAACATTCAAAAATCAAGCTTTCCCTGCAACCCGAATCAAAAAGACAAACGAGGAGAAAGCCATCAACCTTTAAGGTAATAGAACGTACCGAACTCAACGCGGATAACACTTTTCTGCTTAAGCTCAAACCAAAGAAAAAGGAAAAATTTACATCTGGAGATTTACTGTCCATAATCCCAAACGGTTCCGATGTCGCTAGACAATATTCCATTGCCAAGATGGATGGGGACATTGTTTTGAGCATCAAAAAACATAAAATCGGTCGTTGTTCCACCTATCTCTCTGAACTAAATAATGGTGATATCATTACTGCTTGGATTGATGAAAACCCTCATTTTCATTTTCCTGAAAAAACGACATCAGCCGTCCTTATTGCCAATGGTACGGGAATTGCTCCTTTTTTAGGGATGCTGAACGAAAACAGGAATAGCAAGATCAGGCTATACTGGGGTGTTCGTTATCAATCGTCATCCAAGATATACGATCACTATCTCGAGGATCATACAAAAAACGATGAAAATATAAACTTATATATTTCGCACTCCAGAGAAGGAAACAAAAAGTATGTTCAAGAATCCATTTTGGACCAAAGGGAAATTATCTTAAAAACTATGGAGGAAGATGGTGTTATCATGATTTGTGGGTCCCTTGCTATGCAACACCAAGTGCTCGACTCTTTAGAATCGATGGTCAAGGATTGTTCCGATCTGAATCTTGAACTCTTAGAAGAAAAGGGGCAATTAAAAATGGATTGTTATTAAAAAATGGTGGTGGAGCTGTAACAGTGAGGTAATCTAGACTTTTTTTGGATCGAAAGATAGGGCTGCGGACATTTGTGTCGCCAGACATAAACACCATAGTCCATGTACAAACTACTCTACAAAGTCAAAGCCCTGCATATCTTAAGATATGCAGGGCTTTGTTTTTAAAACTCTAAAAGTGGGCGCTGAGGGATTCGAACCTCCCCTGCAACCCCTTGTTTTATTGAGTTTATCCTTGCTTGTGCTTTAGTTACTAACCGAATTACAGACCACATTTAGCTATCTTACTTCGTAGACTACAAAATTAACCATAAATAATTAATCCTCATCAAAGTCTATCAACTCATACTTAATCGTTTATTTGAACTTTATTTATGGTAAATACTATCTAATTCATGTAAGAAATCAATATAGTCCCAACTATTTTTGATACTTGAAAAATTTAGTCTAATCATGGTGTCAATCTTCTTACTTCTTAGTCTCATGTCAAGGTTGTGCTGCTCTTTAAAAATCGAATCCCCAACTTGAATGAAATTAAATAATCCCTGCCATTCATAATCTAACCTAACCTCTCTGGTTTCTTTTTGGTTCTCCAGAACTATCTTTTTAAATCCATGATTATCCCAATCAAAGTACTTTTTCGTCACAACACCACTAAAGCTATCAATAAAATATGCATTTGCAATTTTGATAAATAAATCATCATTGAGCCCTATGTTTTCATTCAGTTTGTTTTTTAAGAAAAATGTCCGAAAACCCATCCAACCACAACTAGGATTACTATCAATAAGATTTTTGAACTCTTCACTATCGTTTATTTGAACTCTACTTAAGGTGTTTTGGAAAATCCATCCGACCGCCCAAAACTCTTACAATAAATATTTTCTCATTTTCCACAAAATAGAATATGACATGTGCCTTGTACCTATAGCGTAGCAACATTTTGTCCTTTACTGCCACATATCTCTTTCCGAGTTCAGGGTTATCGCCCAAATCAGCTATAATAGTTTTGAGTCCCTGGGCATATTTTAAAGATTGCCCCTCACTGAACTTTTTTATTGTGTATTTGGCAATGGCCTTCAAATCTGCCTTTGCCTTTGCACTAATGACAAATTTATTTTCCGGCATTGTGCTCGTTTATAGCTTCTTCCCAAATACTATCGATAGTAGCATCGGTCGGACCGCTTTCAATTCCTTCGATCAACGCTTCGTTCAAATCAACGATACGTTTTCTACGCTCTTGATCCTTTCGAATTATGTCCCTGATATATTCGCTGTCGTTCGTGTAGAACCCTTGCTCGATCAAACTTTTGACAAAGGCATCTTGTTGTTCCGTAAAAGTGATAGATTTTCTAATTACCCCCATATTGAACCAATATTATTAATAATGATTCAATTTAAGCAAATAATTTGGTATAGACAACAATCGTTTATTTGAACTTTTTAATCAGATAAATATCTGTTAAAGATGTCTTTTGAAATCTCTTACTTGTCCTAAAATGCGAACAACGAATATGCCCTTTTCAGTTGGTTCGTAAAAAATTGTGTGTGCCTTATAGTTGTATCTTCTAAGTAGAGCCGCAAATTCTGAAGCACTTCGACCAAGATCGGGATTATCTGCCAGAGTTTGTAAAAATTGGTATAATTCGGTAACATAGATATGCGTCTGTGATTCACCCCAATTTTCCAAAGTATAATCCACTATATCATCGATATCGTCATCCGCTTTGGACGATAAATAATATCTAGGCATTTCTGTTCTTTTTACGAACTATCGCAGCTTCAATAATTTCATCAACAGACCTTATTTTTGAACTTACTCCACTATCATAACCATCTTGTATGGCAGCCTTAGTGATTAAAAACTCCCTATTGCGCTCCTCATCTAATCGTATTAGATGTCGCATGTATTCACTATCGTTTGCGAAGCCACCATTCTTGATTTGTAATTTTATCCACTCTTCCTGGGCAGCAGTTATAGTTAATGATTTTCTGATTGTTGCCATAATAATAGTATTTACATACAATATACGCATTCCAACATATTATTGGCGCATATTTATTAATAATTTGTCAAAGGGAATTATATCAGGAATGTTTTAGGTATCGTTTAATTGAACTTTGTGTTATGTTTCGCTAATAAACCGAATTAATGGCGACTTACTTTTTCAATCGTTTCTCCGTTTACTCTTATGGAGATTGAATTCACTTAAATCGCATATTTCACAATGTTTTGAATTTTCCATTTGGTTGATTATCGTTTATTTGAACTATTGATTGCTTCTATTTAAAACGCTAATCACCAATCGCTTTACTGTTTCCATTTCCTCAGGTTTGCTAGATGCTATAAACAGCGTTAAGCTAGCCAGTGTTTCGTTATTGATTATTGGTTGTTGTTTGCTGTTAAAAAGCATATTGTTTTGTTGTAAGAATTTTAGAAAACATGCTGCAGCAATTCGTTTATTACCATCTACAAATGAATGGTTTTTCACAATCAAGTATAATAGCATTGCAGCCTTTTCTTCCAATGTGGGATAAAAATCACTTTCTCCAAAACCCTTTGCAATTTGGGTTAAAGAGCTTTGAAAACTTTTATCCTTTTCCTTCCCAAATACGGCACTATCAAATTCAGATTTCATTTGGTTTACTACCTCAAAGTAAGCATCTATAGATGGATAGTTGGCTTCTCTTGAGGTTAATCCTTTGGCGTCTAATTGCTCATGATCGTAATCATCTAACAAGCTTAAGCCTTTGGCATAAACTGTAAGCCATTCATTATCTTCTATTTTTTCTTCAATGGCCCTACTCAATATTTGTATGCCTCCTTTTAGAAGCTGTACTTCTTGCTCTTTTTGGGCCAAACGTTTTTCATTTACAGCGTAGCCTTGAATTAGATATTCCTTTAGAATATTGGAAGCCCAGATTCTAAATTGTGTTCCCCTTTGAGATTTCACCCTGTAACCTACTGAGATTATTACATCTAGATTGTAGATGTTAACTTTGGAGGTTTGTGTTTTCCCTTCCATGGCTCCATGCTGAGTGGTTGTCCGGGATTTCCGGACAACCAGTTTTTCATCGAGTTCACCTTCTTTAAAAATGTTTCTTATATGCTCAGAAATTGTACGTTTGTTTTTTTCAAATAGTTGCCCCATTTGCGCCTGTGTCAACCAAACGGTATCTTGCTCAAATTGAACATTAATTTGAGTGGAACCATCATTAGCTTGGTAAATCTCTATTTGCTTATCCGTATTCATAGTGTTATGAACTGATATCTTCGGTTTGAAATTATTTTTGCTTAAACACTTTCAGTCGCAATTTATCGTTTATTTGAACTTTACTAATAGCTTTTTTGACATTTCTCGATGGTGTTTGTTATCACATTATTTTATATCCCAGCCTAAAATTCACGTTTGAATTGTCAACAGAAACGTTGTTGGAAACATTTTCCGCAAACATTCTATTGCTGAAGAAGCGCGCTTCGGCAAACACCTTTTTATACTCTAATCCAACCCCGAAAAATTCTGATCCGCTATTCCTTTTAAAATTCTCCTCGATTCTCGATATATCAAAGGTTAATGAAAAATTGTTCACAGTTTCTACTGAAATCCCTGCATTAATAACCAGATTTAAATTTTTAACTGTTGGGATATAACCTCTAGCACCAAAAAAGACAGTGTTATTGTTAAAAGAAAGCGTTGCTGTTTGAGTAATGTCTTCTACTGAAGTTTGGATGACTACAGATTCTGAAACCTTTGATTTAATACTATAACCAGAAAATATGCCCAATTTGTTGTTTAACACCAACAATTCCAGTTCAGCTCCTAAAATTGATCTGGATATGTCATCAAATGCCGGATTTAATGTTGCAACATTTGGAAATTGATAACTCACAGAGGTTTGTTCCAAACCTCCAAATAAGGCAATGTTCAATTTTGCCTTACTCTTAATTTTCTCAGTGTAGCTGATGCTATTGGAATTGTTCAAAAGGTTGTACTTAGAGATTATTTTTGAGATTGATTTTCTTGAATAGCTCAATCTTTCCAAATCCTTTTGCAGTTCATCGCTCTTATCTGAAAACAGAAGGCTCAATTGTTGTTTATAGTGCTCATTGGTGCCCACTCGATTTCCCGACGCCAAATATTTTTTAAAAACCAATGGTTCAAAATTTCCATCTATCTTCTTGACATAATATCTGGTTCCATTTGAAAATTGATACTCGAACAAAGAAATCTTACCCTCAATCAATTTTCGAAGTGCTATGGGTTTTTTTTCAAACACTGGCCTTTTATCTCTGGTCAGGTTATTAATTTTATCTGAACTCATTTCTAAGTCCACTTCGCTAATTACGAACTTGATATCATTTCCTATGCCAAATTCGGAGAGTCTTGATAGTTCTATGGTTTGTTCGGGCGTTTTCGAATCCGTTTTGAAGTATATTCTTTCTGGGTTATTGTTCCAATTTTGGTTTTTTATAAGTCCGAGTTTATTGTCTCCATTTTTTGTAATGATGTAGCCCTCTTGGTACTGCGAATGAATCGTTTGAAAAAAAAGAAGGATGCATGTAAAAAAGATGGTTTTGTGCATTAGTTGTAAAAATTTAATTGATTATTGGTTTTAGGTAGTCAAGTGGTTTATATCCATAAGATACTTTCCACTTTGGTTTAACATTTTCCTTTGGGATTCTATTCAGTTTTGGGTTTTCAATACAATCATTGTTGATGGCTCATCTGCAACGCTTAATTGGTTCAAGTTTTCACATAGGATTTTACTGTTCTCTTGAGAAAAACAACTATTAATCTTCGAAATGTAGGAAAATTCCAAATTAGAAAATCATGTTTTCAATAAAAAGGAAAATAAACTTACAATAGTGTTTGATTTTTTTAGAATAGTTTATTTGAACTTTATTCGAAGTCTTGTCAATAAATAAGCTAAACTAATTGCAATCTTTGCCTCCATCAGTAATATTCCAGCCATAGGTATCAATTAAGTTTTGACGCGCGACCTCACTTGAGCAATATTGACTATATCCCCCATCAAACTGAACTCCATTTTGTAGCGAAGGTAGATTGTTCCATGCAATCAATGTAGCATCATAATTTTGTGTAGACAACCCTGAACCTTCAAATATCGTTTCCATGTCCTCAACCTTACTCACGTCCCAATTACCTAAACTCCTATCGAATGAAGTGGCATTTTCAAACATTCCATTCATTTGGGTAACATTTGACGTATTCCAATTACTTAAGTCCTGATTAAAAACAGCATTGTTCCAAAACACACCGTCCATATTCGTTACGTTACTAACATCCCAGCCGCTTATGTCTTGTTTAAACGTTGAATTATAGGCAAACATAGCTGCTATACTTTCGAGATTGGACACATCCCACATAGTAATATCAGAGGTAAACGAAGAAGCCCCCTGAAACATTCCAGAAGTATCTTTGGCACCAGACATATCCCATTTTCCTATGGGCTGGTCGAAGGATATGGCAGAACTGAACATGGAACTAAATTTTTCAATTTTTGAAACATCCCAATTACTGATATCTTGATTAAAAGAATCTGCTCCTTGAAACATAATAGAAAGAGAAGTGACTTTGGGAAAACTCCAATTGCCGATATCTTGGTTAAATGAATTTGCTCCTTGGAACATACTGTGAACAATTTCTGCATTACTCAAGTCCCAATCACCAATATCCTGATTGAACATCAATGCATTTGTAAATAAGCCGAACATCCTCCTCATATTGGAAACATCCCAGCTACCGATATCCTGATTAAAAACATCACATCCCGAAAACATAAAGGCAGCTGATTCGATAGTGGATACATCCCAATTGTTAAAACTTGAATTTCCTTCTAACTTTCTACAAAAACCAAACATGTAATCCGCATTCCGGACATTTGAAAAATCCGGTGTATCTGTTGCAAGAACATCCAATTCCGTGCAACCTTTGAAAGCTTGGGAAAAATTTTGCCACTGTATATTTCCCCATTGGTTTACAGAAACTATTTTTTGCCTATCCGTATTGGTCTCATAGAACAGGTCATTAAAATAAATTCTTGGAAATTCTCCGGTAATACTAACATAATACGTACCTGGAATCTCATAAGAATGTATGGCATCACCTGATATATTTTCTTCTTCAATTCCGTCCCCCCAATCCACATTATAATTATAATAACTAAAATCTACAGGGTAAGTTGGTATTTCAATAGTATGGTCATCTGAAATACCAGGGTTTGTTGTTATCCATTTTGTTATAAATCCAGGTGATATGGGTTGATCCTCAACCGCAATGACCTTTAGGGTCCAATTCTTTGAGTCACCTGTTTCTGAAGTCACAGTATAGGTCACTGGTTGACTAAAATCATTTTCATCATCGATTGATGGTGATATGGTATGACCATTATGAACTATTGCTGGCTTTAAAGATGTAAGGTCTGTACCATTGGGAACTTGAACCCCAAAAGTGTTTTCAGAAATAAGTATTGCCTCTTTTCCCTCTACAGCTATTGAAGTAATTTGGTTGGTATTTTCTCCCAAAACCTCCAGGGAGACAGTTTGGGTAATCGAGGGGTTTGAGATTGATTTTGCGGTAATCACCACATTGCCCATACTTAATCCCGTAACCAAGCCAGTGGTACTAACTTTAGCAATTGCCTCGTCACTGCTACTCCAAACAATTTCCTTGTTTGTTGCGTTGGCAGGTATTACAGTAATGGTCAATTGAGTGGTTTCACCTTTCAAAAGTTCAGATGACTCCGCTTTTATTTCGATTGAACTCACCTTTATTTCATCATTGATTGCCTCACCTTTATCACAGGATATTAATGTCAGAAATAAATAAAGCCTTAGCTATTGATTTAATAAATTTCATACGTTACTTTTTTAAGTTGGGAAGACAATGTATTAGATTGGTTGATTGTTTAGAAGCTGATTAGGGACACCCTTAATTACAAATGCCATTTTGCATATCCTCCAGAGTTGGGTTGAATAAGTTACTGCTAACATTCCATTCACCTGAGAACCCACCAAGGTTAATCAAACCATCAAGTGCACAAAAATTAGTTAGACTATTGTTATCATAGACCAAAACTCCATTCTGAATGGTTCTTACACCTTCAAGACCAGTAAGACTTTGCAACAAATTATTTTTGATGATTGAAATTTCATTTGCCTCAACAATGTTTTCCAAACCATTGATGGATAACAGGTTTTCATTTCTGCTGATATAAATAGTATTCCCTACTGAATTTAAAGATATGAGGGTAGAAATATCCTCTAATCCATAGTTTTCTATAATTTCAAGATCGTTTACCGATTCCAACTTTTCCAATCCATTAAGTGAAGTGATTTGGGAATTTCCCTCCAAGTGAAATTTGTTATTAATAGTAGTTAGTGATTGAAGTCCCGTAAGACTTACCAATGAATCGTTATGTAGTAAAAAAATCTCTCCAGCAGCCTCAAGGCTTTCTAAACCTGATAGGGAAACAAGTTTATTACAACTACTTATAAAAATATTTGCGGATGTACTTGACCCTTTGATTCCACTTAAATCGGTAAGCTCTCCATTTAAGACAATGGCTAATCTATTTTGAACCACATCCAGATTGATTCCTTCTAGACTTGTTAAACTTTGATTAGTTGAAATTACCAATTCATTTACAAACTGAAGATTACCAATGGCGGAGATTGAAGTTAACGCATTATTGCCTAATATCTCTAATTCTCCACCAATGCTTTCCAAACTTTCTAAACCGTCCAGAGATTCAAGTACTATATTGGACAGAAAAAAATTTCCACCCACACTGATGAGTTGACTTAAACCATTAAGTGATTGTAACTGAATATTACTTTTTATGGTAAGGTCTTTGGAAACATTGGTAATTCCTCGCAGACCATTTAAATCAACTAGGTCATAATTGGATTCAATAATTAAATAATCAACCTCTACAATGTTTTGAAGCCCTTCCAAACTTAATAGGTTATAACAACTGGCAACCCTAAGTTGTGCAGGGTTTTCCCCTTCAGGAGAGGCAAATCCAGTAACTTGTTGAATTCCATTCAATGGCTCTATGGATGTCAGCATTTCATTTAATTCCAAATCAAGCATACCTACTACCTCTAGGCCCTCTAAACCATGTAAGCTCTCTAAACTAGGATTAAACTCTACACTAAGTATATTCGTGACCTCACGTAAAGTGCTAAGTGAACTTAAATCAGTAATGTAAGGTTCGTTGTTTTCCCAAATACCTGTTATGGTTAAAGACCCATTTACTTTTGTATACTCCATGGCTCCAAATGCGTCAACCTCATCCTGATTTTTCAAGCTTACGTGACCCTCAAAAATATTTTCATCAATTTGAGTAGTAAATGTTATGGGATTGGTCCAACCTCCATTACTATTTGGACAAACTCCTCTTGCATAAACGTCATACTCAGAATTGGGATTTAGGTTTTGAAGTTCAGTTGAAGGTGTGGTCGCTTGCAGTCTTGTACCTTGACCAAGGGTAAAACCCTTTGCTCCATATTCAATATCGAATGTAGAAAAATCACCATCTGTAGTCCAACTTAGGTTTAAATAATCACTTCCTATTTCCTGAAGTGTTATCGAAATAGTTCCATCACAGGTTGCATTCGATGGTGTTTCTGGTATTGGAGACTCTGGGTCTTCACCAGTTGAACATGAAATAATAAAAATTGATACGCATAATAAAAGACGTTTGGTCAGTTTAGTTTTTGAAATGTGCATTTGTGGTATTTTGCTTTATTGGATGATGGATATATTACTATGTTAGTTTGTCTGCGTTTAAATGTAGGAAATTTCCATTTATTAAAAATTCAATTTTCGGTGAAAGGAGGGAATAGTGGTCAATTGGTATTAAGAAATCGAACTTCATCTTAGGGGTAAAAAAGGGCATATAGGGTAAACCAATTAAGTGTACCGAAAAAGTAAACTCTTTTGAATCAGTGAACTTTTTTAAGAGTGATAGCTCAATAAAACGGTGCCTTTAAAAACCCTGGTCATAAATCTGAAATCGATACTAAAGCGAACGCAACGAAGTGGAGTGCTGCAAGCCCCAAATCTTGCCAAACTAACCTTACTGAGCGAGGCAACGCTATCAATCGATTGAAAACATTCTTCTCATCATTTGAGGTAATCCAAAGGCTTGTTTGCTTCACGTCTATATCGTTCCAACCTTCCTTCCGTTATTTCAAGTTTCAGATAGCTCTTCCCAAAACTGCTCTTGACCACTTTTACCATTATTGATTGCTTTTCCAAAGGTCCAATTTTGTTTTTTAGTGAAATTGCGTCAATCTTTTCGTCAAAAATTTCCAGTGTTTATTGGGCTTCCCAAAGGGTTTACTGTAGATTTTGGAAAAGTCTACTGTAGGCCCTGATTTTGCAAAGTATTCCAAAATCATTTTAATTACCTGGTTTTCAACTTGTTGAAGACCCGAAAACAACCGTGATGGCGCATTTTGCGCATCACCCTCTTGCTATTCCCTACGTCCCGCAAGCGGGACCGAATAAATACAGGCCAACTCAAAATCAGGGCTTCATTTTTTATCGCTGATCTAATACAAACTCCGGTAAAAAAATTATAAAACCACCGTTTTATCTAATTCACTTCTGAATACCCACTTAGTAGTTGCAATTTCCCAACTTTTCCTAAGCCCCACCTGAATCTGAAAACTTCGAATCCAGAATCGTTTCCAAACCACTCATATCTTCACTGATCTTATTATCCAATACTCGTGCATAAATTTGGGTCGTGGCCAATTCTGAATGTCCCAATATTTTGGAAACCGTTTCTATGGGAACCCCATTGCTCAATGTGATGGTCGTAGCAAAGGTATGTCTGGCCATATGGAAAGTAATATGCTTTTGATATGGCATGAATCCGCAATCTCTTTCAGATAGCTATTTAATTTTTGATTGGAAATCTTAGGAAATAATTTATCTGTACGTCTTTTCGGATGATAGTGATATCTCTTGACAATCGACAATGCTGGTCCCAGTAAAGGTAACTTGAAGCTGTTCTTGGTCTTTTGTCTTTTTGTACTTATCCAGTGCTTTCCATCGATACCCAATACGAGATTGTCCTCATTAAGGTTCATTATATCACAATAGGCAATGCCCGTGTAGCAACTAAAAACAAATAAGTCTTTTACAATTCGTAACCGTTCAATCTTGGTTTGGAAATCCTGAATTTTTCGTAATTCTTCCAAGGTCAAAAAATCCCTTTCTTTTTTTTCCATCCTAATCTTAAATTTTTGAAAGGGATATTTTTCTATCCATTCATTGTTCACAGCCATTCTGACCATCTTTCTTAAACGCTGGATGTGCTTCATTGCCCCGTTGTTAGAAAGTTTACCATGATGGTGGATAGGGTGTAGCTTTCGCAAGTAGGTCTCGAAACCCACAACAAACTGATGGTTGAGCTGTGACAATCTGTAATCATTACATTTATAGTGCTTCTTTAGATAGCCCAATAAATACTTCTGGGTGGTTTTATAATGGCTCAGGGTCGCTTTACCCAGATTATGTGCGCCATGGAGGTTATGGTATTCAAATAGGGCCGTTAACGTCATTTGGTTCTCATCCTCCCCAAAATATTTCGCCTTGACCATTTGCGGTGTAATGTGGGTTCCTTTGGACCTTAATTCACGATAGCATTGGAAAAGTTCGGTTTCAACCTCCATTAAATAGGCGTTGATTTCCTGCGCTTCCGTTGTACGCCCCAGAACCCTCGATCCCTTTCGGTCCCAACTTTCTGCAGGAATGGTATATTTGAGGCTCATGTTAACTCGTTGTGAATCAACGGTGATACGGGCATAAATCTTTGCGGTACCATCGCTCCTCCGGGAAGTGCTTATCCAAAAACTGATTGAAAATGTAGACCGAGTTCTCATAGGTTTTGTGTTAAATTGAACGAAAATCACCTACGAAAGTCAAATACTAAGTTGCTGTAATATAGTTATTTACAATCTTATTCGGTTAACACTTTTCAGAAAAAAATTTACTAACCGAATTGCAAACCAAAACATATCAAATCAAACCAATTCAAATGAAGGTCCTAAAACGTCAAAACCTTGCAAATCAATAAGATATGCAAGGTTTTGTTTTTATTTAAACTCTAAAAGTGGGCGCTGAGGGATTCGAACCCCCGACCCCCTCGGTGTAAACGAGGTGCTCTGAACCAACTGAGCTAAGCGCCCATTCAATTTCCTAAATGGGAGTGCAAATATAAGACTGTTTTTGATTTAAAAAACAAAAAACGAAAAAAAATTACACTACCTCGGCCACAACAAATGTGCTTCCCCCAACATAAATCACGTCCTTCTCACCAGCTTTTTTCAAAGCGTTTTTTAATCCTTTTTCAACAGACTTAAAAACCTTGCCCTTAAGCCCTTGTTCCTGTGCCAGTTCCCCAAGCTGAATAGCATCCATACCTCTTGGAATACTTGGCCTTACAAAGTAATACTTGGCATCTTTAGGAAAAAGGGAAAGTACCGACCTTACATCTTTATCTTTTACAAAACCCAGTACAATATGGAGTTGGTCGTAGGACTGTTTTTTTAGCTGCTGTAAAACCAATTGCAATCCTTCCTTATTATGCGCCGTGTCGCACACCACAAGAGGGTTGTTTTGTAACACCTGCCATCTACCTAAAAGCCCCGTATTTTCGACTACTTTCTTAAATCCTTCGGAAATTGCTTCATCCGTGACATTAAAATGCTTCAATTGGTGGATGGTTGCAACCACACCATTAATGTTTCTTTGCTGATATTCTCCCAACAAATCAGTCTTATACCCAATAGCTGGTTCAACATCCGCAAAAACTATGTTGGATTTTAACTGATGGGCTATCAAGTTGAAAATCATTTTCGTCTCCGGTTGGGTCTCACTAACAACAACTGGAACCGTAGGTTTAATAATGCCTGCCTTTTCCAAGGCAATTTTCTCCAAGGTATCGCCCAAAAACTGGGTATGATCCATCCCAATGTTAGTGATCAATGAGACTTCGGGGGTTATAATGTTGGTGGAATCCAATCGTCCCCCCAAGCCAACCTCTATTATGGCAATGTCCACTTTTTCCTCCGCAAAATAGCTGAAGGCCATCCCGACGGTCATTTCAAAAAAGGAAAGCTTGTGGTACTCAAAAAAGGGTTTATGCTGTTCTATAAAATGGGTGACGAATTTCTTACTGACAACCTTCCCATTTATTTTGATACGCTCCCTAAAATCCTTTAGATGGGGAGATGTGTAGAGTCCAACCTTGTAACCCGCTTCCTGAAGAATGGATGCCAACATATGGCTACTGGAACCTTTCCCGTTGGTTCCCGCTACGTGGATACTTTTAAATTTTTTCTCGGGATTGCCCAGTACATTACAAAAACTGATAATGTTATCCAGCTTTGCATTCAAGGCCGCGGCACCTTTTTGCTGGTACATCGGAAGCTGTCCGAACATCCAGTCCAAAGTCTCTTTATAGGTCACTATTGCCCCAATTTAAAGTTGACGACCACAAACCCGATTTGTTGGGCCGGCGCATTGGAATCCGGGTTCCATCGATGAAGCATAGCCGTTTTCCGGGCCGGTTCCAAAAGACAAGGCGCATTGTTAGTGGTCCCTTTTACACCGGGCTGGGCATTGATTACATTACCTGACCTATCTACAGTAATCCTAACAACCACTCTACCCTCTTCGTTACATTCTTGTTGTACCTTTCCTTTATTTGCCAAGGACCTTCCATTTAATCCGTAACCTCCACCGCCACTACCACTCCCTGGAGCGCCATAATAAGATGAGGCATATGGGTCTCCATCCGGTTGGCCTTTATCTCCAGCCTTATCATCGTCGCCTTCGCTGCCGGTCGTGGTTCCGTCCGACTTCCCAATTCCGCCAATCAAAGCGTCCACGCTTTTTTTCTTGGCTTCTTGCTCTTGTCTCTTGCGCTCTTCGGCTTCTCGTTTTTCACGGGCAATGCGCTCGGCTTCGGCTTTGGCTTTTTCCGCTTCTTCTTCCGCTTTACGTTTTGCTTCTTCTTGTTGCCTTAGTTTGATAGTCTCCTCGTCATTGCTCGTCAAAACCTCCTCAACTGGAGCTTCTTCTACAACGGTTTCTTCTGGTTGTGCAGGCTCTGCTACCTCTTGTGGTTCGGGTTGACTTTCCACTTCTCTTGGTTCCGACCTTACCCTTTCTGTAGGCTGTACTTCCCCGCTGCCGTAATCCATGGTGCCGAAATTCACGGCAATTCCATTTTCAATGGGTGGATCGAGATACGTTAAACCAATATAAAAAAGCAATAGGAGGAATGCGCTTAACAAAAGTGTTGTAAGCGTGAATGATTTTTTCTTGTGTCTCGTATCTAAAAAGGACATTATTTTGGACGCACTGCCAAGATAACCTTGTAACTGTTCCTGTTAGCAATGTCCATTACGTTGACCGCTTCTTTAATGGCCACATTTTCTTCTGCTCTGAGGATGATTGTCGGCTTTTCTTGACCTTCAAGTGCCTTTTTTAATTCAATTTCAATGTATTCCTTGTTGATTTGCTCGTTGTTCACAAAATATTTCAGGTTCTTATCGATAGTAACCGAAACATTTTGTGTATTGGTGGATTTACCCTTTGCCTTGGGCAATAGCAAATCCAGTGCATTCGGTGCATTGGACGTCAGCATAAAAAACACCAACAATAGGAACACAATGTCCGTCATTGATGACATGCTGAACTC
>Ga0209273_10001792_pt1 | contig 17956 bp, 21 predicted proteins | sample tdAd471_FD_187126 | JGI IMG/M metagenome (GOLD analysis project Ga0209273, IMG submission 187126) | Marine sediment microbial communities from the Atlantic coast under amendment with organic carbon and nitrate - tdAd47.1 (SPAdes)... | ecosystem: Environmental > Aquatic > Marine > Coastal >...
CCGGCCATGAGGATAGCGATCGGCGGCTCGCCTTCGAGCGCCAGGCCTTCCGGTTCACCCTCGCCGCCGAGCAGGTCGACCAGGGCGTCGTGGACAATCTTGATGACCTGCTGGCCCGGAGCCACAGCGCGGATCACGTCTTCGCCAACGGCCTTCTCGCGGATCTGGGCCGTCGCCGCCTTCACCACCGGCAGCGCGACATCGGCTTCCAGCAGGGCGACACGGATTTCGCGCAGCGCGGCATCGACATCCTTTTCCGAAAGGACGCCGCGGCCGGTGAGTTTGTCAAAGACACCGCCAAGCCGTTCTGTAAGCGCGTCGAACATGCGTTCGTTTCTCCAGTTTCCGTTTCACACACGCCCGCTCAGGAAAACGCCTTGCTGGACACAAAGCGTTGCAGCCCCGCTGAGCGAAGACTTCGCCGAGCGGGGTTCTCGCCTGCCTCCCACTCCCATTTGGGAGCTTGTGCAGGTAAGACAAGCATCAGAGCTTGCATGATGAAGCGGCGCGTTTACGCGTCGGGACCCGAAGAGTCAAGGATATCCACACGCATGACCCTTTCCCAGACAGACCGGACCGTGCGCGCGGCCATCGTCCAGACCGGTTCCGACCTCTTCGATACCCCGGCCACGCTGTCGCGTCTTGAGGACTGGACGGGGCAGGCGTCAGGCGCAGATCTGATCGTTTTTCCTGAAGCCTATGTCGGCGGTTATCCGAAAGGGCATGATTTTGGTGCCCGGGTCGGATCGCGATCACCGGAGGGGCGGGACTGGTTCCGGCGCTATTTCGACAGCGCCATTGCCGTGCCGGGGCCGGAGTGCGAGCAGATCGGCGAGGCGGCCCGCAAGGCGTCGACCTGGCTGGTGACCGGAGTCATCGAACGCGTGGGCGGCACGCTCTATTGCTCGGTCCTGACTTTCGCGCCGGACGGGCAAATCGCCAATCACCGCCGCAAACTCATGCCGACCGCCATGGAGCGGTTGATCTGGGGCTTTGGTGACGGGTCGACCCTGAGCGCCACCCAGACCCCTTTTGGTCCGGTCAGTACATTGATCTGCTGGGAGAATTTCATGCCGCTGGCCCGTGCGGCCTTCTACGCCCAACAGCCGGTCATCCATTGCGCGCCGACGGTGGATGACCGCGAGAGCTGGCTACCGCTGATGCGGACGATTGCGATGGAGGGGCGGTGTTTCGTGCTTTCGGCCAACCAGTATTTCACGCGGGACCAGGCGCCGGCGGATTTTCATCCCGTCCATGGCGATGCGCCGGGGACGGTGCTGATCAATGGCGGGTCCTGCGTGGTGTCACCCATGGGCGAGGTGCTGGTCGAGCCGGTCTTCGGCCAGGAGGCGCTGCTGACGGCCGAGCTTGATCTCGGCGAGGTGGCGCGCGGCAAGTATGATTTCGACGTGACCGGTCACTATGCGCGACCGGATGTGTTCAGGCTCTGCGTCGATCAGAGCGTACAGTCTGCGGTACGAGGTCTCGACGACTAGTTCGCGCGCGTGTCGAGCGCGGCGCTGACGACCGGAGCGGCAACCGGAAGGTTTTCCGCAATCTGCAGGCGTCGCGGACCGGGCTGGCTTGCGAGCAGGGCGCCGTAGAGCGAGGCGGCAACCGCGGCCAGCGTCAGCCAGAGCAGGGTTACCTTGGTGAAATTACGAAATCCTGCGGCGACATTCGTCATGACAGACCTCCCGTATTCTTGTTTTTCCCGTTGTCTTGTCTTTGAAACGATTCCACCGCGAGTCCGTTAACGACTCGCTACCGTGAACGGGGCGGCGTGGTTTTGTCGTTAATTGTCGCTAAATGCGCAGCGTATTCGTTTCAAATCCTCAGGCCCGGTTTCCCGCCGCATCACGCAAGGCCCGATAGAGTTTTGCGCCGCGCAGCAGGAGCCAGAGTCCGGTCCATACATTGCCAAGAATGAAGAGCGGCGTGATCCAGAACACGCTCGGGAGGAGTTTGCGTTCCGTCCAGCCAATCACGAGGGCCGAGATCAGGAAGCCGAAATAGAGGTCAAACAGGGTGACGATGCCCCAGGGCTCACGGGTGAGGAAACCACCGGCGCCGCCAAAGTCCCCGACCCTGACAGCCCAGATGATGAGGGCTGCCAGGGCGGCTGAGGGAAGAAGTACAAACAGGCGATATGTTTGGGGCACGCCGCCTCTCCTGTACCTCGGTTGGGACAGAAGGGTGTACGTGCCCGGATAACGACTGGATCACTGCCGCAGGATAAATCCGCCCGGACGGGTGGTTTCCTCGAGCGAATCCGTGAGGGCCGCCTCGAAGGCGTCGAGGACTGGCGTGGCTCGTTGATTGTGGTTCGCCGCGATGGCGACCACCAGGCCAAGCTCCGGATAGATGGCCAGCTGGGCGTTGATGCCCGGTGCGCCGCCGCCATGACCCCAGCGGTGAAGGTCCGGTGCGAGTTCCACGCCACCGCAGCCATACCCCAGTATCCGGCCCGGGATAGGCAGGATCGAGGTGCACAGCGTCGTCAGCTCCTCGCGCGTCAGCACACGGCCATCCAGAGCCGCCGCTCCGATCGCGGCGAGATCCGGCGCGGAAATGTACAGCCCGCCCGCGGCCATGGAGATGCTGTTGGTCAATGGTGTCACTTCCAGGCGCGGATAGTCCGAGGGCAGCGGGCCCGCATTCTCGGCGCCTCGTCGCATCATCGTCTCATAGTCAAAATCCGCCTCGACATAGGGCAGGGCGAGATCGAGCGCGTCCGCCTGGTCGAGTCGGGTGAAGCGCGCGCTGTCGGCACCGGCGGGGTCGAAGACGAGAGTCCGGACAGCGTCCTCGTAGGACAAGCCGGTCAGCCGGGCGGTGATTTCGCCCGTTACGATGGCGTTGCCGTTATTATAGGCAAGACCGTCCCGGCGGACGGTAACCGGGCCGTCTTGTGCATCGAGCAGGAGGTCGAAGATGTCCGCGTTGTTTTGCGCCTCGAGTCCGCGCGCTTCGGCGTTCTCGGCCTCATAGAAGCTTTCGATCGTCGTGCGGTGCGCCATCAGGTCACCGACAGTGAGATCGGGGGCGAAGAGGTCGGACGACCGGTTCAGGACATCGCCGGGGTGAAGCGACAGCGGATCGGAATGGCCTGCGTCGTGTGCAGCCCGAAGGTAGGCGAGCGCGGTGATGAACTTGCCGGTCGAGGCGGTGTTGAAGCGCGTATCGAGCGTGTTCGGACGTCCTTCAGCCTGGTCAGCCATGCCGCGGGCCTCGGCAAAAACCGTTTCCCCGTGCCGGAGAACGACGACGCTGCCGGAAAACCCGGCTTCATCGACAGCGGCCGACAAGGCGGTGAGGGCGTCGTCGAGATGGGTCTGCTGGGCGAGTGCAGGACCACCCGAGAGGGCGGTGGAGGCGATGAGAGCGGCGAGCAAGCGGCGCATGGGACATCCTTTCGCGGTAAACAGTCCGGGCATGCTGGCGCAGCAAGGCTCAACTCTGGCTCAAGCGTAACTTGAGTTTCGCTTGAATGAGGCGAGGCTAGGATGGGCGCGCCGCCAGTTGACGAGGTCGAGGCCCTGATGAAAATCCTGCTGATCGAGGATGATCCGGACATCGCTGCCAACATGATGGACTACCTGTCCGGCGAAGGGCATTCCGTTGATCTGGCCTTTGACGGGCCGCGCGGCCTGGTCGCGGCACAGGCCGGTGATCTCGACATCATCATTGCCGATGTGAATCTGCCGGGACTGAACGGTTTTGATCTCAGTCGCACGCTGCGCACCGCCTTCGGTATCACGACGCCGATCATCTTTACCACCGCAAGGGGCGAGCTGTCCGACAAGCTGGAGGGGTTCGAAGCGGGAGGCTGGGACTATCTGGTGAAACCCTTCTCCCTGGCCGAGCTGTCGGCCCGCCTGCGCGCCCTGACATTGCGGCAGGCCGGTGCGGCGTGTCGTCGGCTCGGTAGATTGAGCTACAATCCCGCAACGCGATCGGTGAGCCTGCCGGGCGGTGCGGCACCCTTGCCCCGTATCGCGGCCGAACTCCTGACCTTGCTGCTCTCGCGACATCCGGAACCGGTCAGCCGTGACACCATCGTTGAGCGGATCTGGGGCGAGGAAGAGCCGGACAGCTCGCCGCTGCGCAGCCATGTCTCGGATCTGCGCCGCCGTCTCCAGGACCTTGGAGCCGGTGTGGCGTTGCGCAGCCGTCGCGGGGCTGGTTACTGGCTGGAGGAAGACCGGTGAAACCCCTGAGCTTCGCTCGCCGCAGCGCTCTGGTGCTTGCCGGCTGGGCGGTCACGCTGACGATGTTGTTTGGCTCGGTCTTCTTTCTCGGAACCGCCGCCATGGAAGAGGCGCTTCTCAGGGAGCTGGCCAGTGGCGAACCTGCCGCCCTCTCTGGTGGAGGCAGCCATGAGTCGGACCTCTGGCGGGACTACGACCCGGATGCCGTGGACGAGATACAAGAGGCCCTGCGTCGCCGTTTGCCCGAGGATTTTGACCCCGGCAGCGAGGCCGTCCAGGAGATCGCCATGCCGGACGGTCGACGGGTGCAGGCCATCTCGCTGGATCCGGCACTGGGGGATCAGTCGCGGGTCATCCTGCTCGACACGACCCGGGTCAGCTCGCTGTCTGCGCGGGTGCAGCGATACATGACCGTGTTCGGGCTGGCGATTTTTGTGGTTCTGCTGGCCACGGCCGGCGTGTCCTTCCTTGCGGGCCAGCAAATCGCCGGGCCGGTGCGGCAACTGGCCCGGCTGGCCCGGGACGGTTCGCGGCGCGAGGACGGATTTGCCACCCGTTTCGGCGGGGATGATCTGGGTGAAGTGGCGGGCGCGCTGGAAGGAAGCCTGGCGGAAACCCGCGCCACGCTGGAGCGCGAGCGGGTCTTCAATCTGGGTCTTTCCCACGAATTGCGGTCCTCGCTTCAATCCGCCGAGCAGGCTGCGGAGCTGCTGAGGCTGAAGGGGGAGGACGCGGATCGCCTCGCCCGTCTGGAGCGGGCGCTTCGCAGCATGCGCACAGCCTCCGGGGCCGTGCTCTGGCTTGGCCGACCGGCGGAGCGGGACGGTTTCGAACCCGTGCACGTGCGGGCGGTGCTGGAGCGTGTTGCGTCCCAGCATGCCGCCGATCTGGAGCGACGGCAGATGCGCTGGCAGGTCGAAGGCGAGCCCCCGGTCTGTTTTGCGGGACCCGAGGATGTGCTCGAGGTCATCCTCAGCAATCTCGTTCGCAATGCGTTGCAGCACTCGGGCGGGCGCGAAGTGCAAGTCCGGCTCGAGCCGCGGGCGATCCATGTCGTGGATGACGGGGTGGGGAAGGCCGAAGCCATCGAGGCCGGGCTGGGACTCAGCCTGTGTCAGAGACTGGCGGAGCGGTTCGGCTGGGTGCTGGACATCACAGCGAATGCGGGCGTGACAGCCTCACTTCGCTGTCCCTGATCCGGAATGTCCTAGTCCGGGGCCCGGCATTCGCGGACGCGTTCGCGGGTCTGTTCGGGAAACCCGGCCAGCCAGCATTCGTCGAAGACCGAGCAGTAGCACAGCGATACGGAGACATCGTGCCGAACCGCGTCGAGCCGGCGCCAGACTTCTGCGGCCATCTCGTCATTCGGGGGACGCATGTCTGCGTAGATAACGGTCTGGCCCGGCGCGAGGACCCGGCCGCCCAGCGCGTCGGTGATCACCGGTAGGCGACTTTCCAGCAGCATCTGGTCCAGCGCCGCACGGCGGGCGGGAATGTCTCCCTCGACCGGCATGCAGCACACCAGAAGCAGGTCGAAGATCGAACTGTAGGTCTCGCCCTGATAGTGGAAGCGACCCCACTGGACCTGGGCGGGGCCAAGGCCTGAATTGGTGAATTCGAAGGTCAGCCGCGGGACTTCGCGCTGGCTGTCATAATTACCGGTCTGGTACTCCATGATCGGCCAGACGCTGGCGGCCAGCGAGCGTTCCATGACCGAGCTCTGGTGAACGGCCACGAAAAGCGACGCCACCGAGATCACTACCACGCTGACAGCGATGACCAGTTCGATCAGACGGATCGAGGGCGGGCGGAGACGCTTTTCAGACATTCCGGATCAGACTTTCGCCGGCTCCTTGAACGTCTCTTCATCCAGTTCACCTTCCCATTTGGCCACCGCCGTAGCTACGGCAGCGTCGCCGGTGACATTCACGGCCGTGCGGGCCATGTCCATGATGCGGTCGACGGGGAGGATGAAGCCAACGATGATCGCGGTGTGCTCCGGCGTCACGCCGAACGTCTCCAGAACAATCGCCAGCAGGAAGAGCGAAGCCGACGGGATCCCTGCGGCGCCGATCGAGACGATCGCGGCCGTGAAGGCAATCATGACGTAATTCATGAAGGTCAGGTCGTAGCCAAAGGCCTGCGCCGTAAACAGCGCCAGAATGCCCAGATAGAGCGCGGTCCCGTCCATGTTGATGGTCGCGCCGAGTGGCAGGACCGAGCCGGCAACCGACTTCTTGACGCCGAGATTGTCCGAGGCCGCCGCGATGGTCACCGGTAGGGTCGCGGAGGAGGACGCCGTCGAATAAGCAACCGCAATCGGGTCCGTCATGCCGCGGAAGAAGCGGATGAGCGGCAGATTGAGAACGACGCGGATCAGGATGCCATAGGTGATGATCGCGTGAGCGATCAGGCCGAGATAGACAGCAGCGATCAGCACAATGATCGACTGCAGGGCTTCCAGGCCCTGGCTCGCAGCAGTGTAGGACACCAGCGAAAACACGCCGAAGGGGGCCACTTCCATGACATAGTGGGTGATTTTCAGGACGACTTCCGAGGCGGAATCGAACAGCTCGCCGACCTTTTTGCCCGCCTCACCGGCCCCGGAAATACCGACGCCGAGCAGAAGCGAGAAGAAAATAATCGCCAGCACATTGCCATCGGCAAGGGCGGCGACCGGGTTGTCTGGAATGATAGCCAGCAGGCGGTCCAGAAGCGACGGCGCCTCGCGGGAGACAGGAACGGCTTCCACCCCGCCAAGATCCGCTCCGGCGCCCGGGCGGAAGATTGTCCCGAAAGTCAGGCCGATAATGTTCGCGAACAGCGTTGTCGTCAGATAGAGGATGATGGTTTTCGCGCCGAGAGACCGCAGGCGCTTCGGATCACCCATCGCCACGACGCCAGCGACCAGCGTGGTGAAGATCAGCGGGACGATCAGCATCCGGATGAGGTTGATGAAGGCGAGCCCGATCCAGCGAATCCGTTCATCGATGAAGGTCGTCGCCGCGTCCTGGCCCATCACATTGGACAAAGTCAGCCCGAACACGACCCCCAGCACCAGAGCGACCAGCACGCGCTGCCACAGCTTGATCTTGAACCACCAGCTCATCGAACTCCCCCTCCGGCGCGGCGAGCGCGCTACGTCTCAAATTCGGGGGCAGAGTAAAGCGTGACCGGTGCGGGTCAATCGCTGTGGCGCAGACTTCCGGCGAGGCGTGCGAGAATGCCGTAGCTGCAGCACAAGACGACGAGCGTCGCGATCACACGAATGAAGGCGATGAGGTTGCCCTGATACTCACCCCAAGCCAGGCCGCCAAGCACGGCGAGGGCGATCAGCGGGGCAATGATCAGGCGAGACCAGCTCACATCCTCGAAATAGCGCGCACGCCGCACGGTTGGCTTGGAGAACCAGCCAAAGGCGGAATGCGTGGCCCGGCCTTCACGCGGCGTGCGCCGTGGCAACGGGTCGAGGGTACGATCAATCATCGACATACCCTCATTATACGGAGCGAAAATAATTTCGCAATATCCCGAATAAGCCAGCTGTCACGGCGCTTTGTGACAGATATATGAATTCGCGTATGGGGAGAGTTTTAACCTTCGGCCTGAAGCACTCGCGAAACGGCGTTCACAACTGCACCGATCCGCACCGCCGCTTGCACCTGAAGGGCGGTCACGCCGTGCTTGCGAAGCTCGGCTTCGTGGCTGTCCATGCACATGCCGCAGCCATTGATCGCGGAGACCGCCATCGACCAGAGTTCGAAGTCGGCCTTGTCCACGCCCGGAGCCCCCATCACATTCATGCGCAGCTTGGCCGGCATGGTGCGATACTCCTTGTTCGAGACCAGGTGGGCGAAGCGGTAATAGACTGTATTCATGCCCATAATCGCCGCGGCAGCCTTGGCGGCTTTCTTCGCTTCTTCGGACAGGATCGCGTCCGTATGGGCCGTGATGGCATCGACCACATCGCGCTGACCGGTTGCGTAAGCCGTAGCGAGGAAAGTGCCCCACTTCTTCTGGTCATCCAGATCCGTCTCGCGCGCGAGGGAGGAGAGGTTCAGCTTCAGGTCCTTCGCGTAGTCGGGAAGGCGGTTTTTCAGGTCATCAAGGCTCATGGATATCCTCGTCGCGCCCTGCGGGCGCAATCGCAATCAAGGGGGGCAGAATTCTGGAAAATTAGTCCCCGCAGCCAGGCACCGGGAGGATGGCCCGGCTGCGGGGAAGACGCGCCCGAAGGGCGTGTCGATCAGGCAGCGGCCAGCGTGTCGCCGCCGACCGGGCGGTTGCACGGGCAAAGCTCGTCCGTCTGCAGGGCGTCGAGGACGCGCAGCGTGTCTTCCGGGTTGCGGCCGACATTCAGATTGGTGACATAGACGTGCTGGATGACGTTGTGCGGGTCGACGATGAAGGTCGCGCGCAGGGCCACGCCTTCCTCGGAGCGAACGCCGAGCGCGTCGATCAGGGAGCCGGTCGTGTCGGCAAACTGCCACATGCCGAGCTTGTCGAGGTCCGGGTGCTCGCGGCGCCAGGCCAGCTTGCAGAACTCATTGTCGGAAGAACCGCCCATGACGATCGCGTCACGGTCAGCGAATTCTTCAGCCAGATTGGCGAAGGCGACGATTTCCGTCGGGCAGACAAAGGTGAAGTCTTTCGGGTAGAAGAAGATGACCTTCCACTTGCCCTCGAAGCTGTCCTGGTTGATCGCCTCGAAAGCCGATTCGCCGTTTTCCTCGTGTGCGTTGAAGCCCGGCTTGACGCCAGTGATCTCGAATTCAGGCAGTTTTTCGCCGATACCCAGCATGTAACACTCCATTTTGGTGAGAGCCGGGTCTTGGCGCCCGGCGTTTGCAATGTGCCCCTTTTGTGCGACGCAGCAATTGGAGGCAAATGGATTGTGCTGCAACCGGATATAGGTATTATCTATATCATGTCCGCCTTACCTACGCTCCGCCAGCTTCAATTCCTTATCGCCTTGGCAGATAACGGAAGTTTCAGCCGCGCGGCTGAAGCATCCCACGTCACCCAGCCCACTTTGAGCGCTGCCATCAAGGAATTGGAGGCGATTCTCGGCGTCCTGCTCGTTGAGCGCGGGGCCCGTGGCGCGGTTCTGACACCCGCCGGCGAGACGGTTCTTGTGCGAGCGCGAACTGTCATGACCGAGGCGGAGGATCTGGTCACTGCAGCCCAGGCTGCGGGTGAGCCTTTGACCGGGCCCTTCAAACTCGGTGTCATCCCGACCATTGCGCCATTTCTCCTGCCCAAAGTCCTGCCTGCCCTGCGCCAGTCCTATTCGGAGCTGCAGCTCTATCTTCGCGAGGATTTGACCGAGAGGCTCATGGATGCCCTGCGCGAGCGGCGTCTGGATGCGGCGCTGATCGCCCTGCCCTACGAGTCCGCCATGATCGAGACGCGGGCCCTGGCGAGCGACGAGTTTCTGCTCTGCTGCCCGCCGGATCATCCTCTGGCGGAGGTGAAAGACCTCAACGCGGCGGATCTGAAGAGCGAGCCCATGTTGCTGCTCGAGGACGGCCACTGCCTGCGCGACCATGTGTTGTCGGCCTGTACGGCCGGGCGGGCCCGCGCGGATTTTGCGGCCACGAGCCTGCACACGCTGGTCCAGATGGTGAAGTCGGGCCTGGGTGTGACCCTGGTTCCGCGCATGGCCGTGGACGCCGGGCTGATCGATCAGCTGGATCTGGTGGTGAAGCCCTTTGATCCGCCCATGATCGGTCGGGAAATCGGCATCGCCTGGCGCCGTGGCTCGGCCCGGGCGGATGAGGCCCGCGTGATCGGTGACGCCATCAAGACGCTTCTGCCCGCCTAGCGCTCGGGTCTAGGCGGCGAGCGTGCCCTGGCCGAGGACGCCGCGGAACCGGTCCGGCTCTATGAGTTCCAGCTTGTCCACCGGGCCGATCAGGCTGAACGGGTAAGCCCCCGTCTCCAGTCCCGGGTCGTGCGCTGTCATCAGGATGATTTTGCCTGTGAAACCGGCCTCCGCCAGTTTCGGCAGCGTCTCGGTATATTCGTTGTAGGGCGGCAGGCGGCGGTCAAGAAAGATGTGCGTGAAGGCGTCAACACCCGCTTCGAGGCATGCGTCCAGCGAGGTATAGCAATCGAAGGCGATATCCAGGCCGAGTTCCGAGGCCATTTCGGTGATCAGGAGATGCTCGACGGGGTCGTCATCAATCACGGCAATTCGGGCGGCTGGCATGACGGGACTCTCTCGTCGCAGGAAGTTGTGAGTCTAGACATGATGGAGTCAGGCTCAAGCCCGGCGTGGTAAGTAAATTATTCGTCAATCCTGACAGCGAGATCCGCGGGGTCCTGCGATGCTGTGACAATCTGCCTTGGCGATCCGGCGGGGCGTAAGGCATATTTCTGTTTCTACAGAAACGGATAAATCCCATGCATCTCTCAGCTCCCATGCAGCGCTTCGTTCTCCACTGGGGAGAGATGGGGGCGCGCTGGGGCGTCAACCGGTCGATCGCCCAGATCCACGCTCTTCTCTATCTCGCCGATCAGCCCCTGCACGCCGAGGAGATTACCGAGACACTGAAGATTGCGCGGTCCAACGTTTCGAACTCCCTCAAGGAGTTGCAGACGCTCGGACTGGTAACACTCGAGCACAGGATGGGCGACCGGCGTGACCATTTCGTCGCGACACACGAGCCCTGGGATATGCTCATGGCCATCGCCGATGCGCGCAAGCAACGCGAGATCGACCCGACCATCGCCATTCTTCAGGAATGCGCCGCCTATGCGAAGGACGATCCGGACACGCCGGCCTATGCGGTGGAGCGCCTGCAACGGATGGAGGGGTTCGTGACCAATCTCACCGGCTGGTACGCCCAGGTCCGGAAGCTGCCGCAAGGGACACTCATCAAGCTGATGAAACTCGGCGGCAAGATCGCCAAATTCGTCGGGGGCTAGAAAAGTTCCAGCACCTGCTCCGGCGGGCGACCGATCATCGCCTTGTCGCCATGGATCACGACCGGGCGTTCAATCAGGCGCGGATAGTCCGACATCGCCTTGAACAGCGCATCCTCGTCCTCGACAGCCTTGAGGCCGAGCTCGCGATAATCCGCCTCGTTCTTGCGCAGCCATTCGTGAGCGCTCGTAAAGCCGAGCCGGGCGGCCACATCGCGCAGCTCTTTCACACTGGGCGTATCGGTCATGTATTCGCGGACAGTCAATTCACCGCCCCGGGCTTCAAGCAGGGCCAGGGTCTGGCGCGACTTGGAGCAGCGCGGATTGTGCCAGATGATCGTCTCGGTCATTCTTCTTTTTCCTTCATTTGACCCGAATGAAAGCCGGTTTCGCTGTTCCGGTTCAACTCTTGAACTGCATTTCGCCGCAATCAGGCGTCGTTGTCACTCCCCATGGCGAGCAGGGATCGTGCGGCTTCCAGGTGAAGTCGTTCGATCATGTCGCCATCCAGGGAGATCACGCCCTTGCCGGCATTTTCCGGTGAGGCGAAGGCTGCCACGACCCGCGCGGCGTGCTCCAGCTCCTGGGCGCTGGGGCCGAAATAGAGATGCGCCAGCTCAACCTGGTTGGGGTGAATGAGGGATTTTCCGTCAAAACCGAGGATATGGCCTTGCTCGGCCTCCGACCGAAACCCTTTCGGGTCGAGAAAACGATTGTACACCCCGTCGAGGGCGTAGAGCCCATAGGCCCGGGCGGCACAGACAATCTGCGCCAGGTGCGGTCGCAGGGCGAGCCGGTCCTGGTCGGGCAGGCAATGCAGGTCCTTGCAAAGGTCATTCGTTCCGGCGATCAGACCCGCGAGACCCGTGCCGGTCGCCGCGGCGATGCCGGGGAGTTGCAACAGGCTTTTCGGTGTCTCGATCATCGCCCAGAGCGGGATGGACGATCCGTGCGCGCTCAGGGCCGAGCGGGCTTCATGTAGATCACCCACCTGCTCGACCTTGGGCAGGACGATCGCGTCGGCCCGGGCTGCCGCACCCAGATCGGATGACCCCCAGTGTGTCTGCAGCCCGTTGATCCGGATCGCCCGGATCGCACCGGACCCTTCCCAGAGACGCAGGGCGAGATCGATTTCCGCGCGCGCCGCCTCTTTCTCTCCAGGCCCGACCGCATCCTCGAGATCGAGGATCAGCATGTCGGCCCCGAGATGGGCGGCCTTCTGGATAGCGCGCGGTTTGCTGGCAGGAACGAAGAGAGCTGAACGAATGAGGCGTCGCATAGGGCTTTCCGAGATGAGAAGAAGCGATATAGCATGAATTTCATGCCGATGGCGCTTTTGCTCTCCAGTCACGTCGCCGGCTCTCTGGTTGGCGGAGGCGTGACCCAGCGCGTGCTCAATGCCGCGAAGATCGACACCATGCTGGTGCCGACCGTGCTCTATGGTCGGCACCCCGGCTGGGGTGAGCCCGGCGGCGCTTGTGTCGAGCAGGATGTCTTCAAGGGCATGCTTGACGGGATCGCCCGGCAGGGCCTCTTCAACCTGACAGATCTTGTGATGACCGGCTATTTCGCGGATGTCGGCCAGATCTTCGATGCAGCGGAAGTCATAGACACGGTCCGCAAGGCGCCGCGCAGTCATGACGGGGTCAAGGCCTATGCGCGCGAGCCGCTGATCATTGTGGACCCGGTGATGGGCGATGCGCCGGGCGGATTGTACGTCTCGCCTGCCATCGCCGCAGCGATCAAGGATCAGCTCGTCCGACGGGCAGACCTGGTGACGCCCAACGCTTTTGAACTGGGGGAAATCACCGGGCGGGTGCTGACCGATCTCGGTTCCATGGTGCGGGCAGCGCAGGCGCTTGAGCGCCCCTGTCTGGTCAGCTCCCTGCCGCGTCACGGGCAGATTGGTGTGATGTATGTCGATGCCGAGGAAGGCTGGATCGTTACCCATGATCGCTGTCCCAAAGCGCCCAATGGAACCGGGGACTTGCTCACGGCCTGTTTCGTCACCGGTATTGTCGAGGGGCTGGGGCCCAAGCGGTCGCTGGAGCGTGCTGTTGCGGCAACCGCCTCTGTGGTGATGCGCGCCAATGAATGGCATTCCACCGAGCTGCCGCTGGTCGCGGCCATCGACGTCTTGCGCGAACCGCTGATCGAACTCGAGGCTGAAGCCCTCTTCTGACGGGATGACGGCTTGATCCGGCAGCCCGGAACAGGTTAGCCGGGGAAGCATGAGTGAAATCGAGTTACCCGAAATTCATGGCTATGTCGCACCCGGCTTCGAGCATGTGCGCGATGTCTTCCTGTCCAACTGGCGCGATCACGACGAGATCGGTGCGGGCTTTGCGGTGCGCCTCGATGGTGAGCGCATTGTCGACCTGCATGGCGGTTGGTCGGATCGCAAGAAGACCCGGCCCTGGACGGCGCAGACACTCATTCCCGTTTACTCGACCGGCAAGGCCATCGCCGCCCTGGTCATCGCCAAGCTCGTCGACCGCGGTCTGCTCAGCTATGACGCGGCGGTCGCCGATTACTGGCCGGAATTCGCCGGGGGCGGAAAGTCTGAGGTTACGATCGCCGAGGCGCTCTCTCACCAGGCGGGCCTGTCCGGTATTTCCGAGCCCATGGAGGCCTCCGACTGGTTTGATGCAGCACTGATCGAGGACAAGCTGGCGCGTCAGCGCCCGCTCTGGCCGCTCGGCGAGGGCTCGGGTTATCACCCCATCACCTTCGGCTTCATCGCCGATGCCCTGGCGCGGCGCACCGACGGGCGCTCCATCGGTGCGATCCTGCGCGAGGATATCTGCGGGCCGAAGGGGATCGATTTCCATGTCGGCTTGCCGGAGAGCGAGCATGCCCGCACGGGCGAACACGCCATGCCCCGGCAAATGCCGCAGCTGGGCGAGGTCAATCCGATCCGCGAGTTGGCCTTCCTTAAGGCCTGGTCCTCGCCGGGCCGTCGAGGTGCCACCGAGTGGCGGATGGCCGAGTTCCCGGCCGCGAATGGTCATGCGACGGCAGCCGCGCTCGCACGGCTCATGGCCGTCTATGCGATGAATGGTGAACTCGACGGCAAGCGTTTCATTTCAGAGGCGACGCTTGATCAGCTTGTTCAGGAACGAGTTGCCGGCCCTGACAAAGTCCTGCCATTTGACCTGTCCTGGGCCGCCGGCGTGATGCGTAATTCGCATGACCAGCTTTACGGTCCCCAGCCGCAGACTGTGGGCCATTCAGGCTGGGGCGGATCACTCGCCTTTGGCGATCCGGTTGCGCGCCTGTCCGGGGCCTATGTGATGAGCCGCCAGCAGCACTTCCTCGCGGGCGATCCGCGACCGACCCGCCTGATCGAGGCGGTGTATGACTGCCTTTAAAGGGCCCCGCCTAGGCGTCTTCGAGTTCCAGTTCGGTCTCGACCTCTTCGAGGAGCGGGTCGGCAGGCGCCTGTGACGGGCCGGTTGTCTCGATCAGCCAGGCCAGAGCCTCTTCCCGGGTGACAAAGTTCTCGATCTCGATCCGGCCATCGCCCTGGTGATTGTTCAGCAATTTCCAGAGATTGATCATCGATTGCTTGATCTTGTCCGGACAGAAAATCGCCGTTCGCGGCTGCGGCCCGGTGCGGAATTTCGCGTTCCACTCCGCCGTCAGGGCCCGGTGGCGTTCAAAATCCGCGAGTGTCAGGGATGACAGGGACGAGGTCGGTGTAAGCGTCACCAGAAGATTGAAATCGCGGGGCAATTCCCGAACGCTCGCCAGATAGTCCAAGGCCTCCCGGACTTCGACCAGCGAGATGTCACCATCGAGCACGATCTCGACCACGCCGAGCTTGTGATTGACCCGGAATACAGCGTCTCCCATGCCACCCGCCCTCTGGTTGCTTTATAAAATATTAACTGAATTTCAGCCGGATTTCCAGCTGTCCAGGTAAGGCGATGAAACCAAAAGGTGGTTCCGTCAGCAGTGCCCCGGTTTCATGTCAGCCCTGCGCGGGAAAGCGGCGGCGGAGCCAGTCCAGAAGGCGGGCGTTGAGGGCGTCGGGCTGTTCCCACATCGTCCAGTGGCCGCAGCCCTCAAGCGTGTGGTGTTCAAGATCCGAGCAAAGCGCCGGCATCCAGGCCGCCAGCTTGGGTGGCAACATGAAGTCGGCATCGGCGGAGATCATGAGGCAGGGAATGCTCAGACGGTGATCGACGCCGCCCATCCGCTCCCAGTTAGCATCGAAATTCCGGTAGAGATTGATCCCGCCATCATAGCCGGACCGGCGATAGGCCTCGGCATAATAGGCCCGGTCGTCCGGGCCGACGACCATGCGGTCTTCCGGTCGCCCCGTGAAGGCCTGGAATTGCTTCGGGATATGGGTGATGCCGGGAAAGAGCCCGTCCAGGTCGTCCGCACGTGGCGGCTTGCCCATCATGAAGGCGAAGAAGTCATCCTCACGACCGGTGAAGATAGCCTCGGCATAGCCCGGCTCCTGGAATTTGAGGATGTAGTGATCGGGCCCGCCCATGGCGAGGAAGGCGGCGGTCGGAGGCTCGGATCCGCGCGGCAGGTGCGGTGTGTTCACTCCGACAGCGCCGGCAACCCGGTCGCGCGCCAGCATGGCGGCGTGCCAGATGATGATCCCGCCCCAGTCATGGCCAATGAAGACCACAGTCTCGTGCCCCAGCGCATCCAGCAGGCCGGTCAGGTCGGCGACCATTTCGTCCATCGTGTAGGACGCCACATTTGTCGGGCAGTCTGACGCGCCGAAGCCTCTCAGGTCCGGCACGATAACGCGATAACCCGCGTCGGCGAGCGGCTTGATCTGGTTTTTCCAGGAATAGGCCAGTTCCGGCCAGCCATGTGCGAGGAGAAGCGGGCGCCCGTCTTCCGGGCCGGCGAGATGAACCGAGAGGGTGACACCATTGGTCTCGATACGTGTCGGGGCCGGAAAATCCGTCATGCCATCTCCTGGTCAGGTTTCGCGCTGGCGGCGCAACTGGCTGTAAGTAAAGGTCGCAACGCCCGCCCAGATCAAGCCGAAGGTGATCATGTGCGCCGAGGTGAAGGCCTCCCCGCCCGCGACGCCGATGATGAATTGCAGCGTCGGTGCGGTGAATTGCATGATGCCCATGGTCGACAGGCGCAGGCCTCGCGCGCCGATCACGTAGAACAGGAGCGGCACGGCGGTGATCACGCCGGCCGACATCAGCAGCGCGGCCTTGCTCCAGCTGTCGAAGAAATGGCCGTCGCCCGTTGCGTGCAACCAGTAAAGACCGGCGAGCATGAAGGGCGACATGAAGGCGGCTTCCCAGAACAGGCCGATCCGTCCATCCACGGCCACGGTCTTGCGCAGATAGCCATAGGCGGTGAAGCTCGTGGCCAGCATCAGTGATATCCACGGGACGGTGCCGCCGGCGATGATAAGATTGAGTACACCGAGCAGGGCCAGCACGATGGCGGCGATCCGCCAGGGACCCAGCGGTTCGCGCAAAATGACCACGCCGACTGCGACACTCATCAGTGGGTTGATGTAGTAGCCCAGCGAGGCCTGTAGCACCTGGCCGTTGGTTACAGCCCAGGTAAAGCCCCACCAGTTCACGGAAATGATCAGCGCCGTGGCAATAAGTGTCAGGAGGACCCGGCCATTGCGCAAGGCCTGCACGGCTTCGCGCATCTTCTTCGAGGCAAGCAGGACGACCAGCAGGGCCGGGACGGCCCAGATGACCCGGTGCATCACGACTTCAGCGGCGGAGGCGAAGTCGAGCAACTGGAAGAAAAGCGGGATAACCCCCCACATCAGATAGGCGGAGAGGCCGGCGATAAGAGCGGTTCGGTTCAGCGGCGGTGCAGGCGAAGACATGACGCACTCCAGACGGTGATCCCGCATATAGGAAGGGCCGCGCCTGGGCGCGACCCGATACCTGCGTCAACCCTTCAGCAGACCCCGATTGAGAAGCCCCTCGGCGATCTGCACGGCGTTGAGTGCGGCGCCCTTGCGCAGATTGTCCGAGACAACCCAGAGCGCGAGCCCGTTCTCGACAGTCGGATCCTCGCGAACCCGGGAGACGAAGGTGGCGAACTCACCGACGCATTCAACCGGCGTCACGTAGCCCTCGTCCTCACGCTTGTCGATCACCATCAGGCCCGGGCTGGCGCGCAGCAAATCCCGCGCTTCATCGGCGGAGAGTTCCTCCTCCAGCTCGAGGTGGGCGGCGATGGAGTGGCCGACAAAGACCGGAACGCGCGCGCAGGTGGCGAACAGCTTGATCGACGGGTCGAGGATCTTCTTGGTCTCCACGACCATTTTCCACTCTTCCTTGGTGGCGCCGTCATCCATGAAGACATCAATGTGCGGAATGACGTTAAAGGCGATCTGCTTGGTGAAGGCGCTCGGTTCGACCGCATCATTCACGAAAATGCCCTTGGTCTGGGTCCACAGCTCGTCCATGGCGGCCTGTCCACCGCCAGAGACGGATTGATAGGTGGCGCAGTTCACACGCTTGATCTTCGCCCGGTCATGGATCGGCTTCAGCGCGACCATGAGCTGGATGGTGGAGCAGTTCGGATTGGCGACAATGCCCTTCTTCTTCACCCCATCCAGCGCGTCCAGATTCACTTCCGGCACGACAAGCGGAACATCCGGGTCCATGCGCCAGGCGGAGGAATTGTCGACGACAATCGCGCCCGCCTTGGTGATTTTTGGTGCCCATTCCTTGGACACATCGCCGCCGGCCGACATCAGGACCAGGTCGACCTTCGAGAAATCGAAGGTCTCGGCGTTCTCGCATTTCAGGGTTTTCTCGCCGTAGGAGAGCTCGACGCCCATCGACTTCCGGCTG
>Ga0209273_10001795_pt1 | contig 17940 bp, 16 predicted proteins | sample tdAd471_FD_187126 | JGI IMG/M metagenome (GOLD analysis project Ga0209273, IMG submission 187126) | Marine sediment microbial communities from the Atlantic coast under amendment with organic carbon and nitrate - tdAd47.1 (SPAdes)... | ecosystem: Environmental > Aquatic > Marine > Coastal >...
CACGCGAGCAAGAGCGACTGCGCCGCGAGGAAGAAGCCCGGCGCATGGCCGAGCTGGAGCGCCGCGCCGCGGAGGAACGCGCCTTCCAGGAGCGGCGCATCGCCTCGCCCACCATCGCGTTTGGCGGCACGTCCGGAGCGAATGAAACGGCTCTGACCGAACGCACTTTTGGCGAGGTGACGGATTTCGTGCTGAATGGCGCGCTGCCCTCTACCGTGACGCAGGCCGAGGTGATCGCCAATCCCTCCAACACGATTCTACAGGGCACCATGATCCAGGCCGTTATGGAAACCGCCCTTGACAGCTCCCTGCCCGGCCAGACCCGCGCCGTGGTGTCCGAGGATGTCTACAGCGTCGATGGCGCAAGGCTTTTGATCCCCCGCGGATCCCGTCTCATCGGGCGCTACCGCGCTGGCGTCGATATCGCGCAGCGCCGCGTCACGATCGCCTGGGACCGGATCATCCTGCCCGCGGGCCAAACCGTCCAGATCAGCTCCTTCGGGGGCGATGAACTGGGCCGTTCCGGTGTCACCGGTTTCGTGGACACGCGCTTTGCCGAGCGTTTCGGGTCGGCCGCCTTGATCTCGCTGATTTCCGCCACACCAAGTGCCGCCGCCTCCGAGGTCCAGGATGAGACTGCCGCCGACGTTCTCGAAGACGTGGGCGATGATCTGGCAGATGCGACGGACAGCGTCATTGGCGATTACCTCTCCATCGGCCCCGTCATCTATGTCGACCAAGGCGCACGCGTCACGGTCATGGTCGACCGCGATCTGGAGATATTCTGAGCCCATGTCGCTGAGCTATCTCGAAACCTCGCTCGACCGGATCGACGCCGCCGCCCGCGACGATGTCATCGAGATCTGCATCAACCCTGATGGCACCTGCTGGGGCGAATTCCAGGGCGATCACTTCATGCGCCCGCTGGACCAGAGGCTGACGGACGTTCAGGTCAGGGACCTCGGCAACCAGATCGCCTCCTCGGCCAATACCACGATGAGCAAGGACCGCCCCATCGTCTCGGTCTCGATCACCTATAAGGGGCGCCCGATCCGCGCACAGGTCATCACCCCGCCCGCCGTGCTCTCGGCCATGTCGATCAGCCTGCGGTTCTTCTCAAGCCTGCCACTCGAGGGCATTGCGCTCGATTTCCTCTACGGAAAGGAGCGAAAGCTCGAAGACCTGCGCGTGGAAAAGAAGCGCGCCTTACGCGAAGTGGTGGCCGCGGGTTTGATCGATGATGCGCTGGCCTTCTGCGTCGAGAACAAACTCAACATGATCGTCTCGGGTGGCACCTCCACCGGCAAGACCGTCGCCGCGCGCAAGATCCTCTCTCACGTACCGGCCGAGGAACGCATCGTGACCATCGAAGAAGCGGCCGAGCTTCTGCCGACCCAGCCAAATGCCGTGACCCTCATCGCCAATCGCGACGCAGAATTCCAGACCGCCGATGTGCTTCTCACCGCTACGCTGCGCATGCGCCCCGACCGGATCATCCTGGGCGAGGTGCGTGGCAAGGAGGCCATGACGTTTCTGGAAGCCATCAACACCGGCCATGGCGGCTCCATGACGACACTGCATGCCGAAACCCCGCAACTGGCCGTGCAGCGGCTTGCGATCGCAGCACTCAAGACCGAAATCCCGATGACCTATGCCGACATGATCCAGTACATCGAGAACTCCATCGACGTGATCATCCAGGCCGGCCGCCATGACGGCAAACGCGGCATCACAGAATTCTACCTCCCCGGCACAACTGAGATTGGAACTTCTCCATGAAGACATTTGAATACGATATCCTGTCCTTTCCCATGACTCGTAAGACCAGCCTTGCCGACATGCAGGCCAGCCTGAATGCCAAAGGTGCGAAAGGCTGGGAGGTGGTGTCGATCAGCTCCTCGGAATTCGCCAATGTGGGACACACGGTCTTCCTGAAGCGTGAAACCACAGCCACCGGATCCCCGGCATGAGGCAGGCGGGCTGTACCCTCGTACTGACTGCGCTGGTCCTGGGCCTGACGTCGGCACCCGGCTTCGCTGAGCGCAATCTCGCGCCGACCCTCGAGCGCAGTTTCGACGTCTGTCCAGACCGGCCCGCTGAACCCGTGTGGATGCAGGAGATCCCCCTGCGCCAAGCCTATCAGCGCGTGTTGGTTCAAGACATCTACCGCGCCCAGAACCTCGAGCGGATTGTCGAGACCGTCAGCTGCGCCTGCGAAATCCGGTTCCCGTCCTGGGACGCTGCCGAAGCGGTGTTTCGTGAGCGCCACGCGAGCGACGAACGATGGGAGATGCTGCGAGCCTCGGACGCCTACAACCACCGCGCCAACGCCGCCCGCCCTGCAGCGAAAGCAATCTGCGACGCCGCAGGCAATTGGTAAGGCGGGGCCGCGATGAGCGTTGTCACCTATTTCGTTGAAACCTCCCAAGCCTATCTCGACACCGCCGCTGAGACCCAGTTTGGTGCGGTAGCAGCAACGGTCGGCACGCTCCTGGTTTTGGGGACAACGCTGGTGGTGATCCTCGTCGGCATCAACATGATCTATCAATATCGGGCCATGGATGGGCACACAGCCTTCTGGCTCGCGGTCAAGATCGGGCTCATCGGGATATTCGCGACCAATTGGATGCAGTTCAACGCGTTCTCGTCTGCCATTCTCTATGGGATCGACAGTATCGCGGGCGCGCTGGTGGCCTCGGTCGGCGGCGGCAGTCCGGGGCCCTCTGGAACTTTCGCTGAAGAATTCGATCGACTGATCGCAGAACTCGGCGACTACCTAAACGCAGCCGGGTCAGAGCTGAACTGGATGGCAGGGGCCATGCTCGACATCGTCGGGGTCCTCTTGCTCTCGATCCTCGGCGGGCTGGCCGCCTTCATCCTCGTGGCATCCCGCCTGATGATCGCACTTCTCATTGGGATTGCACCGGTGATGATTTTCCTGACCCTCTTCGAGGTCACCAAGGATTATTTCGCGCGCTGGCTGTCCGCGCTGATTTCCTTTGCGCTGTACCCCATCGTCGTCGCAGGCGTGTTCGCAACGATCACAGGCGTTTCCTCCGCGCTCATCGGTGAACTAGGCGATCCCGAAGGGGCATCAAACATCGGCGCGCTCATCCCCTTCTTCATGATTGTGCTCATGGCCAAGGGCTTCATTATCGCCACGCCCTTCATCGTCCGTGCGATCTCCGGCAACATCATGATGCCTGCCCTCTCCGGCGGCCTTGGTGGCGGATACAGCTTCGCTCGCGCAGCGATGGGTAGCCAGCAAGCCTACAACCGCTATCTGATCGGCGGTGCGAGCGGCGCAGAATACGCAGCCCTCAGGGCGCGGCAGTTCTTTGGCGTGCAGCAGATGCCTGCAAGGCAAGGCATGGGGCAGACGGGTTCCGCGGGCGGCACAGGGTCTGCAGACTCAGGGTCAAAAATGCTAGCGCAGCTGGCGAGACTGGGACGGCTTGGGCGACGGTGACGGTGACGGTGACGGCCCATTCCGGACATTTACTGTGCCAGGCCACGCCGCGTTGCGGCTTCTTAATTGCGGACACTGGTCGTTAGACACGAATTTCAGCCTCAAGTCTCGACCATGCGCTGGCCTCGTGAAGTGAAACATGCAAGCCCTTTGGAGGCCCGGCTGTGCCGACAATCACCATCAAAAATGCATTCAAATCATGCTTTGAGCGAGCGAACAGGTCAGCCATAGATGAAAGGTCAGTTCCAGAAGGGGTAGGAATGGATTGCGGGTGAGTGTGCCAATCTCCGAAATAGTGCAGCCCAGATTTGTGCAACGCGCTGATCTCCCGACGTTCCGAAAGACGGTCCGCGATAAAAAAGAAGCGTCCTCGTCGATCGGAACGCCTCGGACCGGTTGCCAGCTTGACTTTGATGCATTGACCTTCCACCACACCAAATAGCTGCCCACCAGCTTCAGGCATTTTCTTGTCCAACTGTCGCCACCCAACAAAGTAATCAAGAACATTCTGTTCTAGGGTCAGAAATTGCCCACTTTCTCCAATGGAGTAACGAATACTCATGCTTCTCCGCAAAAAGCACAATCTCCCTTTTGCCTCCACTCAAATTGCCTTGTTCCGCCGAACTCAGGAACGTCAGGAAAGAAATTTAGGAAATCCGGGGTGAAACGCCCTCCTTGCTCGACAATTTCCTCCTTCGAAGCCCAGTAGATGGCCTCGGTCCCAGGGTACACCTCACCAAGCAGTGCTTTCGTTGTGGTCTTCGCCACCAATGCCGCTACGCCTGACAACGATACCGGCCCATATGGTTGAAAACTGGCCCCACAATGGGGCTGTTTACGGGTCGTCTCGGTGTCCCACTCACAAACTGTTTGTAGAGCCTTCCCGAAATGGTCCATTCCGCAGGCAAAACATGGGCCCTCAGAGCTGACCAATACGGCGTGTCCTGCAACTGAAAATGGCTCTGCCCACCCATAGATCACAGGAGGGAAATCCGCTTCGTTCCTAGCCTGTTGGTTAAGCCTGCCTTCAGCCACCCAACTGCCAACTGTGGACACGATCAAATCGGTGTTGTGGAAAACCTCAGGACGTTTGCCGTAGAGCGATTGCCAGTTCTCGGCAAAGTACTTGATCGAGCGCATATGCGGGAAGTCACCAGCCAATTTTTCTGCAAGTGACTTGGCCTTAAACGTCCTGACTTGCGTGACCCCGAGCATATGGCGCCCGACATTGGGATAGTCCAGAAGTTCCGGGTCGACCAATGTGATCGTGCCAACACCCGTCTTAGCCAAGAGCAGCGCAACCTCGCTTCCCAATGACCCCGCGCCGATCATCAGAACACGCTTGTCAAACAAAGGGGCGACTGTAGGGGTGTCACGCCCATGTATCCAAGATGGGTCCGCGCGCATGGTCTCGTGGCGCTCAACCTTGTTCCCCCCGAACAGCCGCTGCATTCGGATATGGGTCGGTACCTTTCCTGGCCGAAAGCCCTTCTGCACCATGTCTGGGCGTCGCCCGGCTTTCATGCCCTGTTTGACGGGAGGCATAACTTCGACGGCAAAAAACACCGGCCCATCATCCGTGCGCCCCTCGAAGGAAACGGTGAACTTGTCATCAGTGGTTACAGCCGAATCTTCCAGCAGTTCTATGGATTCGGGTGCCAGCTCCCGCAAAAAACGTAGTATCGCCGCACCCGACCTCGGGTATTCCGAAGGCAGAATGGGCCTATTGAGGGCGATGTGTGTCGCGGTGTTGAAATTGTAGTCCTTCGTGTTCCCCGGAAAACGGTTACGAAGCCAACTCTCCAAGGCCGTGTGGTCATCCGCCAGATAGTAGTCATCTGTACTGCACCACAGGGACACCCGACGAGAAGGGCCGCCGGGCGACAGGAGGCTGACGATGTTTTTGCCCCCATCAGTTTTGCACCAATAAGAATCGAACTCGTCCGCGAAATCACTGATAAACGCGTCGTCGTATGAAGCGACGATCAATTGAGTGGCTTCTTTGATAGCGTCCCATATTAACCCTTTGGGGTTCAAAGGATTGTGCTCTGTCCCCAGTGGGTAAAGGCAAAATGCACCATCTTTTTCGATGTGCGGAAACTGCATGAATTGAAATTTTTCAGTGCAGTATACGCGCGGCCTTGCCCACGGGAAATCCTGCAAGAGTACCACTTGCAGATCAAAGCGGTCAGCTTGGTACTCAAAAGGAACAACCCATCCGTGGATTGGATGCTTGGCCTCGCATAGAGATAGTTCATCCCGCGTAAGGTCTCGCGCATTCGGACATTGAGCGAGCACCCAGCGGGACAACTCAGCTATCATGAGGTCGGTAGGTTCAGACGACCCAGTCAATGCCGATTACCCGTAGCGGCCTCCGCCCTGCTTGTTCACAGCGGCGAGGTCATTGCTTTGCTCTGCGTCAACCTTGTCCACCATCCCCAAAGTAAGGGCAGCAGGTGCAGCCAACTCGCTTGCCTTTGTCTCAAGGCCAGCGTCGGGCACATAGAGGGTGAGATCGTCTGGGATACGCCCGCCAAATTGGTTTTGCAGGGCTTCGAAAGCTGCCGCGCGGTCTGACGTCTGTGTCAGCGCGTCTTTCAGACGCTCAGCAAGCACACTGGCCTTCGCAACGAAATCGCTGCGTTCCTCAGGTGACCAACCCTGATCCAAGCGCGCGCCGTCTACGACAGGGTTTGGGATGTCATTGGCGAGGAAGTCGGGCAAGTCTTCTGCGACGCGCAACAACGCCAGATCGTCCCTGTCGCTGGCAATTGCTGCCGACGCCTTCTCAAAGACCGACACGACTGCGGCCATGAGTGCAATCGATGCCAACCTTCCTTCGGGCCATTGGAAGTCTTTCCAGCCCTTAAGATAGCGGCTGACGGTTCGGACCTGTTCGCCGTATTGTTTCACGGCATCAACAAACCAGTCTTCGAGTTTTCGCGGGTCGGACTTCATCCAACCCTCGTTGCGGTGCGCGAGCATCATCTCGTCGTGAGACAACATTCGATACGCGGTATCTTCCATCATCAGTTCGGCTGTGAAGTCTGCGCCCCGATTTTGGGCATCTTTCACGATGCGCTGAAAATCAGTATCCGGCACCGAGTAAAGTGCGAGGTCGGTGTGCATGGTGTTGTCAATCTTGACGCGGATGCACGAAGGCTTGTCCGTTACGAGTTGCCAACCCTTCTTGTCGCAAAGTGGCGCTAGGATGCGTTCGATAATGGAAAAGTAGGCTGCGCTTTGAATCACAGGGGATCTGTCCCCGCCTTTTTGAAAATAGGAAACGGGCATGAAAAGCCCATCGTCCAAGTCGATCTCCTGAGGCGGCACATGCGCGGGTTGGTTGCATGTGTGGTACGAGAAGCTGCCCTGCATCCTGAATTTCGGTGTTTGGAAGCTCCGCGCGAGTATAGGCGCGTGGTCTTCGAACAGAACTTGGTCACCCAACGACTTCGCAAATGACCCAAACTGGGAGGAGATTTCACTGCGAATGTCATCCCGAGCGCTTCGCAGTGCTTGTTCCTGCTTCTCTGATAGGTTCAATGCAAACTTGTAACCCGAGGGCCGGGACACGAAGGCTTTGTGTGCGTTAACAGGCATAAAACTGTCCATTTTCTGGTCTTATCTTGTGGTGGTCACGCGGCTTGCCCATATACTTGGGGGCATTGGATCGAGTCTTCAATACCAGAGGTTGAGCATCGTGGCAAAGTTTGTTTCCCTTTCGTTCTGGATCACTTTAGCGGTCTACCTAGCTTTGGCCTCACCTCTCGCGGTTGGCTGGATTGAGACATGGCTTGCCGCCAAGGTACCGTTTTTGGGATCGCCTGTTGCCAACCTTCTGACTTCTAGAGTTGTAGCAGGGATCATCTGGGGAAGCATTGCGCTATTCGTCGTCGCGCCAGGCTGGCGCTTACTTTGGAAGCTACCTCTGGCAGGGACATGGCTCGCAAATCGTTACTTTCCTGATCTGAACGGCGAGTGGGTGGTAACGATCCAATCCAATTGGCCGATTATGGAACGCCTGAAAACCGCTGCCTCAAGCAACGAGATCACATTTGATCCTCTTAAAGACGAAAGACCCGGTCTCCTAGAAACGAGCTTTAATGTGAAAATCAAACAGACGTGGTTTCGGACCGACGTGGTCTTCCTGCCGAACGAAGAAACGCCTCTGCTGAGTTCTGAAACAATTTCCGTGGAATTCTTCAAGTCTGGGAACGGGAATAAATCGGTTGCATGGCTTTTCGAACAGACCAACAAGCAAGACAATACTCGGCCCCTTGCAGTTACGGACCAACCCAAGTTTTACGGGTCCGCCGTGCTCAATGTGAACGAGGGTGCAACCGAACTGAAGGGACAGTATTGGCAAAACCGGTCTTGGAACCTAGGACTGAATGCTGCTGGCCAAATTTCATTGAAACGAGCTGACAGATAGTTCGATATCATGACAGCTGGAGAGGTCCGCTTTTGTCGTAGATGAATTAGCGCATGCTAATTCAACGAATTACCGAGACCGCCCTGCACGACCCACATACCATCCTCGCTACCCTATCGAGCAACCAACTTTTCACCGCCATCCCCCTCTCGCAGCATCGCTTCCATTTCGTCCAAGCCATCAACGGCGGAGCGCATCTGCACCTCATCAACGACGCTCGCAGCCTCGGCATCCGCAATCTGGCTCCCAAAATCCATCTCCATCTGACGCTGTTCCTCGGCGATGACGGCTTGAACGACAGGCGCGGTCTTCTTTGGAGCGGCGTCGGCTTGGCCTGACGGTTGACCATCGCTAGCCTGGCTTGCCCTCTCCACAACGGCGTCAGACCCACCTGGTCCGTTCACGGGCGGCGTCATCGGCATGGCTCGCACACTCAGCGGCAGATTGCCCTGCGGCTCCCCTCCCCCCGGCTCCGGAAACGGCAGCTCCCCCGTTTGCGCCGCGTGGATCGCCTTGAACCGCCGGTCGTCAAAATACTGAATCCGCTTTGCCCGGACCGGCATCTGGGCATCGATGACCATGACGATTTCATCGAGCGGCAGACGGCGGGCCTCATCTTCGGGCAGGAGAGAGCTTTCTTCGGTCCGTGTCGATTGGCTGCGGCCCTCGAAGGGGTTCTTGCCGATGGACTGGGAGCGCGTGACAACGGTCTTCGTGGTCTTGCCCACTGCTTTGCTGAGCTCCTCGACGGTTTTCTCATCCGAGGGCGTCAGGTAGAGCTTCACGCCCGCGTTGCCCTGCAGGGCGCGGCGGGTGTTCTCGCCGTAGATTTCATCGAGGGCGGGGATGGTTTGGGTGACCACGGCAAGGTGGCCGCGATAGGTGCGCAGGGTCTCGATGCTCTCGACCACGATGGGCATCTTGCCGAGACGGTTGAACTCGTCGAGCATGATCATCACTGGCCACGGCTCATCCGGTCCGGGATCTTTTTCCTGCATGGCCGAGAGAAGATCGGAGAAAAACAGCCGGATCAGGGGTGCGAGCGGCTTCACCATGAGGGGCTGGACGACGAGATAGACCGAAAAGGGTTTCTTGCGGATCGCCCGGAAATCAAAGTCCGAGACTGCCGTCGCCTCATCGATGGCCGGGTTCTGCCATTGATCGAGCCCCGAGGTCATCAGGAGCGAGACGTAAGACGTCAGCGTATCGTTGTTGGTCGAGGCCAGCCGGGTGAAGATCAGCTTGGCGGCCCGGTTGTCGACCTCGTGCCCCCGCGCGAAGTATTCCTTCTGCTTGTTCCCACCCGAGGCCGCGATGCGGTAGATCTCGCCCAAGGTCGGGCGCTTGCGCTGGAAGGCCAACAGGCCTGCCGCCACGAAGAGATCGATCCCGCCTTTGAGGAGACCCTGCACCCGGTCATTGTCGCTCTGCAGGAAGAGCGTCGCCAGCAGCTGCAATTCCATCTGCTGGCGCGCGGGATCTTTCAGTTGATAGATGCGCAGGAGCGGGTTGTAGCGATGCGTGCGCTTGCCCTCCCAATCGGTGGGGGCAAAGCGATAGACCTTGTCGCCTTGGGCTGCGCGATGCCGGGCCGTGGCCTCAAAGCACTCGCCCTTCACATCGAGCGTCACGGCGGAGCCTTGCCAGGTCAGCAGGTTCGGAATGACAAAGCCCGTGGTCTTGCCGCGGCCCGTGGGGGCCACGATCAGCGCATGGGGGAAGACCTTGGAGCAGATGTAGTTGGCGCGGGAGCCCGGCGGCCCCAGCTTGCCGAGGATGAACCCGGTGCCCGGCGCCCCGAAGAAGCCATTTGCCTTCATCTCGCGCGCACTTTGCCAATGGGTCTGGCCAAAGCGTGTCAAGGCGGACCCCGACAGGGCGAGGCTCAGCATCAGGCCGGCGGCGGCGAAGCTGCCGATGATCAGGTGAATAAGTTGCGCGTCCTCCGGGCGGCGATCGCGGATCGCCAGATAGTTCTGCGCGATATAGGCAAAGTCGATCTCGGCCCCGAAGCCGAGATCCTGGTAGGTCAGCACCGCCGAGGCGATCGTATAGCCCATGGCCCCGGTCACCAGCGTCACCAGCAGGACGCCGGTCGCGATCCGCGCTTTTCCCATGGCGGCGCTCAATGGACCTGTCCCCGCTCGGACTCGCCATCCACGTCTGTCGCGCGGTGTTTTTCATATTCGGTGTCGGCAAGATCATCGACCACCTGGCGCAAGGCCTCCGTGTTGGCCGTCGCTGCATCCGATTGCAGGTAGACCTTGGCGACATAGAGCCGGTCAAGGCGGTCCTCGAGAACCTTCTCCAGCGCATCGGCATCGCCGGATGTGAGCCTCTCAAGTTGAGGGTCATCCAGCACCCGCGCGATCTCGCCCCGGAAAGCGTCCCGCTCCGCCTCGGTCTCGAAGGGCGCGGACAACTCCCCCGCCCGTTCATGGTCCAAGACACGCGCAATCTCGTCTGCAAGGCGGTCGGTACGGTCAGACTGCGGCGCAATTTCACCGCGGGCTGCGAGGAGTGCCGCGCGCGTGCCAGACCCAAGCCCGTCGCGCATCTCGTTTTCGCGGCGGACCTGATTGATGACCTCCGTGTCGCGTATCTCGACGACGGCCGCATAGGTCGCGCCAAGCCCGCGGGCGAGGTGGGACGGCATGTCCGGATAGCGCGCGCGCAAGTCATCCGTGACTGCATCTGCAACGGGCGTGCGGACGTCGCGTCCCGCTATGATCCGGTCGACCTCGCGGGTGATCTGGCTGGCGCGGGCCGCATCGGTGATGGTCTCCCTGTAGGGCTCAGACCGGTCGATCACATCGCCAGGACGCGCGAGCAGGTGGGGATGTGCCTCGAGATACGCGCGCTGCTCGGTCGCGATCCGTCGCTCCGCCCGCGAGACCACCTCCCATTCCCGGTCCTCGATCTGCTGCGCTGTCAGACCCTCCGCGCGCATCTCCTGACGGATTGTCCCTTCCATCGCCCGGACCGCGTCCCGGTGATAATGGAACCGCTCGCTGACCGGTTCCGCTTCCATGACACCATCCCGGCGGAGCACGTTCTCCCGCTCCAAGAGCGTGCCAAGTTCGACGTGCACATCGTTGAGAATGTCGCGCGCCTGTTCCAGATCAGCGCGGCGTTCGAGGTTAAGATCGCGCGCCTCAGCCACCTTGGAGAGATCATCTGCGATCCATTGATGCTCGAGCGCTGCATTTGAGGCGCCCGTCTCGATCCGGGCCACCACTTCCGATGTGCTGATCCCGGTGCCCCGTAGTGCCGCGTCAATGCGCGATCTCAGGTCGGGCTCGGCCAGTCGCTCGCGCTGGCTGGCGTCAATATTGGCTTCGGAATAGATCCCGCCCTCCGAGGGGGTCTCTGACAGCGTGGATGATCGCAAACCGAGAGGCTGCATGTGCTGGACCTGCGTCTGGATCTCGATGAGGCGTTTTTCCAGCACGGGACGTTCCGCGTCAGACTTCTCGGCGATCATGCCCTGCACCCGCGCGAGCTTCTCCGCATAGAGGATTCTCAGATCCTCGAAACTTTGATCCTCTGCCATATACACATCTCCTGTTCGGTCCACCTGCCCGCCATGCGCCAGCACCTCGCCCGCGCGAAAAAGTGCTGCTGCGACATCCTCGCGGGCCTCCCGGGAGGCCTCCGCAGCAAGCGAATGGTAGACGGTTCTGGTGTTGGCGATCTCCGCCAGCGTCCGGGTCAGATCCTGCCCCACGCGTTCCCGCTCGCGGGGCGCGCGACCCTCTTCTTTCGCCGCATAAACGTCGCGGGTAGGGGCTGGGTAATGCACAACCCCGCGATCGACCCGGCGCGTGGCTTCCAGGCGCACACCATACTTCTCCGCCTCCTCGACCATGGCGAGGCGGAAGTCGTCATAGTTGAAGCGGTGGTTGCGCCCCAGAAAGAAGAACTCGCCTTCTTGCGACCGGCGGTTCAACACCAGATGCGCATGGGGGTGATCGCGGTCCTCATGCACCGCGATGATGTAGTCGAAATGCCCCTCATCAGTCTGGAAGAACCGCTCGGCCACATCCGTCGCAATGTCGCGCACATCCTCTCCGCGCGTGCCGATGGGGAAGGACATGAGCATGTGGGTGGTCTGTCCGAGCTTGGGCTTGAAGCCCGCATCCCACCGCTTGGCAAAGCGCTCGGTCAGATCCTTGATGTCACCCGCTTCGAGCTTCGTCTTCCCGTCGAGGAACCCGCTACTGTCCACGATATGGGTGGACTTGGTTGTGAGGTAGTCGAGCTGGTTTGCGAGCTGCGATTTGGTATGCGTACCCCCGCCCCGGATCGCCTTGAAGACCGCCGGACGGTGCCCTGCTGCCGCGCGCACAAGCTGGGTCTGCTTGGCCACGTGCAGCCCTTGCATCGAGCCCCGGACGCGGCTCCAGCCATCCCGAAAGACCTCGCCCGTGACGGCATGGACAGCATCATTCAGCCGCATGGGCAAACTCCCTCAGCGCGGCCGTGGCCTGCAGCTGCATTGCGTCCCGACGGCGGCGCAGAAGCAGATCGATCTCGTCAGCAGAATCCAGGATGAACCGCGCCAGCCCGCGCATCTGGGCAAGGCGCAATTCGGTGAACTCGGCACTCGTGCCGCCCACGGCCCCCTGCCCCCGCCGGTTGGCCTGCGTCATCTGCTTGGCGATCTGCGCGACCCCATTGCCGACCTCGTGCAGCGAGGCGCGGTAGCGCGCCATCTCGGCCGCCATCTGCGCGTCCGGAACGAACACCCCGCCTGCCGCCTGGATAAGCCGCCGCAGCCCCTCGGCCCGGCTCTCGATCCCGGCCTTCGCCAACACCTCGTCGAGCGCCGCCAGCTCCGCGGCCGTGACCTTCACACTGACTGCTGAGACCGGGATCGCGGCATCCGTCTGGCGCTCGGCATCGGCTTTGAGCGTGTACTGGATCGCCCGCACCGACACGCCAAACCGTTCCGCCAGCACTGAAGTGGAAACGCCTTCCGCAGCTTCGCGAACGATCTCCATGCGGTCCGCATCTGTGAGACGTTTTGAGCGCGACATGCGAAGAAAGACCCCCTATTTCCTGCCACCTTCCACCAAGGCTGCCCCCACCTTACGATAATATACCATACTGTCAATTATATACTTACGTCGCATCCAGGCTCAGGCAGCCTTGGTGTCCGCTTCACGCCGCGGCCCGCAGGGACGCGGCTCTGCCGCCCTCACCACCGGGCGACACCTGTCCTAGGGGTCCCATCCACCAGCCCCGCCCGAGGGTCTGGCCGAACGCCAAGTGTTCGGACGGAAACGCGGGCGGGCGCAAACCCCACCGACAGGGCGGACAGGCAGGGTCAAGGAGGGCCAGATTTGGGCCCCCAAATCTCTGCCGCAAAAACCGGGAGGCCCTGGCCGATAGGTTTTTGTGGATGGCCCCCTTGAGGCTGACTGGCCGGTCTGTCGCGGCCTGATCCTTCCGGGGGAGTGCGTCACTTGAACGCGCAGCGACCGGCACCAAGGAGAGGTCGCTACCAGCGATCACCCGCGCAGCAACCGGCATCCCTGGAACAGGGATCGGGCCGCCCCAAGATCGTCCCGGGGCGGCCCATCCTCGTCAGAGGATTCAGTCCTGGGGATCCTTCGCGCTCGGCGGGAACATCACCAGCTCCGAGACCGCGACCGGGAAGTCGAGCTTGAGGCTGAAGAACTCCGAGCCGTCCCCGTTGCGGGTGTTGCGGAACATCGCACCCACGCGCTGAAAACGGGTGCGCTCCTGGCCATCGGTATCGGTGAACTTGACGGGGACGGTAGCGACGTAGTGGTTGGTCATTTGGGTTACTCCTTGTTGCGATGGGGATCACCCAGCACGGGGGCAGGAGGCCCGGTCGCAAGCGCAAATGCGGAGGGTCCGCGGCTAGCCGTGGAAGCCGTATTTGTGCTTGCCGAAGCATGAGCTGAGGGCACGATTGGGCCGACCCCGTGCGATCCACATCTATGAGCAAAAAGGAGTGATCCGGATGACCCCTGCCATCACGCAGCCGCCACCATCCGCGTCCGCGTCCCGCCGATCCTGGCCCGGGTGCTGACGGAGCCCGCCCGCGTAGATGCAATGTTCCGAAACACCACCCGAGGGACGCGCAAGTGGGACGTCTCGACCCCTCGCGTCTTGCCCCGCTGACGATGTGCGTGAGGTGCGCACCATCCCGAGCCCATACCGATGCGGATGGGCCGCACTCTGACGGACTGGGTAGAGGGATAACGGTGCTGGCCGCCGCAGACTACCGATAACGCATGACCGATCGCACGCGCCATGAGACATGACGAAAGGGCCGCGCCAAGCGCGACCCCCTCTCTTCAATCCTGCGCAGTCTTCTTCGCCGGGTCCGCAACCCGCATGACCGTCAGGCCTTTCGCTTCCGCCTTCTGCCCGAGGTTCAGGGGAACCCCATTGCGGCAATCACACTCCCAACCCGTCGAGGATTAGTTTCGTCTCAGGCATCCGCTTCAGCGAGTTGCCGATATGCTCCCGCCAGCGCGGGCCAACCTCCAGAGCAGCGGCACAGGCGCGGACCAGATCATCAGGGCGGTCCTCTGCCATTGCCTCGATCAGGAAAGCCGCTTGCTCTCGATCCTTGGACGACTTGAGGCTGCCGGCCCCGTCACGCCGCCGATCGGCGATGATCAGTTTGTGGATCGCATAGCGCTCTGGCCGAGGGACCTGCACGAGTATGCCGGATCGATAGATCGCCGCCGCATGGATCGGTTCGGCAATCAGGAAGTTGAGATAGTTCAATCCTTGGGCGTTCACGCCCAATGCGGGCAGATCACGGATGGTCTCATCTCCAAAGGCCGGTGTGAGAAACTCGACCAGCTGGCCACTGCCACCCTGGGCCCATCGCCAGGTCCGGCCTTGGTCAAGGGCCGGTAGGGGATCAAATTTGAGCGCCGAGAAGGTCTCCGCCAGACCCGGGTCAACCTGATCTTGCAGCGCCACGCTCAGCTTTTCGAACTGCGCGATGTCGATGTCGCCGGTGTTGGCCATACCGCCAATGGGCAGACGGATACCAAGCTCGCCTTCATAGAGGCGAAACGCATTGGTTCCAACGATGGTGCCACCCAAACGGAAAGTCCCGGCTGCCGCCATCGCCGACAGGATGGACCCGGTTGCCCGGTCGGTGGGGGTCATGCCTTCGGCGCGCAGGAGCCGAACAAGCCGAGACCGTTCTGCCTGCCGATCCTTGGCGGTCGCGCGCAGCTCCTCAATCCGGTCGATACGTGCACGCGTCTCGTCGCTGTCTTCGCCGATATAGATGAAGCGCATCTCGGTTCCGACACGGCGGGCAGCGTACCAATAGGCCTTGTCGCCGCGCTCCTTGAGCGTTGGCTTGCCTTCGACACCGGACAAGGCGTCGTCCTTCAGAAGGCGCACCAGGTCGGTGTAGGCGCTCATCGCGATGCTGCTGAGTGGGGTCATGCCAATCATTTCCAAGTTTTGCTTGGCACGCATATACCTATCAAAACATGAAATTGCTAGGCATAACTCTCTGGGCACTGTCACGCCCATGAGACATGACGAAAGGGCCGCGCCAAGCGCGACCCCCTCTCTTCAATCCTCCGACGCCTTCTTCGCAGGGTCCGCAACCCGCATGACCGTCAGACCTTTCGCTTCCGCCTTTTGCCCGAGGTTCAGCGCGACCCCGTTGCCGCCGAAGAGGACAACCCCCGTCGCCGCGAACTTGTCGTCCAGCATTTCGTCGTTGCACTTGAACGGTGCCGCCCGCCCATGCGCGGACCAGCGAGGATCAAAGCGCGCCTGCGCGACCCCGCGTGCCCGGGCCCACCGAGCCGCAATCATCTCCGCCCCGTGCTTGCCACCCTTGTGGCAGAGAAAGATCTCCTGGTTACGGTTCTGCTTGATCCGTTCGCGAACCTTGTCGAGCGTGTTGAAGATCACATCGACATCGGTCCAATCGGTGGCGCCTGAGACGATCAGGGGCACCCCCTCGACTTTCGATTTCTCGGCGGTTTCACGGTCGTGCTGCTCCAGCAGCTGCCGTGCCTCGAAAACCGCCCCGGTCTCCTGCGCCCGGACGCTTGCGCGCGACCCGGCTGCCGGGATGAAGGCGTGGCCCGTCTCGATCTCGTAGCATTCCGCCGCCGCCTCGCTCATCACCTCGATGGCGCTGACAATCTCGCGCAGCTGCAGAAAGCGCGCCTGCGCCTCCTCAATGGCGGTCTCGGCGATCTCCGATCCGTCGTGGGATTTTGCCAGCGCACCGATCTTGTCGGCGGTGCGGTCGACCTCCTTGCCAAGCGCCACCTTGCGGCGCTGCAGGATCGTGGCGAACCCATGGGCCAGCGGTTCGATTTCCGCTTCAAGCCCGGTCCCGCGCAACTGCCCGAGCAAAGCCTCGAGGCTTTCGCGGATGATGTGGTCGGTCAGGATGTGATCCTCGGGGATCGGCAGCTGCGCGTCCTTCTCGGTCAGTCCGAAAAGCTCGATGGTCTCGTAGGTGTTCGCTTGATCGTAAGCCATTTTGGTATCTCCAGATGTTTGACTGACCACCACGTGAGTGTGGTGGCATGGCCGAATGTCTGGTTCACCGAATCTGTCCGGGTCAGGGACGGCGCAGCCGCCGGCTTGCCGGGCGCAAAAGTTTTCCGAGCGCGGCACCCGACACATGCGCGCGCTCACGCATGGGGCAGCCCCGCGCCACGGGCCCCGCCCTCGCCGAAAAGTTTTGCGATCCTTGACGCGGGCTGATTTGGGGGCCATCCGGAGGATATGCTTCCGCGCTCATGTGTGTGTGTTTTGACGGTAGGTTTGACCGACCCGAGCAGGCAAACGGCCCGACCGGACGCGGGAGACGGATGCAGCGGCGGGATCGTTTTGGCCTCGGGCCAAAACAGACCAAAGCGCAATCCGGCGGAGCGGCCAGGGAGAGACGTGCTCGCGAGGCGGGCAAACCGGAATGCCAAGCGCAACGCCGCGGTGAGGCCGCATGGCCGAATGCGCGACGGACCGAAGGGCCGTTCTCCCCTGCGGCATGGCTGCCGAGCTGGGGAGGCCGGAAGGCTGTTGACGCATTTCGCTCGGTCGGCCTGACTTACTTGCCAGAAGCGGCAAAATTCGGTAGTCTATTGGAGCACCGAGGAGTTTGCCATGAGCGTTCAAAAGCAATCTGTCAGTTTCACCGACACGGCCTACACTTTCGCAAAAGACCTGGTCGAAGCTGGAGAGTACCCAAATATGAGCGCGGCTGTTTCGGGTGAATTGGCGAAGGCCAAGGCAGAGCGAGATCGCGAACGGACTTTGTTTGAGGCAGAATTGGAACGCCGCCTGTCTCTGCCACTCGACCAATGGGAACCCGTCGGCGAAGCCTCCGACGTCACGGCCAGCGCACGGGCCCATCTTGCCGCGATGGCCAAAAAGACCTGATGCGATTTATCAGGCATCCGTTCTTCGAACGGGACCTTATCGGTATCGTTGATCATATTGTTGAGGTGACCGACGGTGACGTTGCAGCAGGAAGCCGACGCCTGGATAAAATCGATGCCCTTATCCAAGAAATTGCTGCAAACCCAACATCAGGGGCTCGGCTCAGCGGCAAGCGGGACGGATGGCTCGTGCGCCAAGGCGGCGCCGGTCAGCGACTGACCATCGTATTCAAACCGGATGCAGACGCCGGGCAGATCTATCTCGCTCTTGTCGCGTTCGGCGGCCGGGATTGGATGAAACTGGCGTCAGCGAGACAGGTGTTCTCTGACTAGCGTTAGAGCCATGGAGTAGTGGAGAAGTTGTAGACCGGACCTTCGCTGCGCCGTGCGCGAACTGGTAGGATGCGGGACAATGTATGAATTCGCTGCGTTTGCGCAGGTGACTGCTTTCGCGTGCTTTCCGGTCCTTCATTTTACGGTGCACACAATAGGCAACTGAGGTGCCCCTAGTTTCCTAGACACCCGCCTCGTTCAGTTTCCGCTGTCTGATCTCGAAATCAACGGGCGACAGCATGCCGTTGTTCGTGTGTTTGCGCTTCGGGTTATAGAACAGCTCGATGTAC
>Ga0209273_10001796_pt1 | contig 17939 bp, 16 predicted proteins | sample tdAd471_FD_187126 | JGI IMG/M metagenome (GOLD analysis project Ga0209273, IMG submission 187126) | Marine sediment microbial communities from the Atlantic coast under amendment with organic carbon and nitrate - tdAd47.1 (SPAdes)... | ecosystem: Environmental > Aquatic > Marine > Coastal >...
GCGATTTGGGTCGCACAGTCCGCTCATAACCCGGAGCTGACGGACGCCCTCTTGGCCCGTCTCAAGCGCATTATCATTGAGCAACGGCCGTTGAAGTCACCGCCAGTGGGCCGGTGTACGCTTCGACCGGAGGAGGATATTGATCACAGTCTGGGATTTGACATTGACCGTGGTGAACGCACTCCGAAATCCCATCCGCTCTTCCAGCGCTTCCGTGTGCTTCAGGATGCCAGTCAGTTGCGAGTGACGCGACCGGGTGAACGAGAGCGCAAACTGAGCTTGGCCGAGTACCGTGCAGTGTGTGCGACGATGATGAAGAGTGGTGGAAGTTCAGTCGACTTCAGCAAGCTTCGCAAAGCCGTGAAACTTCCTGATGATGCGCGATTCAACTACGAACTGGCGGGTCGAAAAGGGTTTCCCCCGGATCAAACAGCCGTCAAATTGAGCCACAAGAATGCCTTCGGAAAGGTTTGGCGAAATCTCCCGCGTGAGCGCCAGGTCGAAGTCGTCGAGCGCTTGTTGGCAACTGAGGATCCCGTTGAGCTGCAAGCTTGGCTCATGAGCGCAGCTGGCCTGGGTCACGAGGCTGCGGAGTTTGCGTCCTCGGTAAGATTGCCTCAGGGACACGGACAATTCGGCAGATCAATCCTGGAAGATCTCGTGGAGGTCATGGAGCGCGGCGCGCAGAGCATGGATCCGGAAACCGGCGAAGTATTCACACCTCCGCTTACCTATAATGAAGCGGTGGCAGTGCTCGGGCTGCACCATTCCAAACTGTCGGACCGTGCCACCCATAAGCGATTGCCGTATTACGGCGACGCGCTGGCACGGCATGTGATCGCGAAGAAGGGCGCTCCGCGCGGGAGTCAGGATGCGATTGGCCGCGTGCCGAATCCAACGGTTCATATCGGGCTCAACCAATTGCGCGCGGTCGTAAATGCCTTGATCGAAGCGTACGGCCCGCCAACCGAGATCGTCATGGAGCTTGCCAGGGAACTAAAGCTGAGCAGGCAGCGCAAGGAGGAAATCCAACGCCAGAACCGAGCGAATGAGAAAAGGAATGATATCATTCGCGCCGAGCTGGAGGCGCTCGGATTCGCTGATACGTTCGGCAATCGTCTGCTCTTGAGGCTCTACGATGAACTGCCACCGGATGAACGAGTCTGCGTCTATTCTGGTGTGCCGATCAGCAAGGAGATGTTGTTTTCTGGCGTGATCGATATCGATCACATTCTTCCGCATTCCAGGACTCTGGACGACAGCTTCGCGAACAAAGTGCTCTGCACACGCCAAGCGAACCGGAGCAAAGGAAACCGCGCGCCGGGTGAAGTCTGGTCAGGCGAAGACTTGCAGACCATTGTGGAGCGGGCAGAGCGCGTTTTTCCCCGCAAAGCTTGGCGTTTCCAACCTGACGCTATGGCTTCGTTTGAGGAGAAAGGCGGATTTCAAGCCCGGCAGCTCGTTGATACGCAGTATATGTCGCGATTGGCGCGCCAGTATCTGGAGTTGGTGTGTGATCAGGTTTGGGTCACACCCGGCCGGATGACAGCCATGTTGCGGGCGAAGTGGGCGCTTAACGCCTTGCTGCCCGATCACAATTTCACCGACGCGCATCATCCCAAAAATCGAAAGGATCACAGGCATCACGCGATTGACGCCTTCGTTTTGGCCTGTACGACGCGCGGCCTCCTGAACAAGCTGGCTGAAGAATCCGGGCGCGCAGAATCCCTCGATCTGGATCGCTTGTTCCCTTACGATAGTTTTCCGACTCCTTTCGAGGACTATCGCGCTGTTCTCGATAGAGCCTTGGACGCCATCATTGTTAGCCACAAACCTGATCATGGTTTGGCGCCCGGCGCGCAAGGCAATGTCGCTGTGACCTCAGGTAAATTGCTGGAGGAAACGGCGTTTGGTCTTGTCGATGAGGAGATAGACGGCAAGCACTATAATCTGGTGACACGTAAACCTGTTGCTGGATTGAAACCGGCAGAAATCGAGCGTGTTCGCGATGCAGGTTTGCGCGAGCAATTGCAGGAGCTGTCCTACCAGGCGAAGCAAAACGGAACAAAGCTGGAGGAAGCCTTGAGCGCGTTCGAAAAGCGGACAGGAATCCATCGTGTACGTGTGCTTAAGACTGAAAAGTCGGTGCGTGTGGTTGAACACGGGAACGGGTACCGCAAAGCGTACTCGCCAGGCGACAATCATCGCATCGAGATATTCGAGTTGCCTGATGGTAGCTGGGCGGGTGAAGGGGTCACTGTTTTTGATGCCAATCAACCCGGATACAAACCGCAATGGAGCCGGGAAAATCCTGACGCCCATCTCATCATGCGTGTCCATAATGGCGATTCCATCGAAGCGGATTTTGGAGATGGAAATCTGGTCTACCGCGTCTACCGCCTGGAGGCCTCGAATAACCGTATCCGCTTGGCGCCGCACAATGCGGCTGGGGCCATAGATCAGCGGCACAATGACCCGGACGATCCGCTTCGCTGGGTGTTCGGCAGCTACTCCAAGTTAAAACAGGCGCGGGCGCGTCTCGTCCGCGTCGACGTCATCGGCCGCGTGGCGCCCGTCAGGCCTGCCCGATGACCGGTAGAATCGTCGAAATAGCTGAGAATGGCCGACATCTCTGCAAGGCCCGAGGTTTCCTCATCGTTCAGAGTAATGGGAAGGAAATCGGTCGAGTTCCTTTGGACGATATCGACGCGGTCATCACGAGCGCTCACGGATTGACCTATTCCAATAACCTGCTCGTCGCGCTCGCTGCGCGAAATGCGCCGTTCGTTCTGTGTGGATCCAACCACTTACCTGCGGCGATTTTGTGGGCGGTCGACGGGAATCATACGCAAGCCGGACGTATTGCCGACCAGGCTCAAGCATCGAAGCCCACCAAGAAGCGCCTCTGGGCGCAGATTGTTCGTGCGAAGATAGATAGTCAGCGTGTCACGCTGGAAGAGACCGGGCATTCGCAAGAGGGATTCCGCTTGCTCGCCCGGAAGGTCCGCTCGGGCGATCCGGAAAATGTCGAGGCTCAGGCGGCAAGGCGTTATTGGCCCCTCTTGTTCGGAAAATCCTTTCGCCGTGACAGGGGGGCTACGGGGATTAATGCTATGCTCAATTATACCTATACCGTGCTGAGATCCGGAACGGCGCGCGCGATCATGGCGTCCGGTTTGCATCCAAGCCTGGGGCTCGCGCATCGACAAAGAGGCAATACCTTTGCCCTGGCAGACGATTTGATGGAACCCTTCCGGCCGGTCGCTGACCTTCTCGTCCATGATCTTGTGAAGGCAGGTGTCTCGACGCTCGATAGCACGAGTAAACCTGAACTGGCCCGCATTCTGATCACGGATATGAGTACGGCGATCGGTGCCAGCCCTGTACGGCTGTGTCTCCAAAGGATGGCGCAATCGCTGGTGCGGTGCCTCGCGGGGGAGGGCCGTGATTTGGAACTGCCGCGGCGAACACTTCCTTTGGAGGTGTAGGGCTTTGGTCCGGCGGCGACCAGCACTAAGCGGGTACAGAATGATGTGGCTCTACGTTATGTTTGATCTGCCTGTCGGCACGCCGGGTGAGCGCAAGACGGCAACCAAATTCCGCAAATTTCTTCTCGACGATGGATTCGAAATGGCACAATTCTCGGTCTATCTCCGCTTTGCTGATAGCAAGGAAATGGCGGAAACTCATATCAACCGAATCGGCACTGCCCTTCCTAAGAAAGGTAAGGTCCACGTCATAACGATCACGGATAAGCAGTATGGCAACGCGCGCATCTTCACAGGAAGAAAAGGGGAACGACGGCCGGAAAATCCGAGCCAGCTTTCCCTCTTTTGACGCCGTGGGTGTCGAAATTTCGGTCGCGCAAAAGAAAAAAGCCCCGGTAAGACCGGAGCTTACAGGAGTATCTAGTTTAGCCGCTTAGAGATCGAAGGCCAGCCGCAACGCAGAAGCAAAGATCGCCGGCGCAATGGCAAGTTTAGCCGCTTAGAGATCGAAGGCCAGCCGCAACCGGCTTTTGATCGTGGCGACAAGCTCGTCAAGTTTAGCCGCTTAGAGATCGAAGGCCAGCCGCAACCACGAGCTTGTCCATCACTCACCGCCTTCCAGTTTAGCCGCTTAGAGATCGAAGGCCAGCCGCAACAATGAGCTTTCCGATGAAACCAGGATATTCAGTTTAGCCGCTTAGAGATCGAAGGCCAGCCGCAACATCAGGTCGCACCGCAATAGCGCGAGACAGAGTTTAGCCGCTTAGAGATCGAAGGCCAGCCGCAACACCGGCGCGACCATTGACCAGAACAACATTAGTTTAGCCGCTTAGAGATCGAAGGCCAGCCGCAACCGTTGAGGGCGTCCTGCAATTCCGGAGCGAAGTTTAGCCGCTTAGAGATCGAAGGCCAGCCGCAACCGTTTCGTGCGGTCCCTCGAATTGAGCCCCAGTTTAGCCGCTTAGAGATCGAAGGCCAGCCGCAACTCAGTTCAATCTTCATGACATTCCCCTTTGAGTTTAGCCGCTTAGAGATCGAAGGCCAGCCGCAACGGGGTCGGGTCAAACGTGACCATAGAAAGAGTTTAGCCGCTTAGAGATCGAAGGCCAGCCGCAACGAGGTCGGTCATTCCTCAATCCCCATCTGGAGTTTAGCCGCTTAGAGATCGAAGGCCAGCCGCAACACGCCTTCCGGCAGCGTGGTCAGGCTGTTGAGTTTAGCCGCTTAGAGATCGAAGGCCAGCCGCAACCGATGTCATGGACAACAGGCGAGCGGCGGAAGTTTAGCCGCTTAGAGATCGAAGGCCAGCCGCAACGTCAGTGGCGATATATCCGCCGGTCGCCGCAGTTTAGCCGCTTAGAACAAACGCGAGAACGCCTCGCCTATTCCCCGTCTTCCGGTCCGTGCAGCGCGTCATCCTCTTCGCCGCCGAGCAGGAAGCCGTGCTCGAATTCGTAGACGACGGAGTCCGGGTCGGAGGCCGGGCCGAAGCGGACGAGGATGCGGTTGGGGCCGTTGAGATTGGCGCCTTCGAGCTGTTGCTGGGCGTCAGCGAGGGCTTCGGCGGCGGCGCGGCGGGCGTCAGCCAGCGCCTGGGCCTGGTCGCGACGGGCCTCTTCCAGCGCGAGCGCCTGGTCGCGCCGGGCATTGGCCAGGTCACGATCCTGTTCGCGGCGGGCATCGCGTTCCGCGCGGCGCATGTCACGTTCCGCCCGGGCCAGGTCACGCATGGCGTCGCGGGCCGCCTGTTGGATGGCGTCGCGATCCAGCTCCTCGGCATGTTCCTCCAGCGCGAGCCCGAGCTCGGTGAGGATTTCCATGCGAATGCCTTCCTGCTCCTCGATCTCTTCCATCACCCGGCGCGCCTGGTCCATCGCCTCGGCGGGCAGGAAGCGCATCATGTCCTCGGTGAGGAGGATCTCGTGGCTTTCGCCCGTACAGGCGGGCAGTTCGATCGAGAGGCCCAGATCCGTCTCCGCATCGCCGCAGGCACCGGCGAGGGAGAGTTTGGTGATGCCGCGCACCTCCGTGAAACGGGCGGAGGACAGGTTGGCGCCGGTCAGATTGGCGTCGCGGAAGTCGACGCGGTGCAGTTCGGCATTCTCGAAATTGGCTTCGGTCAGGTCCGCGCCACGGAAATTGACGTCCTGGCCGGTGACTTCAGAGAAATTGGCGTGGCGCAGGCGGGCATTGCGGAACAGCGTGCTGTCCAGCTCGGCGCGGCGGAAATTGACCTGTTGCGTATCAATGCCGGCCAGTCGCGTCTGGCTGAGCGAACTGCCGATAAAGGTGACGAAGACGAGTGAGCTCTCGGAGAGATCGGCGCGGGTCAGGTCGCTATCGGCGAAGTTGACGCGCTCGATGACCGAGTGGCGCAGATCGGACTCGGTGAAATTGCTGTCGGTGAAGGTCACGCCGCGAAGGGCGGAACCGGTCAGCACGGTCTCGTTGAAATCCGTGTCGGCGAACCGGCACTCCATGAAGGAGGCGTTCGACATTTCCGAATTGGCGAAGGTGGAGTCCCAGAACTCGGCGCCGATGAAGGCCGCGCCGGCGAGATTCTTGTTGGAGAAATCGCATTCCGCGCACTCGCCACCAATCGCCAGGCCACGACGCGGATGGTCATCGCCGACGCCCCAGGCTGGGGCGAAGCCGCTCAGCGCGGTCGCAAGCGCAAGTGTGGATACGAGAAACTGTCTCCGCATGCCTTTAGACTTAGGGCAGCTGGATCCAAAAAGCGACTTAATTCACAGTAACCTGAAGCAACCGGCTGGCGGGGTGAATGCGCGGAGCGCGGCGTGTCAGCAGCGCGGAATGGTGAGGCCCGCAGGCAGGCGTGTCGAGGCATCGCCACAGGCCTGGGCCAGCTGCCCCTGGGTCAGGCCCCGGGTGGTTTCCATTTCCGCCCCGGAGAGATTGGCGCCGGACAGGCGGGCGCCGGTGAAGTCCGCGCTGCCGAAATAGGCGCCGACAAGGACCGCATCGGTGAAGTCGACCGAGCGGAAGCTGGCGCGCGTGAAACGACCGCCGAACAGGTTGGCGACGGACAGGTTGGCGCCGTCGAACCGGCTGCCATTCATGGTCGCAAGGGAGAGGTCTGCCTGGCGCAGACGCGCCCCGGAGGCGTCGATATCGGGCAGGTCACGATAGGCGAGGTCCGCCTGGAAGAGGTTGCAGTTCGGGCAGGATTGTCCGGCCTGAACGCGCGCGATTTCAGCGGCATTCTGGGCCAGGGCCGGGCTGGTCGAGGCCAGGACCAGCGTCAATATCGCTAACAATCGTGCCATCTCGGTGCACTCCCGCTGTTATCGCGCCTGTCCCTGCAAGCCCGGGGCCGGGCGACGCACTGCGGGCGCGTATCAGCCCAGGGTGAAGATGCCGCCGAGGATGAGGGCAATGCCCGCAAGAAGCGACAGGGCGGATTCCAGGACAAGGCGACGTCGTCCGGCCTGACCAGCCGCACGGGCGACATGGATGATCAGGCCGATCGCACCCGCATGAAACAGAAGGACGCCGACAATGATGAGCGCGATGGCGGGGCCCATCTGCGGGCTCAGCCTGTCCAGTTACAGGCGTCGCAGCTTTGACCCGTCTCGGATTCGATCAGGGTGAAGTGGCCGCATTCCGGACAGGGATTGCCGGAGTAATCGGTCACGTCGCGCGTCACCGTCGTGCTGGTCACGGACTGGTGCTCGATCTGGATGTAATCGCCGGCATCATCGCCGTCATTCGCCGTGGCGGCCTTTTTCGGCGCGCCCGCGAACATCAGGATATTGTCCGGCACCTGACCGCGCGAGAAGCCGCGGGAGATGAATCGGGCCGCGTCCTCCTGGAGGAGCTTTTCCTGCTCCACGCCCTTGCCGAGTCCGCCCGGATCCGCCTTGTCGGGCGAGATTTCCGCGAGATCATCCCGGCCGAGATAGGACACGCCCAGCTCGCGGAAGAGATAATCGAGGATGGAAGTGGCCTGCTGGATGGAGTCATTGCCCTCGACCGCGCCGGCGGGTTCGAAGCGCGTGAAGACGAAGGCGTCGACATATTCCTCAAGCGGCACGCCGTATTGCAGGCCGATGGAAATCGCGATGGCGAAATTATTCATCAGCGAGCGGAAGGCGGCGCCTTCCTTGTGCATGTCGATGAAGATCTCGCCCAGCTCGCCATCATCGAACTCGCCGGTGTGGAGATAGACTTTGTGGCCGCCGACGGTCGCTTTCTGGATATAGCCCTTGCGGCGATCGGGAAGCTTGCGGCGAGCGGCGGGTTTCTCGACCACGCGCTCCACTTCAACGGTCCGTTCGACAATGCGCTCCTGCACCGGTTCGGCCTGGTAGTCGCCCTTGTCGAAATCGATGGCCGGGAGCAGGTCGAACAGGCCCGAGCCCGTGCGACGCATGGAGATGCGACGCAGGCCCGCCGCGGCGGCGGTGTCGATGAGGGCAGCGACATCATCAATCGTCGCGTCGGCATCCAGATCGATACGGGTGTCGCAGACGCCGGAAATCTGGTGTTCCAGCGCGGCCGCCATGGCGATGCGGGCGTCGGTATCCGGCGCCGCGAAGACGGTCCGCTGCTCCGGCGAGAGTTCGCCACAATCGTCCAGTGTCCCGGCGCCGTGGGCGTACCGGTCCGTGACGGCGATATCGCTGTCGGAATAGCCCAGCGCGGCGCACAGGGACTGGCCCTGGGCCTCGATTACATCGCTCGAAATCCCGAGAATGTCGCGGCAGACCCGGTCGCCGAGCGTCCAGCGATTGAGCGCGAAGCGCACGGAGGCGCCTTCGCCGATACTGTCATCCAGACGTTCGAGCGCATCAATCGGGACGCCGCGCAGCATCAGGTCCTCGAAGGAAATGCCCGGGGCACCCTTGATCGTGCCCTGACCGGCGGCATGGTCCTCGGCTGCCTCGATGCAACTGGCGGAAAGGCCCAGTTGTTCCAGACCCAGACGGGCCGCTTCGCGCAGGCGGTAGCCGCCCGTCTCGGCGGCGTCGGGCGCAATCGCATTGGGCAGGATGTCGGGGCCGGTGCAGTCCGTGTCGAACAGGCCGGTGAGGGCGCTCTCGACGGGCAGGCTGGAGACCAGCACGCCCGGGCGGGTCAGCGCAGCCTTGGACTCAAAGCGTCCGCCATGGCTGTCGAGATAGTCGCGAACCGGGAGGAAAGCGCCCGGAAGCGTGTCCATCGCCAGGTCCGGGCCGAGGCTCGGCGCCCGCGCCCCGGTGACGGCGCTGACTTCGCGAATGGCCAGCGTCAGGAGACGACCGATTGCGGCGAGGGCGGTCCGGCCTTCCTCGCTGTCATAGGCAATCCCGCAGGCCATCAGCAGCGCGGCCTGTCCGCTGATCGACAGGGTAGCGGCGATGGGCGCGTCCTTCGGGGCCGCCAGGATCAGGGCCTCGGCCCAGATCTGGGCCGTTTCGGCCAGCAGGGTTGCGTCCAGTGCGCCATCCTCATCAAGGAAGCGCGGCAGGTTGAGGTGGATGACCGGGCCGCTCTCGGCCGGGCTGTCGTGGAAGGCGAGGGACGGGCGTCCGAAGCTCCAGATATTGCGGGCAATCGTGTTGCGGAAGGCCCGGGCGCGCAGGCTGCCGCCGGTGTCTCCGAAACTCCAGGCCTCGTCCGCCTCCACAGCCTTGGCGAAGGCCGGCGGTATGATGATCTCGGCCGGTTGCGGCGCGACGCTCTCGGGTGCCAGCGATCCCAGCGCGTCATCGTCCGCGCCCTGACGGGCCAGGGCGAGGGCGCGTTCGACCGCCTCTTCCGGCACACCGTCCCGCAGCGCCTGGCGCATGGCCCGGGCGAGGGCGGCGTTCTGGCGTGGATCGAAGCGGACATCGTCGCCGGAGCACCGGCGGATGGCTTCGCCAATGGCCTTGAGACGGGTCTCGGTCACACGCGCGCCGACCTCCAGGACGGAGTGGCGCAGGTGTTGTTCGGCGACGTTGCGGAGCGTCTCGATCGCATCGTCATCGCTGACGGAAAAGCGCAGCACATCATCCGCGGGTTCGTCCGCCACGGAATCGCCATAGGCCCAGTCGGCCCCGCCATCGCGCCACAGTTCCGCATTGGGGATAGCGAGGCGGGTCAGCAGGCTGTCGATCAGGCTGTCGTGGAAAAGCTTGGCAGAGGCGCCGTCCTCGAAGGCGGACTGGCGGGCGGCGGCCCAGGTCAGGGAGCCGGCGAGGCGGGCGGCGACCACATCGAGACCGGTTTCGGCCGCCCGGGCATCGCCATCGCCCTGACGCGGGGCGAGGCCGGCGAAGGCTTTCATACCGGTGCGGATGCGGGTCTTCACGGGGCGGGGCGTGTCGAGCAGGGCGGCGAGGGTCAGGGCGGCCGTGTCGGACCAGCTTTCCGGCAGGCGCAGTTCGCGGGCGTCGACCGGGGTGTCGCTGTCGGGATCGACGGCTGTGTCCAGCGTGCGCAGGGCCAGGCCGTTCATGCCGGTTCCGGATTTCAGCCGCTCGGAGAAGCGCGACAGTTTGATCATTTTACCACCCTCAGCGCTCCGGCCATTCGTTGCGAATCGCCTGGAGAAGGAAAGAGCTTAACAACTCGTCTGAGTCGCCTGAAGCCCGGAGCCGCCGGTGCAGTTCCGGCAACCGTCATCAGGACTGGACCCGCCCCCCGCGACGGGGCATATACGGGCCTGATTTGCCTCACCGACTCGGAGCCAGGACATGCTCGGATTTTTCTCCAAGATTTTCATCTGGTGGAAGGACGCCACGCCGGGAACTCTCCTGACGATGGCCATGCGCGGCGCCAAGCAGGTCGGCGAGGACGAGTTCGGCAACCGCTATTTCGAGGAATCGGGACAGACCCAGCCGGACGGCCACAAGCGCCGCTGGGTGATCTACAAAGGCTATGCCGATGCCTCCCGCGTGCCGTCTGACTGGCATGGCTGGCTGCACCACACGTTTGAGACCCCGCCGAGCGAAGTTCCGCTGGCGCGCCAGGCGTGGGAAAAGGATCACCATCCGAACCTGACCGGCACTGTGCACGCCTATCGTCCGACCGGCAGCCTTGCCAAAAACGAGGCGCGGCAGTCTACTGCGGGCGACTATGAGGCTTGGAAGCCGGAATAGGCCCTGGCGCCGGACGGCTGCCACAATCGACTGTTAGCGGGTTCCGCCATGCGTATTCTGACTGCCCTTTTTGCCGCCTCCATGCTCTCAGCGAGCGTGTCCGCGCAACCGGTGGACGGGTCCAGCACGGCGGATTTGCTCCGTCGCGATGATCCCGATGCTGTCCAGGGAGAGGAGCGCGGGCCGCTCTCCTCCGAGCCGGGCAATGTCGTTGTCCTGCGCGGCCTGGACAAGGTCACCGCGCGGACCCGCGATTTCGAGGTCGCTATCGGCGAGGAAGTCATGTTCGGGGCGCTGACCGTGCGGGCACAGTATTGCCGTCGCCGTCCGCCTGAAGAAACGCCGGAAACCTACGCCTTCCTGCAAATCCTCGATCGCCGCACCGACGGTTTCGGCGTTGATGTCGAGGGCGAGACGATCTTTTCCGGCTGGATGTTTGCCTCCCGTCCGGCCCAGAACCCGCTGGAACACCCGGTCTATGACGTCTGGGTGCTCGATTGCCGGACTGACTAGGGTTCATCCACCCAGCGCCAGCTTCAGGACCGTGTCCGGCTGGGTATCCAGATCCATCGCATAGAAGTCCGCCGGTTGTTTGATCGCAACGGCAAGGCGGTCGAGATAGGCGTCGCGCTCGATGGTGACGACGCCGAAATTCTCCAGGTGATCCGTTGTGAACTGCGTGTCCAACAGGGTGTAACCGCCGGCATTGAGGCGGGCGACCAGGTGGATCAGGCCGATTTTCGAGGCATTGGTTCGTCGGGAGAACATGCTCTCTCCGAAAAAGGCGCTGCCGAGCGATACGCCGTACAATCCACCAACCAGTGCATCGCCCTCGCGGACTTCCACGGAGTGGGCGTAGCCCTGCACGTGCAGCTCGGCGTAGAGGGAGCGGATGCCATCATTGATCCAGCTTTCCTCGCGACCGGGCGCGGGCGCGGCGCAATGTGCGACCACCTCGTTGAAGGCGGTGTCGATCGTGATGCGGAAGGGCGCCTGTTTCAGCGTACGCTTCAGGCGACGCGGGATATGCAGACCGTCGAGCGGAAGAATGCCACGCTCGTCCGGATTGAGCAGGTAGATGCGCGCATCGTCTCGAGCCTCGGCCATCGGAAAGACGCCGCGCGCATAGCAGTCCAGAAGTTCGGCTGTTCCAAAGACCCGCATGGGGCTCCCGTCGCGTCAGTCCGCTAGGCGGGGCGGGCGGCGAGCCAATCCTCCAGCCAGCGGATGTGGTAGTCGCCATTCACGAATTCCGGCTCCTCGAGCAGATCGAGGAAGAGCGGAATCGTCGTTTCGACACCGCCGATGACCATTTCTTCCAGGGACCGGCGAAGGCGCAGAAGGGCTTCCTCGCGCGTCCGACCATGGACGATCAGCTTGCCGATCAGGCTGTCATAGTAAGGCGGAATTGAATAGCCCGCATAAAGGGCAGAATCGAGGCGAACGCCCAGACCACCCGGCGCGTGGAAGTCGGTGATCGTGCCGGGAGACGGCGTAAAGGTTCGCGCATTCTCGGCATTGATCCGGCACTCGATGGCCCAGCCCCGGAACTTGATGTCTTCCTGCCTGGTCTCGAGCGGCGCGCCGTCGGCGACGCGGATCTGCTCGCGTACCAGGTCGATGCCGGTGATCATCTCGGTCACCGGGTGCTCCACCTGGAGGCGGGTATTCATCTCGATGAAGTAGAATTCACCGTCTTCCCAGAGGAATTCGATCGTGCCGACGCCGCGATAGCCGATGGCGCCGATGGCCTTGGCAACGACTTCACCGATCTTGGCACGGTCTGCGGCATTGAGGGCCGGCGAGGGCGCTTCCTCGAGGATCTTCTGGTGGCGGCGCTGCAAGGAGCAGTCGCGCTCGCCCAGGTGCACGACATTGCCGTGCGTATCCGCGAGGATCTGGATTTCGATATGGCGCGGGCGGCCGAGATATTTCTCGATATAGACCGTGCCGTCGCCGAAAGCGGCCTTGGCTTCGGTCGAGGCGGTGTCCATCGCCTCTTTCAGGTCCGCCGCGGTCTGCGCGACCTTCATGCCGCGACCACCGCCGCCAGAGGCGGCCTTGATAAGGACGGGATAGCCGATCTTCTCGGCGATCGGGACCGCCTCTTCATAGCTGTCGACGCCGCCCTCGGAGCCCGGGACGACCGGAATACCGGCTTCCATGACGGTCTGCTTGGCGGTGATCTTGTCGCCCATCACCCGGATATGTTCGGCGGTCGGACCGATAAAGGTGAAGCCGTGCGCCTCGACGATTTCCGCGAAGCGCGCATTCTCGGACAGGAAGCCATAGCCCGGGTGGATGGCCTGGGCGCCGGTGACTTCCGCTGCCGCGATAATGGCGGGGACGTTGAGATAGCTCTTGGACGCCGCGGCGGGTCCAACGCAGACGCTTTCATCCGCCAGGCGGACGTGCATCGCATTGGCATCGGCTTCGGAGTGAATCGCGACGGTGCGGATGCCCATTTCACGGCAGGCACGGTGTACGCGAAGGGCGATTTCGCCGCGATTGGCGATCAGGATCTTGTCGAACATGTGTGCGCGCTCGCGAGGCTGGGAGCGATAGATAAGGATGAAAAGCGGCTCGCCGTATTCCACCGGCTGGCCGTCTTCCACGAGGATTTCCGAGATCTTGCCGGATTTCTCCGCCGTGATCGGGTTGAAGGTCTTCATCGCTTCCACGAGGAGGATGGTGTCGCCCTTGCTGACCGTGTCGCCGACCTTGACGAAATTGGACGCATCCGGGTTGGGCTTGAGATAGGCGGTCCCGACCATCGGAGAGTTCACAACGCCCGGGTGGGCGCTCATGTCCGTTGCGTCGGCGGGAGCCGGGGTTTCCGGCGGTGCGGCAGCCGGAGCCGTCGGCGCGGCAGCAATCGGTGCCGGAGCGGCAACCGGCGCGGCGACAGCATGGACGACCGGGGCGGCGGTGATTTCGCGCGCGATGCGCAGTTTCAGCTCGCCATGCTCCACCTCGATCTCGGTCAGGTCCGTATCGCGCAGGATTTTCGCGAGGTCGCGGACGAGGCGGGTGTTGAGCGGTGCACCGGATTTGGAATCAGAACTCATGGAAATGCGCCTTCGATTGTGTCTCAGGTGTTCAGGCTTTGAACGGCTGCGTCGATCCCCAGCAAGTAACTGGCCAGACCGAAACCGGTAATCGTGCCTTTTGCAGCAGCGGCAATGTAGGAGTGATGTCGGAAGTCTTCGCGGGCAGCCGTCTGGGATAGGTGAACTTCAATGACGGGAGGTTCTATAGCGCGAACCGCGTCATGCAAAGCCACAGATGTATGTGTGTATGCACCTGGATTGATGATCACTGCACTGGCGTTGACGTTAGCGTCATGCAGCCAGTCGATCAGCTCGCCTTCATGGTTGGATTGGCGAAACTCGATCCCATATCCCAGTGCGGAGGCTTTCTCGGCACAGGCATCACGGATCTGGTCGAGGGTGAGCGAGCCGTAGATTTCCGGTTCGCGCGAGCCCAGGAGATTCAGATTGGGTCCGTTGAGGATGTAGATCGGTTGAGTCATGGCCTTGCTTTTCAACGTGGTGAAGTTCTACGACGTGTTTGAACGCGGTTACAAGCGAAGTGAGCGGCGCGCATGCTGGAATTGACGGTGAATGGCGAGAAGCGGGTCCTCGAAGAGGCCATCTCCGTGACCGGCCTGTTGGAACAGCTGGGCCTCAATGCGAAGAAGGTTGCGGTCGAGCGCAATCGCGAGATCGTGCCCAAATCGCAATACGCAGAGACGCAATTGAAGAGTGGCGATGCGATCGAGATCGTCGCCTTTGTCGGAGGTGGCTAGAATGGATGACGCAATGACTTTGGACAAAGCGGTCGAGGATGCCCCCCTGGTCGTGGCCGGGCGGAGTTTCAACTCCCGCCTCATTATCGGGACCGGCAAATACGCGACCTACGCCCAGAATGCCGACGCACTGACGGCTTCGGGCGCGGAGATGATCACGGTGGCCGTGCGCCGGGTGAACCTGTCCAATCCGGACGAGCCGCGACTGGTCGATTTCATCTCGCCGGAGGACTACACCTATCTGCCCAATACGGCGGGCTGTTTCACCGGCGAGGACGCCGTACGGACGCTGCGCCTGGCGCGCGAGGCGGGCGGCTGGAATCTGGTGAAGCTGGAAGTTCTTTCGGATCCGAAACACCTCTATCCGGACATGGCGGAAACCCTGCGTGCGGCGGAGATGCTGATTGGCGACGGGTTCGATGTGATGGTCTACTGCTCGGATGACCCGGTCTATGCCAGGAAGCTGGAAGAGATCGGTTGTTGCGCGATCATGCCGCTCGGCGCCCCGATCGGCTCCGGTCTGGGGATTCAGAACCCGGTCAATATCCGCCTGATCATTGAGCAGACCAAGGTGCCGGTCATCGTGGATGCCGGCGTCGGTACGGCGTCGGATGCCGCAGTGGCCATGGAGCTGGGGTGTGACGGCGTTCTGATGAACACCGCGATCGCCGAGGCCAAGGACCCGGTCCGTATGGCGAAGGCCATGAAACACGCCGTCATCGCCGGCCGCGAAGCTTATCTGGCCGGCCGCATGCCGAAAAAGCGCTACGCCGACCCGTCCAGCCCGCTGAGCGGTTTGATCTAGGGGAATTTCTCCCGGAGGAGCGCAGCGAATTCCGGGACCTACCGGAGAGTGCCAAGCTTACAGCAATCTGTAGGCCCCGGAACAAGTCCGGGGAAAATCAGAGTGCTTAGTCTTCCTGGCGCCGTTGGGAGAATTACCCGTTCAACGCGTCCTGGAGGGCCTGTTCCAGCGCCATTTCATTGGCGCCCTGGATGACCGTGCCGTCGACGATGAAGAAGGGGGTGCCGGTCACGCCCATGCGTTGGCCCAGGGCCCGGACATCACCGATATGCTGCATGATTTCCGGGGCATTCATGTCCTCGCGCATCTGCGCGACATCAACGCCTGCGAGCGACGCCAGCTGGTCGATCCGGGAGGTCGGCAGCGGACCTGACGCGCTGACCAGCGCGTAGTGGAACGCGGCGTAGACCTCTTCGCCCTGGCGCTCTGCCGCGAGGGCGGCGCGGGCGGCCTCGATCGAGTCGGCCCCGAGGATCGGGTATTCCTTGAAGATGAACTGGACGTCGTCGCCATAGCGCTCGCGAACGCTCTCCACCCATTCCGCGGCGACGCGGCAGTAGGAGCATTTGTAATCCATGAATTCGACAATGATGACGGACGCATCGTCCGGTCCGACGCGCGGGTCGTTCTCGTCCTCATAGATCGCAGCCTGGTTGGCGTCGATGGCGGTGTAGTAGTCAGACAATTCGCGCTGGCGGGCGCGGCGCTGAAGCTCGATCAGCGCGTCCTCGATGATTTCCGGGTTTTCCAGAATGTATTCGCGGACGATCTCGCGCACTTCCTCGCGCGACTGATCATTGAGCTGGGCATCCGCCGGTGCTTGCTGGCAGCCGAGAAGCAGCGTTGCCGCCAGTACGATTCCAAAAACGCGTGTCATGTCACCACCCCGATTGATCCTGGGCCAATCTTTAGCCGACCGCTGGCGTCGGGGCGAGGGGGCGGACTGGTTTTGGCGGTAAAATCCGCGTGGGGTGTGCAGGGCGACAGGTGTGAATAGCCGTCATGCCCCGGGCCGCGACAGTTTTCTCTGGTCTTCAGGCCCGCGCGCCCTAAGCTCCTCGCGATAAAGATGAAAGCCAAGAAGAGGGGAGAGCTCCATGGCAAAACGGTTGGCCGGAAAAACGGCACTGGTCACGGGCGGCAGTCGCGGTATCGGCGCGGCGATCGCCAAACGTCTCGGGCAGGAGGGCGCGGATGTCGTGCTCAGCTATGGCGGGTCGAAGGATGCTGCCGAGGCCGTCGCTGCGGAGATTGCCGCAATGGGCGTAAAAGCCGAGGCCGTGCATTGCGACGCTTCGGTTCAGGGTGCGACCGACGCGCTCATCCGCGACGTCGTTGCGCGTCACGGCAAGCTGGAAGTCCTGGTGAACAATGCCGGCGTCTATCCGCTCACCACGATCCGCAAATGTTCGGATGAGGAGTGGGAGCGCACCATGGCGATCAATCTGCGCGCGCCTTTCGAGGCTTTCCGTGCGGCCTATGACATCATGACGCCGGGCGGCTCGATCATCACCATCGGGTCGGTGGCGGCCCTGTCGGTCATGTCGCCGGGTATTGCGGTCTATTCCGCCTCCAAGGCTGGCGTGCAATTGCTTGCCCGCGGTGCAGCCCGGGAGCTCGGACGCAAGCAGATCCGCTCCAACGTGATCCAGCCTGGCCCGATCGATACCGACATGAACCCGGCCGATGGCGACAAGTCGGAATACCAGAAGATGATGGTCCCGCTCGGCCGCTACGGCACGGCCGAGGAAATCGCCTCGCTCGCCGCCTTCCTGGCCAGCGATGACAGCTCCTATGTCAATGCGGCGGTGATCAACGCCGATGGCGGGATGAACAGCTAATACGAGAATGCCTCATCCCGGCGTGGGTCGGGATGAGGCACTTATGATCTAAATCCACACTTTTTGATCTTGCCCGCTTTAACATGTCGATGCACTGCATCGCGAAACTCAACGTAGCCAGACAGGCGGCTTCCCACATCCAGCAGACGAGTCTTTGCAGGAAAGATCAGCAAGTATTCAAACAGTAAGTAATCATGGACCTCGACGACGTCGATGGCAGCCCAACTAATTTCAGCGCTTGGGAAGAGCAGGCGATGGACATGAAAGCTGCTTTCATCCCAAGCAATACAATAGGCGGAAAAGCCGAAACCCGCTGCCAATAACACGACACCAGGAGTGCTGAGCGGCCATAGGGTTGCGGGATTGGTCTCGCCAAGAGCCAGCAAGATGACGAACACGATCCAGAGCAGGCCAAAGACGATCAACGCATCGACCATCCCGGTCGGCCACTCGACGATGGACTTGCCGCGAAGGTGAGATGGGCGAAAAGCTTGCCGAATGGCTTTCCATCTTTGTGGAAAACTCAACCGGAAGAGACCCAGCGAAAAACCAAGCACGGCAACGCCGACGAATGGAAGGAGTGCCTTCACGACGGTGGCTTTCGAGCTCGTTAATCAGGCAATCTCAAACACCCCATCCACCTCGACGGCGGCACCGAGCGGCAGGACGGGGCAGGAGACGGCGGAGCGGGCGTGACGGCCCTTGTCGCCGAACACCTCGACCATGAGGTCGGAACAGCCATTGATGACCTGTGGGATGTCCGTGAAGCCCGGCACGGCCGCGACGAAGCCGCCGAGTTTTACCACGCGCTTGATACGGGACAGGTCGCCAATGGCAGCTTTGCACTGGGCGATCAGGTTGATCCCACAGAAGCGGGCGGCCTGCTGACCTGCGGAGAGTTCCATGTTCTCG
>Ga0209273_10001798_pt1 | contig 17928 bp, 13 predicted proteins | sample tdAd471_FD_187126 | JGI IMG/M metagenome (GOLD analysis project Ga0209273, IMG submission 187126) | Marine sediment microbial communities from the Atlantic coast under amendment with organic carbon and nitrate - tdAd47.1 (SPAdes)... | ecosystem: Environmental > Aquatic > Marine > Coastal >...
ACTACCCGGTGAGTAGTTGACTTCAAGTAATTATTGGTCAAACGCTGCAGCATATCGCCTACATTTATCACAATCTCATCTTCTTCGGGCGTGATATCTACCCATTCCTCTTCCATATTGAATAACTGCAATCCGCCCGCCGATGCACCGACCAGCAGCGTGATGAGATTGATGTCCTCGTGTTGCTCCGCTCGAATGGCTGATTCGGGAGCCACGGTAATGGGTGGATAATGAATTGCTCGTAGGATACTATTCCCTTCCTCAATTTTCTCATCAAAATAATCCTCCCCAAGTTCGAGGTGAATAGCGATAGCTTTCAAGAGAGCACTACCTGATTTTTCAAAAGCGCGATAAAGATCGATTCCTGTTTGGGTGAAGGACGGCGCTTCCTTCACATGGATATTAGAAGGATAGAGATCAGCTTTAGGGTGATCCGCATCTACTTCTTGGCCGATTTGGAAAAATTCTTTTAAATCTGCTACTTCCGATTGCTTAGCATGCTCAGTACCGAAAGAGGTATATCCCCGTTGACCGGCCAAGCTTTTTATTTCATATTTCCGCTTTATAGCAACAGGCATCCCAAAGAAGCCTTTGGATTCTGCATAAAACCTATCTATCAATTCCTGAGGTATGCCATGGTTGATGACACCGACAAAACCGATTTCATGAAAAGCATTTCCTAGTTCCTCCACAAATTCTTTTCTTTCCTCTGCTGTTCCATCTACGAATTTAGATAAGTCTACAACGGGTATAGTTCTTTTTCTCATATGGTTTCTTTTATGGTTTGATGGCTACTAAAAATACAATAAAAAAAGGATATTTCTAAGCTTAGCAATGAGGTTCACCTAATGGACCAAAGGTGCGTGAAACTCATCCCTTAGCGCTTCGGTCGGAATTTTGACTCATCCAGTAAACGTTGCGAATCTCGCAAATCAATCAATGACTGAATGCTAGTGTTTGGATTCCGCTGCATATAACGTTTAACAATTTGAAAGCCCATCCAGTTGCCCGCCCTTCCTGGTGTTTCTTCAGGCATATCTGAAGGACCAGTAGGACTGTAGTCGATCAATTTTCTAATTTTCCTGAACTCACTGGAATAAAGTAAGTCATTTCCGACAAAATGGGACCACAGGTTAAACTCATTATCTTTCAACCACTGTACTTGTACTGGTGTCATCTCAAGCAAAACGGTATCCTGGGCGTAGGGTAATAGGAGATCGCGAATATACAGTTTTTTGCCGTTGTGGATCATTAAGTCTAGTAGCCTTTCTCCTGGTGGCTGCCCTACATGGTCTTCTATGAGTGGTTGAATAGCTTTGGAAACTAAATGGTCTCTATTGTAAGTTCTTACCATGTAGTCCGAAAAGTTAGGATTTTGCGGATTATACTTATAGTAAGGGTATTTTTCACCTAAAAAGAAGTCTAACCCGATCGCTAAGGCCTGATCACCATAGATAAAAGCCGCAATGGAATATTCCGAAATAAAAGTGGTGAAATGAGGTAATTCAGACATTGGGAAGTAGTATTGGTAAAACTGCATCGCTTGTTCCAATTCTTCTTCTATATCCGAAATATTGTTATAGAGTTGACTAGTGGTATCATATAAATGTATCAAACCAGGATGGCTAAGAAATCCCCTCACATATTCGACATGCCCTTGAGGAGCTACTTGTGGGTTTTTAGATCCCAAAACCTGATTGAAAAAAACCTCACTAAATGCAGGGTACTGTTGTTCTAGTTGCGCCAAAGCGCTTTCTAGTTGACTGGTATCTAGTGAAAATAAGGCTTTTTCAAAGCGATCTACGGTGAGATCTACCGAGATCTCAGAAACATCTGGGATTACTTTTCTGTTTTCTTCCTGGCAAGCTATCAGCCCAATAAGCAATAATAAGGGGAAATAGCGCTTGATCTTATGCTTCATTTACAGACTTAATTGTAGAAGGTGATTATTCTGACTACTAAAAAATTAAATATTAAGCTTACAAGCTATAACTTTGCTTTTTGTTGTTGGATTTACGATTGTTACCATGTTGTGAAAAAAACGTCAAAATACAACAGAAAAATAATCAGCATAGTTTTGTAGTTTAATACAGAGCTTGCTCACGAATCAAAAAACTGCATAATGATGAAAAAAATTGTTGCTGTTGCAGCCTTTTTATCGCTTAGTTTGTCGATAATAGCACAAGACGATATCCGTTTCGGATTTCAATTGAGCCCTTCTTTTAGTTGGATGAATACAAATACGTCCAAGATTAATCCCAGTGGAACAAATTTAGGTTTGAAACTAGGAATGACTGGTGAGTATTATTTTCGCGAAAACTATGCCTTTACCAGTGGTATTGGATTCTATTTTAATAATGGCGGAACACTCCTCCATGATTTTGGGGGAACTTACTGGCCCAACTCTGATCTTCCATCTTCTTTGGACACATTGCCCAACAATGTTAAGTTGAAAGCTAGCATCCAGTACCTCGAAATCCCATTGGGACTAAAACTGCGCACCCGCGAATTTGGCTACCTCCGATATTTCATGGAGCCTGCCATTACCATTGGTGTGAAAACCCAAGCCCGAGGAACCATCGAAGGGACAGGGGTGAAAGACGATGGAGAGAAATACAATATCAGAAAAGAAGTCAACCTGCTAAACCTGTCATGGGGACTTGGCGCAGGGATCGAATATGGCTTATCTGATAACACTAGCTTGATCGCTGGTATAGGTTTCCAAGTTGGCTTTACAGATGTAACGGATGATAAAGGACAGGTCTTTGATCCGGAGCGTGGAACGGTGCGAGAAAGATCTAAAGGAACTAATAATAGTATTACGATTCGTTTGGGTATCCTCTTTTAGGAATGAGGCACAAATAAAAGATACAACTATGCTTTATCTTTTTCCATCAGGCTGCGTTCCCAAATACCGATAGTTATCGGTACATGTAGCTAGGCTATAATCGGCTTTTAGGGCCTTTCCTGATGAAAAAAATATTTTGCCTACTTGTGCATTTTATTTGTCCCTCATTCCTTAGATATCGGAGCCGCATCTATATATGAGTTCACCCTGGGGGGGGCATATTGATAATCAAATTGTTGTGAGTGGCAAGTAAGCTAACGCGAAAACTCGCCACCCGCAACAAAAGCTTGCTACTACTATTGATAATCAGTTGGATCGGGATGATCTCATATAAAACCACTATTTCAGACAGAAAAAAGTGCGACTAGCCAGTAATCAAACCAATGATCGCAGGACCCCAAAAGTGTTTGGTGAAAAAGAAGGTGGCTAGTACCAGAAAGGTAGTTGTGATAAAAATACCGACTGTCGCTAGACGCTTCGCTATTGGGGTACGCATGATTTCATAGCGACCAATAAAGACCTCGGCAACCAATAGATTTGGGAGGTAAAAGAAGAAGTCCATAAAGTAATCGAAAGGCCCATGGAAATCTGAGGTGTGACCGATCCCATCGGTAAAAAGAAACCAGAAACCATAATCCATCCTGTATAGCCAAGAACCAATGGCTAAAGCAAACAATCGAATCGCCCAAGCTCGGTGTTGTTCCAGCTGTTTTGCTCGTGCATGCCGATACGTTTCAATGGCTGCTATTAGCATCCCGAGGCCATATCCCACAAATCCGATATCCATGATCAAACCTCCGATCGTCCCTTTGACAAAAATAAAGAGCAATCCACCGATAGCTGTCAACAAGGAAGCCACAATATATATTCTTCCCAACCACCGATGCAAGGCGATGTACTTCACCCGAATCGAATCGATCAACTGGATGCAGCCCAGAATTAAAATAATTCCACCGGCCGCAAAGTGAATGCCAATTCCTACCGTGGCCGATTCTGTTTTCATATCATACAACCCTGGCAGAACTTCATTCCATTGAGCGGTATTCCCTTGGAGTAAAGCAACAAAATAGAAAGACAGAATAAAGAGGCCGAATAGGATCGTACTGATCCAAACAGTTGCCACCAGCAATCGTCCAGCCAGTTGGAGCGTTTGGTCAATTTTTGTTTCGGTCGTGGATATCGAACGGTCAGACATAGGATTAGATAATAGCTGTGGGTGAAAATAACTAAATTCTAGAAGCTTAACATGGAGTTGTTAAATGAACGCCCCGCGGATTTCAAAAAAAACAGCGGGTCGAATTCCCGATCTTCACCTGACGGCCTCCCTATCAGCTAGGCGAGAGACTTGGGCCGACTAACCTAAACCAGCTAATAATGAGAGAATTAGCCAGCTTAGATAATTGCATCGCCAATTTTAGTTATCTTTGCGCCAAATTTAAATAAGCTATAAGAAAATGAGCACCAAGGCAAAAGACACTTTAAAGGAACAAATTGACCAGTTTATAGAACTCGCTTTGCAGGAAGATGTTGGCCCCGGAGATTATACCTCATTGGCCTGTATCCCTCCCGATTCGATCAGTAAAGCAAAATTGTTGGTCAAAGACCCTGGAGTAATTGCCGGCATTGAAGTGGCTAAGGCCGTTTTTAAGAAGGTGGACCCGAATGCTGAATTGGATATTAAAATTCAAGATGGGAGTCCGGTGAGTGTCGGTGATGTCGCATTCATCGTAACTTGTAATTCTCAAGCTCTACTTAAAGCGGAGCGATTGGTATTGAATACGATGCAGCGTATGAGTGGAATTGCTACAAAAAGTAATCGCTTTGTCTTTGAGGTAGAAGATTTAAATACCAAAATACTTGATACCCGCAAAACGACGCCCAATATCAGGTTTTTAGAGAAATGGGCGGTACGAATTGGTGGATGCCATAACTACCGAGATGGCCTATATGATCGTATCATGATTAAGGATAATCATGTTGATGCCTGTGGGGGAATAAAGCAAGCGATCGAAACGGTCGAGCGGTATCTATACGATAACAAACTTTCCCTAGAAATAACAGTAGAAGTGCGCAATTTAGTGGAGTTGCATGAGGTGATGGATATCGGAAAGGTTGATCGGATCATGCTCGATAACTTTGAGTTACCCCTTTTGATAGAAGCGATTGCTACTATTGATCGCCAATATGAAACGGAAGCTTCTGGTGGAATTACCATCAATAATGTACGCAAAGTCGCCCAAACGGGCGTTGATTATATTTCTGTTGGAGCACTAACACATTCCTCTACTAGTCTCGATTTAAGCCTGAAGATTATCAAATAATGAATACTGCTTAGTCTGGCTCTTCCTGGGTACTATGCTACTGGGTAAGAACGCAAAATCATAGCTGCTAAGATCAAGAATGAGGCTATGATAAACCAAAAGCGAAAATCTTTTAGGTAATTTTTATTATTGGGTGTCATGATATTATGAGCTTAAAGGCTTGTAAATCTATTCCATATGAAGCTTGGGGTTCTAGATCAGCAGTGAAACCGAGTACATGCCTGGAGTGGACTTTTGACTGTGGTGCAATCAGACATAAATACTTACTGAGTTATGGTCTAGCTGAAAACAAAAAGAGTGCCAGAATTGGAATAGGAGCCCAGAGCGTCGAGAAATGACTAAAGATTTAGCACCCGAACAAGCTTTGCCCTATTTCTAGGCTAGTGGTCAAGGCTTGAGAAGGAGGGTCAAAAAACGGCTAGAAGATTAAGCTGGAAGGGGTTGTTGTTGTAATAAAGCCTGATTATACATTTCTGGATAAATACGGTTTATCAGAAGAAAGTTGAAGGTTTATGGCCTCAATTCCTTGACATAAACCTTCAACCCTAAACTTTTAAACCCTGTTGGCGTAAAATGTCCAGTTGTATGGCCTGATTAATTTGCTTGATCAAACCTGGCCCTTCATAAATCAAACCGGTATAAATTTGAACCAGATCGGCGCCTGCTGCTAATTTTTCTAGCGCATCTTCGGCCGTTTGAATACCTCCTACACCGATAATAACGGCATCAGATGGAAGTTTTTTCCTCAGGTATCGAATGACGGTAGTTGCCCTTGTTTTCACCGGCTGTCCACTGAGGCCTCCTGCACCAATACTTGCCAATTCAGCATCGGATGTCTGAAGTCCGGCTCGGCTAATCGTCGTATTAGTGGCTATAAGGCCTTCTATGCCCGTTTCGCTTACAATATCTATGATATCATCTAATTGGCCATCGGTGAGGTCTGGTGCAATTTTAAGAAGTATGGGTTTGGGCTGAGGGTGTTGCTGATTCAGGTTTTGTAATTGCGATAACAAAGCGGTGAGTGGTTTCTTTTCCTGTAGATCTCTTAAGTTAGGTGTGTTGGGAGAACTGACGTTGACCACAAAGTAATCAACATAGGGAAAGAGCGCTTCAAAACATTTTATATAGTCACTCGTGGCCTCTTCATTAGGCGTGAGTTTGTTTTTACCAATATTTCCACCGATTACAATTCCTGCTGCTTTCTCCGTTTTTAACCGGCTCACCAAGGCTTCGACACCTTCATTATTGAAACCCATTCGATTGATCAAGGCTTCATCTGCGGGCAAACGGAATAACCGAGGCTGTGGATTTCCAGCTTGCCCCTTTGGCGTCACCGTACCTACTTCTATAAATCCGAATCCTAAAGCGGCCATTGGGCGAAAGTATTTTCCATCTTTATCAAAGCCGGCAGCTAAGCCCACCGGGTTCTTAAAATCCAATCCCATAATAGATCGATGGAGCGTAGGCGCTTCTACTTGGTAGAAGGATTTGAAAAGGTGGCTAATAATAGGAATCGCCAGTACAGTTTTTAAAAGCGTGATCGTAAGATGGTGGGCTTTTTCTGGAGCCAGCAAAAATAGTAGCGGTTTGAGTATAGTCTTGTACACGCGCAACAGGAGTTTAAGTAGGCCTTCAAATAAAAAAGCCGGGTAGCAGTGTTTTTGCTACCCAGCCATAATCATAATCCCAAAAACTATTCTTGAACTCAAAAGAGTATATGATCACATTTGCAATCCCAAATATATAAACTTAGTTGCATAACTCCAACACAATAAGCAAGAAAGCTTTAAGAAGCTTCTTCTTCGGAGCGAACTAAGAGTTGGAATCCATTGCCATGAATATTTACAATTTCGATGTTTTCATCCTTGCTAAGGTACTTCCGCAGCTTGGTTACAAAAACATCCATACTCCTGGCAGTGAAGTAGTTGTCTTCCCCCCAGATTTTAGTCAATGCTTCAGAACGAGGCAAAATATCGTTCATATACATAGCAAACATGCGCAGCAACTGAGCTTCTTTGGGCGAAAGTTTTGCTTTTTCTTCGCCGGCGCCATTTGGGTCAAGTGTCAATATTCTAAGTGGAAAATTGAAGTGATAACGCCCAATATGGAATTCTTTGACCTCTTCTCTAGGGTCTGCTTTTTGTTGACTCCGTTTTAAAACGGCCTGTATTCGGTACAATAATTCCTCAGAATTAAAGGGTTTTGTGATATAATCATCTGCTCCGATCTTGAAACCCTGCAAGACATCATCCTTCATCGTTCTCGCTGTTAAGAAGATGATGGGCATTTCAGTGTCTTTCTCACGAATTTCCTTAGCGAGTGTAAAGCCATCTTTACGGGGCATCATTACATCAAAAATACATAGATCATATTGCCCTTTATTGTAGCTATCCAGTCCCTGTGCACCATCGGTGGCTAAAGTCACTTCATAGTTGTGCATTTCCAGGTAAGAGCGCAATACATCACCGAAATTCTGATCATCTTCAACCAGTAGGATTCTGTTATTAGCCATATGTGTGATTTTTCGGTTTAGCTTTTGGTGTTTTGTTTATTAGTAAGGACGTAACCCCGAAGAGTCAACCTCCCATAGTTTTAATTCACAGCGTTTTTTATGATATGAGGGAAGGTTAGTATGAAACTACTTCCTTTCCCTACTTCACTTTTTACATCAATTTGTCCCTTGTGGGCATCCATAATGGCTTTTACATAGCTCAATCCCAATCCAAATCCCTTGACATCATGTAAGTTGCCAGTGTGTACGCGATAGAATTTATCAAAAATATGCTTTTTTGATTCTTTCGTCATACCTACTCCTTTATCAGAAACGATTACTTGTACTCCATTGTTTACATCACGTGTACTGATGGAGATATCAGGTTGCTCAGGCGAGTATTTATTAGCGTTATCCAAAAGATTATTAATTACATTGGAAATATGGGTCATATCTCCTTCGATGATGGGATGCATAGCGGCTAAATCTGCGCTTGCAGAACCCTCTCGCTTCTCTACTTGGAGGCCAATATTTTCAACTGCACGGGCAATTATTTCATGGAGATTGACTTGCGAGGCTTTGATCGAAACTTCCTTTCGATCGATCTGAGCCATTTGCAAAACTTTCTCCACCTGATTATTCATACGTTTATTTTCCTGTTTTATTATGTTGGCGAAGCGTTGAACTTTTTCTTGGTTGCTCGAAATCATCGGACTTGTGATGGAATCGGCCGCTAGTGAAATCGTTGCAATTGGTGTTTTAAACTCATGTGTCATGTTATTAATGAAGTCTGTTTTCATTTCTGAAAGCTTCTTCTGTTGGAAAATAACATTCACAGAATAACCAAAACAAAATAAAATCAGGGCACTAAAAAGTAAAGTACCAATGAGGTTAGGCAGTAAATCTCCCCAGACCAGACTATTCTGCTTGGGGAAATCAATATAGAGCATACCCGGTGACGGCATTTCCTCTCTAAATAAATGTACGCTGAAAGGCGAATTTCTTAGCTGTGCAAAACTAGGCTGATTTTCTTCTGGGACTACATAGTGATCGTTTACAATCACAAAAGACTTGGTTTTATTAGAATAAATCCCATAATTGTACATGGTTTTGAGTCCCTCATCTTCTAGTTCCCGGCGAATAATACCTTTCAACTTATCGAGGTTAATTCTCTCTTCGAGCAAATCATTGGCATACATCGACTTTACCTTCGCATATTTCTCATTTTTTTGGCGGCGACAATTAGAGCATAAGTTTTTATCAATTAGATCACCAGCTTGTAACTTTCCCCTAACGATATCAATACTGGTAGTGGATTGGTCTCCACGAATAGTGCCAGCAATAGATAAATCGATGGTTCTATATAGATCACTAGTAGAGGGGTTAATTTGCATGCGGTCGATAAAACTACTGATGAAACTATTATCCAGGTAATCGACCGTACTTTTTTTCTCTTCATGAATGAGACGATCAACGACAGAATTAATCGCAGATCGGACTTTATTTTCAAACTTTTCCTCATTTACCTGTATGGCAGTACCAATCAAGCCTATTTGAAGCCAAACTACTCCGATTACCGCAGCAGCCATGATTCCAACTATCATCCAAATTGCCTTCTTATCCATGAATATTATTTATCCTGATTTTGAGAAAAAGGTCAGATTTTCCTGCCAAAAGTGCCTGATTCTAAGGCCCTTTATTAATAAAGAACCCTGTAATCTTACAAATTTACCGAATCTGGTAACGCCAATGATCTACTTTAACAGAGTTTTAACTCGCCAGCCTTAAGAAGCTAATTTTTTTCACACTTTTAGGCGATAGGCTGAGCGGATTAGGCTTAAAACGAGTGTATGCTATTCCTCTCGATGATAAGCTAACTTGCTTCTAGTTCTTCCGTTACCCATTGTTAAATTTGAAATATCTAGCTGTTGTGCCTTTGAACCTTAATAAAACAATGATCTCATAAAATAAGTTCTATCTGCTATTTTACCTATATAAGAAAGGAAAAAGCTTGTTGGAGCAGCCTTCAATGTTCTTGACTAGATGATCGGAAGGTAGCTGCTAAGCAACCAAATTCTCAGAATTCGGCTAGTACCTCACGAGTTTGTATTCTTGTAGTGGAGTCGCTTTGTCTCGTGCACATAAACGCAGAAAATAAGTACCCGATTTTAACTTGCGACAATCGAGGATGATAGATGCTGACAGCGGGAAGTTTTCGATAAAGGCTCCCTTTTTATTCAGCAAGAGGAGGTGGTAATTCTCAGCTATTTCTTTTAAGGCTACATCTATTTTCAGCATTAGCGATTTTTCTAATGGATTGACTGATAAATTAGGATGTATCCCTTCAACCGCTGTGACTAAAGACTTGACTTTTATTCCAGCCTGGTAGCCTAAACCGATGCTACTATTCAAGGTACTTCTGGACGCGTAAGGTTTTGGTACATTGGTAAACAGAGCATAGGCTTGATCCGAACTAAATGCTTGGTGGAAGGCTTGCGCTTGTAAGGTGTAAATACTAGCAATGAAACAGAGAAGTAGGAGGTGACGCTTTTTCATCAGGCTAAAGTTGAAAATAGAGTAAATAAGATGAAACAGCGGGTGGTAATCGGTATTAAACAGTCAATAGGATTATTTAGAATTGGCCATAGATCGCGAAGGTTGAGTACTATCGTGTTGCTGATCCAACTACCTATCGTAAACAAGTCCTATATATCTTGCTTCTAAGATAGGATTTTGTGAGCGAAAATGAAGTTGATCTTTGATAATTTTGATTATCCCGCTCGATTAGGGCATTGCCCAAACATGCTCTTAACTGGGGAGTGGTAGACCTCGTGGGTAAAAGTTGAAGGAGCGTACACAAAAGAAAGAGTTACTGTGCGGAATATGCACTGGGCGGAAAAAATAAAGCCTTGTTGTAGGATGGTAAAACATCACTCAACAAGGCCCTAGAAAAAGTGTCTCAAAAGTCTCCTAGTATGGTTGATTAAATATCTTCGTTTATTATGACACAAAGCTAAAGGAGAATTAGAGACCCTGCACCCACATCTTGATGTGGGTGCAGGGTTTTTCTAGGACAAAGTCTCTACTTTTTGTTGCTTATCGCATGATGACCAGTTGTTTGGTTTTGATAGGGCGATCATCAATTTGTAGAGTGACGGTATAAATTCCATTGCTGAATTGTTCGGTGGGGATGGGAATCGGGTGGCTAGGAATAGTTTCCCAGTTTTCTTGATGAACAATTTTCCCGAAAATATTTTGGACCCTCAAGATCGCTCGTTGCCCTTCCGTAGGATCAATTTCGATAAAGGCATCCTGGTTAGTTGGATTGGGGAGCAAAATGAAATTAGTGACGGGGTTTTTAGCCGTCGATTCAAGCGCATCAGGACTAGGAGGCAAAACTCCTTCTTCCATTTCACATTCGATATGGATGTATTCCATGACCAAGCATTGGTTAGCGTCGATGATTTTAACCACAAAATTGATGGGGCCTGCTCCCGCTGAATATAAGATGTTAGCTGTGCTTTGCCCAGCGGTTATGGTAGCTTCTCCGTCAATTATACCCCAATGATAGGTGTAAGGCGCCTCTCCACCAGAAACCTGTATTCCTAAATTATTATTGCTGCTATTACAGGTGATTGGCCCTTGTACAGTGAAAGTACCTTCCAGATCAACGGAAACAATACTAATGGATTGCTTGGTTTCTACACTGTTGCCACAGGCATCTGTTGCTATCCATTTTCGACGTATTTGTTGTATAGTCGGAGAAATAGTGTGTAAGGTTTCCGTAAAGTCGACATCGAACTCACTACAGCCGTCTACAATAACGATATCTGAAGCTGAAGGAATTTCTGATTCACAAAAGATAGTAGTATCGCGGGGATTATAAGCAAAAATGGGAGGGCTGATGTCAATAGAGTTGATGAAGACCACCAATTCGCTAGTATTTCCACACGGATCACTTGCTCGCCAAGTATATTGGTATCGCTCCAAAAAACCATCAAGGGTACAATTCCCCGTTTCCACCAATTTTATAACCAGTTGGATGTCAATATTATCGCTACAATTGTCCAGAACTTCTACTGCATCAGCATCAAAATCAGGATAAGCATCCCCTTGGAAGTCGACACAATTTTGAGTTATGGTTTGTCCAGAGATGAGTTGATCTAATCGTGGATGAACAAATGCCATGCTTGGCGGCGTATTATCTGTCTCAATAATAGTGTGTACCCTTGAAGTGGTATTGCCACATCTATCAGTTGCCGAATAAGTACGCCGGATGATAATCCCACATTCTCCTTGGAGAGTATCTTGCGTTAAGGTGGCTGGGATCATTTCATTTAAGCAGGCATCGACAGCTGTTAGTGATAAGGGCGCTGGGGCAGGTAAACCACAAGTATCTCTAGGGAAATCGATAAAGACTGGCCCCATATCATCAATCAGGTGTATGGTTTGCGTAGCGGTGCTAGTATTTCCACATTGGTCCATAGCGATCCAAACGCGAATGAGTGCAGGTTCCTCACCAGTACAAGACCCCTCTGTTAAGCTAGTATCTTCAAAACTTAAATCGACCGGACCACCACAGTCATCATGGGCTTCAACCATAGGTACCGGTGTGCCACAGGTGAGTGTCAATTTGGGAGGAAAGCTGTTGAAGTGAGGCGCCGTTTGATCTACAATGGTCAATAAAATGGAATATCGGGTAAAATTTCCACATTTATCTATGGCAGTTACAGATAAGACCACCTTGTGCAGATAGCCATCTCTAGGGCAGGTTCCGCTAATGATTAAGGTGGTTTCCCATGTAACTTCCTGAACCCCTACATTGTCGGTTACCTCAAAGTCATTCCTTGTAAAAATCGGTACACCAAGAGAATCTCCATTACAATCGAAAGGAACGAGTGCTTCCCCTCCGATTGGAATGTCTTCTAGGCCCGGATATACAATCGTCACTTCCGGACTAATTCGATCCTCAATAGTAATCCGTTGAACACCCCAGTCCGCATTTCCACATTCGTCAAAAGCCGTCCATCGGCGTTCTACGAATATCGTACCATCATCTCCTTGCTGAGGAGTTGTTTCCTCAAAAGCGATTTCTACTTCGCTACAATTATCTGTAGCCGTTACATGGGCCGTAGGAGGTAGTATAGGTGAACAAATAGCCGCGGGAACATTATGTAATTTAGGAGGTGTGTGATCTCCTACCATAAAGTAGAGCACGAGTTCCTGAGTATTACCACATTCATCGGACACAATCCAGGTAGAAGTAGCTCGGGCAAAAAAGCCGTCTTCGTTACAAGTTGGAAAATGCTCTAACTGCAAGTCATATTGTACATCGGGAAGTGGGGTGCAATCGTCATTGGCAAAAATTGCATCGGCCCCGTAGTAGAGTTCATTCCAAGATTCACATTCCAATTCAACTACATCACCACTGGCCAAACCAAGCAGGGCAGGGTCTTGAATATAGATCCTGGGTGGTGTATTATCAATAATTTGAATGCGCTGTTGGGCTGTAGTTTGGTTTCCGCAGCCATCAGTAGCGATCCATTTTCTTACAATAACAGATTCGCCGCCACAACTCCCTGCTTCAATATCTTGTCGGAAAGTAATATTGACAGAAGAGCAGGCATCAAAGGCCCAGGCTTGTTCGGGGGGCGGTATGTTATGACAATCTGTGACGACATCTGCTGGGACATAAGAAAAAGTCGGTCCTTTGTTATCAATCACCTCAGTAAAGAATTCAAACACTGAACTGTTGCCACAAGCATCTGTTGCTGTCCAGGTATGGCGCCATTTACTCAAATACCCAGCAGAACTACAATTTCCGACATTCATCTGGTTGCGTTCGAGTTGTATTTCCACCTCCGAACAGTTATCACTAGCTAGGACGTCTGAAACACGGAAAGCATTGGGATCCCAATTATCGATATTGTCCATACAGCTGACGCGCATGACATCTCCATTATGAATGTTGCGCAAGGGCGAATTGCTACGTGGACTGATGGTGGGAGGGGTATGGTCTCCTAAAACAGTATAAGTTCTATTAAGTGTAGTTGTATTTCCACAAGGATCCACGGCCGTCCAGTGATAGGTAACAGAAAATCCATTGCAATAGTCCTCTACATAAGGATCAATAGTCTCGGTAAAGTCGACTTCTCCACAAGAGTCAGAAGCCCATGCCGCAGGGATGCGATTGGTACAACTATATGATGTGTTGGCGGAGGGGGCATGAATAGTCGGTCCTTGGTTGTCCTCGATAATGAAGGAAGCCGTAGTCCCGATGGCATCGCCACAATTATTACTGGCGATAAAGGTGACGGTATACGTTTCAGCGCCTCCGCAACCTGCTTCATAATCAGTTGGGCCATAGTCCCAGAAAGCTTCATCATCTACATCACATTCATTGGTTACGATCTTAGCTCCTCCAAAACTATCTAGCCAAGCCTCTAGGGCATCAAAATAATCTTGTGTACAGTCAATAACAACATTTGATGCAGGGGTAATCGTAATACCTGATACAGAAGGAGCATCGGTTTCGGACATGGAATGATTGCCAAATGCAACAATGCTTAGTCCTAGGGATATAATTATACTCGTTACTTTCTTCACAGTGGTGTCTGTTCATTTTTGATAAAAAGGGAATAACGTAGCTACTTTCAAGTTAATCTTTTGTCAGGTAGTCTCATTGCATATGTTTGTACAGGAGTAGAATAGGGTAGCTGGGTAGCGTTTTATCTAATACTAAGGGGGACAATAACGTATAAAACGCTAATGCCACTAGTTATTGTGACCATGTAACTGTCGACAAAAAAATGTGCTACCAAGTAGGGGGATGGGTTTAGTTGATCTCAATTGTCACTGACTTTGTCAGCAATCGTAAGAAAAGTCTGGAGGCAAGGGGGTATGCGAATTCGAAAAAAAGCAAAACAAATATAAAATTTTTTTTTTTGTTTTCGGAAGATATCCGCTTACTTAGGTAAAATAAGGACAGTGTGTAAAATTTTGACTCAAATTTGACGAAGTTTCTGGCCAAAGTCAAAAAAATCCTGCTGATCCAAACAAAAATGCGATGACGATCTTTTACAAATTATTATTCTGTTATATCCTTAATTCGTAAAACTTTTATCCTCAGGTTTATCGTATCAGGCTCTTCATTTTGATCTGCTTTAGCCCTAAGAACGTAACTCACTGACTTTTAAAGCTTACCCCTTTGCAAAAAAGGTTAATCTGGTTTTTTTAAATCCCTATAAATACCATACCTTTGCACCGATTTTGAAAGACCGCAATAAATTCTGTGTTGGATGAATAAGATTCTGATCTGTCTTTTTAGCTTTTTATTGATGAGCGTTGCCGTTGTGGCACAAGACCACGGTGATGATGCTCACGGAGCTAAAACCGAGCATGCCGAAGAGGGCGAACATCATGAAGGAGGGTGTCATTGTCATGATCCATCTGAGGATGAATTCGATCCGGGTGAAACGGCATTCCATCACATCATGGATGCCAATGCTTTTCGCGTTTATGGAGATCTGTACATTCCATTGCCTTGCATACTATATGCACCAGAGCATGGATGGTCTTTCTTCCTATCCAATAAGTTTGAACTACACCATCATGGTGATGGTCACAAAGCCATTGATGGATATGTAATGCACCATGGAGAAGTGATGAGAGTAAAGGATGATGCTTTCCCAATGGGAGAAGTAGATATTGAGTGCTTTGGTGTAAGACATGGAGAGGATGACAAAGAGATTTTCCAAGTGATCTATAAGGATGAATGTTACGATCTGGATAAGAAGAGTACATGGGATGGCGGAATGCTAGGCGGCGGAATCACTTCTTACTATGACTTTTCGGTAACCAAGAATGTTTTCACCATGCTATTGTCATTGGTGATCTTGTTTTTCTTATTCCGCTCAGTCGCTAAGGCTTATGTCACAAGAGCTGGAAAAGCACCTAAGGGGGTTCAATCCTTAATTGAAACCATCTTCGTATTCATTAGAGATGAAGTAGCTATCCCATTCTTGGGGCCTAAATATGAAAAGTATCTACCTTTCTTGATGTCCATTTTCTTTTTCATTCTAGGACTAAACTTGATTGGTCAGATTCCTTTTTTCCCTGGAAGTGGTAATGTAACAGGAAACTTGGCGGTAACCATGGTATTGGCCTTGTTTGCCTTTTTGGTCACCAACCTTAGTGGCAACAAGCATTACTGGGAGCACATCTTTTGGATGCCTGGTGTACCGGCTTGGGTAAAAACGATCTTGACACCCGTAGAGGTGATGGGATTAGTGATCAAGCCGTTGACCTTGATGTTGCGTTTGTTTGCCAACATCACTGCAGGTCACATTGTGATTATCATTTTCGTGAGTTTGATATTTGTATTTGGTGATGCAGGGAATAGCATTGGAGGGTCTGTATTGGGTGGTTTCATCGCCGTACCATTGACCTTATTTATGATGTCCATCGAATTGTTGGTGGCATTCATCCAGGCATTTGTATTCTGTATTTTGACCGCTTCTTACATTGGAGCTGCGATTGAAGAGCATCACCACGAAGCAGAACATCATTAATTTTTATCATAAACTTAAGTTATCATGACTGGTACTTTAGCAGCAATTGGAGCAGGATTAGCCGTAATCGGAGCTGGCATTGGCATTGGAAACGTTGGTTCTTCTGCTATGGAAGCTATCGCTCGTCAACCAGACGCAGCCGGTGATATCCGTTCTAACATGATCTTGATGGCAGCCCTTGTAGAGGGTGCTGCATTGATCGCTATTATCCTTTCTTTCTTTGTAGGATAAGCACGATCTCATCAAAAGAGTTAAGCATTGAACTTGATAACGGTTGGTTGTTCGGTTCAATGCTTCCAAGTAAATTAGACTGGACCTTTATCAAGTCCATTAAGTTCGATAAGTGAGAGATAAATTCTGATCTCCGCTAAAAAGTAATCAATAATGACTGATTTATTATTTCTTGCTGATTTCTCTGTCATCCGTCCTGAACCAGGTTTGTTTGTTTGGACGGTTTTGATTTTCTCTGTTTTCTGGTGGTTGATGAGCAAATTTGCTTTCAAACCTATTCAGGCTGCCTTGAAAGAAAGAGACAATGACATTCAAAATTCATTGGATGAGGCGAAGCGTGCTAGAGAGGAGATGGCCAATTTAAAATCTGAAAATGAAGCTTTGTTGGCACAAGCGAGTGAGGAGAGAGCTAAGATTTTGAAAGAAGCCAAAGCAGCCAAGGACACGATCATTGCCGAAGCCAAAGAAAGAGCCAAAGCAGATGCACAAAAAATTGTGATGAATGCTAAGAATGAGATCGAGAACTTGCGAATGGCAGCAGTGGTCGACCTGAAAAATCAGGTAGGAAACATTTCAATCGAAATTGCAGAGAAAATTCTGCGGAAAGAATTGGGTGGATCTGCTGAGCAAGAAGGCTTTGTGAAGTCCTTAGTGGACGAAATTAAATTAAACTAGTAGGCGGTCAATAGTTAATGGATCTAGTTGGTCTTTGAACACCGGTGAATAACACAGCTGTTTTAAGATTTACTACTGCCATCATACTATGGACTAATAACCACACATTATGTCCGTACAAAGAATAGCATCTCGATACGCCAAGTCTTTGATCGATCTAGCCGTAGAGCAAGATAAATTGGAGCGTATTCTGGAGGATGTAAAAAGCTTTCGGGAGGTACTTAAGAATAGAGAGTTCAAGCTCTTGACGAAGAGCCCTATCATCAGTATAAGCAAGAAAAAGGATATTTTCAAAGCACTGTTTGAAGGAAAGTATGATAAGCTAACAGTGGCTTTCTTCGATATTCTGCTGACAAAGGGAAGAGAAGCTTATCTGCCAGATATTGCTGTAGCATTTCTTGCTCAATACAAGAAAATGAAGCATATCTCTACGGTTAAGCTGATTACTGCTAACCCATTGGGTGAGGGAGTGCTAGCTGCTATCAAAGCTAAATTGGTAGAAAGTACAACAACAGATGATAAAGTGGAGATGTCTGTAAAAGTGGATCCCAAGTTGATCGGTGGCTTCGTACTCGAGTTTGAAGATAATGTGTATGATGCTAGTGTGTCTACTAAATTAGATGAACTTAAGAAGGGCTTTAGAGATAATAAATATATCTCTCAGATTATAGCCCGTTGATAATAAATCGCTAAAACGTAAATTCTAAAGAATTATGGTTGATGTAAAACCTGATGAAATATCAGCGATACTCAAGCAACAGCTTTCCGGATTTTCCAGCGCAACAGAACTAG
>Ga0209273_10001799_pt1 | contig 17928 bp, 14 predicted proteins | sample tdAd471_FD_187126 | JGI IMG/M metagenome (GOLD analysis project Ga0209273, IMG submission 187126) | Marine sediment microbial communities from the Atlantic coast under amendment with organic carbon and nitrate - tdAd47.1 (SPAdes)... | ecosystem: Environmental > Aquatic > Marine > Coastal >...
TCCAATTGGTTACCGTACTGAATCAATGTTGACCAAAATATAGACTTGTTAAAGGTAATATTGATTCGTGGACTCAATAATAATATATCTTCACTTTCATACGGTTTGGGCAATTTAATACTATTGTAAATAACCCCCATGGAGATGAATACAGTAGGTTGCAGCCTAAGGCTCATATCCCCTTCAAAAACATATCTTTTCCCATTGTAAAAATCACCATACCCAGGTTGTAAGGAAAAGGAAAAGACTTTTCTCCTATCACTTTGAAAGGATGTCTCATAACTGGTGTAATGGTACCCTGCATTTGCAGGTAGCTCAACTCCATCATCGGTGCCTGTTGGGTCAAACGTTTCAGTTAGGTAAGTGTACCTGTTGAACATACGTACGGCTATTCTCTCCTGTGTTTTAAACTGGCCTTCCCATTGGGAAAAAATAGTGTAATCGGTGTTCTGATAATCCAATGTGGGTCTCCATATAAAGTTGGGACTGAATCGGAAACCATGGGTGTTCAATTTTCCTTTCTTTGGCCAAAAGTTTAACTCTGCAAAGGGTCTTGCAGCTACAATATCTTCCCTTCGAATGAAACCGAGGTCGGATCGAAAATCCTCGCCTACAAAATTTCCGCGAACCCCAAAATTGAAATATCTCGAATTGTAACGGAGGTCCATTCCACCTGAATCGTCCTTATCGCCAATGTCATGTGCAAATGCTTTGTGATAGAAAAATTTTCCTGTCCAAGTATTGTTTGGTGATGCCAGATTGTAATCCAATCCTACAACACGGTTGTACCTATCTATCTCCTCCACGAAATCGTATTCTCCAAAGGTTTGTCGATTTACAAAAATGAAGCTTAGGTTAGATCGCGAGAACATTTTTTTCTGCAAAGCCAGTACGGTATTGTTATTACTCGGAATTTCATTTATCTCATCTTCTTCAGTTTGTATGTTCAGTAGACCAAGTCGCCAATTCTTATTTAGCTTACCACTAAGCCTTATTCCTCCAATAATCCCATTTTCTATGGTTTCTCCATCCTTGTCTTCAGCAATACCTATTCTTCTTGAGAAAAAAGGATTTGCATCTCTGCCATTTCCAAAAGAACCGAATAAATCATTGTTGTCAATAAAAAATTGACGTCTTTCGGGCAGAGAAACTTCAAAGCGGGTAAGGTTGGTCACAAAATTGTCTACTTCCACATTGGAGAAATCCGGATTCAAGGTAACGTCGAGGTTCATTCCGTTTCCAATTGAAATTTTGGCATCCCCTCCAAATCCAATTGTGCTCAAATCTTCATTTTTTTCGTAATCCTTGGCAAGAATACCGTTTACGTAGGGGATAAGTGCCATTGGGGTTCTAGATTTTCCCAAAGGTTTTTCAAAAACCATATCGCCCATAAATGCCAGATTAAAAATCCCTTGGTTTTGAGGTATTTTCATCCAGGTACTCGTTTCGTTCGTCTGCATATCAAAGCGGTAGCTGTTAAAGCGCCATTTGGTCTCCCCTTGTTTGAATTTAAAAGAGGTGAGCGGTATGGCTATCTCGCAAACATAATAACCATCATAAATTTTAGCTTCTCCTTGCCATTTGACGTCCCAGGATGTGGTAAAACCGCTGTTGTCGGAGCCTCCATTGGATATTAAAGCTTCCCTGCGTACCCCATAGGGGTTCATACCAAAAAGGAAAGCATTGGTGCCATCATTAAAAGTATCGAACATTAAACTGATGTTGTCATTGCCACCGGCTCTGTAATCCCTTTGCAAAGAAGGGATAATATAATCATCGCCTTCGGTCTCCATTCTAATGCCGACGTAGAGTGTGGTGTTATCGTACATCATCTTAATATCGGTCTGCTGCCCTGCAAGTGTGGTATCCGATGGAAAATATTGATGAAAATCACTGGCACTTTCTGAAGTTTCCCACACACTTTCATCCAAGATACCATCTACCTTAATGATATCGTCAATATATTTTACGGTGAAAGTTTTAGGATTGGTCTGCGAAAAAAGAGCCAAAGGGATTACTATTGCAACGAGCACAAAAAGTTTTCTTAACATTGTTGAGTTTAGTTGGTTTAACAAAATTACAGGATAGGTAGTTAAAAAAATCCCAAAATTCTGAATTAGATTGCCCTTTGATAAAACATTGCAAAAATTAGCAGTAAGAATTACCTTAGACTACTCCTTTATTAAGAGACGTTAAAAAATGAAAAAAACCTTATTGCTACTGCTTTTATTTCCTTTTGTGGCTTTTGGAAATGCTATTTGGGGGAAAACCGGACACCGCGTTACCGGACAAATTGCCGAAGAATATTTGACGGGAAAGGCCAAAAGAGCTTTAGATAATCTATTGGACGGTCATAGTCTTGCCTTTGTTTCCACATTTGCGGATGACATAAAAGCAGACCGGACCTATTCTAAATATTCGGCATGGCATTATGTAAACTATCCGTTGGGGATGAGCTATAAAGATTCAGAAAAAAGTGAATATGGCAATATTGTTATGGCGATTGAGGAATGCATCAATAAGGTAAAAGATGATTATAATACCAAGGAAGACAGGGTCTTTCATTTAAAAATGCTCATTCACTTTGTCGGTGACCTTCATCAACCCATGCATGCCAGCAGGGCGGAGGACAAAGGAGGCAACGATATACAGGTGCAATGGTTTGGCGAAGGAAGTAATCTACACCGGGTGTGGGACAAAAACTTGATCGAATCCTACGGAATGACCTACTCCGAGCTTGCCGCTGAACTGATCGATGTAGACCGAAAAGAGCGGAAAGCGATTCAGGAGGGTACCATTTACGATTGGGTGGATGAATCGCACAAGATATGTGCAAAACTCTATGATTCTGTAGAGATAGGTGAAAAACTGGGATACCGCTATTCCTACGATTACAACGAATTACTGTTCAAGCAACTCCAAAAAGGAGGACTGCGCTTAGCAAAAGTCTTGAACGACGTATTTGGGTAAGGCACCTAGGAATGCAGAACGGTCTTTAACTGGTTTCTGTATTCGGAAGGATTCTGCCCAGTAAAGGCCTTAAAGGATTTATTAAAGTGGGAGAAGTTGTTGAAACCACTGTCATAACATACTTGAGTTATGCTCATAGGTTGTTCTGCCAATAGTTTGGAGGCGTGCACCAATCTATATTCGTTCACAAACTGCGTAAATGTTTTGTTGGTGATTTTTTTAAAGTACCTGCAAAAAGAAGGTACCGTCATACTTACCATATCTGCAATTTGTTCCAAGCTGATGTCTTCTTTAAAGTTTGTTTTCACATAATTGAAGACGATATTGATACGGTCGTTGTCCTTTACCTCGGTCTCCATGGAGAAGCCTTCGGCGTTCAATACATTTATTTCTGTGGAAGTGGCGAGAATGTTCAATATATTAAGTATGGAGAGCAATCGTTGAAAATCTGTTTGATATTCCAGAATCTCCATTTTTTCCCCAACCTTCATTTTGGTCTTGCCAGAAAAGGCGATACCTCCTTTGGCGACTTCGAACAACTTTTGGATGTTCTTCATTTCGGGTATGTTGAAGAAATCACTTCCCAAAAAATCTGCTTTCATCTGCACCAAAGTCTCACTTTTGTTGCCTGTTAGCTTATCGGTGAATCCGCAATGGGGCAGGTTGGAACCTATTAATATAAGGTCACCGTTCCTGTAATAGGAAACATGGCTGCCTATTTGTCTTTTACCGGACCCCCCGTTCACATAGACCAACTCCAGTTCTGGGTGGTAATGCCAGCCATTGTTTTTGTTTTCGTTGTTTGCATTGAACTTCTGAAACGTGAACGAGTGACCAAAACTTGGGGCTATTGCTTCAAATGCTGGTTTTTGAATCATTTAGTGCAATTTTTTGTTTTCCATTGCAAAGTTACAAATGTGATACAAAGGCCAATCTCTACAATGTTAACACAAAGTTATGCTATTTTATCATTAATGCTATGTTAAATCAGTTACCATGTTAATATAGCACATAAAGTGGAAAAGATGGTGGTATTTCTGTGCGCTATTGTGACATACATTTGTACTGTAATCTTAAAAAAACGAAGTGTTATGAAAGTAGTAAAGAATTTAACAGTAGCAGCGGCCCTTTTGATAAGTGCAATTGGGATGGCCAATGGAACAACAACTGACTTTGGTAAAAAAACAGTAGCCAAATATGAAGTTGAAAAGAACTTGATGAAAGTGAACCTTGATCCGGTATTCGTTAAAAAGGGTCGAAAAATTATGATGAACCTTTTAAACGTTTCTCAGGGTACAGTGCTTTTAAAAGTATACGATAGCGAGGATAGGCTTGTTTTTGACCAAGTTATCAATGGGGATATCGTTGTTGAAAAAGCATTCAACTTTGAAAAAGCCTTTAAAGATGAATATACCATAGTTGTAGTGGACAAATTTGGAACCTACAAGAAAACTATGGAGGTAAGATAGTTTGTTTAGTTAATTTTTATGTGCATTGGGGGTCGGGAGGCCCCCTTTTTTTATGCCCATTTTTTAAGTTTTTCCCTTTTCTTTGGTGGGATGGCTTCATTTTTTAAAGCCAACTCCAAAACATCTTGATCTTTTGTTTTGGCAAATAGCAAGTTGTAGAATTGTTGCACGGTCAATGGAGCCTTGGATTCCTCAACAAGTTCCATCGTATCGCCCACGATAACTTTTCCAGGTTTCAAAACACGGATATAGGTGCCAGGAAATCCATGGTCGATAAATTGTTTCAGTATGTTTTGGTCGCCAAACCGAATACCCAGTTTATAACAAGGTTCTCTGGGTTGTGTAATTTGGACTAATGAAGTGCCTATTTTATAGGTGTTGCCAATCCTTAACTGTGATTCGTCCAGGCCTTCAATAGTGAGGTTTTCCCCGAACATGCCCCAGTTCCAATCCAAAAGTGGGTATTTCTCTTTCCAATGGGCATAGTGGTCAGCGGCAAATAAATAACAGGCTTTATAGGTACCACCATGATATTTTCTATCCACAACGGTGTCGCCTTGCACATCTTCAGTACACAAAAAAAGTGGTTGATCAACGGGATATTTGTAGATGCCCGTCATGGTTTCTTTACCGTTCCAAACAATTTTTGTTGGCTTGCCGAGGTTTGTAGAGATAACTTTCATACCGGCAAGTTATAAAAAACCACCGCTTGTTGCGGTGGTCCTTCATTTAAAATTAACTGATGTAGAAAGTGATTAATCCTCCTTCTCCAATTTTTTGGTCATGTTAAAACCTACCATGAGACCAACACCTGCCAATAAGAAGATGGTTCCTGGGTACGCCACTTCTTCATCAACCCCTAAATTGTAACTTAGAATAGAGGCTACAAAAATGGCTACTCCAATACCCATCAACAATAAAGAAAGGTTTAGAATGATGATTTTCCAGAAAGGTGCCGCACCTTCTCGTTTACCCCGCACAAAAATACTGGCATCTGCCCCTTTTTCTATTAAGGCTAATCGTTCTTTGTTTCTAGTTGAAAAATAGAGATAGGCAATGGCTAAAATGACTCCGAAAATAATAGGTATAATGATTACTTCTGATCCCATAACTGTTCGTTTTAATGATTATTCGTAATTTATTTGTTCATAAGCTATGACGACACTTTTTACAAAGAGGTTACATGTTTAATAAAATTTATTTTTTGTGTAACCTAAATAGCGCTTTTGGCGTCCAATGAACAATGCTGACCAACAAGGAAAAGAAACTGATTTCGGAAATACACGCGGGCAATACCCGTGCGTTCTCCGATTTTGTGGATGACTATAAAGATTTGGTCTTTACGCTGGCCATTCGGATGTTGGGAAATAGAGAGGAGGCCGAGGAGGTGTCGCAGGATGTATTTATTAAGGTATACAAGTCCTTGGCAAACTTTAAGGGAGATTCCAAGCTATCCACCTGGATTTATCGGATTGCCTATAACAGTTGTTTGGACAGGATTAAAAAAATAAAAAAGAAACGAATGCATACAGATTTGAATCATATTGATCAAATTGCTTATGCGGATTTGGATACGGCCTTTGATAAAATGGTACAGGCTGAACGCAGCGAAATGATAGACCGATGTCTGTCCCAACTATCCACAGAAGATGCGGGAGTTTTGACTTTGTTTTATCTTGAGGAAAAAAATCTGCAAGAAATGGAGGAAACGACCAATCTTCCTGTAAACACATTGAAGGTAAGGTTGTTTAGGGCCAGAAAAAGGTTGGCCAGTGTAATGGAAAAGAATTTGAACAAAGAAATATTGCAGAGCAATGGATAAACTAGAAGATAAAAGGCTAGAAACTTTGGTAGATAAAATGATGGAAGATGCTCCATTGGAGACGCCTTCTGTTGATTTTACCCAAAATGTGATGCAAAAAATTGAGGCGGAAGCGCCCAATACGATTTTTCAATATAAACCAATTGTGTCAGGCAAGGTTTTGACCATTGTATTTGTAGCTTTTATTGCGTTACTTATTTTGATGGGGTCTCAAGTGGGACTCGATAGCGGTCAAGGCTGGTTCAAAAACCTGAACATGGCTTCTTGGTTTCATGCTGATTGGAAGTGGATGGAAGGATACGGCTCTTCCAAAGTAACGATATATGCTTTTCTCTTTTTGGGGCTTATGTTTTTTGCTCAAGTACCTTGGTTAAAAAAGCAGCTGGATAAAACTGCTTTTTAAAGATAGGCATAGTAATACGCCCAATACATAAGGAAGAATTGTAACGGAATCCGAAGAATCAGGATCCATTTGGGAATACCGGCAGAAGCTTTTTCTCCTGAAAGCATATAAAAATGTACGGATAAGAACACACCTAACATTAAAATAATACCAAAAGTGCTCAGTTTTCGGGTAGCCTCGAAGCATACCCCAATACCCAATAAAATTTCGGCAATACCACTTAAATAAACCAAAAGTTTATGATTGGGAAGGTACAACGGCATAATGCGCATATACATCTTAGGTTTTATAAAGTGCATGATGCCTGCCAAAACATACATTCCTGCCATTGCGTATAGGTGCCAAGGTGCCATAAGTCTCTAGTTTTTAAAATACCAAAACGGTAAGATAACATCTGTCCGAGTTTCCACCGTATCTTTTTCCTTTCTTTTACGCCGGAGCCTTAGAATATGTTTGCCTTCATCAAGATTGGATATTTTAAGAAAGGTCTCAAAACCGAGGATATTGTTTATTCCTGTAGTAACTATAAAATCTTCATCCATCTCTAGGGTATCTATTTTGAACGAATATATTTCATTGAATGTTTTTAGATACACTTTTCGAATACTGTCCTTTTGACGGGCACTGGTAATTTGGTCGCTCCAATTGGTATTGATTTGAATGCTGGAAGAAAGGCCTCTACGGTCGTTTTCAGGTGTCAAAGAATCATTGTAGGCAAAAATACGATCCTCCAAATTTTCGGAAAAAGGAACAAAAACATTTAAGTAGGGTTTGGTAATTACTTTGGAAGGAATGACCACCTGCCCTGGGAAGTCGCCTTCTTCGGTCAACATGTCCAAATAGTTTTCCTTTTTTGCAAATATAGTGGACGATCTTTGTTCCTTATCAAGATAATTGGACTGCCTGTACTCCAAACTCGTTATCATCAGGATTATGATGTAAATCGGTGCCAAGAGCAAAATCAGTCGTTTTCCGAAACGGTTATCCAGAAAATTGTAGACCAAAGGTCGATACAGGAACGAAAGGGTTATAAAACTGAAAATCCAATAAATGGGAAAGTAAAGTCGCGAGATCCATTTCTTCTTTTTTAACCACCCTTGGGTAATGAAATCGATAAAGGTGAGGAACATTCCGATAATGATAAAAATGATAAGAAAGGCCCCAAATACACTGCCAAACGCTTTCGGGAACAAATCACCTTCTATGACATAACTGGCTACAAACACAATCGAAAGTATGATCATGGTCATGGCCAGAACGTAAAATATCAGGAGAAATGAAATAGCGAAAAGTACACTGCAATAGTTTTCCAGATTGGCAATATATCTGTCAAAAGAAACGATACGTTTTTGTAAATATTTGGTAAACCGCTCTGAATACCTGAGTTTTTCAAATTCAATATCACCGGAAACATATCGTAGTCCCAAAGAGCCAATCCAAAGTCCTCGAAGAATTACATGTAGTAATAGGTTGAACAAAAGAATGGAGCAGGCAATGTTCAAGATAAAGTATACAACGAAGCGATAAATTTGGTCTTCATTTTCGGCATTCAACATTTCTACCCGAAGAGGTTCATATGCCGTAAAGAGCCCAAAAATGGCAAAACCTGAGATAATTAGCTCCAACTCCCAGCTTTGCTGCTGAAGGGAATCCAATAGCTTTTTAAAGGTTGGACTGTTATAATCGTTGTTGCCCACGGTTTGATTGGTTTGGTCCAACCAAGATAAACATAAAATGCAAAAACCGCTCTAAATGAGCGGTTTTGCGTTCTTGATTATAGAAAAATCTAATTATTTGATCATATCGTAGCTTCGGGCTATAAAGTTCGTAAGCTCTTCGCCTTTCAGCAATCCTTTGGACAAACGTGCCAAATCCAAGGATTGGTTGATCAACCTTTCACGTTTTTTGGCAGTCTTAGTATTCAAAATATCGCTGACCAATTCGTGATTGGTGTTTACGATAAGGTTGTACATATCTGGCATATTGCCCATGCCGAACATACCACCGCCGCCGGTTTGCTGCATTTCCTTCATTCTGCGCATAAACTCAGGCTCGGTGATAATGAATGGCGAAGCACTGCTTTCCATGGCCTCCATCTGAATAGTATATCCCTTATCGGAAATTACTTTTTCCAAATCAGCCTTTAGGCTGTCTTTTTCTTCTTCGGACAATTTGGAAATGGCCGTGTCCTCTTTTTTGATAAGGTTGTCTACATGATCTGCATCCACTCTTACAAAAGATAGTTTCTCTTTGGAGGTTTCCAATTTTTGCATCAAGTGAGATACAATCGGGGAATCCAATAAGAGTATTTCATACCCTTTTTTCTTGGCAGCTTCAATGTAGCTGTGCTGAGCCTCTTTGTCAGAAGCATAAAGAACCACCAATTTATCATCCTTGTCTGTCTGATTATCCTTGATTTTGGCTTCCAATTCTTCAAAGGTGTAGAAATCACCATCAACCGATGGATAAAGTGCAAACTTGTCGGCTTTGTCAAAGAATTTATCTTCGGAAAGCATTCCGTATTCGATTACGACTTTGATGTCGTTCCACTTCTGTTCAAAATCCTCACGGTTATTTTTGAAAAGTGAACTCAATTTATCGGCTACTTTTCTAGTGATGTATGAAGAGATTTTCTTCACAGCACCATCAGCCTGAAGATAAGAGCGTGATACGTTCAGCGGGATGTCCGGAGAATCGATAACACCTTTTAACATCGTCAAAAATTCCGGGACAATCCCTTCCACATTGTCCGTTACGAACACTTGGTTCTGGTAAAGTTGAATTTTATCCTTTTGTATGTTGAGGTCGTTCGTCAATTTAGGGAAATACAGAATACCCGTTAAGTTGAACGGATAATCCACGTTCAAGTGGATGTGGAACAAGGGTTCCTCAAACTGCATTGGATAAAGCTCACGATAGAAGTTTTTGTATTCCTCTTCGGTTAAATCCGTTGGTTGCTTGGTCCACGCTGGGTTTGGATTGTTGATGATGTCATCCACTTCTTGTGTAGGAGCAGGATCATCTTCCTTGGCACCTTCTGGTTTGGGAAGGGTTTCTGTTTTGGTTCCGAATTTAATCGGAATGGGCATGAACTTGTTGTATTTGACCAAAAGTTCACGGATTCTGGCGTCTTCTAAAAACTCCGTGGAATCCTCCCCAATGTGAAGGATGATTTCCGTACCTCTTTCGGTTTTGTCGCTAGTTTCAATGGAGAATTCCGGGGAACCGTCGCAGCTCCAATGCACAGCTGGTTCGTCCTTGTGGCTTTTTGTGATGATCTCCACCTTTTCCGCCACCATAAAGGCAGAGTAGAAACCAAGACCAAAGTGTCCTATGATACCGGAATCTTTGCCAGCATCCTTGTATTTGTCCAAGAATTCCTCTGCACCGGAAAAAGCCACTTCGTTAATGTACTTTTTCACTTCCTCCTCCGTCATACCGATACCTTGGTCCAAAATATGGATACGTTTGTTGTCCTTATCTACCTTAACCTCAATCATTGGGTTGCCGTATTCAACTGTTGCTTCGCCAATTGAGGTTAGGTGCTTTAGTTTTAAGGTCGCATCCGTAGCGTTGGAAATAAGTTCCCTTAGGAAAATTTCGTGATCACTGTACAGAAATTTTTTGATCAAGGGAAAAATGTTCTCTACTGATACATTGATTTTACCTGTTGCCATCGTTTAGTTTTTAATTCTTTCTATACGTCCTTTGTCAAAAAAAATACCATATCCATAAATATGACAAACTGGCATTTAGATAATGGTTTGACGGCATGAATTCAATTTTAACAAAATTTTGTTTATTTAAATATTAAAAAAGTTAAACAAAGACGTATATTTACAGTGTTATAGGATAAGAATTGCTATGAAATAGTACTACTATAACAAGTTTGTTTATTTATTGGTTAGGTTGTGAAAATGCACTTTCGCTCGAAAGTGCATTTTCTTTAAAACATCGATTCTGCAACCCTACCACATTTTTAACCCTTGAAAAAACACCAAAATGGCAAATACCACCAAATCCAAAATCACCGAGGATAAAATTATAAGCTTGTTCATGGAGTCTGTATTGGAGAATGAAAAGGTTCCGAGCTCGGTATTTAAGTTTTGTAAGGAACATAAGATAAAGGAAGAAGAGTTTTACGGTTTTTTCGGTTCTTTTGAAACGCTTCAAAAAACTATTTGGGACAAGTTTTTTGATAATAGTTTCAATGTAATGCAAAAGAACAGTGAATATCCCTCCATGACCAATGAAGAGAAGATGCTTACATTCTTCTTCACCTTTTTTGAGAACCTAACCCTAAATAGGAGCTATGTGTTGTTTATTATGAAAGAACACAAGAACTCTATGGAAGGATTGGGGCAACTAAAAGGTTTGAGAAGAAAATTTAAAGATTTCGCTTCCACGCTTATAGAAGAAAGGAACGAGGAGAAAAACCTCAAAATATTTAAATATAACGCACCGCTATTTTCTGAAGGTGCATGGTTGCAATTCCTGTTCATTTTAAAATTTTGGACGGAAGACGGATCGCCCGGATTGGAAAAAACAGATATCGCCATAGAAAAGTCGGTAACTACCATTTTTCAAATATTTGAAAGTACACCTTTGGAAAAAATCGTGGACTTTGGAAAATTCCTGTACAAGGAGAAATTCGCATAGGCCTAATGAAAAGTTTGGATACCATTCCCACAGGGAAAATTGAACGAGCAGGTACGCTGGTTAAGACAGGCGTAAAAATCGGCGGTAATTACATGAAGTATTACGGTAAAAAATTGGTTGATCCACAAACCAATAGAGATACCCTGAACCAAGACAATGCCGAGGATATTTACGACGGTCTAAAGAGTTTGAAGGGCAGTGCCTTGAAAGTGGCTCAGATGCTAAGTATGGAGAAGAATATTCTTCCCCGTGCCTATGTGGAGAAATTCTCCCTTTCACAATTTTCGGTGCCGCCATTGTCCGCGCCCTTGGTTCGTAAAACATTTAAGAAATATTTGGGTAAGTACCCCGAAGATGTCTTTGATGAATTTGAAAAGGATTCTGTTAACGCAGCCAGTATTGGACAAGTGCACCGTGCTGAAAAGGATGGAAAAAAACTGGCGGTCAAGATTCAATACCCCGGGGTGGCCGAAAGCATCAGCAGTGATTTGGCATTGGTAAAGCCTGTGGCCATTAAAATGTTCAATCTAAAAGGGAAAGATTCCGAAAAATATTTCAAGGAGGTAGAGCATAAACTGGTTGAAGAGACCAATTATATTTTGGAGCTGGAGCAAAGCGATGAAATTACAACCGCTTGTTCCGTAATTCCGAACATGCGATTTCCCAAATACTACCGAGAACTTTCCAGTGAACGTATTTTGACCATGGATTGGATGGAAGGAACCCATTTGGGGGAACTTACACGAACCGATTTTGATCCAAAGCTTGGAAATACATTGGGACAGGCGCTTTGGGACTTTTATATGTTCCAGATTCATAAATTAAGAAGGGTACATGCCGACCCACACCCAGGAAACTTTTTGGTGAGTTCTAAGGGCAAATTGATTGCAATCGACTTTGGTTGCATCAAGCAAATCCCTGATGATTTTTACGTGCCCTATTTTGAATTGGCCAAGGAGGAAAACATAAACAATGACAAGGTGTTTATGGAAAAACTGTATGAGTTGGAGATATTGACGCCGACGGATTCTGAGGAAGAACTTCAGTTTTTTAAAGCACTGTTCAAAGAAATGCTCACTATTTTCACCTCTCCTTTCCACAAAGAAACATTTGATTTTGGCGATGAAGGGTTCTGGTCAAAGATTGCGAACCTGAGCGAAAGGTATTCCAAGGACGAACAGATTAGAAAAATGAACGGCAATAGGGGTTCAAAACACTTTTTATACATCAACCGTACCTTTTTCGGACTTTATAACTTATTACACGACCTAAAGGCCAAAGTCACGGTGAACACATATCAGCAATATTTAAATTGACCTTCGGTTGAAATTACTACAATGAAAAAACCTGTTCACTGGCATCAGCGAACAGGTTTTTTGATTTTGATAGGTATTTTAGGCGCTACTTTTTTTGCTTTACATATTTCTCCAACCATTGGTCTTGTTCCCATAGCATGTGGAGAATACTCTCTTTACCTCGGTATCCATGGCTTTCCTTGGGTAGCATTACCAAACGAACGGTAGCCCCCAATCCTTTTAGGGCGTTGAAATAACGTTCGCTTTGCATCGGGTAGGTGCCGGAGTTGTTATCTGCCTTGCCATGAATCAACAATAAAGGTGTCTTCATTTTTTCGGCGTGCATAAAGGGTGACATGGTGTAGTACACCTCGGGTGCTTCCCAATAATTTCTTTCCTCACTTTGGAAACCAAAAGGGGTTAACGTTCTATTGTAGGCACCGCTTCTGGCGATACCGGCAGCGAACAAATCCGAATGGGATAGCAGGTTGGCCACCATAAATGCCCCATAACTATGACCACCTACGGCAATACGGTCACGGTCAATATACCCTAATTCGTCCACAGCGTCAATGGCTGCTTTGGCATTTGCCACCAGTTGACTTCTAAAAGTATCGTTGGGTTGTTCGTCACCTTCACCAATAATGGGGAATGCCGCTCCGTCCAACACAACATATCCTTTGGCAACCCAGTAAATGGGGGATCCCCAATACGGATATGTGAATTCATTGGGGTTTGATGTATTCTGAGAAGCACTGTTCTTGTCTTTGTACTCCCTTGGATATGCCCACAAAATCATGGGCATTTTTTCTTTTTTCTCCATATCATATCCCACAGGAAGATATAAGGTTCCAGAAAGTTCCAATCCGTCATCCCTTTTATAGGTGATAACTTCTTTATGCACATTTTGAATGCTTTTGTAAGGATTTTCAAAATCGGTCAATTGAACGGGACCTTTTCTTTTGACCAAGCTTTTGTAGTAATAGTTTGGGTACTCGTTGGCAGATTCGATTCGCACCAACAGCTGATCTTTTTCGGGGTTGTATTCGATTAAGTTTTCCAGCTTGTTCTCCAATTTTGAAGTGTACAATCTTGTTTTTTTAAGATTGTTTAAATCAAACTTTTCCACAAAGGGGAACTGTCCTTCCTCGGTGTACCCGTCCCCGATCAAATAGGCATTGTTGTTTTTGTCCAAGGAAAGGACCAAACTTCCGTTTTCATTTCTTTTGGTCACAAAATCCCCGGGATCACTGTATACATCTTGGTAGTTTCTGTCCTCAATGATTTTGGCCCCTGCTTCTGGATTGGATGGATCAAAAAGATATGTTTTTGTGTTTCTGTTGTTCCACCAGCGGTCGTGGGCAATGGCTATGTTTTCATTGCCCCATTGAATGTACCTAAACCTATTTTTTGTCTTTAAAATAGATCTTGGCTCTCCATTAAAAGGTGCGGTAATTTCAAACACCTCATCACGATATTCAACCTCATTTTGTGGATTCCCACCATCCAAGGCTTCCACATAGGTCAAAGTTGCTGGTTTATCGTTTCTCCAGTTGATATTGCGCATTCCGGTTCTGGTTGCCATAAAGCCCTTGGGCAAATCCTCGATAAGGGGAACCTCCAAAAGCGTTTTTACCATACTGCCGTCTTTTTTATAAACATTCGTGGTATTTGGAAATCTATAATAAGGTACCAAGTAGGAGAAAGGCCTGTCCAAAGTAACTGTCATTACATACTCCCCATCTGGTGAAAAGCTGATACTGGTATATAGGTCGGCATCTTTCCATTTTGTTTTGCTGCCGTCCAATTTTACTTGATAGAGCTCGGAGCGGGCCAGTTGTTCAAAGTTGAACTCGTCATTCGGGTTTTTCAACAAATCCTGATAGGTTCTGTTCTGTGCCTTTTTGCCATCATTGGTTGAAATGGTCGGGCCTTCCGGAACGGCCTCATCCACATTGATCAATGGTTTTCTGTCACCGGGCAACATTTTCACCAAAATGGATTCTCCATCTTTGAACCAATTGATAATATCCCTCATATTGGCATTTACATTGGCTTCGGTAATTGTTCTTGCTTTTGCAGTCTCAAGGTCCAAAACCATTACTTCCACACCTTCCGAAGTGGTATTGGTAAAGGCTATTTTTGACTGGTCGGGGGACCAACTAAAATTGGCCAAACGCGGATTTTCGGTCAAACCTTCCACTTGTGTACCATCTTTATCCCCAATTTCTTTGACTATTATATTATTGTAATAGTTGGTACGGCTTCCAATGTTGGTTTTTGGATTGATTCTTAATCCTGCCAAACGAAGTTCTGTTTCCGATAATTCGGCAATGGTCTTGTAGTAATCCCGGTAAAGCATTACCATATATTCGCCATCGTCGGAAATAAGCACACTCGGAGCGAGTGGAGCATTTACCAGTTCCAGTATTTCTTCCGAAGGTTGTTGGTACGTTAATTTTTCTTGTGCCTGCGCAAAGCAAATGGATAACATTGCCCCTAAAGCCCAAAAATAGTTTTTCATAATCCTGTTTTGTGATGTTAAAGAGTTAAGTTTTTTCATTTTTTAAAAATACAACTTTTAAAAAGTATTATTTTGGTGAATTAATGAAGGTTTGGCAGGAATATTTGCTAATTTTCAAATTCTAACTATCTTTTTTCTTTAAAAAATATAATAAATGTATAATTCCAAGATTACTGGATTAGGATTTTATGTCCCAGAAAATGTGGTTACTAACGACGATTTGTCCAAAGTGATGGATACGAATGATGAGTGGATTCAAGAACGCACCGGGATAAAGGAAAGACGCCATGTAGTAAAGGGTACCGATACCACTACGACGATGGGCGTAAAGGCGGCCAAAAAGGCAATTGAGCGTGCGGGCATCGATAAAAATGACATTGATTTTATCGTTTTTGCCACCTTAAGTCCAGATTATTACTTCCCGGGCCCTGGTGTTTTGGTACAACGAGATTTAGGCTTAAAAACCATTGGAGCGCTTGATGTTAGAAACCAATGTTCCGGTTTTGTGTACGGAATTTCAGTTGCTGACCAATATATAAAAAGTGGCATGTACAAAAATGTCCTTGTCATCGGTTCCGAACTACATTCCCATGGTTTGGATATGACAACACGGGGGAGGGGCGTATCCGTAATTTTTGGAGATGGTGCGGGTGCTGCAGTACTAACTCGTGAAGAAGATAATTCCAAAGGAATTTTGTCCACACATTTACATTCCGAAGGTCAGCACGCTGAAGAACTTTCTCTGATCGCGCCCGGAATGGGCAAACGCTGGGTAAACGATATTATCGCAGATAATGACCCTGAGGACACTTCGTATTATCCTTATATGAACGGACAGTTTGTGTTTAAAAATGCAGTGGTTCGCTTTAGTGAGGTAATCATGGAAGGTTTGAGCAAGAATAATTTAGCGCCAACGGACATTGACATGTTGATACCACATCAAGCTAACCTCAGAATCTCACAATTTATTCAAAAGAAGTTTGGATTGAAGGATGATCAAGTATTCAACAATATCATGAAATATGGAAACACCACGGCCGCATCCATTCCCATTGCGTTGACAGAGGCTTGGGAAGAAGGAAAAATAAAAGAAGGTGATTTGGTGGTACTTGCTGCTTTTGGCAGTGGTTTTACTTGGGGCAGTGTGATTATCAGGTGGTAATTTTACATCAGAAAAAACATGTACAAATTAAAACCCCGATCCTTAAGGATCGGGGTTTTTGATTGATGCCCTCTCAAGATAACCAACCAACACTCGAATATGGGGGCATCAACACATCTTATAAGATTCCGCCGCCACCTTCCTTGGTGTTGCTATCTCTTCTTTTTCGTTGCTTAGCACGGTTTTTTCCGCTTCCAAATCGGTAGGATAGCCCTACATAGACATTGTTGCTCTCCCAATTAAAAGCGCCTTCTTGTTCGTAGGGAAAATCTCCTTCAAAAGCGAACCGCATCGTGTTGAAAATATCATTGTAATTTACACTTAAAGTGCCTTTCCCTTCTGCAAAACTGTAACGTGCACCCAGGTTTACAAAGTACATGGGTTTGGCATCAAATTGAATGCTTCTGTTTTGACCGCGATAGAACCCAAAGGCTTGAAGTGTTATTTTTTTGGATAACGTAAAGCTGTTGTTCATTCTAAGGTTCCAAGCGGTATTGTCCACTTCTACCTTTTCTTCTACAATATCGTCTTCAGTCGGGTTAGGGACTGTGGTGTCGAATGTTTCCGTGAGTCCTCGTTGTGTTTGTGAGAAGAGGTCAAAACTACCGTTGATACTCCACCATTTTATGGGTTTATAATTGGTTGATAGTTCAAAACCATAGGCAGATGTTTCATCAAAATTATCGAAGGTCAGGATGGTCTTGTTCAAATCCAAACGGTCCACATAAACAGCTCTGTTGATTTCGTCCGTAATGCTTCTGTAGAATACACCACCTGTAATACTTCCATTTTTTATTCTTTTGGTGTAATTTACCTCATAGGAACTGGTAAATTGTGGAACCAAGTTTGGATTTCCAAAGGAAGATATCAAAGGTGTTGCAAATTCCCTGATCGGGTTTACTTGTTGTAGCCCAGGTCTATCCACACGTCTGCTATAGCTCACTTGCAACTGGTCTTTTTCGTTGGGCTTGTAAGTAAGGAATCCAGATGGGTATATTTCGGTGTATTTATCGGTAAAGGCACGTACGGTATTGGTATCTGCTTTAACCTGCACATCTTCGATACGTACGCCCATTTGATAAGACCATTTCTCATACGACTGTCCAAAAGTAGCGTAGGCTGAATAAATATCCATGGCATACACAAAGTCTGTGGATGGCGTTGGCACCAAGTTTCCCTGAGAATTGAAAGTTTGTCCAGTGGAGGAATAATCCACATTGGTTTCAAAATTCCTGGACTGTAGTCCAATTTCCAATTTGGAAATACTGTCCAGTGGGTTAACATAATCTAAATTGGCTGTTGTTTGGGTACGATCGGTATCCACAAAATCCATATAATTTGGATAGGTTGTTGCGCCGGTTGAACTGAAAGTGGCATCTTGTTCACTTTTAAACTGGTTGTGGTCCACTTCCAGTTCTATGTTGTGCCCTTCCTTGTTAAAGTCCAATTTGTAATCAAAATTGTATTGCTCGCTGCTGTTGTTGGAGTCATCAAAGAACAACTGTGTTACATTTCTGGACATATCGTTGAAGTAAGTAACCTGAGTTTTACCATCCCCTTTTCCATCAAAAATGTTTTGATTGGTAAAAAAGGATATGGTGTTTTTGTCGTTCAGGTAAAAATC